>Ga0315276_10003410_pt1 | contig 14552 bp, 11 predicted proteins | sample YL17G05_0_MG_FD_204542 | JGI IMG/M metagenome (GOLD analysis project Ga0315276, IMG submission 204542) | Sediment microbial communities from Yellowstone Lake, YNP, Wyoming, USA - YL17G05_0 | ecosystem: Environmental > Aquatic > Freshwater > Lake > Sediment | place: USA: Wyoming | collected...
AAGTGGACGCTAAGTGCGCAGGCGAAGTTGTAGCGCATGTTCAGATTGTCGGGATCGATCAGCAGCGCTCGATTCATGCGTTGCTTGGCTCGCTCGGACTCGCCCAGCGCCGCGAGCGCGTAGGCGCTGTAACCGGTAATTGCCCCATTGTTCGCATCGTGCGCGAGAGCACTCTCGGTGCGCACGAGTGCGATTCGCGCGGCGCGCAATGTATTCTGGGAATCGGCAACGGCCGTATAACAGGTCAGCAACATGCAAGCCGAGTTGACGTCCGTCTCCACGAGCGCCATGGCCTTCTCGAAATACCGGATGGCGTCCTCCAGCCGCTGCCGCCTGAAGCTGAAGTACCCAGCTGACCGGTTGACCTCGTAGGACTCAGGATCGAGGCGCAGGGCGATCGCGATCTCGGGGGCCCCTTCATCGTAAAGGCCGCGTTCAGCAAGGATCGCGCCCTTGATCGCGTGGGCCTCGGCCAGGTTGGCGTCCAGCGCCAGGGCGCGTTCTGCGGCCGCCAATCCGTCATCGGCCGTTCCACCGCGCAGATGGCGCAACTGCGTCTGTCCCTCGGCCATTAGCGCCCAGGCGCGTGCGTAGTTGGGGTCGATCTCCGTGGCACGCGAGCAAAGGCGAATGATCGCAGCCGCCGCCCGATCGTCGGCGGTATTGCTCGTGATATAGGTCTGGCGCGCCATCAAATAAAGGTTGTACGCCTCGACGTTGTCGGTGCCGCGCTGTTCGATGGCCTTCTTCTCTTCCGGCAGCAGCTTCAGCTTCAGCGCCTTGACGATGGCCTGCGAGATCTCGTCCTGCAGCGTGAAGATGTCGTTCAGGTCGCGGTCATAGCGGTCCGCCCAGACGCTGTCGTTGGTCAATCCGTCAACCAGCTGGGCGGTAATGCGGACCCGGCCCCCCGCCTTGCGCACGCTACCCTCGAGCACGTGGCTGACTTTCAGTTCGCGGGCCACTTTCGGCACATCGACCTGCTTGCCCTTGTACATGAAGGCACTGTTGCGGGATGCCACCGCGAGTGCCGAAACCTTGCTCAGGTCGGTAATGACGTCCTCGCTGATGCCATCGCTGAAGTACTCCTGTTCCGGATCGCCGCTCATGTTGGCGAACGGCAGGACACAGATCGCCAGTCGCGGCGTGGCGGTAGACGGTGCCGGTTTCACTCCGGTGGTTTCCACTGAAGGCTCGCTCTGGCGGGCGATCATTGCGCTGAGCGACCGCAGCAGCGACTGGAATGGAGCGCTCGCAGTGTTTTCGCCCCAACCGTCCAGTTCGGTCGTGTGAATCGCCCGCACATCCATCGGCAGGCTGGCGCCCTCAAAGCGCACCGGGACCAGCGTGCCCCGGTCGGCCGCCTCGCGCGCCTCGCCACGCACCCAGCGCGATGACGCCGAGGTCGGCGTCCAGACCACCAGTACGGCTTTGGCCGACTTCAGTTCGACTTCGATCTGGTCGTCGAACTGCTGCCCGGCGTCGATCTCCGGATCCCACCAGACGGACCAGCCCTGCGCCTGGATCGCGGCCACCAGCGGCGCCACGCGCGCCTTGTCGCCGCGGGCGTAGGAAACGAAAACATCAGCCATGCCTGTGGCACCTCAACCGGATGATCGCCGCGTTCGCTTCGTGGCGCGCGTAGCTTAGCCGCTACGACTCCAGGATGTGCCGTCCCTTCTGGATCGCGAGCGCGCCGCTGCGCACCACTTCGAGCACTTCGCCGAAGTTCGCGACCTCCGCCATGAAGCGGTTGATGTCGGCCTCGCTGCTGGTGAGTTCGATCGTGAAACTGTCGGCAGCGTCCCAGAGCACACGGCCGCCCGCGCGCTGCGTGGCCGACCACAGCGAGCCCACCTGGGTCGCCTTGGCCTTGACCTTGATCAGCAGCAACTCGCGCTCGAAGTGCTCCTCGCGCGTGACGTCCTCGACGTCGACCACGTCCACCAGCTTCAGCGATTGCTGCGTGATCTGGTGGATGACGGCGTCGTTGCCGGTCGTCACCAGCGTCAGGCGGGAGACCGTGGGATCGTCCGTCGCCGCCACGTTCAGCGATTCGATGTTGTAGCCGCGGGTCGAGAACAGGCCTGCCACGCGGGTCAGCGCGCCGGATTCGTTCTGCAGGGTGATGGCGATGATGTGGCGGATGCTGGCCATGGCGGGCTCCCGGAAACGGTATCTCTATGATTATGTTGTGAAATTCGGACGCCGAGCGGCCGGGTCCCGGACCCCAGAATAGGGGATCGGATGGGAGTCGCCTAGATGGACGCGCGGCGGCGGCGGCTGTTAGTCTCGTTTGCATCGCAACATAACCGTTCCACACCCGTTGCAACGAGCGCGCCCGTGAACAGCATCGCCGCCAGTCCTCTGCCGACCACTCCGACCGCGCACCCGCGGACCGGCCAGTCCATGAGCGGCGCGGAAATCATTGTCCAGGTGCTGGCGGACGAAGGCGTCGACACCATTTTCGGGTACAGCGGCGGCGCGATCCTGCCGACGTACGACGCGATCTTCCGCCACAACGACCAGCAATCGAAGCTCGCCGAGGGCGCGCACCCGATGCCGCTGATCGTGCCGGCGAACGAGCAGGGCGCGGGTTTCATGGCAGCTGGCTACGCGCGGGCGAGCGGCAAGGTCGGCGTCTGTGTCGTGACGTCGGGACCGGGCGCCACCAACACGGTCACGCCGGTGCGCGACTGCGCCGCGGATTCGATTCCGATCGTCGTCATCTGCGGCCAGGTCGGCACGTCCGCCATTGGCACCGACGCGTTCCAGGAAGCGCCGGTCTCCAACATCATGGGCGCCGTCGCGAAGCACTGCTTCCTCGTTACCGACCCGGCCAAGCTCGAAGCGACCGTGCGCACCGCGTTCGAGATCGCGCGCTCGGGCCGTCCGGGCCCGGTCGTGATCGACATCCCGAAAGACGTCCAGAACTGGCAGGGTAACTACCAGGGCAGCGGCCTGCTGCCGGTGCGTGGCTACCACGCGCGCATGCAGGCAATGCGCGCTCGCACGCTCGAGGACGATCACGCGGCGAAGTTCTTCCAGATGCTCGGCGAGGCCGAACGTCCGCTGATCTACGCCGGCGGCGGCGTCATCCACAGCGAGTCGGCGGCCGAGTTGCGGGCCTTCGCGCACGAATTCGGCATACCGGTAGTCACCACGCTGATGGGCATCGGCACGTACGACACGACCGAGCCGCTCTCGCTGCACATGCTCGGCATGCACGGCACGGCGTTCGCGAACTACGCTGTGGACGACTGCGACTTCCTGCTCTGTCTCGGCGCCCGCTTCGACGATCGCGTCGCGGGCGTGCCGGCCAAGTTCGCGCGCAATGCGAAGCGCATCGCACACATGGACGTGGACGCTTCGGAGATCAACAAGGTCAAGCGCGTGCAGTGGAGTCATGTCGGCCTGCTGCGCCCGGCGCTCGAAAAGCTGCGGGTGCACGGCAAGGGTGCGGGCTTCAAGCGCGACTGGTCGCCGTGGCATGCGCACGTCGCCGAGCTGAAGCACCGACACGCGATGAATTACGACCGCGACAGCGAGCTGATCCAGCCGTATTACGTGATCGAGGAGATCAACCGTCTCACGCGCGGTGAAGCCGTGATCGCGACCGGCGTCGGCCAGCACCAGATGTGGGCGGCGCAGTATTTCGACTTCCGCGAGCCGCGCCTGTGGCTCACCTCCGGCAGCATGGGCACGATGGGGTTCGGCCTGCCCGCGGCGATCGGTGCGCAGTTCGCGCGTCGCGACAAGCTCGTGATCGACATCGACGGCGACGCCAGCATCCGCATGAACCTCGGCGAACTCGAGACCGTCACCACCTACGACCTGCCGATCAAGGTCGTGGTGCTGAACAACTTCGGCGACGGCATGGTCAAGCAGTGGCAGAAGCTCTTCTTCAAGGGCCGCCTGTCGGCCAGCGACAAGTCGCTGCACAAGAAGGACTTCGTCAAGGCCGCGCAGGCCGACGGTTACCAGTTCGCCGTGCGCCTCGACCGCAAGGCCGACGTGCCGCGCGTCGTTAAGGAATTCATCGAGTTCAAGGGCCCGGCCTTCCTCGAGGTGATCATCGACACGGAAGCGGGGGTGTACCCGATGGTCGGCCCGGGCCAGGCCTACGATGAAATGATCACGGGCGATTTCATCGAATCGCGCGCGGCCAACCGGACGACTGCGGAGCCCGGCGCCTCCGAGATGTTCTGACGAAATCGGGAAATTGGGGACGCTCACCTATTGTTGGAAATAGGTGGAAATAGGTGAGCGTCCCCAATTTCCCGATTTCTTGCGCCGTTCCGTGATACTTGCACCCATGGCGCCCCAACCCATCAGTCCGCCGCCGTTCGTCGAAGCCGCCCGCTTCTGGGCGAAGCTCGGGTTCGTTTCGTTCGGCGGCCCTGCCGGCCAGATTGCCATCCTGCACCGTGAGGTCGTCGAGCATCGCCACTGGCTCGACGAACGTGAGTTCACGCGCGCGCTGAACTTCTGCATGTTGCTGCCGGGTCCCGAAGCGCTGCAGCTCGCGATCTTCCTCGGCTGGAAAATGCACGGCATCCGCGGCGGGCTCGTTGCGGGGCTGGGCTTCATTCTCCCGGCCGTGCTGCTGTTGTTCGCGCTCTCGTATGTCTACGTGACGCACGGGTCGCTGCCCTGGGTGTCGGCGCTGCTGTACGGCCTGAAAGCCGCCGTCGTCGCGCTGGTGCTGCAGGCGATGGTGCGCATCGCACGCCGTGCGTTGAAATCATCGCTGCACGTAGCCCTCGCGCTCGCGTCGTTCGTGGCACTCGAATTCGCGCACGTGCCTTTTCCCGTCGTGTTGCTGCTGGCGGCGGCGGTGGGTGCGTATCTTGCACGTCACGCGGAGTCGAACGCGAGAGCCGATGGCAGCGCGGCGCCTGCGCACGGCGCGCAGACCGCCAGGGTGGCTGCCGTCGGTCTCGCGCTCTGGCTGATTCCGCTGCTGCTGGTAGTGGCGACGCTCGGCGGCAGCTCGCTGTGGGCGGCCATCTACTTGTTTTTCACCAAGGCCGCTCTGGTTACCTTCGGCGGCGCGTACGCCGTGCTCGGCTACGTCACGAGCCAGCTCGTCGACAAGCTCGCATGGGTCACTGCGGACCAGTCCGTCGCGGGACTGGCGCTGGCGGAAACTACGCCGGGGCCGCTGATCATCGTGCTGCAGTTCATGGGGTTCATGGCCGGATGGAACCAGCCTGGACCGTTGTCGCCGCTCGGCTCGGCACTGCTCGCGGGTGCTCTCGCGACCTGGGCGACGTTCCTGCCGTCCTTCCTGTTCATCCTGCTCGGGGCGCCATACGTCGAGCGACTCACGCGCAATGCGCGCATCGAAGGCGCGCTCGGTGCGATCACCGCGGCGGTCGTCGGCGTCATTGCAACGCTGGTGTTGCTGCTCGCACAGGTGGTGCTGTTCCCGCAAGGGTGGCGGGCCGCGCCGGACTGGAACGCCGTGCTGATCGCGCTCGCGGCGTGGTTCCTGCTCGAGCGGGCGCGCTGGCCGCTCGGCCCAGTGCTGCTGGCGGCCGCGGCGAGCGGGCTATTGCTGCGACTGCTGCAGCAGTGAGTCGAGTCGCTGCTGGAACACCTCGAAAGGCTTGGCTCCGGACATCAATTCGCCTTCGAACTCGCCGTTGACGACCCGGCCGATCACGAACGACGGCGTCGACGCGATGCCGCTCGAGGCCGCCAGCGCCGCGTCGGCACGTACGGCGGCCAACACGGCCGGGTCGGCGCGGCAGTTCTCGAAGCGGGTGGTGTCCAGCCCGAACTTGCCCGCCAGCTCCGCGTAGCGTCCCTGGCCCAGGAGCGACTGGTCACGGAACAGCGCCTCGCGGTACTCCCAGAACTTGCCCTGCTGTCCTGCGCAGCGCGCGGCCACCGCGGCGGGCAGGGCGAACTCGTGGATCGGCAGCGGCAGGTCGCGCGTGGCGAACCGGACCTTGCCCGTATCGACGTAGCGTTCGCGCAGCAGCGGCCAGGTGTCGCGGGCGAACCGCGCGCAGTAGGGGCACTGCAAGTCCGTGAACTCGATGATCATGACCTGTGCCTCAGCGGAGCCGAGGATGCGTTCGTCAGCGGGGGAATTCCTTGCCGCGGCCGGTGCGACGACAGGGGGCTCGGCCGTCCGGACCGTCGACGCACACCCGGCTGCGCTGGCCAGTGCGACGAGAAATGGCACGAGCAGTGCCCGCAGGGTCGACGCAACGTTCCTGTTCATGGGGTGCGAGCCTGCGTCGGAACGCGGACTACTGCAAGTGCCGCTGCCCGGACCGTGACGCCCGCGGTAACATCCGCGCATGAAGTACCTGCACACGATGGTCCGCGTCACCGACATCGACGCCTCGCTCAAGTTTTATTGTGACGCGCTCGGGCTGCACGAACTGCGCCGTACCGAGTACCCCAAGGGCCGGTTCACGCTGGTGTTCCTGGCCGCGCCCGGAGACGACGACGCGCAGGTCGAGCTCACCTGCAACTGGGATCGCGAGGAATACGGCAGCGGTCGCGCCTTCGGCCATCTCGCGTACGAGGTCGACGACGTCTACGCGACGTGCCGTCGTCTCATGGAACACGGCATCACGATCAACCGTCCGCCGCGCGATGGCCGCATGGCCTTCGTCAGGTCGCCGGACAACATCTCCATCGAGTTGTTGCAGAAAGGCGTGGCACAGGTGCCGGCCGAACCCTGGCTCAGCATGCCGAACATTGGCGTCTGGTAACCCGTCACGCCTGCGACAATCGCTCAGCGGTGCTTAAAACGTCGCGCCGACGATGCGCGGTTCGGGCTCCAGGGCGACGCCGAATTGCTCCCGCACAGAAGCTGCCACGCGACGCGCCAGCGCCAGCAATTGTGGCCCGGTGGCCTGCCCGAGATTGACCAGCACCAGCGCGTGCTGCGCCGACACGGCGGCATCGCCATCGCGGCAGCCACGCCAACCCGCCTGCTCGATCAGCCAGGCGGCCGACAGCTTGCGCGCGGCATCGGTCGACGCCGGAAAAACCGGCATGCCCCCGAAGCGTGACTGCAGATCGACGGCGACTGCACGCGCGACGACCGGGTTCTTGAAGAAACTGCCGGCGTTACCTGCGACGGCAGGGTCAGGCAGTTTGCGCCGGCGAATGCGGCGCACCGCCGCGGCCACGTTGCGCGGCGTCGCTTCCAGTCCACCCATCGCGGCGAGCTCCTCGGTCAGCCCGGCGTACGAGAGGTTCGTCGCGCCGGCTTTCGGCAACCGTAACTCGATCGCCGTGACGATGCGCCGGTCGGGCTCACGCTTGAACACGCTGTCGCGATAACCGAACCCGCAGCGTTCGGCCGTCAGCCGGTCGAAGGCACCCGCCTGGCGGTCGTAGACGTGCACGGCTGCGATGAACTGGCCGACCTCGACGCCGTAGGCGCCGATGTTCTGGATGGGTGCAGCGCCCGCCTGGCCGGGAATCAACGCCAGGTTCTCGAGGCCCTGCAGTCCCTGGTCGAGCGTCCAGTCGACGAGCGCGTCCCATTCGAACCCGGCATCGACGTGCACGAGCGCGTGATCGCCGTCGCCGCCCACGATGCGGGCAGAATGACACTGCAGGTGGATCAGGCAACCGTCGAACCGTTCGGTGGCGAAGAGCACGTTGCTCCCTGCGCCCAGCACCATCAGTGGCAGGTTCCGTAACGCAGGCTCTGCCAGCAGGGCAGGCAGCACGGCTGCGTCATGCACTGTTGCCAGGCAAGCGGCGCGCGCGTCCAGATGGAACGTGTTCCAGCCCTGCAGTGGTGCGTCCCAGGCAAGCGAGTACGCGGCGGCCATCCGGCCCTCCATGGGCGTGCGGCGAAGGGCGGTGAGCTTGCCACTGCGCGAGTGCATCCGTCACTATGCATGCAAGGCCGCAGCCGCAGGGCCCACTCCACCATGCATGCAAAGAACACAGCGCCACGCGGCGTCGGCACGCTCGCTGAAGCCCAGGCGTTCCTCGACGCGAACCCCGACATCGAGGCCGTGCAACTGGTCATCACCGATGCGTGCGGCGTGGGCCGCGGCAAGAACGTGGCGCGGGAGGAGCTCGCGGCCCTGTACGGCAGCGGCCGCAACGTCGCCGGTTCCATTCTCGGCCTCGACATCACCGGCGAGGACGTCGAGGGCACCGGGCTGGTCTGGGACGTCGGCGACGCCGACCAGTGCTGTCGGCCGGTAGCGGGATCGCTCGCACGTGCGCCCTGGCTTAAGCGGCCCTCGGCGCAGGTCCTCGGCACCATGTACGAACTCGACGGCCAGCCGTCCAAGGCCGATCCACGCCACGCGCTTGCCGGGGTCGTCGCGCGCTGCGAGGACGCAGGCCTGACGCCCGTCGTCGCCGTCGAACTCGAGTTCTACCTCCTCGAACGCGACGCAGCCGGTCGGCTGGTGCCTTCGGCGGGCATGCTGAGCGGCGAGCGCCGCGGTCGCATCGACGCTTACGGCCTCGGCCGCCTCGACGACATGGCGCCGCTGTTCGACGATCTCTATGCGTCGGCGAAGGCGCTGGGCCTGCCCGTGCGCACGCTGATGTCCGAGTACGCTCCTGGGCAGTTCGAGATCACGCTCGAGCACCGGGCCGATGCAATGCGCGCGGTCGACGAAGCCATCCTGTTCAAGCGTGCCGTCCGCGGCGTCGCCGCGCGGCATGGGCGCGTGGCGTGTTTCATGGCCAAGCCGTTTGCGGAGCGGGCCGGTTCGGGGATGCACCTGCACGCCAGTCTCGCCGACCGCAGCGGCAATAACGCTTGCGCCGCCGATGATCCCGCCGGCAGTCCGCTGCTGCGTCACGCGATCGGCGGCCTGCGGTCGACCCTGGCCGACGGCATGGCGATCTACGCGCCCAATGCCAATTCGTACCGCCGTTTCCGCTCAATGAGTTACGCGCCGGTTGCCGTCACCTGGGGCATCAACAACCGCTCCGTCAGCTTGCGTGTGCCGGCCGGGCCGGCGTCGAGCCGCCACGTGGAACACCGCGTGGCCGGTGCCGACGCGAATCCATACCTCGTTGCTGCGCTGGTGCTCGGCGGAATGTTGCACGGTATCGAGCGTCGGCTCGATCCCGGGCCGCCGGTGGAGGGCAACGGCTATTCCCGGGAGCCCCAGGGCACGCTGCCCACGCAATGGCACGCTGCGCTTGCAACGGCCGCGTCGTCGGCGTTCCTGCGCGACACGCTGGGCGCCGGATTTCTCGATGTCTTCCTCGCGATCAAGCGCCAGGAAGCGGAAAAGTTCGGCGCGCTCGTGAGTGACCGCGACTACGAGTGGTATCTCGACACGGCGTGAACGCGACACGACATAATTTTGCCGCCATTCCGGTGGACGCGCGCTGCGTGCCCGGTGCAGCATTAAGTCATGCCGATCGGGGCTGGAGTGAGAGCTGAATCAACGTGAGACAGGCTGGGCGCGTGGAGAATGCTCCGCACGAACGCCGCTTGCCCACCGAGGATCAGCCAGTGACCCGCACTTCCGACCGCACGATCGCCCGCAGCGCCGCACTTTCGAGCAGGAGTTCCCCGCCCGTGACCATCCACCTGCGCAAGATGTACGTCGACTGCCGATTCGGACAGCTGCATCTGCACACCTCGTTTCCGTCGAGTGGCGGCTTCGACGAGTTGACCCCTCTCGTCTGCATCACTCCAGCGACCCTGACGGGCCGGGCGTTCCGCCCGGTGTTGCGCGACCTCGGTCGTGACCGCAGTGTCTACGCCCCGGACCTGCCAGGTTCAGGCGAGTCCGACGCTCCCGAGCACGCGCCGGTCGTGGCTGATCACGCCGCCGCATTCGTCGACCTGATCGACTCGCTGCGGCTCAAGCAGGTGGACGTGATGGGTTACCAGGCCGGTGCGCTGGCGGCCATCGAACTCGCGCTGGCCAGGCCCGAGCAGGTGCGCCGGCTGATCCTGCTCGGCGTGCCGTCGTCGGATGGCAACTACCAGGTCGGCGAACGCCTGCCGCTGCTCAAGCTGCCCGTGATGATCCTGCGCGCGCGTGACGAGTTCTGGGAGTCGACGGGCCGCACCGAATCGCTGCTGCACGATGCGCGCCGCATCGAGCTTTCCCACCCCGCGGGCAAGGTGCTCGACGCGGATGCGGAGGAAGTCGTGCGGTACGCTCGCGACTTCCTCGATCGCTGACGCAGCAGGGCCATGGTGAGCGCGTGAGCGAAAGCGGTCACGTGCCACGCGCAGCACCGGCAGGCGGCCGGCACGCCGTCATTCGTGCCGCAGCGCGTCGATCGGATTGAGCTGCGCGGCCTGGCGCGCCGGGAAGTAGCCGAAGATCACGCCGATCAGCGCCGAGAATACGAAGGCGACGACGTTGATGCGGACGTCGAACAGGAACGGCACCTGCAACATCGGCGCCAGCGCCCAACTGGCGACCAGCGCCAGCAACAGGCCGATGACCCCGCCGAGGCAGGCCAGCACGATGGCTTCCACCAGGAACTGCAGCAGCACCTCCCGTCCGACGGCGCCGATCGCGAGCCGGATGCCAATCTCGCGCGTCCGCTCGGTCACGGACACCAGCATGATGTTCATGATGCCGATGCCGCCGACGAGCAGGCTGACCGCTGCGACGGCGCCCAGCAGTGAGGTGAGGATGCGCGTGGTTCCCTGCAGCGTCTGCGAGATTTGCGCCGTGTCGAAGATGTTGAAATCGTCCTGCTTCGCGCCACGGATGTTGCGACGTTCGCGCAGCAACGACTGGATCGAGGCAGTCACGGCCGCCGTGTCGTAGGCCGGATCCACCTTCACCAGCATCTGCCGTACTTTGCGGTTGCCGGTGATGCGTCGCTGCACGGTCTTGATTGGCATCAGCACGACGTCGTCCTGATCGTTGCCGAAGCCGCCCTGGCCGCGCGTCACGAGCGTGCCGATCACCTCGCACGACAGGCCGCGCAGGCGGAAGCGCTGCCCCAGCGGATCTTCCGCGCGGAACAGGTTGCGCTGCACCGTAGATCCGATCACGCACACGGCCTTGCCCGCCTGTTCTTCGGCGGCCGTGAACGTGCGTCCGGAGGTCGTGTCCCATTGCTGGGCCGTGAAGTAGTCGGAAGTCGTGCCGTTGACGGTTGTCGCCCAGTTGGCGGCATTGCGGACGGCCGTGCCCGACGCCTGCGAGAGGGGGGCGACCACGACGACACCGCCGACCTGACCGCGGATGGCCGCGACGTCGTCCATGTCGAAGTCTGCCGGTGCCGGGCCACCGCCGCCGCGACCGAAACCCTGTCCCGGGCGAACCTGCAGTATGTTCACGCCCAGTCCTGATATCTGCTCGCGAACCGCAGCAGTGGCGCCATTGCCGAGCGTGACCATCGTGACGACGGCCGCGACGCCGATCACGATGCCGAGCACGGTCAGAAACGAGCGCAACACGTGACGCCGGATTTCCCGCAAGGCGAGCACCAGCGTGGGCCCGAGCATGCTCATGCTTCACGCACCTCGACCTGGTCCACGAGTCCGTCGCGAACGTGTGCAACCGTGTGAGCGTACGCGGCCATCTCGGCCTCGTGGGTCACCATGAGGATGGTGATTCCGCTCCGGTTGAAGCGGGTCAGGAGTTCCATGATCTCGAGCGAGCGCGCCGTATCGAGGTTGCCCGTGGGTTCGTCGGCGAGCAGCACCTGCGGTGCAGTGACGATCGCCCGCGCGATGGCCACGCGTTGTTGCTGGCCGCCCGAGAGTTCGGCCGGAGTGTGGTCCCACCAGTCGGCGAGTCCCACCTGCGCCAGCGCGCTCATCGCGGCTTCCCGGCGCGCGCGCGGCTTCTCGCCGCGGTAGAGCAGGGGCAGCTCGACGTTCTCGAGCGCGTTGGTCCGTGCCAGCAGGTTGAAGCCCTGGAACACGAAGCCGAGGTAGCGGCGACGCAGCAGCGCGCGTTCGTCGCGGGTCAGCTTTTCGACGTGAAAGCCCTGGAACAGGAACTCGCCTGCGGTCGGCACGTCGAGGCAGCCAAGGATGTTCATCATCGTCGACTTGCCGGATCCCGACGGCCCCATGACCGCAACGAAGTCGCCGGCCGCGACGTCGAAATCCACGCCGCGCAGTGCCTGGAAGCTTGCGACACCGGAGCCGAACGTCTTGGTCACGCCGCGCAGCTGGATCAGGGGATCGCCCCGGTCGGCGCGTGCGGCACCGGGGGCATCAACCACTGGCACCCTCCGTTGCGAGCTTTCCCGTGATCACCGCGGCCCCTTCCCGCAACGAGTCTCCCGTGACTTCCGTCAGCGTGCCGTTCGAATCGCCTGTCGTGACCGCCACGGGCTCCGGCTCGCCTTGCGCATTGAGAACGTAGACTTTCTGCGCACTGCCGCGTCCGATCTGGACCTCGCGAGTCTTGTTGCCCGCAGTCCCGCGGGGTGGCCCTGGCAGCAAGACTTTGGTGACGCCGCTGCGCTCGCCACTCGCGGCGCTGGCGTCGGGAGAGAAGCGCAACGCCGCATTGGGCACGAGCAGCACGTCGCGCTTCTCGCTCGTGACGATCTCGGCCGTGGCCGTCATGCCGGGGCGCAGCGTCGAATCCTTGTTGTCCACCGCGAGCACGGCCGTGTACGAAACCACGGTGCTGGACGAGCTGCTCGAAGTCGTCGAGCCGGTGCTGGCATTCGCGCCGACATCGACACGTTCGACCCGCGCCGGAAACGTGCGGCCAGGGAAGGCATCCACCTGGAACGTGGCCGACTGCCCGGCGGCGACCTGGCCCACGTCGGCCTCATCCACCTTGACCTCGAGCCGCATGGCGCTCAGGTCCTCGGCGATCAGGAACAGCACGGGTGCATTGAACGAGGCCGCCACGGTCTGGCCGGGATCGATCTGGCGCGACAGCACGACGCCCGTGACCGGCGAGAGGATGAGGGCCTTGGAAAACTGCGTCTGGTCCGACGACAGCTGCGCCCGAGCCCGCGCCACGCTGGCCTCTGCGGTGCGCACGCCCGCAACCGCTCGTGCGTACTCCGCCCTGGCGGTGTCGAACTCCGCGGCCGACGGCACCTTGCCGCCTGAAAGCTTGTGCACTTCCTCGAAGCGCGCGAGCGCTGCCTGTGTCTGCTGCGCCGTGGCTTCGGCCTGCGCGACGTTGGCGATCGCGGACTGCAGCGACGCCCGGCTTTGCGTGATCGTGTCCTGCAGTCGTGCGGTGTCGATTCGCGCCAGCACCTGGCCCTTCTTCACCTGGTCGTTGTTGTCGACGTTCACTTCAGTCACGAGGCCCGAGAGTTCCGAGCCCACCTCGACCTCGTTGGTCGGCTGCAGGTTGCCGGTAGCCGACACCGTAACGCGCAGGTCGCCGCGTTGCACCGGCGTGGTTGCGTAGTTCGGCTGGTCGCTTTTCCGTCCCGTGAAATACATGACGGCGAGTGCAGCCAGGAGCAGCAGCCCGACGACGGGAGCGGCTTTGCGCAGTTGCCGCATGCGCTCCGAGGACGGCTGCCGGCCGAGAAATTCGTCGAGCGTCGAACGCTCAGGACTGGTGCTTGCCTGCGGTTCCATTGGGTCCTTCACGGAAAGGTAGACGTCAGCGAGCGCGGGGCGGGCGCGTTCTCCCACCCGCCGCCGAGCGCCTTGAAGAGTTGCACGGCTGCTGCTGCACGGTCGGCGTGGGCAGCCGCGCGGCTGGTTTCGGTCGTGAGCAGGCTGCGCTCCGAATCGAGCAGACTGAAGAAATCGATGATGCCAGCCTGGTACTGGCTGCGCGCGAGGGCAGCGGCGTTGCGTGCAGCTTCTTCGGCGACGGCGAGTTCGCGCTCGCGCCGTGCGGTGACGGAGAGCGCGACCAGCGCGTTCTCGGCTTCTTCGAGCGCCACCAGCACCGTGTCGCGGTACACGGCAAGCGCCTGGATTGCCACAGCCCGCTGTTGCTCGACGGCCGCGCGCAGGCGTCCACCCTGGAAGATCGGTGCGGTCAAGCCTGCGGCGAGACTGCCGAACGATGCGTTCGTCAGGTCGCCCCAGTTCGACGCGTTGCCGCTGAGCGAGCCCGACAGTCCCAGTGAGGGATACAGGTCGGCCTCACGCACACCGAGGCGGGCAGTCTCAGCGACCAGTTTGCGTTCGGCGGCAGTCACGTCCGGACGTCGCCGCAGCATTTCCGCCGGGACCGCAATGTCGGCTGCGACGGCCAACGGGATCGGGGCCACGGGCGCGAACAGCGCGTCGACGGCCCCCGGTGCAGAGCCCGTCAGCACCGAGAGCCGGTTCAATGCCGACGACAACGCCTGTTCGCGCAATGGGACGGTCGCGGCGGTCTGCGCTCGCAGCTGGCGCGCCTGCTCGAGATCGAGCGCGCCGACGAGCCCGGCCTGCACGCGCCATTGGACGATCTGCAAGGTCTCGTCCTGGGAGCTCAGGTTCGCGCCTGCGATTGCCAGCTGCCGTTGTGCGAGCCGGGCATCCACGTAGTTGAGCGCGACCTCGGCCGCGACCGTGAGTTGCGTCGAGTGCAGGTTCGCCTCGACTGCCGCGAGGTCGGCCGCGGACGCCTGCACCGCCCGGCGTTGTCCGCCGAACAAGTCGAGTTCGTAGCGGGCGTCGAAGCCGG
>Ga0315276_10003411_pt1 | contig 14552 bp, 18 predicted proteins | sample YL17G05_0_MG_FD_204542 | JGI IMG/M metagenome (GOLD analysis project Ga0315276, IMG submission 204542) | Sediment microbial communities from Yellowstone Lake, YNP, Wyoming, USA - YL17G05_0 | ecosystem: Environmental > Aquatic > Freshwater > Lake > Sediment | place: USA: Wyoming | collected...
CCGGCGATGCCCGCAACCAGCGAGCGCGCGACGATCACGACGCGCACGCGCCCATCCGGCGCCTGCGCCGACGTGGCGAGATGATGCGCGGCGACAGGCCCTGCCAGTTGGTCTTCCAGTGCGAAGCGCACCGCGCCCGCGATGCGCGACGGCGGCATCGGCGGCAACGCAACGCACGCGATGCGCACCTGCGACGCGGCCAGCACGACCTCGATCCTGTCCGCGGCCGGCCATGCGCCGGGACGATCGACCCCGCTGCGCACGCAGGCGCCGGCCGCATCGAAAAGCGCCCAAGCGCTGGCGTGGTCCGGCGTAGCGGGCGCGGCGAGCCTTGTGCGCAGCGTCGTCATGCCGAAGAGGTAGGAGGCGCGACCATCGCCATAGTTTACGCGACCGATCTGCGTGTTCGCTTCACTCGACAACCTGCCAGATGATGGTCGGCCACTCGCTGCCGCCGCGATGCAGGAGTGCGCGAGCGCGGGCGACGGTCGCGCCTTGCCGGGCCTCGACTGTCACATAGAAGTACGTGCTCTTGACCGCGAGCGCGCGTTCGTCGGAGAGCGTGGCCCCCTTCGGAAGCCGCGATCGGAACTCGGCGATCGTCCCGTAGGGCTCGCGCGCCCTGCGCGCGACGAGGGCTGCCGCGCCGTCGGCACCCAGCTTGTCGACGATGACAGCGAGCACCTCGGCCGGCGCGGTGTTGACGTTGACGGGAGTGCCGCGGGGCAGCGCGGAAAGGTACGGCGCGACGGCCGCGAGTGCCTGCGGTGTCACGCCTTTCACGGTGGCCAACTCGGCGACCCGAAGCACGGGCACGTTCGCGGCGAGGCCCGGAACGGCTTGCGCGGCGTAGTAGGCGTCCTCCGCACCCGCTTCGCGGACGGCGCCATCGGCGTCGATCCAGTCAGCGATGGCATCGAGCGCGGTGTTGGGCCCGCCGCGCTGCGCAAATAGCGCGGCGATGCGCGCGCGCTCGGACGCGGACGACGCGTCCGCATCGCCGAGCGCGTTGACGTTGAGCCGACCCTGCGCATCGACGATCGAACCGCGGATCTCGCCGTTCGGGAGCGGGATCGGCGGCAGCGCGAGCGCCCACGGTTCGCCAAGGTGATCGATCTCGGATCTGCGCGCATCGTCGTCGAGGATCTGCCGGGCCCATTGGATGCCCGCCATCGCCAGCGCCTGCGCTTGCACCTGATCCCGCCGATACTCGACCATCCGGCTCCATCGCTGCTGATCGGCGAACACCGTCGCCGCGACGGCCGCGGCAAGCGCGGCGATCAGCATCGCCAGGACCACGGCCGCGCCGCGAAGGCGCATCATCGCAGGGCCAGCAATCGCTCGATGACTTCGCCACCGGCGAGCGTCATCGCGACCCGGACGGCACGCGGCAGCGCCGGCTCGCCCGCCGTCGGCCAGCGATCGCGCCAGCCGCCACGCCCGTCGAGATAGGCGATACGGAATTGCGTGACTCCCTCCGCCAGCACGTAGGCCACGGGCACGACGGCAGCGGGCTGATCGAGGCGCGGCCAGTACAGCACCTCGACCGCGCCGTTGCGCATTCGATAGCCGATTCGTTGGCCGCTGCTGCCCGACTCCAGGGTGAACTCGGGGCCCGCCCGCGAGAAGCGCAATTCCGCGCTGCCCGCGCTGTCGCTATCGCCGATCCACGCCGGTTCGGTGCCGCCTTCAGTCCGCACCTCACGCGGCAGCGCAAGGCGCATGTCAGCCTCGAGCCGCGCGAACAGTCCGTCGAGGTTTCGCCAATGCTGCGCCTCCGCCGTGAGCTTCGCTTCGCTGTCGGTGAGCGACGAAAGCGCCCGGTAGCCGAGCACCGAGACGAGAGCAAGGATCGCGAGCGCGATCAGAAGCTCGAGCAGCGTGAAACCCGCCGGCCGCCGCGTCATCGCTGTGGGGGCTGCCCGAGATACCCCGAAAGCCGGGCGAGCACGTAGTCCGGCTGTCCGGGATCCGCGACGACGATGTCGATCCTGCGGAACCCTGGATTGGGCGTCCCGGCGACGGTTTCGCGCCACGTGAATCGCGCGCCGGCCTGCAGGGCATCGCCATCGCGCAATCCGGGAGCGGGCCAGGGCGACGCGAGCTGCGCGGTCGCCAGTCGGTTCTGTGCGACCCAAAGTGCCAGCGTGCGCTGCTTCAACATCGTCGCGCCATCGGCGGATTGCGCGACGGCGCGCATCCCCGCGGCCAGCGCGACCGCGAGGATGGCCAGTGCAACGAGAATTTCGACTAGGGTGAAGCCGCGTGAGCCGCGACCTGCACGCGGTTCAACGGATCGCCGGTGACGACCAGGGACCATGCGGGGGACGCGAGCAGAAGCGCGTAGGGTTCGTTGCGCCCGCTGGGACGAAACGGAAGAATGGCGTCGACGGCGGCGGGAACGCCGGCATACGACGCCGCGGAAACGGCGAGCTGCGCGGGAAGCGTGCGCGGCGCGAGGACTTCATCGTCCTGCACCGGAGTCCACAGGTTGTCGGCGCCGCGGCGCCAGAAGCGATAACCCGTACCCTCGGCGGAAACGCCCAGCGTTTCGGCTTTCCATTGTGCGAGCGCGGCGGCGTGCTCGAGTGCGCTGGCGAGGCGCGCCGCCTCGCGCTCGGCCACGCGCCGGTCGCCGCCGCCGAGATTGACGATAAGGAACCCCGACGCGATCGCGATGACGACCACAACGATCAATACTTCGACCAGCGTGAAGCCCGAGCGCCCGCCCGTGGCCATCACAGGTCCCACGATCCTAGGTCGGCGTCGATGCCGGTTCCTCCCGGCTGCCCGTCGGCGCCGAAGCTGTAGACATCGATCTCGCCGCGCAGGCCCGGATTCAGGTACTGGTAGGGCTGGCCCCACGGATCTCTTGGCAGGCGCTCGAGGTAGCCGTTCGGCTTCCAATTGGGCGGAATCGGGGGTTGCGTCGGACGTGCGACCAGCGCGGCAAGGCCCTGTTCTCCGGTCGGGTAGCGCTGATTGTCGAGGCGGTAGAGTTTCAACGAGGCGAGGATCGCGGCGATATCGCTCCTCGCGGCGATGACGCGCGCCTCGTCGGGCCGCTCGAGCACGCGGGGGACGACGAGCGCCGCAAGAATGCCGAGGATGACGATGACGACCAGCACCTCGATCAGCGTGAAACCGACCTCCACCGGGTGGATTCTCCGACCAAGCGTCATGCGCCGATTATAATCCGGCAGTCCTTGCGGGTGGACACGCCGCGCCGCAGACACTCCCGGTCCTATCTCCGTGTCTCGATCCGTTCACCTGCTTGCCCGCGCCGTTGCGATACTCGCGTTGGTCGCGGCAACGATCGCAGGACTTTTGGCTTGGTGGATCATGCAGCCACTTCGTCTCCCGGTTTCGCCGTTCGCCTTTGACGTGAAATCGGGCGCGAGCCTCAAGTCGGTCGCGCGGGAACTCGCCACGGCGGGGGCGTTGCCCACGGAGTTTCCGCTCGTCGCGCTGGCGCGGCTCAAGCGGGCGGATCGGGCGATCAAGGCGGGAAACTACGAGATCGCCCAGGGAATTACGCTGCCGCGACTGCTCGACAAGCTGACGGCCGGTGATGTTACGCAGACGGGATTGACGGTGGTCGAAGGTGCGACCTTTGCGGAGCTCGCCGGCGCGCTCGCCGCGAGTCCCGAGATCGCGAAGACCATGCTCGATCTGCCGGCCGCGGAGCTCGCCCGCCGAATCGGTGTGCCGGGGCCGAGCCTCGAGGGCTGGTTCTTTCCCGACACCTACTTCTTTGCGACGGGTTCTTCCGATCTCGCGTTGCTGACGCGCGCACACCGACTGATGCGCGCACGGCTCGACGTTGCGTGGGCGAGGCGCGCGAGCGAATTGCCGCTTCGGGATCCGTACGAGGCGCTTATCCTGGCGTCGATGGTCGAAAAGGAGACGGGGCGCGCCGCGGACCGTCCTCTGATCGCGTCGGTCTTCGTCAACCGACTGCGGCTCGGCATGCGCCTGCAATCCGACCCGACGGTGATCTACGGGCTCGGCGCCAAATTCGACGGCAACCTGCGCCGGCGCGACCTGGAGACAGACACGCCCTACAACACCTACACGCGGGACGGCCTTCCGCCGACGCCGATCGCATTGCCCGGGCAGGGATCGCTCGATGCGGTCGTAAATCCGCCGAAGACCGCTTTCCTCTATTTCGTATCGCGCGGTGACGGCTCGAGCGAATTCTCCGCGAATCTCTCCGATCACCATCGCGCCGTGGCAAAATTCCAGCTTGGGCAACGCTGACGCCGGCGCGCCCTTCAGGCACCTCGTCCCCGAATTTGTCCTGTCTTTCCATGTGCCGCGTTCCCGACTTTCCATGACCGCCGCGATCGGCCGTTTCATCACGCTCGAAGGCATCGACGGTGCCGGCAAGAGCACGCACGTCGCCTGGCTTGCGGCGCGCCTCGAAGCGCGCGGCCGAGCTGTCGTCGCGACGCGCGAGCCCGGCGGCACGGCGTTCGGCGAAAAGCTGCGCCTGCTGCTGTTGCGCGAACCGATGACGCGCGACAGCGAGGCGCTGCTGATGTTTGCCGCCCGGCGCGAGCACCTCGACAACGTGATTCGGCCGGCGCTGACGCGCGGAGACTGGGTATTGTGCGATCGTTTCACCGACGCGACGTACGCGTACCAGGGGGGCGGGCATGGCGTCCCGTTCGCGCGGATCCGCGAACTCGAACACTGGATCCAGGGGGAAACCCGGCCTGACCTCACCTTCTTGTTCGACGTGCCCCTGGCGATCTCGCGGGCGCGGCTCGACAAGGCGCAGACCGAAGGCCGCGACCTCGACCGATTCGAGCGCGAAGCGAACGCCTTCTTCGAGCGGGTTCGCGCCGCGTATCTCGAGCGCGCCGCCGCCGAGCCCAACCGGTTTCGGATCATCGACAGCTCACGGCCGCTCGTCGTGGTGCGCGCCGAGCTCGAGGCCCACCTGACAGCGATGGAATCGGCGTGACAACGGAAGACCGCGACGGCGAGTCCGCCAGGCTCCCCTGGCTGCCACTGCTGCCATGGCAGCGGGATGCGGCACGCGAGGCTCTCGCGCGACGGTCGACCTGGCCGCATGCGTTGCTGCTGTATGGACCGCGCGGCATCGGCAAGCACGCGCTCGCGCTCAACTTCGCGCAGGCGCTGCTGTGCGAAAGGCCTTGCGCGGACGCCTTGGCGTGCGGCGAATGTCCGGGCTGCCGTTATGCGATGGCGGGCCAGCACCCCGACCTCATGCGGCTCGAACTGCTTGGAATCGATCCGGAAACGGGCACGTTGCAGGCCGTGGAGACGATTGCCATCGATCGCGTGCGTGCCCTGACCGACTTCGTTCAGCTGACAAGTCACCGTCAGCGGGCCAAGGTCGCGGTGATCGCGCCAGCCGAGCGCATGAACGTCGCGGCTGCCAATGCGCTGCTGAAGACGCTCGAGGAACCGCCGCCGGGCACTTATCTCATCCTCGTCTCGGCGGAGCCGGGGCGTCTGCCACCGACGATTCTCTCGCGCTGCCGAAAGCTCGCCGCGCCGCTGCCCGCGCCCGCCGAAGCGCGTGCGTGGCTCTCGGCCCAGGGGGTCGACCTGCCCGATCTCGTGCTCGCCCAGGCGGGGGGTGCGCCGCTGGCCGCGCTCGCGCAGGCCGCCGAGGGCGTAGAGGCCGAGCGCCGCGCCTGGCTCGCCGCGCTCGGCCTGCCGGAGCGCCTTTCGGTGCAGGGACTGGCGGCACGAATCGATGCCGGCGGCAAGGACGAGCGCAAGTCGAGGCTCGCGCACGCGGTGGACTGGTTGCTCGCGTGGACCGCTGATCTCGCGCGCCTTGCGGCCGGAGACGTTGCCCGGCAGAACCCCGATGCGGCGGAGCCGCTGTCGCGCCTTGCTTCGCGGGTGGCGCCCATCGCGTTGTTTCGCTATCATCGCTCGTTGCTCCGGCAGCGTGCACTGCTTGCACACCCGTTGCAGCCGCGCCTGGTCGCCGAGGCGCTTTTGATCGACTACCGAGCCCTGTTCTGACTATGGCCGAAATCAAGCCGACGGGTACCGCCGCAAACGCCGCGATGGCTGCGGGCGCCGCGCGCCCCGGGGTCCTTTCGCTCAACATCCGCGAGCGGGCCGCGCTGTACGCGGCCTACATGCCCTACCTCAAGGGTGGCGGAATCTTCATTCCCACGTCACGGCAGTACGAGCTCGGCGAAGAAGTCTTCATGTTGCTGTCGCTGATGGACGACCCGAACCGGATCGCCGTGCAGGGAAAGGTCGTCTGGATCACGCCCGAGGGCGTCCAGGGCAACCGGACGCAGGGGATCGGCGTTCAGTTCACGCAGGACGACACCGGGGCCACGGCGCGCGCGACCATCGAGCAGATCCTCGGCGAGACGCTTGCTTCCACCCGCCCCACCCACACGATGTAGTCGTCCGGCGTTGTGCCGCGGCGCGTAGCCGCGTGTTCGCGGCCGGCTGAACCCTTATTGCCTGCTTCGGATGTACGTCGACTCGCATTGCCATCTCGATTTCCCGGAGCTCGTCGCCGAGCTTCCGGCGCTGCTCGACGCGATGTCGGCCGCCCGGGTCACCCACGCGCTGTGCATATCGGTAAATCTGCCGGACTGGCCCGCCGTGCACGCGCTCGCCCTGGCGCACCCGAATCTGTACGCTTCCGCCGGCGTGCACCCCGGCTACGAAGACACGCCCGAGCCGTCGGTCGATGGCCTTGTGGCGCTCGCGAGCGAACCCAAAGTGGTGGCGATCGGCGAAACCGGACTTGACTACTACCGGCTAGCGGGTGATCTCAGCTGGCAGCGCGAGCGGTTTCGCACCCACATTCGTGCCGCGCGCCGCGCGCGCAAGCCCCTGGTCGTGCATACGCGTTCGGCCGCCGCCGACACGCTCGCGATCATGCGCGAGGAGGGCGCCGGCGACTGCGGCGGCGTGATGCACTGTTTCACCGAAACCTGGGAGGTCGCCCGCGCCGCGCTCGACCAAGGATTCCACATCTCGCTGTCGGGGATCGTCACATTCAAGAATGCGCGCGAGCTGAAGGACGTCGCGTGCCGCGTCCCGCTCGACCGGCTGCTGATCGAGACCGATTCGCCGTACCTTGCGCCGGTGCCGTTTCGCGGCAAGCGGAATCAGCCGGCCTACGTGGCGCATGTCGCGGCCGAGATCGCGCGGCTGCGCGGCCTGCCACTCGACGATGTCGCGGCGGCGACCACCGCCAATTTCTTCCGGCTGTTCGGAATCGACCCCGGAACCCCGCCCGTTGCGCATTGACCGCCGCTTCCTGCCGGCACTCGCGATGGCGGTGCTTGTCGCGGTCCTGTTGTCGGTGCAGGCAACCGCGGCGCGCGGGCAGCAGCTGCTCGATGATTTCTTCATCGCCGTCGCCAACGACCGGTCCGACGAAGTGAAAACGCTGCTCGCGCGGGGCATCGATCCCAACAGCGTCGATCGCAACGGCGACCCCGCGCTCGCCGGCGCCGCCCGCGCCGGATTCGCGGCGACGCTGGAAATCCTGTTGGCGGCGGGCGCGGCCGTCAACGCGTCCAATGCGGTAGGCGACACCGCGCTGATGCTCGCCGCACTGGGGGGCCATTTCGACGTCGTCAAAAAGCTTCGGGCGCGCGGCGCCGACGTCAATCGCCGCGGCTGGACGGCGCTGATCTACGCGGCGACCGGCGGGCACGACGAAATCGTCCGCTACTTGCTGGCCGAAGGGGCCGAAATCGATGCGGCGTCGCCCAACGGCACGACGGCGCTGATGATGGCGGCACGCGAGGGACGGCTGTCGACACTGGACCTGCTCATTGTGCGCGGCGCCAGCGTACGCCACCGCAATGAAACCGGCGCCAGCGCCCTCGATTGGGCGAAGCGCGGCAAGGACGCGCGATTGGCCGAACACCTGCGGCGCGCGGGGGCGCGCGACTAGCAGGGCGATCGGATCGGGACGCGGACAAGCTCCGCGCGCGCGTCAGGGAAGTGCTTCGGCCTCAAACCTGCTCGGGTCCAGCGGCGTGGCCGCCGCTTCGCTGACGATTGCGGGGATGAGACCGGGAAGGACGCCAACCATCCTCCGCGCGCCATTGAACCGCTTCTGCCAGAAACCCGAGTCGAGCGTCGCAACTTCGACCTCGCGACCGCGGCGAGGCGCATGAACGAACCGGTTTTCGCCGAGATAGATGCCGACGTGCGAAAACGCGAAGCGCCGCGTATTGAAGAACACCAGATCCCCGGGCTGGAGGTCACGGATGGCGATCTCGTCGCCGAGGCGACTCATGTCCCTGGCGGTGCGCGGCAGCATGACGCCGGTGACCTGCTGGAACACGTAGCGGACGAGACCGCTGCAATCGAGTCCGGTCGCGGGTGTCTCGCCGCCCCACTTGTACCTGATGCCGATCAGGTCGAGGGCAGCGGTGGCAAGATCCTGCGCTCCGCTGAATGCGGTCGCCGCCGCGATTTTCATCGTGGCGGCGGCGGATGCGGTGAAGGAACGGTCATCGCTGTCCTGCGCGGCGGCGGCAGGCGCAAAGGCCGCCAAGCCGGCGGTGAACAGCGCTAGAACCAACGGGCGGCGAAAGGGAGCGGTAGTGCGCATCGCGGGATTGTCCGCGATTCGTGGGCCAGTGGCAACCCGCGCGACCGTCACCCGCGCGACCGTCACCCCGCGCGACCATCAGCGCGGACGCGGGCGCTTGGGGGAGCGTATTGTCTTGGCCAGCGGAGTGGCGCTCACCCTAGTCGCGCGCACGGTCCTGGGATCGGCTGCGAGCGGCCGCGTGAGTTCGACCCGGTCACCGTCGGCAAGCAATGCGCTCGCGGCCGCGCGGCGGCCGAAGATGGCGAATCCAAGCGTTGCCGGATCGGCTCCATACTGCGCAACGAAACCGGATTCCCCGACCGCATCGGCGATGGTCGCGCCGGCCGGCAATTCGACATCGACGATGTCCTGCACCCGCGGCGTCGCCCAAACGACGGTGACGTTCACGGCTTCTTCGGGTACATCGATTCGGCCCGGCGGACGAAGGCATCGATGAACGTGTTCGCGATGTGGCTGAAAACCGGGCCGACGGCCTTCTCCAGAACGTGCGTCGTGAACTCGTAGGCGAGCTCGAACTCGACCTTGCAGGCGTCGGGGGCGAGCGCCCGGAATCGCCATTCGCCATGCAGATGCCGGAACGGGCCATCCTTCAACGTGACGACGATCGACTCGCCGGGGCGGGTGACGTTGTCGGTCGCAAAATGGGTGCGGACGCCGTGGTAGTCGATGTCGATGCGGGCCGATTTCCACCTGTCGCGCGTCTCCACCACCTGGACGCCGCCGCACCACGGCAGGAACTGCGGATAGAGTTCGATCCGATCGACGAGCTCGAACATCGCGTCGGCGGAAAACGGCACGAGCACCGACTTCCTTACGCGCTGCATGACGTCGTTGCTAGAATGCACGACGCCCGAGCGCGGGACGCGGTTTGTGAGTTGAGCGGGAACATGAGCATCGTCGACAACAGAAAAGCCTATCACGACTACTTCATCGAGGAGAAATTCGAGGCGGGAGTCGCGTTGGAAGGTTGGGAAGTGAAGGCCATTCGGGCCGGCCGCGCCCAGATCAAGGAAGCCTATGTCATCGTGAAAAGCGGCGAGATCGTGCTCATCGGAGCGCATATCACGCCGCTCGTCTCGGCGTCGACGCACGTCACCGCGGACCCGACGCGCACGCGCAAGCTGCTGCTCCACCGGAAGGAAATCAACCGGCTCGTCGGCCAGGTCGAACGAGCCGGCTACACGCTGGTGCCGCTCAACCTGCACTTCAGCAAGGGACGAATCAAGCTCGACGTCGGGCTTGCCAAAGGAAAGAAGCAGTATGACAAGCGCGCGACGGTCAAGGAACGCGAGTGGAACCGCGAGCAGCAGCGGCTCATGCGCAACCGGACGGGCAGCGTGCGCGCCGCGCGCGGGTCGTGAGCGCGATCGCCATGCCCGGCCTTGCGCTTCGCGCGGCCGCCGAGGCGCGCGTGCCGGGAGGACGCCGAGGGCGCCCTGTCGCGGGAGCCCGGCCCGCCCGATCCGGCTCACCGGGGTCGCGCCCCATGCTCCGCGATGAGCGCGCGGGCGGCTGCGACGCCGCTGCGCGTCGCCGCTTCCAGCGTCGCCGGAAACTCGGCATCGGTGTAGTCGCCGGCGAGAAACAGGCCGGGCGCGAGGCGTCCGGATGACGGGCGCCGGAGCGCCGGCGTGCACGCGTACGTCGCGCGCCGTTCGGCGATGACACTCGACCAGGCGAGGGCGGGCAGGTCGGGCGCGAGACGGCGCAATTGCGCCTCGACGCTGGCGGCGAGTGTTGCCTGGTCAAGCGTGTCGTGCGCTCCGCCGGCGCTGATCACGACGGCAACAAGGCTCGTGGCGCCGCTCGTTCCGCGGCGCCCGAGTGCGGCGCTGCGGTCGAACGCCCAATGTCCGGGCGCATCGTCGAGACGCAGCAACGGCACGGCGAAGGAAACGGATCCGGCGAATCCGAGGTAGATCGTCGTGATCGATTCGTAGGCAAACGCGTCCACCTGCGCCAGCGGCACGCGCCACGCGTCGTCGGCGGCGGACTCGATGCCGATGGATGCCGCGAGTTGATGTGGCGCGACCGCGACGATGGCGGCGGAGAACGTTTCGACGCCGCCGTCGACGCTGAGCAAGACGCCGCCGCCGGTGCGGGCGATTCCGCGCACGCTCGACCCCTGGCGCACGGTGCCGCCGCGATCACCGACGAAGCGGGCGGCCGCTTCTGGAAAGCACGCCGAGAGATCGGCCGCAGGAACAAGAAGATCGCTACGGCGCGCGGTGCCGGTGAACGTCACGCGCAGGACGTCGGCAAACATCTGGGCCGAGGCGTGTTCCGGCGGCGTGTTGAGGGCGGCCAGGCAGAGCGGACGCCAGATCGCCGCGAAAGCGCGTTCCGGAGTTTCGGCAAAGCATTGCGCCACGGTCTCGTCCGGCGCGCAGCGGAAGCCGGCGCGCGCCAGGCGGCGGAACCCCGCGATCAACGCCATGCGCTCCGCCCAATCGAGTCCCTGCGCACACAGCACGCCGCCGGCGAGGTGAAGGGGGGCCGGTGCGCGCCATGCGGCGAGTCCGACGGCACTCGGCGACGGCGCCCCGAACGGCCGCAATGTCAGGGGCAGCCGATGGAACAGCGTGTCTGCGCGGTCGGAACCGTGAACGAGGGCCAGCAGTTCGAGCGTTTGCCGGTAGGCGCCGACGAGCAGGTGCTGACCGTTGTCCAGCGCCATGCCGTCGCGGAGCACGCGCCGGGCGCGTCCGCCGAGCGTCCTTGCCTGTTCGAACAGCGTGACCGGGACGCCGGCGTCCGCGAGCGTTGCGGCAGCCGCGCAACCGGCCCATCCGCCGCCGACGACAGCGACAGGCACCGGCGGGGACGATGCAGCGTCAACCACGACGTGCGGTCTTCCAGGCGATCCAGAGTTTTCGCAACGGAGTGAGAGCGATCCGGCGATCGAGCACGCGATAGCCGTCGCGTTCGATCTCGTCGAGGAGCGCGCGGTAGATCGCGGCCATGATCAGTCCCGGCCGCTGGGCACGGCGATCTTCGTCCGGCAGCGCGTCCAGCGCGCGCGCATACCAGCGCCTCGTCCGCACCACTTGATCCTTCATCAGCGCGACCAGCGCGTCGCCGCCCTCGCGTTGCCGCAGCGACGCGGCCGCGACCCCGTGGACCGTCAGTTCGTCCTGCGGCAGGTAGATCCGTCCACGCCGCGCATCCTCGCCGACGTCGCGGATGATGTTCGTCAGCTGAAAGGCGATGCCGAGATCGCGCGCGTACTGCCGGGTCGCGGGATTCACGTAGCCGAAAATTTCCGCGGACAGGAGTCCGACGACGCCGGCGACGCAGTGGCAATAGCGTTCGAGCTCGGTGAAATCGAGGTAGCGGCTGCGTTCGAGATCCATGGCCATGCCGTCGATGACCGTCTGGAAATGCTCCTCCGGCAGGCGGTAGGCGGCGACCACGGGCTTCAGGGCGAGCGCGACAGGGTGCTGCGGCGTACCGGTGAACGTGGCGCCAATCTGCTGGCGCCACCACGCGAGCTTGGTGCGGGCGAGCGTCGGGTCCGAAACCTCGTCGACGACGTCATCGACTTCACGGCAGAACGCGTAAAGCGCGGTGATCGCGCGGCGCCGCTCGGGCGGCAGGAACAGGAAGCTGTAGTAGAAGCTCGTCCCGCTGCGCGCCGTCTTCTGCTGGCAGTATTCGTCGGGTGTCATGCGGCGGTTTGACGCTGCGCGAGACGATGCCGGCGCGGCGGGAACAGCGCGTTGCAAGCGACCGCGGCCCAGTCGCCACGCGAAAGTTCGGGACGCCGGCGGAATACGTCGCCACCCGTGGCTTCGATGCCATCGAGAATCCGGTGCCCGCCGGCCAGAACGCCGGACAGCTCGAGCCGGAGCCTCCACGGCAGCGCGCGCGTGAGCGGGCGGCCCGATTCGAGCAACGTGCGTGCGCGCACGGACTCGAAGGCGATGAGCGCGCGCCACCCGGCGTCGCAATGTCCTTCCGCGATCTGCGCTTCGGTGACGCCAAAGCGCGCGAGATCCTGTGCCGGCAGGTACAGGCGTCCCCTGCGCCAATCCGCGGCGATGTCCTGCCAGAAATTGATCAGCTGCAACGCGGTGCAGATGGCGTCGCTCGCGACGAGATTCGCGGGGGTCTCGGCGTCGTAGAGGCGCAGCATCAATCTGCCGATCGGGTTGGCCGAGCGCCGGCAGTAATCGAAAAGGAGACCCACGGTGGCGTATCTCGTGATCAAGACGTCCTGCCGGAACGCCGACAGAAGATCCCGGAACGGATCCAGCGGGAGCCGATGTCGCGCGATCGCCGCGGCCAATTCGGGGAACGGCGGTTCGTCGGGCGTCGCTCCGGCGGCGATCGCATCGAGCGCGCGCTCGTAGCGGTCGAGAGCGGCCAGCCGATCACCTGCCGGCAGATCGCCCTCGTCCGCGAAATCGTCGGCGGCGCGGGCGAAACGGTAGATCGCGACGATGGCCGGCCGCAAGCGCTTGGGCACCAGCAGCGAGGCGACGGGAAAGTTTTCGTAATGAGCGACGGACACGAGAAATCGCGCGCAATGCGCCGAAAGGAATACATTTCCTCGGAAAAAACCGGGCCGCCGCGAGGCATTCTACTGGCGAGCGGGCCCTGGTTCGGCTATACTCATCCGTTTGGCGAAAGCAGCTGCGAAAGTGGCGGAATTGGCAGACGCACTGGATTTAGGTTCCAGCGGGGCAGCCCATGGGGGTTCGAGTCCCCCCTTTCGCACCATCGATTCACATTAGCAAGGATTCGACCCGCATGCAAACCAGTCTGGAGACCCTTGGCCAGCTTGAGCGCCGACTCACGATGTCCGTGCCGATTGCGCAGATCGAGACCGAGATCCAACAGCGGCTGACGCGATTGGCCAAGAACGCCAAGGTACCCGGTTTCCGGCCGGGTAAGGTGCCGATGCGCATGATCGCGCAGCAATATGGCCCGCAGGTGCGTTCCGATGTCATCTCGGACGCCGTCCAGTCGACCTTCGCCGACGCCATTCGAGAGCAAAACCTGCGCATTGCCGGCCAACCGCGGATCGAGCCCAAGGCCGAGGCAGCGGTGCCCGGCCTGCTCGAGTTCTCCGCTGTCTTCGAGATCTATCCGGAAGTGAAGCTCGGCGACCTTTCCGGCGTCGTCATCGAGCGGCCGCAGACCGAGGTTGGCCCGGACGATGTCCGGCACACGATCGACCTGTTGCGGCGGCAGCGCACCCGCTACGAGCACGCTATCCGCGCGGCGTCCGCCGGCGACCGCGTGGTCGTCGACTTCAGCGGCAAGATCGATGGCGTCGAGTTTCCCGGGGGGCAGGCGAGCGACTTCGCGATCGTCCTCGGCGAAGAACGGATGCTCCCCGAATTCGAGTCCGCCGTCGCCGGGATGAGCGATGGCGAGACCAAGGCGTTCGCGCTCACTTTTCCAGCCGACTATCACGGCAAGGATGTCGCCGGCAAACGGGCGGAGTTCGCGTTGACGGTGAAGAGCGTGGCGGCTCCCGTCGTGCCCGCGGTCGACGCCGATTTCGTGATCGCATTCGGCATCGCGAGCGGCGACGTCGACGATCTTCAGGCCGAAATCGCGTCCAATCTCAGGCTCGAGCTCAAGCGCAAGATCGAGGCGAAGGTGAAGGAACAGGTTTTTGCCGCATTGCGGGACAAGGCCGAATTCGCGTTGCCGAGATCGCTCGTCGAACTCGAGACACAGAACATGATTCAGCGCATGGAGAGCGAACTGCGGCAGCAGGGGACGAAGGCCGACGACATCAAACTCTCGCCGGAGATGTTTCGCGCCGGCGCCGAGGGCCGCGTCGCGCTCGGGCTCGTGCTCTCCGAGGTCGTTCGCGCAAATGGCCTCAATGCGAAACCCGAGCAGGTGAAGGCGTTGGTGCAGGAAGCCGCTCAAACCTACGAGCAGCCCGAGGCCGTCGTTCGCTGGCATTACGAGAAGCCCGAGCGGCTGAACGAATTCGAGTCGC
>Ga0315276_10003412_pt1 | contig 14550 bp, 5 predicted proteins | sample YL17G05_0_MG_FD_204542 | JGI IMG/M metagenome (GOLD analysis project Ga0315276, IMG submission 204542) | Sediment microbial communities from Yellowstone Lake, YNP, Wyoming, USA - YL17G05_0 | ecosystem: Environmental > Aquatic > Freshwater > Lake > Sediment | place: USA: Wyoming | collected...
TATGGACACCAGAAGGTCCGGGTTCTCCAATAGATTTGGAGTAGAAACTTCCATGAGGCAACAACCCCGTTTTGAGTAGAAATTAACTGAGGCAAATCGGGTCATTGACATTCCTTTCGGTCATTGCTACCTTGCCGATGCACTCCTGGTTGTACAGCTCGCCGTTCTCCATCATGATCTTTGCCCCGTATTTGTTGCATCCGTGAGCCCACTGTGGGCAACGACAAACGTACATATTGGAACCTTCCCCGAGTATTCCGGTCAGGCGCGCTGGTGCTGGCCTTTCTTGTTTTGAGCTTTCACCCCCTCTTCGCACAAGAAAAACTCCTCCCCGTCTTCGACTTCAGGCGCGTGACCGTTGCCGATGGACTTCCCAGCAACGAGATACGTTCGAACGTAGTTCGTGATCGCCAGGGCTTCATCTGGGTCGGCACCGAGAGTGGCCTCGCGCGATACGATGGGTACACATGCAGAGTTTATCGCGAATTCAGTAGCCCAAACAACGCCCTCGTTCTCTACGTCGACACGAGGGGTCGATTGTGGATTGGCACATATGGGTCCGGACTCAGTCTCTACGATCCGACGAATGATCGATTCCTCAACTTCCTCCCCCGTCCAAACGATTCCTCGTGGATTCAGGCAGGACACATCGTGTCTATCCATGAGGATGAGTCAGGGACTATCTGGCTTGCAGGAAATCCCCAGCTCGTGAGGCTCGATCTTGGTCAGGCCATAGACATAGCGAATGCCGACAGTGTTGCACGCCACGTTCGGTTTCACCCGATCTCCCATGAGGGCTTCAGGGGTTGCGAGATTGTAGACGCATGGGACGATTCGAGCATTTTGGTTGGCACGGGGGCCGGGTTGTTCATCGTTGATCGCAAGACCTGCAACGCAGCACGCTCCTGCATCCCTTCCGTGCCGGGACTGAGCCTCGACACTGTCGTTATAACGAGTCTACGCTGGGAAAATCCGGAGAGACTCTGGTTAGGGACTTTCTTTTATGGATTGTTTCTCTTTGATCGAGCCAGCGGCACACTTACGGCGTATCACAAGAAACCATGGAATGGGAATCAAACGAGAGACAAGGATATCCAGGACCTTCGGTTGGATGGAAGCGGCAGATTGTGGATTGCCACCGGCGATAGTGTTGACCTGTTCGACCCTGTGGCGGGAAAGTACCTTGACTATGTCCCGGCCAGCCGAGGACCCGGCAAATCGATGTGGACGAGATTGTCGGTTGACAGCACGGGGACACTCTGGATCGGCACCGGTGATGACGGCCTCTATTTCCTGCCGCCCCGTTCATTCCTCTTCCCCCGGTATGCGTTAAAAGGAAGTTCCGGGGGGCCGATCGAAATGGAAACGATCGACCGTTGGAACGACGGCTCGTACTGGATAGGAGCGGAAGGCAAGGCAGTCCGCGTCCAGATGGAAAACCTGCAGGTCAGAGAGATCGTGGATCTGTTTAAAGGGGAAAAGAGCCGATACGCTCGCACAGGTTTCTGGGCTTCTTACGATGACGGGAAAGGAAGACTCTGGTACGGGGCATGGGGTCTGGGCCTGTACAGATTCGAACCGCAGACAGGGCGGGTGAGGAACTTCCGGTTTTCGACTCAACTGACCAACCTTGAGCCCGGAGAGGATGTTTGTTGTAGTATTCTTGGTGCCGGCGGAGATTCACTCTGGATCGGAGCATACAATGATGTCCTTCTGACCTTCGATACACGGGGCAACTTCTTCTCGAAGATCACAAACATCCCCGATGGGTCAATACTGCATTTGACGAAAGACACCGCAGGGAAAATCTGGATAGCAGACGAATTTCTTGGGCTGTTTGTCCTTGATCCTGCATCCATGACATCGACACACTTTGAGCATGATCCGCACGATGCCACTTCGATCAGCCGTTCTCATCCTCAAAACACTTACCAGGACCCGCAGGGAAGACTATGGGTTGGATGCGACACACTCGATCTCTGGGAACCAGGAACAAGTCACTTCAGACACTTCCCGAATCCTGCCTTTGGAGATGCCACCTTTGCAAAACCACTCGGGAGTGATAAGCGGGGAAGGTTATGGGTTCAATACCAGGACAAAGGGCTGGCGATTCTCGATCCGGACGGGGGGCGGTTCGTCAATTTTGATTATTCCGACGGGGTTGTTGGTTCCATGGGCATGTCTTCACTTCAAGACGGAAGAGTAATGCTTGTGGGTTATGGCGGCATGAACATTGTCGACCCCGATAACTTATTCACATCACAGCCTCCACCGCCGCTCGTCGTCACGAAGGTATCGATCAATGACACTGTGAATCTTCCCTTGCAGAACATTTCTGCCGGGAACGGTCTGCGGTTACGGTACGATGAGAACGTTCTTGAAATAGGTTTTGCAGTAGTCGATCCAGGCGCCACTCATCTCATCGGCTATCTATACAGGCTCGAAGGATTGGAAAATGTCTGGGTCCATCCTGACGAACGACGATTTGTGCGGTATCCGGGTTTGAATCCGGGCGATTATGTCTTCAGGGTCAAAGCGATCAACAGGTTTGGTCGATGGCCAGCTCAGGAAATTGCCTTTGCAGTTTCGATCGCACCCCCCTGGTGGCGCACGTGGTGGGCATATGGAGTCTATGGGTTCTTGCTTATCGGCGTACTGTACTCGGGATATCGCACACGGCTCAGACAGGTACACCTGAAGCAACAGGCGGAGATGGAACATTTCCAGGCTGAACACCTCGCTGAAGTGGATCGTCTCAAATCTCGCTTCTTTTCAAATATCTCTCATGAGTTCCGTACGCCGCTCACACTGATCCTCGGACCGGCGGATCAGGGCTTAGAATCAACCCAGGAACCCTCGACGCGACAGAAATTGTACAAGATCAAAGAGAACGCTAAGAAGCTTCTCGGATTGGTAAATCAATTGCTCGATTTCTCCCGGCTTGAGTCGGGTATGATGCGGCTACAGGTTTCAGGCAGTGACATCGTTCGGTTCCTTCGCCGCGTCGAGATGTCGTTTGAGTCATGGGCCGAACGGAAGCACATTGGATTGGTCTTCCAATCGGACGCGGAATCGATCCCGGGCTACTTCGACGCAGATAAGGTTGAGAAAATTGTCAATAACCTGATATCGAATGCGCTGAAATTCGGCCATGAAGGGGGGGAGGTGACGGTTACTGTCACCCGATTCAGAAATCAGAATCTGGACCTCAAGACTCAGAATTCTATCCCGCGAAGCGGGATCACCATCTCCGTCTCCGACACCGGCCCCGGCATCGCTCCAGAGCAACTGTCCCACATCTTCGACCGCTTCTACCGCGTGGATGAGACTCACGCCACCGAAGGGACAGGCATCGGTCTGGCGCTGACCAAAGAGCTTGTCGATCTTCACCATGGTACGATAACCGTGCAAAGCACACCGGGAAAAGGATCGGTGTTCACGGTGACATTCCCCATTGAACAATCTGCATATGAACCGAAGGAAATCACGGAGTCAGCACCCCAGATCCAGAGGCGAGAACACGCCGAGGCCGAAGCTTCCTGGGAAGAGCCACCGCCAGTCCCAGCCACAGCGCCTGCAGAAGGAAAGCCGATTGTCCTGGTCGTGGAAGACAACGCCGATCTCCGTGCCTATATCCGGGAATATCTCGAAGCCGACTATGCGGTCGAGGAAGCAGGGAACGGCAAGGAGGGATATGATCGGGCGACAGAGCTCGTGCCGGACATTGTCATCAGTGATATCATGATGCCGCTGATGGACGGCATGGAACTCTGCCGGGCATTGAAGCAGGATATGCGGACGAGTCATGTTCCGGTGATTCTCCTGACCGCCCGTGCGGGCACCGACAGCAAAATCGAAGGGCTGGAAATCGGTGCCGATGACTACGTGACAAAGCCTTTCGAGACAAGAGAGCTCGGTGTACGAGTACGGAACCTGATTGAACAGCGCCGGAAGCTTCGCGAGAAATTCTCAGCCGGGGTTGTGCTGAAACCCGGCGAAGTGGCGGTGACATCGCTTGACGACGCTTTGCTGAAGGGGGTAATGGGGGCGGTAGAGCAGGGAATGGGCGATGAGAAATTTGGCGTAGAGGATCTCTCCCGCAAAATTGCTCTTGGCAGAAGGCAACTTGAACGCAAGCTTCAGGGACTCACCGGCCTCTCTCCTGCCGAGTTCATTCGCACGATGCGTCTCCAGCGAGCCCATGAATTGCTCGTGAAGAATGCCGGAACGGTATCCGAAATCGCCTTTCAGGTGGGCTTCGGAAGTCCATCCTATTTCAGTTCCTGCTTCCGCGAACGGTTCGGCTACCCCCCTTCCGATGTGAAAAGCCAACACGGCTGAGATCCCGTACTTCCTTGAATCTGCTGGCGAAGGGTCCTCGACTCCCGTGAACCCGTCGACGCTTCTTGTCTGATCCCCTCTCCGCATTCCCCCCTGCCGGCCCCTGCACGCTGTCCTCACCTCGAGGGCTTCTCGACCAGTGCCACTCAATTGCTTTCTTTTACGCGACATACTTCCATGTCGTGATTCCTGATGTCTTTGACGCAGAAGTGATATCCACCCCCCAGGCTGGATTCGCTACATTGGGCCACGGTGACTCTACGTTCACCGGGATACCACCCATTCTATCAATCCATCAGACTGGAGGTGCTTTATGAAACGGTTACCGGTTTTCTTTCTGGGCACAGCATTGGCAATCGCGGTCTTTGGCGCCAGTGGCTTAGAGCAGAACATCACCTGGACGGTCCAGCATCTTCCGGAAACCGACCTGATGTGGCAGGTGAAAGCCGTGGATTTGTCGGTCGCATGGGCAGTCGGCAATCATGGCAGTATATTCCGGACCACAAATGGCGGAACAACATGGACGTCAGTGGGCAACTCTCTGGGCCGTGGAGGAGGAACTACGTCGTCTATCGACGCAATAAGTGCTAGCATGGCATTCGTTTGCGGAGTCAACTACGACGGCATGAGCGGTTCGGTGCCGTCAAATGATACAACCTTTATCTGGCGGACAACCGACGGAGGAGGCACCTGGTCTGCAGTATTCGCACAGCGGCATGGCTTTATGGACGCGGTAAAGATGATCTCTCCGGCCGAGGGGATTGGCGTGGGAGATCCGGTAATGGGAGAAGGAAAGTTCACCATCATCCGCACGACGGATTCGGGAGCAACGTGGTCCCGAATTGCGACTGAGCCTCTTCAATTGAATGGTGAACTTGGGCTCAATCGTAGCCTCTGCACATTTGGGGCAAACCATATCTGGTTCGGGACGTGGGTTGCCAACAACACCTCGCCCGCCGTTTATCGCTCCACAGATGCAGGAATCACATGGAGCAGAGCGAACGCACCGTTTCCGGACGATGTGATGAATGTTTGGTTTGGCGACTCCCTCCACGGTCTGTGCAACGAAACCAGCCTCGCACGCTCGACGGACGGAGGAGTCACCTGGATGCCAATAGGTTTAACCGGCTGGGATTGGCAGAGTTATGAGAACAGCTGGGTGGTTCTTGCTTCAGTCTCCGGCGGAAAGGACTTCTGGGCAACATTGGGCACAACCGTGTACCGGAGCACAGACTGGGGCGCTTCGTGGAGCATCGCTTATGCGAACACCAACGACTCACTCTTGTATGGTTCATTCGCGACAGTGGGTGATTCGACGGTTGGATGGTTCACGACCCTGGGAGCGAACATCGTCGCCTGCAGATCTCGGGAATTACCGAACGGCGTTGACGTGTTGGCGACGGGGGATGTGCCGGCCGAATTTAGGCTGTCGCAGAACTATCCAAACCCGTTCAATCCGACGACAGAGATAAGGTATCAGGTATCAGGCGTCAATGACGTGAAGCTTGCGGTGTACGACATTCTCGGCCGGGAGGTGGCAGTGCTGGTGGATGAGAAGAAAGCGCCGGGGAGCTACACCGTGCAGTTCAATGGGTCGGGGCTGGCGAGTGGGGTGTATCTCTACCGGCTAGCGGCAGGCAGTTTCGTTGAAACACGGAAGATGATCCTCGTCAAGTAATCACTGCACATCACCTTTGGCTTAAAAAGGTGGGCATCCGAGGAGTCGCGGGTGCCCGCCTTTTCATTATTCTGCTTGACAATCCACCCGCAAAAAAGTATGTTGCTCCCACATATGCCCGTCCCACGGACGGAGTTGTGAAGGAGAAATGAGCAGAGGGCCCCTTCCGTCCTTTCAAGGATCGAAGGGGTTTGTCCGTCTTTGCCACCCTTTTGCATCAAGATCCCCCTTCCTTCCTCTGGTGAGTTCAGTTTTGCCGGGTTCCATCTCACCCCATTCCATCGACCTACGGAGCTATCCAATGGTCCGGAGAATGCGGCATCCCGCCACCACCGTTCGCCTGTCGATTCTGCTGGTTCTTTCTTTGATTGCCATGGCTTCTGTCCACGCGCAGCTTGTTTCCGGCAATCTTGAGGGCCGTGTGCTTGATGCAAAGGGGGAACTGCTTCAATCAGCGACGGTAGTTGTGAAGAGTCCGAGTCTCCAGGGGGTACGGGGAGCTTCGACCGATGAGACCGGGTATTTCAGATTGCTGGCCTTGTCGGCCGGCGTTTACACCGTTGAGGTCAGGCTCGTTTCATTCAGAGCTGTCCTGTTGCAGGACGTCCGCGTCCGGCTCGGGCAAACAACCACAATCGGCGACGTGCGACTAGAACCTGAATCAGTCGAACTGCCTGTTGTTGTAGTTTCGGGCGAAAGGCCGCTCATTGATCCGTCCTCAACGAGCGTTGGTGTGACGCTGGTAACCGAAGAATTCCGATCTCTTCCCCTGCAACGAAACTATCTCAGCATCCCGACGCTCCTCCCTCAGGCGAACGAAAGTGCGTTCGGAGAGGGGGCAAATTTCTCGGGCGCGACCGGGCTCGAAAACCGATATCTCATCGACGGATCCGAGGTGACCGACCCATATCTGGGTGTCCGGGGTCTGGGTATTCCGTACAATTTCATAAAAGACATTGAGGTTCGTTCAGGAGGATATGCCGCCGAGTACAAAAGTACTCTCGGAGGCATCGTCAATGCAACGACCTACTCAGGCGGCAATGAAATCTCCGGACAAGCGTTCGGCTTCTATACCAGCAACGGACTGAGTGCGAATCCCTACACCCCGGCCGAATCCCGCACGACGCGGGGGTTTTCAAGCTACGATGTCGGTCTTGGCATCGGCGGACCGATCCTGCAGGACAAGCTCTGGTTCTACGGGGCCTACAATCCGTCCTTCTTTCATCAGGAGGTCTTGATCCCCGGCCTCGACTACACGCCCGAGTCTCAGACAACGCACGGATTCGCCGGGAAGATTACCTGGAAAGCCGCAGACAACGCAACCATCGTCGGATCCATTGTTGGTGACCCGACGACGAAGCGGACTGCGAACTTGACGTCGGTCTACATAGCAACGGTAAAGCAGGTGTTGAATGAAGACGCGGTTCTCCAGGACTGGGACATGGGAACTGTCAATGCATCGTTGCGTGCTGCGATCGTATTGAACAATTCAGTCTTGATCGAAGGATCGTTTTCATATTTGCGCTGGTGGCAATCTGCTCAGCCGATAAATGAGGCGGCGAAATCGGAAGTGCAGTGGGTCGATGTGGAGAATGGTATCATCGGAGGAGGGGCCGGACTGTATTGGGATCCACGGATTACGCAGACGACAGCGGAAGCAAAAGGAACGATCATGCTCGGCCGGCACACGATGAAGTGCGGAATCGAATATCGGGAAAGGACGTTGAACGATGGATTCTGCGAAAACCAGCTGATACAATCCGGGGATACCTCCTTCATGAAGGTCGATATCACATCGGATGGAACCACGCGCGGTCGCTTTCCCTCAGCGTTCCTCCAGGATACGTGGCAGATGACCCACAGCGTGAGCGTGAATGGCGGCATCCGCTGGGACGGTCAATTCATCATCGCATCCGATGGTCATGTACACCAGAAGATACTAGGACAATTTCAGCCAAGAGTCGGGTTCGTTTTCCAGTTCGGCGAATCAGGCACAGAGCGTATTTATGGTTCGTACGACAGGTTCTATGAGGAGCTATCACATAACATCGTAAGCTTCTACAGCGACCGGCTCTCCCAAAGCTATGTCAGCTTCAATCATGATCCGCGCATCGATCCGACGGGCGGAGTGGTTGAACTTGATGTGTCGAGCATCCCGGAGGAGGTTCCCGGGCTGAAAGGGCAGTACACCGATGAGTTTGTGCTCGGCTATGAACGTCAGGTATTCGGCGGGTTCAAGGCGGGTGTTCGTGGAATTTACCGGGCGTTGGGAGAGGCGATCGAGGACGTTTATGTAGAGGAGACACAGAATTTCATGTTTGGCAATCCGGGTGAGGGGATCCTCTCCTTCGCACCCAAGCCGGTGCGGAAATACACAGCGCTTGTCTTCTCATTCGAAAAACCGGCGGGGGAGAACTATACACTTTCACTGTCATACATCCTTTCCCGCAATTATGGCAACTACCCCGGTCTCTTCAATCCCGATATTGAACAATTCAATCCCAATGCCACAACCATTTTCGACTTCGCTGAGTCGTTTCCCAATTCCACGGGGCTTCTTCCGGACGACATCACGCATATGTTCAAGTTCTGGGGGTCGTATGACTTTGGCTTTGGCCTTTCTGCGGGGGTGTCGTTCCTGGTCCAATCGGGAACCCCGACCAGCGATTTGGGTGGATCATCCTATATACAGGGCGAACACACGTTTTTGCAGGCGAGGGGGTCTGCGGGGAGAACACCAATGCTCTGGGATCTCAATGTAAGGCTGACGTACGATCTCGCTGTTGTCACTGGGACGTCCTGGCGTCCAAGGCTGATTATCGACGTCCTCCATGTCGCGAGCCAGCGCAAACCGACGGCGTTGAACCAGGTGCATTACTTCAACATCGATGAAAACGGGAATCAGATCAACCCGAATCCGTTTTATCTGACACCAACCCATTACCAGCAGCCCATGAGCCTGCGTATGGGGATGGAAGTTGACTTCTAAATTCGGAAGAGCAGCCATTTCTTCAGGAAGGGTATGAGGAGAGTTCACTTTGCGGTATGCGTCGCAGCGATGGTTGGCAGCAGCCTCCTCCCTTCGCCCACGTTCGGCCAGCAACATTCCGGACCGCTTCTCTCTCCCCGACTGAGGCAGCTCCGAAACATCACGTTCGACCAGATTTCAATCCAGAACGGCCTCCCGAACGCTACCGTCATGAGCATATGTCAGGACCGGAGAGGATTCATGTGGTTTGCCACTGAGGGAGGTCTCTGCAGGTACGATGGACACGAGATCCATGTTTTTGAGAAGAGAGAAGATGATTCCACGACCATATCTGGTACTACCATTACCGCTCTCTGCGAGGACCGAGCCGGAGTAATCTGGGTTGGGACGATGGGGGGAGGATTGAACGCGTTCGATCCTCTCACGGGAAGATTCACACGCTACGCTTCCCGCGCCGGGGATACTGCCTCGCTGAGTGACCCGTCGAGCCAGTCAATTTATGAGGACCGTGCAGGTTACCTCTGGATCGGAACACGTCATGGACTTAACAGGCTTGTCCGCGATGCCAGAGGCGGCGTAACGATCACGCGAATGAACTCCACGGCGGAGAGTCCGATATCGCTTGCGCATGATTGGTTTCAGGTTGTCAGGGACGATGAAGCAGGAGGCTACTGGCTGGGGACGACGAAAGGGCTCTACAGAAGCGATCCAACGATGTCACGGATTGACCGCATCCGATTGGATGGTGAGTCCCGAAACGCCGGCTCTTTGGATATCATTGCAGCAATTACCCGAGACAAGCAAGGAAATCTCTGGGTTGGGACGGAACATGGGGGTCTGATCAGACTTGATCCGAAGACATACACGTCGAAAAGGTACGCGCTTGATCAAAGGGTACGAAGAATCCCGGGTGAGGGAGTCTATGCTATTTCGGAAGACCCGACGGGATTTCTCTGGCTTGGGATGCACGACGCAGGTCTTGTGGCGTTCGATCCGAAGACAGAAGAATGCGTCTCGTTCAGGAACGATCCCGGCAATCCGCGGAGCCTCGGCAACGATGCTGTGTGGTGCATTTTTCAGGACGACGTGCAGTCATTGTGGGTTGGGACGATGGGAGGAGGGATCAGCCGGATCGACAGGAATAGAAAGCAATTCTACCAGTTGTCCCACGAATCTGGCAATCCCAATTCGCTCACGACAAACAACGTCAGTGCAGTCTTTGAAGACTCCCGGGGGGACGTCTGGATTGGGACGTACGGATCGGGGATCGATGTCCTGGATAAAACCCACACACATTTCAAGCACTTTTCACGCGACAATCGCAACGACCGGAGCCTGAGTCATAATTACATTTGGTCGTTTTATGAAGATCGACATGGGCGAATCTGGATTGGCACACTCCAGGGCCTGAATCGTTACGAGCCATCGACGCAGAGTTTTCGCCATGATTTCTTCAGGCGTGGAGCCACCAAGAAAGGAGTTGAGCCAGAGGTTGACGTGATCGGTGAGGACAGTGAAGGGGCCTATTGGGTCGGGTCATTCCCGGGTCTCGGAAGGATGACCCGTCAGACTGAGCGCGTGGAGCTGGTCTCGCCCTTGGCAGTTTGGTCGATCCTGGATGAGGGGAAAGACCATGTGGTGTGGTTCGGCACGGAAAACTCGCGGGACGGGTTGTTGAAATTCAACACCCAAACACTGCAATCTACGCGGTTTGCGAACAAGCCTGAAGACTCGACGACGATCAGCGACAACATGGTTGTTATCCTGCTGCGGGACTTTGAAGATCCTAAGAACATCCTATGGGTCGGTACTATCAATGGACTGAACAGATTCGACAAACGCACGGGTACATTCCGGAGGATTCTGCAAAAGGACGGCCTCCCCAACGGCGTAGTCAATTCCCTGGCGTTTGACAGACGCGGAAGGCTCTGGATTGGAACCAACCGCGGTTTGTCGATGCTCGATACACGGACCTTTCGTTTCAGAAATTATGACGTGCAGGATGGAATTCAGGGAAACGAATCAGGAACATATGGGCTTTGTCTTACATCGTCCGGCGAAATGTTCTATGGTGGGAGCGGTGGTGTGACCATCTTCTACCCCGACAGCATTCGCGACAATCCTCACATACCACCGCTTGTCTTCACGGACTTCAAAATCACAAACAAATCAGTCCTCCCCGGCGCGCCAGGTTCGCCACTTGTCAGCACGATAACCGAGGCAAAACAGATCACCCTTTCCTACCACGACAACATGATATCGTTTGAGTTTGCCGCGCTCGATTATACCATGCCGGCAAAGAACCGGTATGCATACAAGATGGAAGGATTTGACAAAGAGTGGATTGGTTCGGGGAACGCACATGTGGCGACGTACACGAACCTTGATCCAGGCACGTACACCTTGAGAGTGAAAGGGTCGAACAACGATGGCGTCTGGAATGAACAGGGGATCTCACTTTTCATAACAATCACCCCTCCATGGTGGAAGACAGCATGGGCCTACGGAGCGTATGTCCTCCTCGCTGGAACGATACTGTTTGGCTTCTATCGCATCCGTATGAACCGATTGCGGCTTGCGCATCAGGTGGAGCTCGAGCATCTTGAAGCGGAGAAGATTCAGGAAGTGAGCAGGTTGAAATCCCGTTTCTTTGCCAATATCTCGCATGAGTTCAGGACGCCACTTACACTGATACTCGGACCGGCCGACCAGATCGCAGCGGTCACGAAAGATGAGAGCATCAGGGAGGAAACTGGCGTCATCAAACGTAATGCGCAACGACTGCTCCACCTTGTGAATCAGTTGCTTGACCTTTCGAGGTTTGAAGCCGGACAGATGAAAATCCGCCTCCAGCACGCTGATCTGGTGGAGATCGTTAGCGGCGTGGCGGCCTCATTCGAATCCATGGCTGCTCGAAGGAATATCCGCTATACCATCGGCAGGCCAGGAGGGCCGATCGTCGGCTGGTTCGATCCCGACGCCATCGAAAAGATTCTTACAAATCTCCTCTCGAACGCGTTCAAGTATACCAACGACGGCGGCACAGTAGCGCTCGGCCTTCAGGTAATGCCGTCCGGTCAGGGTGATCAGAAATCCCAACACGTCGAGATCACGGTGACCGATTCGGGCATCGGCATTCCTTCAAATCTGCTCGAAAGGATTTTCGACAGGTTTTATCAGGTTGACGACAGCCACACCAGGGAACACGAGGGTGTGGGGATTGGCCTCGCACTTACCAAAGAGCTTGTCACGCTGCACAAGGGATCCATTTCAGTACAGAGCAAACTCGGTTGGGGGAGCACATTTACCGTACATCTGCCCCTGGGGAAGGAACGCCTGGAGGCGGACGAAATAGGCGGAGAAGAGAGTCTGCGGGGCACATCCGCCGGTGGGAGAACGCATCCTGAGGCTCCCCCAAGGGTGGAGCCTCAAGCCACGGAAGTCGAACCGGAGAGCGAAGACGATCTGACGGCGGAAGCCGATTTGCTGCAACGTTTGCCGATCGTGCTTATTGTCGAGGACAATGCGGACATGCGGCACTATATCGGCAGACATCTTGGCGGCTCTTACACGCTGGACAACGCCGCAGACGGGGCCGAGGGTCTGGAGAGAGCGATTGCAACGGTCCCCGATCTCATCATTTCCGATGTGATGATGCCGAAGATGGATGGATTCGAACTCTGCAGAAAGCTCAAGCAGGACGAACGAACAAGTCATATTCCCATCGTCCTGTTGACTGCGAAGGCAGAGAGAGGACACAAGATCGAGGGCCTGGAAACCGGGGCGGATGACTACCTCACGAAGCCATTTGATGTGAAGGAGCTCACCATCAGGGTCAAGAATCTGATCGAACAAAGGCGGAAGCTGCGGGAGCGGTTCCGCTCAACGGTGGTCATCAAGCCGTCGGAGCTTGCCGTGACATCCGCTGACGAGAAATTCCTGATGAAAGCCATCGCGGCAGTGGAGAAGCACATGGCAGAGTCGAATTACGATACGGAAGCGATGGCAGACGAGCTTGCGCTGAGCCGGATGCAGTTGTACCGGAAGCTGAAAGCGCTGACGGGAAAGAGTCCCCACTTCTTCATGCGCACGTTACGGTTACAGCGGGCAGCCGATCTTCTGAAGAAAAGGACAGGAAACGTGTCGGAAGTCGGCTATGACGTCGGCTTCAGCAACCCGTCGAATTTTGCCCGGGCCTTCAAGGAGGAGTTTGGGGTGACCCCATCGGAATATGCGGGAAATGGGGAATAGCGAATAGCTGAACAATACCTGTTCCATACTCGCCCAATGTTTCATCCTGATAAGAGAATGTTACGGCTGGAACAGATGTATTGCCGTCCCGTTTGACTGCGTTACCTCCTGGTAGTTCTTCGTTACACCTCAGGTAGATTCCCCCGACCTCGATGTTGTAGATTGCGTGCAAACGCCACCACAAGGCGTTTGCACCGTAAACTACCAGCAAAGGGAGGATCTATGAAAGCATTTGCCAGCATTCTGCTTGCGCTCCTGTGCATCAGTGTCTTGAGCCAGACGGGGGGTGCGACCATTCGACACGTCCCCTTGCAGTACGCAACAATCCAGGCTGCTATTAACGCGGCTGTCAACGGCGACACCGTGCTTGTTGACGAAGGAACATATAAAGAGAACATTGTCCTAACCAAGAAGATCACTGTCGGCAGTGCCTTCGTCCTGGATGGCGACACTTCCCACATCTCGCGAACGATCATCGACGGCAGCCAGCCGCACAATCAGGACTCTACGGCAGTCGTGACAATCGATGGAGCAACCGATACAACGACAGTTGTCGCCGGGTTCACTATTACGGGGGGGAAGGGCAATCAACGAACAATTGATTATCCCCCGTTTGTGACGGCGTACCGGGGGGGGATAGGAATAGATATTGCCGGTGGGGGTGCGCGTATTCACCACAATATCGTCCGAGCGAACAACTATACCGACCCGACCGGCTATATTGGCGGAGCGATTGAGGTATTTGATACGAAGGACAAAAATGGGGTCACATACGCGATCATCGAGCACAACACTATCGCTGACAACACCCTTGTGGGCGATGAGGTCGATGGGGGAGCCTTTGCCATCGGACACAACGCGGCCATACGTAATAACCTTATTGCCCGAAATTCGGCCCATGGATCGACATTGGGTATTGGCGGAGGGCTCCAAATCTGGAACGGGTCTGTGATTGTAGAAGCTAACATGATCATGGACAATTCAGCAAGCCACGACGGTGGTGGGCTGTATGCCGTCTCCGTTCAGGAGCTAGGCGTGGTGCCCCACCTGGTGATGGTGAACAATATCTTCATGGGAAATGCCGCGGGGGCGTCGGGAGGAGGCGTCTTCGTCACAGAAAATGATGTCGCTGTCATGATGCTCAATAATACGTTCACCTCGAACACCGCGGTTTCCGGGGGCTCAGGTATCAGCATCCAGAATGGCGCCATCGTCCGCGGTCTCAACACGATTCTCTGGGACACCGCTGGTACGGAGATCCTGACCAGTTCTCTCGGGAGCCTGGTGGCAT
>Ga0315276_10003415_pt1 | contig 14542 bp, 10 predicted proteins | sample YL17G05_0_MG_FD_204542 | JGI IMG/M metagenome (GOLD analysis project Ga0315276, IMG submission 204542) | Sediment microbial communities from Yellowstone Lake, YNP, Wyoming, USA - YL17G05_0 | ecosystem: Environmental > Aquatic > Freshwater > Lake > Sediment | place: USA: Wyoming | collected...
GGGCGGGCTTTGTGGTGTCGGCCTCGGGGGTGGGGGGTGGGGTGGGGGGGGGGGGGGGGTGGGGGGGGGGGGGGCGGCGCGCCGTCGCCGCGCGCCCCGCCCTCCCCCCCCCCCCCTTCATTCCAGCAGTACCGCCGCTGCAGCCGCCGAAAGTAGCGCCGCGTCCCCCGGTACGGCGCGCCCGGCGCGACCGCGATGGTGGCCTCCCCGACGCCGCCGCCTTTGAGCTCGACGCGCCACCACACAGGAACAGTGCCGCGCCGCCACACCCACGTCGCAAACGCGCCGCCCGGCGTGTGCACGATCTGCTCGGCCTCGATCTCGTTGCCGGGAGAGGCGGCGGCGTTGAGGCCGCGCGCGCGGTAGCGCGTGCCCGCGTGGAGCGCCGACGAGCGCGTCAGTTGGACGAGCGCCGCGCCCGGCCCCAGCGCCGTCGAGGCCGCCGTGCCTTGCACCAGGTGGGGGCAGGGCGCCGGCAGGCCGGCCGCGCGCAGGGGGGCGGCGAGCGCGCGGTTCCACACGAACTCCCAAGACGGGGGCGGCGGCGCGCCGCCGCCGCCCTCGCGCAGCGCCCCCCCCCCCACCCCGCGCCGCCCGGGAAACGGGCGCGTCACGTCCGCCGTGTCGCAGTAGTAGTGCGCGCCGTCGACCCGGAACCGCGTCGCGGGCGGCCAGTCGTCGGCGTCGGCGTCGTCGCCGCCGCTGCCTCCTCCTCCGCCTGTCGGCAGCTTGACCCAGGCCGCGGCGTCGACGACGCGCACGGCGTGCCCGCCGGGCAGCGACGCCGCGCCGCGCGCACGGGTGGCCACCAGGGCCGCCCGCGCCTCGCCGGGGCCGCCCGCGGCGTAGCCCAGCAGCGCGGTGCCGCGCGCCGCGATGCGGACCGGAGGGGTGGGCGGGGCGCCGTCGGGGGGCGGGCGGGGCGGGGGCCAGGTGCGCGCCAAAAAGTCGAGCGCCGCGTCCTCGGTGGGGAACGTGCCGACGCCGGGCGCGGGGTCGAACGCGATGGCGCCCGTGCGGGCGTCGATGCGCGCGATCTGGGTGTCGGAGCTGGAGGGGGAGGGGGGGGGGCGTCGGGGAAGGGCCGCGCGCGCGGGGCCGCCCCCCCCCTCGCGCCTCGCCCCGCGCCTCCCCGCCATCTCTCTTCCTCTCTTTCATCATACCGGGTCGACGCCGAGAGCACGAGCGCCGCCTCGCCCGGCGCGCCCGCCGCGAGCGCGACGACGACCGACGCCGACCGGCGCGCGGCCAGGGCCGGGGGTAGAGGGCGCGGGGGCGGTGTCGGAGGCAGGTCGTGGGCCGGCGACGGCGGCGGCGGCCCTGCAGGCGCTGCGCCGGAGAGCGGGTCGCCCGCGTCGCCCATCGCGCCCCGCGTCACCCGCGGCCGATGCGGGGGGCCATGTGCGCTGGCGAGCGCGCCGCGGCAAGGGCGCGTGGGCGGTCGATGGGGTGTGACCGCCGCTGCGGTCGCCGCACACCCACTCCCCGCGCGGGCGCGCGCCACCATGCGCCTCGCCGCCGACGGGTGGCCGCTCGCCGTGCTGGCGGCCGCCGCGGCGGCGGCCGCCGTGCGCGTGGGCGGCGCGGCGGCCGACGTGCGATTTGCTCTCGGCCCCGTCGCCGCGGCCGTCGCCCTCTGGCTGGCGGGCGTGTGCGCGGGCGCGGTCGGCACCGTGCTGGCCGTGGTGCGCGAGGGGAGGAGGCGGGTGGAGGGCGACAGGGCACGCGGCGTCGCCCGCGCCGCGGCCGACACCCCATGCCCCCCGTTCTTCAGGCCGCCTTTCTCTACCGAGCGACCGAGCGGGAACCCCCTCCCGTCCCCCACGCGGCCGCCGCATCCCTGCACGACGCGCTGACCGGCGTGGTGGACTCGGGCGGGGACGAGGCCCCCACCCTCGCCGCGGAGCTCGCGGCCGCGCTCGGGCGCCGCGCGCGGCCGCCGCACGCGCACGCCGCGCGCGGCGCGTTTGCGGGGTGGCTCTGGACCATGCCCGGAGGCAGCTTTGGGAAAGAGGCCGCCGCCCTGCCGTGGCCGCCGCCGGCGCCGGCCGCGACGCGGTGGTGGGGCGCGGCGCGCGGGGGCGCGCTCTTTCTCGCGCGGCCGGCGCCCAGGCCGGCCGGGCGGGGCGAGCCGGCGCCGCCGCCCATCATCGTCACCATACCGCTCGCCGGCACGTCGGTGGAAGCGGTGGAGGAGTGCCTGATGTCCAAGTCGGTGTGGTGGCGCAAAGCGCCCCTCCTCCTCCACCGCCCCGCGCCCGCCGGCGCCGACTCGCTGCCCCCCGAACTGCCCCCTGGCGCTCTGTATCTGTACGCGTCCGACGGAGCGTCCAAGCAGCAGTGGGCGGCCGCGCTGGCGCGCGGCGCGGGCGGCGAGAGCGCCGCCGCGTCGGCGACCGCAGAAACCTCCTACGCCGCCTTCTCCGCCTGGCTGCGCGCCGCGTCCCGCCCGGGCGCCTATCCCGACGCGGCAGACGTGGCGGCGGCGGCGGCGATGCCGCCGCCGCCGCCGCGCGCGCCGGCGGGGCCGCGCGGCGCGGGCGCGGGGGCGGCAGTGCGGCAGAAGCTGGCCGCCGCTGCAGGGGCCGCTGGGCGTGGACTGGCGCGGTTGAGGCGGGGCAAGGGGGCGGCGGCGGGGCCGCCGGCGCCCGCCGGTGGCGCGTCTGCGCGGCGCTCGCTCGACGCCGGAGAGGCGGCGACCCCTCCCCCGCGCCCCTCGCTGGCCCCTGCCGCCGTTGACGCCGCATGGTCGGGCGGGCGCCCCCGGCCGCCAAACGCGCTGGGCGGCGGAGGCCCCGCCCCTGCGGCGGCGGCCGCCGCGGCGGCCGCGCTCGCGGCGCCGCCGCGCGGCGCCTCGCCGCCGCCTCCGCCCCGCGGCATTTCGCCGCCCCCTCTACACGCCCGCGGCCTCTCCCCCGGCGCCGATGAGCGCGGCGCCTCCCTGCCGCCCGGGCTGCCGCGCCCGTCGTCGGGTGGGCGCCTGCTCTCCTTGTCGCGCCCCGCGTCGGCCGACTCGCTAGCGTCCTTGCCGCGCACGATCTCGGCGGATGACCGGTCGGGCGTGGAGGATGGAGGAAGGCGGGACCCGGCGGCTCACGGGCGGCACCGCGGCCACCGCTCGCGCTCGCGCGACGCGCGCGGCGACGACGGGCGGCGCGCCCGGCGCGAGGCACGGCCGTCGCTGGACAAGGACCGCGACCACAAGGACCGGGACAAGCACCGGCGGGATTCGAGCGACGCCCGGCGCGCCTCGCGCGAGCTCGACCGCGCACGCGAGCGCGAGCGCGCGCTGCGCGCCCCCCGCTCCCCGTCCCGCGCCCGCCCCAGTGCGCCCGACGAGTCGGGCGCGTCGAGGGCGGGGTCGCGAGCGGGGTCCCCCGCGCGGCGCCCCCGGCGGAGCGCGCCCGCGGCCGCCGCGTCGGTCGCCACCCCGTCCATCGGCCCGTTCGGCCCCGAAGCCCCCCTGGACGCCGCCCTCAACGCCCTGCTCGCCCGCCTGGCCTTTGACCTGCTGCGGTCGCCCGGGTTTCGGGCCGCCCTGGAAAACAAAATCGCGACCAAAATCTCGGAAGTCGCCGTCCCCGACTTTATGCACGGCCTGACGCTGATCTCGTTCGACCCCGGCGTCGGCGTCCCGTCCCTGCGCCGCGCCCGCACCCTGGCCCCGCCCCCGGGCGAGCTGTGGCCGCAGGCGCTCGTCGAGGTCGACTACCCGGGAGGGGCGACCCTGGTCATAGAGACCAAGGTGGACGTCCGGGACGGCGCTGCGTGGGCGGGCGTGGGGCGCGTGCTGGACGCGGTGGGTGGGGGGGCGGGGGCGGGGGGCGGTGGTGGTGTGCGGCCGCCGTCGGCGCCCGCGGCGCCGCGCGCGGCCGACGCCGACGCCTCCCGCCCGCCCTCGCTCGACCACCCTGGCGCCTCACCGGACGCCTCCCCCTCTTCCCGCAAAGGCGCGCGCGCCCGCGCCCTGGACGCCGCCCTCCCCCTGCGCCGCCGCCTCGCCGGCGTCGGCCGCGCGCTCGCCGACGCGGCGGCCGACCGCATCGCCCGCATCCCGCTGCGCGTGCGCCTGCACGTCACCCACCTGTCCGGCACCGTGATCCTGTGGCTGCCGCCGCCGCCGGGCGACCGGCTCTGGTTTTCGTTCGCCGACGCGCCCACCTTTGCGTGCGACGCCGCGCCGTCGGCCGGCGGCCGCATCCTGCGCGCCGCGCACGCGGCGGTCGGGGCGCGGGTGTCGTCGTGGGCGGCGGCCAAGCTGAGGCGGGCGATCGTGTCCAACCTGGTCTACCCCGCGTGCTCCGACGTGCGCCTCGGCGGCTTCGCCCCCCCCGCCGCCCCCCACGCCCGCGCCGACCTGCCGCTGCCGCCGCTGCCGTCGCGCGCGGCGGCGCGCGCGGCGCGGGCGGCGCGGGAGGGCGACCGCGGGTCGGCGCCGGGGAGCCCGCGGCGGCCGTCCGCCGCGGCGTCGCCCTTTCCCTCGCCCGCGCGCGCGCTTGCCGTCGCCTCGGACGTCCCCGCATCCGCCCCGCGCCGCACTTTGTCCGACGCCGACCTCAAGTCGGCGGCCGCGCGCGCCGCGGCGGCCGCGCCGCCGCTGCCGGCGACCGCGTCGCCCGCGCGCCCGCGCTCGGGCGACGGCGGGTCCCTGTTTGGGGACGATGGCGATGCGCTGCGGCTGCGGTACTCGGCGCTGCTCGGTGGCGGGTTGGGAGAGGGCGGTGGGGGTGAAGGCAGCGGCGGGCGCGTGAGCGCGGGCGGCGGCGCCGCCCGCCCGCCGGCGTGACGGCCAGCCCCTTGCGCACTCGTGGCATGCTACACTGAAAGTTGGGCCGGTCTCTCGGCGCGCTCCCGCTCTTGCTCTCGCTCTCACCGCGGCGCGCCGCCCCCGCCCCCGCCGCCGCCGCCCAACTCCCGCCGCAGCAGGGCGTCCGCCGTGCCCAGCGCATGGCGCTCCACCATGTTGGCGACGACCTAGGAGGATGGGGGCGGCGTCGGAAGGGGGTGCGGCGAGGCCCAGGCGACTCCCTCCCTCCCCCCCCCTCCCCTCCTCTCCTCCCCTTCTTACCTGGGGCGGCATCGCGTCGCTCAGCAGGCTCTGCGTCGCGTCCAGCGCGGCGCGCGCGGTGGCCAGGGCGAGGTAGGGGGCGACGAGCGACGCGACGGCCGCTGATAGCGCCGCGGCGGCCGCCACGTCGAGGCCCGGGCCGCCGCCCACCGTGAGCGCCGCGGGCGGGCGGCCGGCCACGGTGGCGGGCACGGTGACAAAGGAGGAGGCGCCGTGGGAGGCGGCGAGGGACGCCCAGTCGGCAAACGGCGGACTGCAAAGAGGGGGGTCGAGCGGGTCGGCCGCGCGGGTGGGTGGCGTGCCGACCCCCGTTCCGGGCGGCTCCACCCCGCCCACCACCCTGCATACCTATCATCATCCCCATCCTCCCCCTCCCACGTGCGCGGCGCGCCATCGGCGACCGCCGCGGCGGCTGTCGCGCCGGGCGGGGGCGGCGCCGGGCGCGGGGCGCGCGGGAAGGTAAGCACGCGGGGCGTGGGTGGCGCCATGGGGCCCGGCAGATTGAATCTGTTGAAGAAGGAGGAGGGAAGAGGGGGTGGGGGCCGATGCAGGCGGTCGCGCCCCCGCCACCCCCAATCCTGCGCCCCTGCACGCACTGCACCACGCCCACGTCGTCCAGGGCGGCCATCAAATGCTTGGCGCACCGGCGCGCGCCGTCGCCGGCGGTCACGTCGGCGGTGAGCGCGGCAGCGAGCGCGTCGAGAGCAGAGGCGTCGCCGCTCCCGCCGCCGCCGCCGTCCATGGCCGGTGGGCGGGCGGGCGGGATGTGTGTGCCGAAGCGGGGAGAGAGTGGGCGTGGCAAACAGTGGCTAGCAACAAGAAACGCAAAACGTGCGCCCCCCCTCGTACCCTCTCGTCCCTCGTCAGTGCTGCGACCACTGAATCGTCTTGAGGTCGACCCCCTCCTGCGCCAGCTCCCACAGCGGCGACAGCTCCCGCAGGCGCCGCACGCGCGCGACGGTGAGCGCGACCGCGCGGTCGACTTCGGCCGCCGTCGAAAAGCGGCCGACGCCGAAACGGATGCTCGTGTGCGCCATCTCCTCGTCCACGCCCAGCGCGCGCAGCACGTAGGACGGCTCGAGCGAGGCGGAGGTGCAGGCCGAGCCGGAGGAGACGGCCAGGTCTTTCAGGCCCATCAAAAGGGATTCCCCCTCGACGTACGCGAACGACAGGTTGACGCACCCGGCCAGCCGGTTGGCCGCCCCGAGGGGCGGCCCGTTCAAGACGACCCCGGACAGCGCGGCCGTGATGCCGGCGTGCAGGCGGTGGGCGAGCGCGGCGATGTGCCGCTCGTCCGCCGCCATCTCCGCCGCCGCGAGTTCGGCCGCAGCGCCGAGCCCCGCCGCCAGCGCGGTCGGCACCGTGCCCGACCGCAGGCCGCGCTCCTGGCCCCCGCCCGACATCTGGGCCTCGAGGCGGACGCGCGGGCGGCGGCGGACGTAGAGGGCGCCGATGCCTTTGGGCCCGTACAGTTTGTGCCCCGAGATCGACATCAAGTCGACGTTCAGGCCGTCCACGCTCAGCGGCACCTTGCCCACGGCCTGGGCGGCGTCGGTGTGGAAGAAGGCGCCGGCCTCGCGCGCGGCGGCGCCGATGGCGGCCAGGTCTTGAATCACGCCGATCTCGTTGTTGGCCGCCATGACCGACACGATCGCCGTCTCGCCCGGGCGCAGGGCGGCGCGCACGGCTTCCGGGTCCAGGGTGCCGTCGGGGGCGACGGGGAGGTAGGTGACGTCGAACCCTTTCGATTGAAGGGACCGGCACGAATCCAACACGCATTTGTGGTCCGTCGCGCACGTGATGATGTGCTTCTTCCGGTCCCGGTAGAAGCCCGCCACGCCCTTGACCGCCATGTTGTTGGCCTCGGTCGCGCCGGACGTGAACACGACCTCTTTCGGGTGCGCGCCGATCAGCGCGGCGACCTGCGCCCGCGCTTTTTCCACCGCGTCCTCCGCCTCCCACCCGTACACGTGCGTGCGCGAGTGCGGGTTGCCGATGGCGTGGGTGAGGTGGGGGAGCATGGCGTCCAGCACGCGCGGGTCGAGGGGGGTCGTGGCCTGGGGAGGGACGAGGGGCGCCGGGGATGGGGTCCACGCCGCACGCGCTCCCTCCCGCCTCACCGCCCTCCCTCTCGCTCTCCATCTTCCTTGCCTGCATGTCCAGGTAGACGGGCGCGCCCGCGAGGCGGATGCCCTTGGCCTCGATCTCGTCGGGGCCGAGCGGGGGGTCGGCTGTGAAGGGAGGGGCGGTCGGCGCCCGATTGCGGGCCGCGCGCCGCGCCAGAGGCCCGTCTCTGCCCACGACCTACCGTCGGGCGCGGCGTCGGGCGCGGCGGCGGAGAGCGGCGCGCGCAGTGTCGCCGGCGCGCGCGCCTGGCGGCGCGCTGCCGCGCCGCCGGCGCGGGCGAGGGCGGCCAGCATGGCGGCCGTGTGCGGAGGGCAGCGGCGCGCGAGGCGGCCGGGCGAGGAGTGTGCCGGCGGCGACGGCAGACCCCTCCCACTGCCCACCATGCGAGCCCCCGCGTCCGTCCTCCTCGCCCTGGCGCTCGCCGCCGCGGCAGCCACGGGCGCGGCCGCGGAAGCGCGCTGCGTCACCTACTTTGTCGCCACGCCGGCCGCCCCGTTTTCCTACAAGGCCGGCTTCACCAAGGCGACGTGGCCCAAGGTAGGGAGGGATGGTGGGCGCGGCGGGCGGGCCAACGGGGGGTGGCGTCGGCTGGCGCGGCGACGGGTGCCCACGGTCGGCACCCGTCACGTGCCGACGCCGCGCTTTGCCCTCTCTTTTCCTAGGACTGCGACCCGGCGGGATTGCGGTGCGTTGTGTGGCCCGTGTGGCGTGCGAGGCGGGTCGTCGCGACCGTGGCGCGGCTGCGGCGCGGGCGGTCGGCCCGCGCCGCCCAATTGGGGCCCGCGTGCCGGCCGCTTCCGCCTCCCTGCCCGCCGCGCGGCGGCCGCCAACGCTGCCGCGCCCCGGCGGCCGCGGCTGGGGCGTCTGCCGAGTCCAGCGCGGGCGCGGCGAGCTGCCGGGCGGCGCCCGCTGTCCGCCGACCCGCGCGCCGACTACCACCCCACCCTCCCGCCCTCTCCCCTCCACAGCATCTCCAAGCTCTTCATGCAGGGCGCGTGCGTGTCGACGAGGGACAACAACTTCCCCAGCGGGCCGCCCACCAACTGCAGCGCGGCCGGCACGGCGGCCGACACGTCGACCGCCACCTGCGAAGCCGTGCGCGACAGCGCCCCTGCCGGCACCTGGGTGTCGGCGACCGACATCCTGGCGTCGGGCGCCGAGTTCGACAGCGGCAACGTACGAGAGGGAGAGAGAGGGTGGGAAGGGAGCGAGGCGCGCGCGACGACCTCCTCTCACCCCTCTCTCACTCCCCCTCCACGCAGGTCTGCGCCTCGGCCGCCAAGGGCCACTTTTACATGCAGTGGGACCCCGCCCTGTGCCCCGGCAAGACCCCGCCGCGCCCCTCGTTTCGGACGGCGACCGGTGCGGGCTACAGAGGGAGCGCGTGCAGGCGCGTCGGAGGGTCCATGACGACCGCGGCGCCCAAGCGGGAGTCGACCTCGTCCCCGCGCGGCGTCGGCGTGGAGCGCGACACGAGACCCAAGGGCCTCAACTTTTTGTGGGCGATTCTTGTTGTCGCCGTCGTCGCCGCCATGTGTGCGGGCGTCTTCGTCATGGCGCGCAAAGCGGCCGCCGCCAACAAGCCGCCGGCGGGCGTGCAGATGGGGGGCGTGCCCGCGTTTGGGCCGGGCGGCGGCGGCGGCCCGCCGCCGCTCGGGTCGTACGTTCCAGGGGGGGCGCCGCCGCCCGGCGGAGCCGCTCCCGCGCCGCCTGCGGGCGTGCAGTACTCGTACGAGCCCGCGGCGGCGGGCGGCGCCCCCCCCGGCGCGGGCGTGCTGCTGCCCGGCGCGGCCGACGGTGGCAAGCCGCCCGGCGCGGGCGGCTACCCCAAAATCTGACGAGATGCCAAAAAACGTTGGCGGGCGTCGCCCCGGCCCGCCCCACCCCGGAACACGCGGCCGGTCGGTCGACCGCGGCCCCCCTCCCTATTCTTCCCCTTGTGTGGCGTGTGCCGCTCCCGGGAGCGAGCGTGCCGCCCCTCCCGGCCCCCGGTGCAAGCAAGCGCGAGGGCGCGGCGGTGCTGGGGAGGGGGTCGGGGGCAGCCGTCTCTCTCCGCGTCGCCACTACCCTCTCCACACTCACCCCCTGTGATGACGGACGCCGACATGGCGCCCGCCGGCGACGCCGCCGCTGGCGACGCCCAGGATTTTAAGCTGGCGCTGGCGGACAAGGTGGGGAGGGGAGGGGGGCGGGGCGGGTCGCGGCACGGGCGCGGGCGCGCCGATCGACGCGCCGCGCCCCCCTCCCTCCAGCGCCACGCCTACCGCGCTCACCGCCTGGACGCCAAGGACAAGGCAAAGCTGCAGGCGGAGATCCTGGACGCCATCTTTGCGCGCGGTGAGGAACAGGGAGGAGCGCGCGCATCGGCGGGCGCGCCGCGCCCGCTCCTCCTTTCTCACCCCTCCCACCAATCCCTGACAGACGCCGCCCCTCTCTACGAAGCCACGTGCGCCGAACTGGGGTGGCCGGTGGACGCGGCCAAGCTGGCGGCGATGCGCGCCGCGCACGCGGCCACCCTCGCGGCCCTCGACGCCGCCCTCGCCGAAGCCGAGGAGCAAGAGGGCGACGCCGAGGTGCGGGACGCGCTCGTGGCCAAAGCGAACGCGCTCTGCGACGCGGGCGACCGGGCCGGCGCGGTCGCCGCGTTTGCCGCGGCCGACGCCAAGACTGCCGGCGCGGGGCTGAAACTGGATTCCGCGCTCGCGTTGCTCCGCCTGGACATGGCGGCCGGCGACTGGCGGTCGGTGCGCGAGGGCCTGGCGGCCGCGGTGACCCTCGCCGAAGGGGGCGGCGACTGGGAGCGCAAAAACCGGCTGCGCATGTACCAAGCCGCGCACCACCTCGCGACCCGGGACCTGGGGGCGGCGGCGGCGCTGCTGGTGGACGGCATCAGCACGTTCACGGCGTGAGAAGGGGCGGGGGAGAGGGTGGAAGCGGGGCGGGCGGCGCGCGCGACCGCGCGCCCACCCCCCTTCCCCCCCCCTTCCCCAGCACCGAGCTCTTCCCCTACGACACCGCCATCTTCTACGCAGCCGTCGCGGGCGCGGCCACACTGCCGCGGCCGGAGTTGAAGGCCAAGGTGGTAGACGCGCCCGAGGTCATCGCGCGCGCGGCCGCCGACCCCGCGCTCGCCTCCTTCCTCGGCGACCTCCACGCCTGCCGCTACGCCCCCTTTCTCGCCGCGTTCGCCGTCGTGGCCGCCCGGGTCGAGGCGGACCGCCTGCTCGGCGCGCACGCGCGGCACTGGGCGACCGACGTCCGGGCGGTCGCATACACCCAGTTCCTCGACCCGTACAAGGCCGTCACCCTGGACGCCATGGCGGCCGCGTTTGGCGTGTCGCCCGAGTTTGTCGAGGGCGAGGTCGCGGGCCTGGTGGCCGACGGGCGGCTTGCCGCGCGGGTCGACGCGGTCGCGCGCGTCGTGGAAGCGGCACGCTCCGACGCCAAGCTCGCCGCGTACGGCGACGCGCTGGCGGCGGGGGACGTGCTGCTGAATCGGCTGCAGCGGCTGGCCAAGGTGGCGGACGCGGAGTGATGGGGAGGAGAGGGAGGACGTGGGAGGCGTCTGTGTTCTCTCCCGCGCTCGCTTCGAGGGACGGTGCACGCACTCGCACACACATCAGCTCCACGGCAGCTCAAACACGGCCGCCCCGCCCGACCCGGGCCCGGCAAGAACGACCGCCGCCCTCGCCCGCGGCGCCGCCCTCGCGGGCGCGCGCGCGAGCGCGACCCGCGCCCCCGCCTGCGGCCGCCACCCCCGCCCCAGGGCGGGTGTCGGACTACGCCCGCCCGCTGGCCGCAGCTCGTGCACGGTGGCGAGGGCGGCGGCGGGGAGAAAGGCCGCCGCGCGCTTGAGTGACCGCGCGAGCGCGTGCGCGACGCCCGCGCCCGCGGGGCCGCCGCCCAGGTCGGCGTCGAGCGCGGTGGCGGCCGAGTCGAGCACGATGAGGGCGGGGCGGTGGCCGGCGGCGAGGTGGGCGTCGAGCGCGGCGACGGCCGACCGCGCGTCGGCGGCGGGGGCGACGGTCACCCGTTCCAAAGCGGCCTCAAGGGCCGGAGACAGCCCACCACCCCCGCCCGCGCGTTGCGGTGGCTCGCCCAACGCCGCCGCGGCCAGGGCGGCGAGGCGGGGCGCGGGGAAGGCCGCGCCGGTGTGCAAGAAGAAGACGGTCGCGCCGCGCGCGGCCGCCGCCGCCGCCGCTGCCAGGCAGAGCGTGGTCTTGCCGGTGGACGGCGCGCCCACGAGCTCGGTCAGGGTGGCGCGCCGCAGGCCGCCGGACAGGAGGGCGTCGAGTCTGGGGAGAGAGAGGGAGGTCGGACCCTTGCCCGCTTGCGCCACCCTCGACCCACCCTCGACTCCTTAACCCACTCGGGCACGCCAAACGGCACCCGGTCGACCGCGGCCCGGGCCAGCAGCTCGGTCCCGGTGAGCGGCGCCGGCGCGACGACGCGCGCGACGTGCCGCAGCAGGGCGCCCGCGGCTTCATCGGCTTCCGCGTCGGTCGCGCCGGGCAGGCGCAAGCCGGCGACGCCATCGAGCAGGGCGGCCTCGACTGTTGAAGGGAGGTGGAATGGTCGATGGGCGGGTCGGGGGGCGGCATCTGCGGCACTGGACCGCCCGCCGCCTTCACACACCGGTGGGCGCGACCGCGGCCAACTTGGCGGCCAGGTCGGGCCGGCAGCCGAGCGGCGCAGCCTCGACGCGGGGCATGGAGGCGAGGCCGTCCGCGGCTGAGAGTGACGCGAGGGAGAGGGGAGCGCGCTGGCGCCGCCCGCCTCGCCGCCCACAGGCGACCGCTGCCGGCGCCACACGGCACGACCGGGGCGGCAACAGGGCGTCGGTCGCGCCCCTCTTCTCTTTTCTCTTTCCTCTCTCACGAGCGCTTCTTGGTCGCCGACCGCCGGGCGCGCGGCGCGGCCGCCTGATTGCGGCCCGCGCGCGCGATGGCGATGGCGGTGACGAGGAGGCCGCCCAGGCCCGCGGCGGCGGCGCCGCCCGCCCCACCCGGCGCAGCCGCGACCGCGGCCTGCGCGCGCGCGAGCAGGGCGTCGAGGTCCAGCCGGGCCGTGGCGTCGTTGACCGTGGCCCGAGCATGCCGGAGCAGAGCGTCCAGGGGGGAGGGCGGAGGAGGAACGTCCAGCGGGTCGGACGTCGGCGACCGCGCGAACGACGCCAGGTCGGCTTCCGCGCCGTCGCCCTCGATAGCGCCCGTGTACCGATACATGGACCGGTCCTTGAGGAGGAGCACGGCGGGCCCCGCGCCAAAGCGCGCGCGCGTCGCGGGCGACGCGTCGGTGTCGACCACGGCCGCAAACGTCGAATCGCCGGCCGCTTTGGCGGCGGCCGTGACGAGCGCTGTGAGGCCCAGGGATGGGCCACCGGGAGCGAGGGCGACGAGCCTGGGGATCGCGGGTCGGGATTGGAACGCGCCCGCACGCGCCCGCCGCGACCCGTCACCACGATTCCGACCCCTCACCAATGCCCCGTCGTCTGCCCGGTCGCCGCCTGAGTGACTGACTCAAACGACGAGTCTGTCAACACGCTCGCGCTCGCGTGACGCGTCGGCGCGGCCGCGACCGCGGCCGCGGCGGCGCTCAAGGCCAGCAGAAGGAGCGGCAGCGCGGCGGGCTGGGGCATGGTGAGTGGGGAGTGAGGAGAGAGAGTGCAGCGCCCGCACACCGTCCTCCGCTCGAGCCATGGCCGCTCTCGACGTGCGCGCCGTCGTCGCGGACGCCCTGTCCATGTACTCGGCGAGCCCGGCCGACATCGAGCGCACGTTGGCGTCGCGCTACGCGCCGGGTGAGCGGGCGTCCGGGCGGCGCCGGGTTTGGGGCGGTGAGCGCGCGGCCGACGCGCGTTCTCCCCCTCATCTGGGGATCCCCAGATGCCGTGTTCGAGGACGTCATCATTAAAGGCGAAAGAGAGCGCGGGAGAGCGTGGTGGAGGGGCGGAGGGCGTTTCTCGTTCCTAACCCCCTCTTTCCCTCCTCTCCTCCCCCAGTCTCCGGCCGCGGCGACATCGCCACCCAATTTGCCGCCCTGCGGGCCCTCTTTTCCAACGTCGACATCGCGGCCCAGGCGCCGTCGGTCGACGCCCCCACGCGTGGGGACGCCGGCGGCGGGCGCGTGGTGTCTGTCGACGCCACGCAAACCTACTCCCTCCCCCTCTTGTTCGCCCCGTCCATCGCCATCGCCGTCACCACGACCCTGCATGTCACGCCTGACGGCGTCATCACCCGCCACACCGACGCCTGGCGCTCGGTGCGCGTCGGCAGCCTCCCCGCCGCACGCGTGCTGCTCCAGTCGCCGCGCGCGCTGGCGGCCGCCGTCGGCCGCGGCTCGTCCAAGCTGCTGCGCGTGGTCGGGGTTGGGGGTGGGGGTGTGGCGCGCCGCTGGCGCCACTCGCGCGCCGACTAGGGAGAAGGGAAGGGAAGGGGGGGAGAGGGGAGGGCAGCCACGCATCCGCACGCGCACGCAAGCCGCTCTCCCCACCATGTGTGCAGAACGGAGTCGATGCCCCCCCGGTTGCAGAACGCGCGCCACGCCCCGCCAGTGAAGAGAGAGGGAAAGGCGCAGCGGCCCCCGTGCCGCCACCCCGCCACCACCCCACCACCACCCCGGCCCTCTCTCTCTAATCGTCGCCGTCGCCTCCATCATCGTCGTCGTCGTCTAGGGCGTCGGCCGGGTCCAGGAACTCGTCCCACGACGACACCCCTGCGCCGAGCGTCGCCGGGTCCCGCTCCAGCGGGTCGTCCAAACACGACTTGTAGATGGGCACCAGCCGCGTTTCCGGCGTGCAGATGCCGGCGCACTGGTGTTCATAGTAGGCGAGGCACACGTTGCCCGGCCCCGTCTGCGCGGCGCAGCGTTCGGCCGAGTCGCAGCAGAGCCGCCGCTCGTCGACGTGCGTCACTTCCAGCCCCACGAGCCAGGCGCCGAGAGTGACGTCCTCGTTGGCAAAGCGGTGCAGGACGGGGGCGGACCGCTGGATGTAGCGCGCGACGGGGCCGGACACGCCATACACCTGCCCGGACGCGTGGCGCATGTAGTTGACCGCGCCTTCCACGGTGGCGGGGTCGCCAAAGCGCCAGTGCTCGGGTTCGTACCATTTGTAGCGTCTGTCGGTGAGGACTTGGCCCGATTTCATGCACCCCAAATACAGGTTGCCCCTCCCGCGCCGCGCGGCGAGGTAGGAGGCCAGCGCGGGCACGTTGACCGCGACGTCGTCGTCGATCTTGAAGTAAAAGTCGGCGTCCCACAGGGTCGGCAGGAGGGAAAACATTTTGAGGGTTTTGAGCGAGAGGTCGGCGTACGTGTCGACCATGTCGATGCGGAGCACGTCCCCAT
>Ga0315276_10003416_pt1 | contig 14541 bp, 15 predicted proteins | sample YL17G05_0_MG_FD_204542 | JGI IMG/M metagenome (GOLD analysis project Ga0315276, IMG submission 204542) | Sediment microbial communities from Yellowstone Lake, YNP, Wyoming, USA - YL17G05_0 | ecosystem: Environmental > Aquatic > Freshwater > Lake > Sediment | place: USA: Wyoming | collected...
CGTCGTCTGGCTGCCATGGATCGTCGGCAGGCTCCGCCCCGGCGGGCCCCGTCCGGGCGGGAAGTCCGCTGACGGGATCGCCGTGGAAGGGATCGCCGTGGAAGGGATCGCCGTGGAAGGGATCGCGGCGGAGGGGATCGGGCAGGCGCCGCCCCGGGTGTCATAGGCTGTAGGAATGCAGCTCGAGCTCTCCCCGCTGCCCGGCATCGGCGTCGCTGCCGCAGTCGCGAAGGCGGTCGAGCGCTCGGGTGTGGATCTGAGCGATGCACCCCCGGCGTACGTGAGTCCGTGGCGCGCAGCGGGGCAGACCGAGGCAGCCGGAAGAACGCCGCCCACGCCGCTGCCGCCGGCGTTGCTGTCGCCCACGCCGCTGTTGCCCGCGTCGCTACCGTCCGCGCCGTTGTAGCCCGCGTTGCTGTCGTCCGCGTCGCTGTTGCCCGCGTTGCTGTTGCCCGCGTCGCTGTTGCCCGCGTCGCTACCGTCCGCGCCGCTGTCGCCCGCGCCGCTGTAGCCCGCGTCGCTACCGTCCACACCGGTGTCGCACACGCCGCTGTCGCCCGCGTCGCTACCGTCCACGCTGCTGCCGCCCGCGCCTCTGCCGCACGGCGGGGGGCCGTTCTACAGCGCGCTCTCGCCGCGCAGCAACCGCGGCGCCACCCGGGCATAGTCGAGTCCGGACACCCACGTCAGTACGACCGCGACGAGCAGCGCCCACCATGCGACGGCGTCGCTCCACGCACCCGCAGCTGCCATGCCTCCGATCGCCACCGCGAGCGCCTGCGCCCACGTCTTCAGCTTGCCGAGGTCTCGGGCTGCGATGACTATGCCCTTCTCGATCGCAGCGAGGCGGAGCCCGGAGACGAGGAGCTCGCGCGCGACTATCGCGGCGACCATCCAGGCCGGCGCCACACCCTCGGCGATCAGCATCACGAGTGCTGCCATCACGAGCACCTTGTCTGCGATCGGGTCGAGCAGCGAACCGAAGGCAGACGTCTGGTTCCATCGGCGTGCGAGCCAGCCGTCGATCTGGTCTGTCGCCATCGCCACGACGAAGACCGCGGTCGCCCAGTACGCGTGATCGGGGAAATCCCAGGCGAACAGGACGACGACGACGGGCACCGCGAGGGCCCGTCCGAGGGTTAGCCGGTCGGGAAGCGTCACTGTCGGGGAGAATACGCGGCAGATGGCGTCCTTCACCAAAGTGCTCGTCGCAAATCGGGGCGAGATCGCCGTGCGCGTTTTCCGCACGCTGCGCGAGCTCGGCATCGGCGCGGTGGCCGTCTACTCGGCGGCCGACCGCGGGCGGCTGCACACGAGGGTCGCCGACGAGGCGTACCTGATCGGCCCCGGGCCTGCGGATCAGAGCTACCTGCGGGCTGACGTGATCGTCGCTGCGGCTCTTGCCGCGGGGGCCGAGGCGGTGCACCCGGGGTACGGCTTCCTCGCCGAGAACGCGGCCTTCGCGCGCGCCGTCGAGGCGGCGGGGCTGACGTGGATCGGGCCGCCCCCTGCGGCGATCGAGCTGATGGGGTCGAAGACGGAGGCGAGGAGGGTGATGAGGGCTGCGGGCGTGCCGATCATCCCGGGCACCACCGATCCCGTCAGGAGCGTGGAGGAGGTGGTCGCACTCGGTGCCGAGATCGGCTATCCGCTGATCATCAAGGCGGCTGCGGGCGGCGGCGGCAAGGGGATGGAGCTCGTCCACGACGCGGGGGAAGCGGGGAGCGCGTTCGCGTCGGCGCAGCGCCAGGGCCTGAAGTACTTCGCAGACGAGGCGGTGTACGTGGAGCGGTATCTCGAGAACCCGCGCCACGTGGAGGCGCAGGTGCTGGCGGACGGGCACGGGAACGTGGTGTTCCTGGGAGAGCGCGACTGCACGATCCAGCGGCGGCACCAGAAGCTCGTCGAGGAGACCCCGTCGCCCGTCGTGGACGCCACGCTTCGTGCCCGTATCGGCGAGATCGCCGTGAACGCTGCCCGGGCCGCGGGCTACCGCTCGGCGGGCACGATCGAGGGCCTGCTCACCCCCGGCGGCGACTACTTCTTCATGGAGATGAACACCCGGATCCAGGTGGAGCACACCGTCACCGAGATGGTGACGGGGCTCGACCTCGTCCGCGAGCAGATCCTCGTGGCGCAGGGCGAGCCGCTGTCGCTGCGCCAGGAGGATGTGACGCTGCGCGGTCATGCGATCGAGTGCCGCATCAACGCCGAGGACGTCGGCAGGGGCTTCCTGCCCGCGCCCGGACTGATCACGGCATACGAGGAGCCGGCCGGGCCCGGAGTGCGTGTCGACTCCGGCATCAGGGCCGGAGACGAGATCTCCGGCCTCTACGACCCCATGATCGCCAAGCTGATCGTCCACGACACCGATCGCGAGCGCGCGCGGCACCGGATGATCCGGGCGCTCGAGGAGTTCCGGATCGAGGGCCCACCGACGCTCGTCGGCTTCCACCTCGCGCTGCTGACCGAGCGGTGTTTCATCGACGGCGGCGGCTGCCACGGGATCGTGGAGTCGGAGGCGCTTGCGGAACGAGCGGCAGAGATCACAGAAGAATTGTCTCATCGGACAACAAGCGTAGCGGCGCGGTCGGACGGCGCCGTCACGCGTGAGCGCCTCCTCGGCGTCGAGGTCGACGGCCGCTCGTACGAGGTGCGCCTGCACACCACGGAGCCTCCATGGGCCGAGCTCGCCCGCCGCCGCAGGGATCGAGCCGGCGCGCTCGGCGCCGGCGGCAGTGGGGCCGTCACAAGCCCGATGCAGGGCACCGTGCTCAAGGTCGACATCGCCGATGGCGACCAGGTCTCCTTCGGACAGGTGCTCTGCGTCGTCGAGGCGATGAAGATGGAGAACGAGATCACGGCGCCACGTGACGGCATCGTCGACAAGCTCGGCGTCGTCGCCGGCCAGCCGGTTACGACCGGCCAGCTCATCTGCCTGGTCGCCGAGCCCGAATGACCACGGTAGACGGCCTCGTCCAGGCGCTGATCGCAGGAGAGGAGCTCACCGGCGCGACGCTCAGCAAGCCGCGGCGCAGCGATCCCTCGCGCGCCGCGAAGGTGACGATCGCGCCGGTCGTCGTCCAGGGCGCTTTGCGCTACCGGTGGACCTTCCATCACACGACCCGCTCCGTCGACGAGAACCTCGCGCCCGACGAGACCGGCCGTCGTCTCACCCACCTCGTCGGCGGCGAGTTCCGCCAGGCGCTACTGCAGTCGGCCGACGCCGACTGGCAGGTGCTCGGCGGCGGCACGTCGGCGAAGCTGTTGCGCAGGCCTCCGACGCGGCCGCGGGCCCGGCTCGAGCACGACCGGGTGAAGCAGCGCATTCTTCCCGAGGGCGAGCCGGTGCCGTTCCTGGTCGAGCTCGGCGTGATGATGCCCGACGGGAAGGTGCGTGCACAACGGTACGACAAGTTCCGGCAGGTCAACCGCTTCCTCGAGCTCGTCAGCGACATCCTCGACGAGCTTCCCCGGGGGAGGCTCCGCGTCGTCGACTTCGGGTCGGGGCGCTCGTACCTCACCTTCGCGCTGTATCACCTGCTGACCGGAGTGCACGGGCGTGACGCCGACGTCACCGGTCTCGACCTCAAGGAGGATGTGGTGGCCGAGTGCGAGGCGCTGGCGCGCCGGCTCGGAGCCGACGGACTGCGGTTCGAGGTGGGCGACATCGCGGGGTTCGCGGGCGTCGAGGGAGCCGACCTCGTCGTCAGCCTGCACGCGTGCGACACGGCCACCGACGCGGCCCTCGACCGGGCCGTGCGCGCGCAGGCACCGGTGATCCTCGCAGTGCCCTGCTGCCAGCACGAGCTTCTGCCGCAGCTCGAGAATGCCGAGTTGGCGCCCCTCCTGCGTCACGGGGTCCTCCGGGAGCGCTTTGCCGCCGAGGTCACGGATGCGGTGCGCGCGCAGCTGCTCGGCGCCGTCGGCTACGACGTGCAACTCGTCGAGTTCGTCGAGCTCGAGCACACGCCCAAGAACATCCTCATCCGGGCTGTGCGGCGTCCGTCGCGCGACCGTGCCAGGGCTCTGACGGACTACCGCACACTCAAGCAGGCGCTCGGGATCGACCCCGCACTCGAGCGCCTGCTCGGGCCGCTGCTGGAGCAGGAGTGAGCGCGACGCCCGTGGGGACGCACCGCAGGCGCAGGGTGGAGGCTGGTGCCGCCCGCCGCCCGGAGGAGCGTGTCGTGATGGCGGGCGCGACGTGACGGCGGGCACAACGGGTTTCGATCCAACCTGCGCGGCGGGTTTCGGTCCAACCTGCGCGGCGGGAGCCGGCGCTGCCGGTGCAGGGCGCACATGAGCTGCTCGGAGCTGTCGCTCGCAGCAGGAGAAGGCCTCGCCGGAACCGCGACAACGGCGGAGCGCTGGCTGCTTGTCGAGGTGCGCGGATCCTGGGGGCGGGACGCCGTTGCCGACAGCGGGCTGCCGGGCCGGGTGTGCGAGCTGTTGGAGGCGTTCGACGGCCGGGTGCAGTTGATCCGGCGGCCGGATCGTCGCGCCGGCACCACGGTCGTGCTCGCCGTGGTGACCGAGGGTGGCGGGGAGGCCCGCCGGCTCCGGCTCGATGCACTCGACGAGCTTCCTGCAGCCGATCGCGACGGCGGCGAGCCGGTCGACGGGCAGCTGCTCCTCGTGTGCGCGCACGGGCGCCGCGACGCCTGCTGTGCGCGGCTCGGCCTGCCGTTGTTCGACGCACTCGGCCCTCATGTCGGTTCCGCGCAGCTCTGGCAGTCATCGCATCTCGGAGGACACCGCTTCGCGCCGAACCTGCTGGCGCTGCCCTACGGCGTCCAGTTCGGCCGGATCCCGGTCGACGCAGCGCCTGCGGTGGCGGACGCCCTCGCCGCCGGGCGCATCTCACTCGAGTGGTACCGCGGCCGCACGCTCTACCCGGCGCCCGTGCAGGCAGCCGAGATCGCCGTGCGCTGTGCACGCGGCCTCGACGGGATCGGCGATCTGCGCCTGCTCTCGGTCACGTCCGGCTCCGTCCGCTTCGCGACCCCCGGCGGGGACGTGACGGTGCGGGTCGAGGAGAGCAGCGGCCCGTCCGTTCCTGCCAGCTGCGGCGCTGAGCCGGAGCGCGCACGCACCTGGCACGCGTCGATAGCCTGAGGAGCATGACGAGCGATCGTGTCTTCCTCATCACCGGTGCCTCGTCGGGCATCGGCGCCGCCACTGCCCGTGCGGCTGCGGCCGAGGGCTGGCGGCTCGTGCTCGCGGCGCGCTCGATCGAGACGCTGGAGGCGCTCGCCGCCGAGCTCGGCGGCCCGGATCGCGCGGTGGCGGTCGAGTGCGACGTCACGGACTGGGCCGACCAGCAGGCGGCGGTGATCACCTGCCTCGAGCACTTCGGCCGGCTCGACGCCGCCTGGGCGAACGCCGGCTTCGGCTCGCAGCGGAGCTTCCTCGGCGACACCGTCGACCACTGGCGCCAGCTGGTGCTGACGAACGTCTACGGCGTGGCGCTGACGATCCGTGCGACGATGCCCGCCCTGAAGGAGTCGAAGGGGCACCTGCTGCTCACCGGTTCGGCCACCGGCCGCCGGTCGGTTCCGGGCTCGCTCTACTCCGCCACCAAGCACGCAGTCCATGCGATGGGAGAGAACGCGCGCCTCGAGCTCGACGGCACGGGGGTGCGCGTCACCGTGATCGCGCCCGGCGTGGTGGACACTCCGTTTTTCGAGCAGGTGCCGCTCGACGAGCCGCTGTGGCCCGACGATGTCGCCCGCGCGGTCATGTACGCGCTCTCGCAGCCGCCCCACGTGGATGTGAACGAGATCCTGGTGCGGCCCACGGCGCAGCCGCAGTAGGCGGCCGTTGCAGGTCGATCGCTTCACGGGTCGATCGTTCGGGTCGAAGCTGAGGCGCACCCCGCCGCTGGTGCGGCCTCTCGTAACGTCGCACCGAAACCCTCTCAGGCCGCTCGCCGAGCAGGGGCGGCGTCTATGAGCATGTCCGGATGGGCAGACGGTCTGTTCCGGTCAAACGTCTGGAGAGGCCGCGGTAGCTGCTCGGTGCTCGCCGACGCTCGAGCTGCGCTTCTACCTTCCCTGTCCCGACGGTCGGAGCAGCCTGGGCTGTCGTTGACAGCACGTGGGCCGACTGTCAGGCTCCCTGCGATCGCCAGTCCTATCGGAGGTTGTGGCGTGCGCTGTTCGGAACGAGCCGGAGCCGTTCGTCGTCTTCTCGCGCTCACCCTCTTCGCGCTGGTTTCTGTCGCCGCCGGGGGCGGATCTGACAAGGCGTCGCGCATTGCCTACACGTGCGGGACTCCCAACGAGATCTGCGTGATGAACGCGGACGGCACGCACGTGAGACGTCTCACTCACGGTCCGTCAAGGAACGAAGCGCCAAGCTGGTCACCAAACGGGAAGAGGATCGCGTTCCACAGCGACCGCGACGGCAACTCCGAGATCTACGCCATGAACGCCGACGGCAGCGACCAGAGGCGGCTCACGAACAGCCCCTGGAACGAAGCCGCTCCCAAATGGTCGCCCGACGGGGCCACGCTCGCCTACGTCAGCGACCGCGGCGGCAACGTGGAGATCTACGTGATGAATGTCGACGGCACGCGGCAGGTGAACCTCACCAAGAGTCCGGCCAGGGACTTCGACCCGGCGTGGGTTCCGAACACCAGCGCGTTCGCGTTTGCGAGCGACCGGGACGGCAAGGTCGAGGTGTACTTGATGGACGAGAGGGGGCAAGTCGCGAAATACTCGTCGGGGGGTGCCTTCGCTCCCGCCATCTCGCCGGATACGTCAAAACTGGCCGTCACCGGGCCGAACGGGATCTATGTGACCAAGTTCACCGGGGGCCCTTGGAGACGCCTCACGCTAGGGGGGTGGGATACCGAGCCCACGTGGTCGCCCAACGGGAAGAAGATTGCGTTTCGGCGCGGCAAGAACGGTCCTGGGGCCGAGATCTATGTGATCGACGCCGACGGCACCGGCCTCCGGAGGCTCACGAAAGACTCGGTCCCGGATGGGCTGCCCGACTGGTCGCCCCTGCCGGGCGGCTAGTGCGGCCTCTCGTAACGTTGCACGCGAAACCCCCTCAGGCCGCTCGCCGAGCAGATGCGGCACCGTTGACCAGCTTCCGGATACGCGGACGGTCTGAGTTTCCGGTCAAACGTTTGGAGAGACTTCACTACAGCGTCCGCTGGTAGGAGCGGAAACTCATCGTTGCGAAGCCCGTCGTCGCCACCACGAATCCCACGAGCAGGAGCATGAACCCGCCCATCTCGGTCCAGCTCGTGCCGGGCAGCGCCTCGCCGCGCGCGGCGCGCACGGCCCACTCGACCGGGTTCAGCAGCGACAGGGTCTGCATCCAGTCCGGAATCAGCGCGCGTGCGATCAGGAGCGAGGAGAAGAAGAGCAGCGGCAGTCCGATGAACTGCGCCACCGCGATCATCGACGCCTCCTGGCGCGTTCGCAGCGCCACCCCGTGGGAGAGCCCCGCGAACCCGGCGGCGACGAGGAAGGATGCGGCGAGGATGATGAACCAGCCGGGCGCGCCGCCGTTCGTCGCGCCGAGCGCGAGTCCCGTCACGAGGATCAGCAGCGCCTGCAGCGTCGCGACGATCGACGATTCGAGGATCCTGCCGAAGACGATCGCGCCACGGTGCGCCGGCGTCGCGAGGAACCGCTCGAGCACGCCACGATCGAGGTCCTCGATCATGCCCATCCCTGCCCACGACCCCGAGAAGAACGCCGTCATCACCGCGACGCCGGGGGTCAGGTAGTCGATGTACGACGTCGTCCCGAAGCCCGGCAGGTCGGTGATGCGCCGGAACAGCTGGCTGTAGAGCAGGAGCCAGAACATCGGTTGCACGACCATCACGACGATCCAGATCGGCTGCCGGGACAGATTGCGCAGCGTGCGTGCGCAGAGGTACAGCGTCTGCGAGACCACCGTGGTCACGAGCCCGCCTCGTCGTCGGAGCGGAAGCCGCGCCCCGTGTGATGCAGGTAGACGTCGTCGAGGGACGGCCGCGAGACCGTCACGGCGCTGACGCCGACGCCCGCTCCGTCGAGTGCGCCCAGGATCACGGGTACCGCCTGCGCGCCGTGCTCGACGCGCGCATGCAGTCGCCGGCCGTCGACCACAGTCTCATGGACGCCGTCGAGCGCCCGCACGACCTCGGCGGCCCTCTCGGCCGTGTCGCTCTCGAGGTCGACGGCGACAGCGTCCCCCCTCAGCGCCTGCTTGAGCTCCTCGGGCGAGCCTTCCACCACGACCTTGCCCCGGCTCACGATCGCAACGCGCTCGGCGAGCCTGTCGGCCTCCTCGAGATAGTGCGTGGTGAGCAGGATCGTCAGCCGCTCGCGTGTGGCAAGCCGCGAGAGCTCGTCCCACATCGCCGCGCGCGCCTCCGGGTCGAGACCGGTTGTGGGCTCGTCGAGGAACAGCACCTGCGGGCTGTGCATCAGGCCCGTCGCGACGTCGAGGCGGCGCTTCATGCCGCCCGAGTAGGTCTTCACCAGCGCGTCCGCCTTCTCGGCGAGCCCGAACGTCTCGAGCAGCTCCGTGGCGCGACGCTCGAGCCCGGCGCCCCGCATCCGCTGCAGCCGGCCCTGGAGGAGCAGGTTCTCCCGGCCCGTCGCCTCGCGGTCGACGCCCGACGCCTGTGGGACGTAGCCGATCGAGTGGCGTACGGCTCCTGGCTCGCGAGAGACGTCGTGGCCTGCAACCGTCGCGCTGCCGCCGTCGGGCCGGGTCAGCGTCGTCAGGATCCGGACGGTCGTCGACTTGCCCGCCCCGTTCGGGCCGAGCAGGCCGAACACCTGCCCCTCGGGCACCGAGAACGTGATCCCGTCGAGTGCCCGCACGCTGCCCTTGTAGGTCTTCTCGAGCCCGTCGACCACGATCGCGTCCACCGGACGATAGTAGGCGAGCGGCTCACGGCGGCGGCAGGCGTGGCGTGTCAACCGGTCGTGGCAGCTCTTTCTGCACGCGCCTGCCTTGCCGTCTCCGCGGCGCCGGGGATGACGATCGGGAGCCACCGGCGCGATTGCATGACTCCGGATGATCATGGCCGATCTCCCGCATCGCCGGCCGGCGGACGCGACACGGCGGAGCCGGCCGATCTCGCTACTGGGTCGGTTCCGCTTTCAGCCTGAGGGTATGGTCGGTGAACCAGACCACGCGTCGCTCCGCACCCGGCGGCGGGTCGCCTACGCTCGTGAAGGTGCCGAACGAGATGCGCACCCACAGGCCGGCTGCGAGCGGGCCCGGCGCCGAGATCGTCCCGGACCACGTCTTGCCCGGCTCGAGCACGACCGGGAGCGCCGGCGCGTAGCGGGTAGCGTTGCGGATCGCAGGGAGGGCGCCGTTCCTGTTGCGCCGTTCGAGCTCGTCGAGGTCACCGCTCGCGAACAGGAGCACGCCGAACGCCCGCTCGAGCGAGAAGCGCGGTGCTCCGACCTCCCAGCCGACGTCGGAGCGGTTCTCCACGGAGATGTCCGCAGACCAGCCGGTCTCTGTCACTGCGAACGACTGCACGCCGAAGACGAGCGCGGCCTGCTCTTCCGGATAGTGCTCGACCCAACGGAGCGTGAACCGCTGCGGCGGGGCCTTCTCCGCGGGCCGGAACGGCGCCTGCGATGTCCCGCACCCCGCGAGTAGCAGCGCTACGGGGACGAGCAGGAGTGCAAGTCGCATGCCGTGATGCTCGCACAACCCGTGCTGGTACTCTCGCCGTCGGCGTGGATCTTTACGAGTATCAGGGGAAAGAGCTGTTCCAGCGCGTGGGCATCCCCGTGTCGGAGGGGCGCCTGGCGACGACCCCGGGTGAGGCCAGGCAGGCGGCCGAGGTGCTCGGCGGGCCGGTCGTCGTCAAGGCCCAGGTGCTGACCGGCGGGCGCGGCAAGGCCGGGGGCGTCAAGCTTGCACGCACCGCCCACGAGGCGGAGGAGCACGCGAAGCGCATCATCGGGCTCGACATCAAGGGCCACGTCGTCAAGCGGCTGTGGGTCGAGCGGGCCTCCGACATCGCGAAGGAGTACTACCTCTCCCTCACGTTCGACCGTGGCGCCAAGCAGCCGCTGTTCATGTTCACGACGCAGGGCGGCATCGAGATCGAGCAGGTGGCGGAAGAGAGCCCGGAGGCGCTCGTGAAGTTGCACGTCGATCCGCTCGAGGGCTTCCACCCGTGGCAGGCGCGCCGCCTCGTCTACGGTGGCGGCGTCACGGACCCGTCGGAGCAGAAGCAGATCGCCGCCATCGTCGGCAAGCTGTACGAGGCGTTTGTCCGCTTCGACGCGATGCTCTGCGAGATCAACCCCTTGATCGTGACACCCGATGGCACCGTGAGGGCGCTCGACTCGAAGTTCACCGTCGACGACAACGCGCTCTATCGCCATCCCGAGGTGGCGGAGATGCGCGACCTCGACGCCGCCGACCCACTCGAGGCGCTGGCGCGTGAGAAGCTCGTCACGTACGTGAAGCTCGACGGTGAGGTCGGAGTGCTCGGCAACGGCGCCGGCCTGACGATGTCGACCGTCGACGTCGTCACGTTCGCCGGCGGGCGCCCGGCGAACTTCTGCGACCTCGGCGGCGGCGGCGACGCACAGGGCGTCGTCGATGCACTCGAGGTGATCACCCGCGATCCGCAGGTGAAGGCGATCTTCTTCAATATCTTCGGTGGCATCACCCGGTGTGACGAGGTAGCGAAAGGCGTCCTCCAGGCGGTCGCCCAGATGGGCATCACGCTTCCGATCGTCGTTCGGCTGGACGGCACGAACGCGGACGAGGGGCGTCGGATCCTCGCCGAGGCTGCGCCCCCGAACCTCCACGTCGAGCCGACGATGCTCGAAGCGGCGCGGAAGGCAGTCGAGCTGAGCGGAGCCGGAACATGAGCGCCGAGGATCGGATCACCGGTGAGGGCGGCGTCTACTCCGATCTCTGGAGTGAGCGTGCGCGGCTGTACGTCGAGTCGGACGCGCACCGCGAGGGCCCCGACCTCGACCTGATCGTCCACTGGGCCGCCGGAGCGCGGACCGCGCTGGACGTGGCCACCGGTGGCGGCCACGTGGCGCGTCGCCTGCGCGAGGCGGGGCTCGACGTCGTCAGTTGTGATCCGGCACCCGGGATGGAAGCCGATCTGATCTGCCGGGCGGAGCAGCTCCCGTTCGGGGATGCCAGCTTCGACGTGGTTGCCACGCGCGTTGCCGCGCACCACTACGACGACGTGGCGAAGGCGGTCGAGGAGATGGCGCGCGTGACCGCCGATCGTGTGCTGATCGTCGACAACCTGTTCATGGGCGACGACGTGGAAGAGGCCGAAAAGCTTCGTGACCCATCGCACGTCCGAAACTACTCCGACGCCGAGTGGACGTCGTTTGCCCAGTCGGCGGGGCTCGCCGTCGAGGAGGTCCGCTTCTTCGAGAAGCCGATCGAGCTGCAGCCGTGGCTCGATCGCTGCGGCTGCGTGGGCGAGCAGGCGCAGCGCGCGCGGGAGCTGCTCGCTCACCGCATCAACGGCGCGTTCCTCAGGCTCGACCGGGTCGCGATCCTGGCGGTGAGCCACTGATGGCGATCATCGTCGACGACGACACGCGCCTCGTCGTGCAGGGCCTGACGGGCTCGGAAGGCCGTTTCCACGGCCTGCGCAACCGCGCGTACGGGACGAACCTCGTCGCGGGGGTGACGCCGGGCAAGGGCGGCCAGGACGTCGAGGGAGTGCCCGTCTTCGACACGGTGGCCGAGGCGGTCGCGCAGCGCGGTGCCAACACGGCGATGATCTTCGTTCCTGCGCCGTTCGCAGCCGACGCCGTCTACGAGGCGGTCGATGCCGGCATCGGCACCGTGATCTGCATCACCGAGGGAGTGCCTGCCCACGAGATGCTGCGGATCCACACGTACATCCGCCCACGGGGTGTGACGCTGATCGGCCCCAACTGCCCGGGCGCGCTCTCTCCCGGGAAGGCGAACGTCGGGATCATCCCGGCGGAGATCTTCAGCGCCGGGAGCATCGGCCTCGTCTCCCGCTCGGGCACGCTCACCTACCAGATCGGGCACGAGCTGACGCAGATGGGGCTCGGCAACTCCACCATCGTCGGCATCGGCGGCGACCCGGTCGTCGGCTCCTCGTTCATCGACGTGCTCGCGAAGTTCGAGGCCGACGCGGAGACGGAGTACGTCGTCATGGTCGGTGAGATCGGCGGCGACGAGGAGGAAAAGGCGGCCGCGTTCATCGAGAGCGAGATGTCGAAGCCGGTCGTCGCCTACATCGCGGGCTTCACGGCCCCGCCGGGCAAGACGATGGGTCATGCGGGCGCAATCATCTCCGGCTCGTCCGGCACCGCCGAGGGCAAGCAGGCCGCTCTCGAGGCGAAGGGCATCCGCGTCGGCAAGACGCCGACCGAGGTCGCTCAGCTCGCCGCCGAGATCGCCCGCGGGTAGGACGGGGCGGATGACTCCGCCCCGTCCAGGGGGCGTTCAGGCCGGCAGCGGCGGCACCTGCCGGACATCGCGCGTTGCGTACAGCCAGATCAGGATTGCGACCGTGGCGATAGTAGGGAGTACGAGCCACAAGGTCATCATTCCGGTCCCGATCGCGCCCAACGCAACTGCCACTCGACCGCCGCGGAGCCCGCGGTGCATGGCGATCAGGCCGCCCAGGATGAGGAGACCAAAGGACACTGAGACGCCTACCTGGAGCCAGTCGTCTGAGCCCACGAGTATCGGCACCACGGTAGTTGCCCAGACTCCGAGCGCAACCGCAAGAGCAACCATTCCGTGTTTCTTCAGCAGTTCGTTCATTGTTCCACCTCCAAGTGGACGGGTTGTGTGCCGTCGTGCGTTGCGGTGCACGAGTCGCCATGAGAGGTCGGCTGCCATCCCGGCGACCAGCCGTGCCACGATCTCGAACCCCATGCGGCCGGGCCGGAGGCCTTCGGTCGTACGCCAATGCTCGTGCTCCCAGAGATCGGACTCGAGCTCGGCCTGCCGCGCCGTCCGGAGGTCGGCCGGGAGCCCACGCGTGTAGAGGCGAACCCATGCGCGCGTGAGCCCGGCTGCGAGAGCGGGAGCCGACGCACTCACGACGGCGCCAGTCCTCCTCTGTGTCGGACGGCGGGTGATCGTCGGATCGCGTCCGACGCGGGGACAGCCTGCGCGCCCAGGCCGGTGATGTGGTAGAGCCGCCGTCGGGGACGGCCCTCTGCGGCGGCGATGTTGGGGTCTTCCCAGCGGCTCTCCAACAGCCCGGCTTCCGCCATCCGGCCGAGCGCCTTGTAGAGCGTGCCGTGCGCCGTGAGAGTGCGGGCCTCCGCCTGTTCTGCGATCTCCTTTGCCACGGCGAAGCCGTGGAACTCCGTTTCACCGCGCCGCCGGAGGTCGATCGCAGCTTCGAGGATCGTGGGCCGTGCGGCTCCGCAACCGGAGGCTCGATTGCGGCGACAACCTCGCAGGCGGGAACGCATCGTTCGGCCTCGTCATCGTGCTGCTGAAGGAGTTCGTCAACCACTGACGGCGATCTCTGCGACTAGGCTGGCGAGCCAGTGCGCATCTTCCTGACTGGAGCGACGGGGTTCATCGGCTCGCGCCTCGCAGCCGTCCTGCGGGAGCGCGGAGACGACGTCCGCGCGCTCGTGCGCTCGCCGGCGAAGTCAGACGCCCTCCGTGAGCTCGGCTGCGAGCTCGTCGCCGGCGATCTCCTCGCTGTCGAGGCCGGGATGCTCGACGGTTGTGACGCTGCGGTGCACAGCGCGGCGGTGTACCGCGTCGGCGTGGCCGCTTCCCAGGCAGCCGACATGCGCGAGGTCAACGTCGGCGGCACCGAGCGCGTGCTCGACGCTGCGACCGCTGCCGGCGTCGGCCGGATCGTCTACGTCTCGACCGTCAACGGCTTCGGGGACACCAGGGGTGCCGTCGTCGACGAGAGCTACGTTCGGCCGGCCGGCTCGTTCGTCTCGGCCTACGACGAGACGAAGTGGGAGGCCCATGAGGCCGCCAGGCGTCGGATCGAGGTGGGCGCGCCGATCGTGGTCGCGATGCCCGGGCTCGTCTACGGCCCGGGGGACACGTCCCAGATGGGTGAGCAGATCCGCTCGGCCATGGCCGGCAAGCTGCCGTACCTGAGCTTTCCCACGCTCGGCGTCAACGCCGTGTACGTCGACGACGTCGTCCAGGGAATCCTGCTTGCTCTCGCGGCGGGGCGGATCGGCGAGGACTACGTGCTCGGCGGCGAGCTGACGCGCGCGCGTGACCTGATCGCGGCGGCGGCGCAGGCTGCCGGCAGGCGGCCGCCCCGCTTCTCGCTGCCGACGTCGCTGATCCGGCTCACCGGGCCCCTCGGGCGCACGCGACTCGGGCCGACGCTCGGCGTGCCCCCGAACGTCGCCGAGTTGATCGCCGCAACCGACGGCGTCACCTACTGGGCGAGCGACGAAAAGGCGCGCACGGAGCTCGGCTACGCGCCGAGGAGCCTCGCGGCAGGCATGGCCGAAACGTTCCGCGCCGGCGCCTGAACCGGGAGCCGCCGCTCCATTCCCGGACATGCCCTGCGGCCTCGGTATCTGGGAGATCCTCATC
>Ga0315276_10003420_pt1 | contig 14534 bp, 8 predicted proteins | sample YL17G05_0_MG_FD_204542 | JGI IMG/M metagenome (GOLD analysis project Ga0315276, IMG submission 204542) | Sediment microbial communities from Yellowstone Lake, YNP, Wyoming, USA - YL17G05_0 | ecosystem: Environmental > Aquatic > Freshwater > Lake > Sediment | place: USA: Wyoming | collected...
TCGATATCAGGATATTGCTTTGCGACATCCCGGCTTACATCGAGCCACAAGCCGTCTGTAAATTTCATAATATTGGCTTTGTGAACGGATGTTACCTTTTTGCGCCCGACTTTGCGGGCGTAATCGAATGCGAAACGAACTATGCGTTCTGTACCCTTGACCGAAATCGGTTTTATACTTATGCCGGAATCCGCGGTTATCTTTCGGCTGCTGTGTTTATTTAACCAATCTATAAGCTCCGCGGTCTCATCTTTACCTTTTTGAAATTCGATACCCGCATAGAGGTCTTCGGTGTTTTCTCGCACGAGCACAAGGTCGATATCGGTGTATTTGCTCCGCACGCCTTTATAGCTCTTGCAGGGTCGCAGACACGCATACAAATCAAACATCTGCCGCAGATGCACATTTATACTTCTAAAGCCTTTTCCGACCGGCGTAGTAATAGGAGCCTTTAACGCCAAACCATTCTTTTTAATCGATTCGACGGTGGAATCAGGCAAAGGGCTTCCTTCCCGCTCCATCACATCCAGGCCGGCCTCCATAATCTCCCAGTTTATACCGGCGCCTGTGGCATCGACGCATCTTCGTGCAGCTTCGGCAATCTCCGGGCCAACCCCGTCGCCGGTAATTAAAGTCGCATTAACCATTTTTTAATACTCCAACTTGTGGTGAGCCTGTCGAACCCACCTGTGGTGAGCCTGTCGAACCCACAGTTTCAAAACAGCCCTGTGGTGAGCTTGTCGAATCCATATGTTACCTTCGGAATGTGGATATGTCAATCCCACGGTTAGCCCCTCGTAGCGTAGCGAAGATCCTCGATGGTTGCTCACTTGCTTCTCTGTCGAGGACCCAGTTCACCAATTCGGCTTTATGCCGGCGGGCATTCTTTATTGGTTAGCTCCCAAGCCTGCTTGGGGGTCGCTTAGCCCTGCCGCTCGCGGCTGGGGTTCTCCATTTCTGCGTTCTGCGTTCTGTGTTCCATCATCTTCCTGCTTCCCCTATCGACTAATGGCCCTTGATTACCTCCATCCCATAGTTTACAATACCCTCAATACTATTTACCCGAATTCTCGATGTTTTATAACTATGGCGGAAAAAGCATAAGATGAGTAGCGCGCCTCCCAGAATTATAGAGCTTGTTGAAACTTTCGACCGCAACATCGAAACATACCATTCACAACAATACAATGAGACCAAGCTTCGCAGAGAATTCATCGACCCATTTTTCGAAGAACTCGGCTGGGACGTGTCGAACAAGCAAGGCTACGCTCCTACTTACAGGGATGTCATACATGAGGATGCCATAAAAATAGGTACTGCCACCAAAGCACCGGATTACGGCTTCTGCATCGGTGGAGTCCGCAAATTTTTCCTCGAAGCTAAAAAACCATCTATCAACATAGGAGGTGATCCGCACCCGGCCTACCAGTTACGCCGTTACGCCTGGAGTGCAAAGCTGCCAGTTTCAATCCTCACCGATTTTGAAGAATTTGCTGTCTATGACTGCCAGACGCGCCCGAAACAAACAGATGGTACCTCCGCCGCTCGGATTATGTTTTTAACCTATAAGGATTACATCGATAAATGGGACAAAATTGCCGACATCTTCAGTAAAGAGGCTGTCTTAAAGGGCTCGTTCGATAAATTCGCCATTTCCGCAAAAGCTAAACGCGGCACAACCACCGTCGATAAAGAATTCCTCGCTGAGCTTGAAAAATGGCGGGCAGACCTCGCAAGAATAATCGCACTAAGGAACATAACTCTCTCGGCTCACGAAATAAACTTCGCCGTTCAGAGGACAATAGACAGAATTATTTTTCTGCGAATGTGCGAAGATCGAGGCATTGAACATTACGGCCAGCTTCAAGCCATAAGCAACGGCAGCAGAACCTATCCCCGGCTGTGCGAGGTATTTGAGCGGGCCGATGAAAAATACAACTCTGGCCTGTTCTATTTTCACAAGGAACGTGGCCGACCGGAAGATCCTGACGAGCTGACACTAAACCTTACTATTGACGACGCTCCCCTCGGTTATATTTTGCACAGTTTGTACTACCCGCTATGCCCTTATGAATTTTCAGTCCTGCCCGTCGAGATTCTCGGTAATGTTTACGAACAGTTCCTCGGCAGCGTAATCCAGGTCTCACGAGGTCGCCGGACTAAAGTCGAGCCAAAACCCGAAGTCAAAAAAGCAGGCGGCATCTATTATACCCCTGATTATATCGTTGACTACATTGTCAAAAATACCGTCGGTAAACTCTGCGAAAACAAAACCCCGAAAGATATTTCAAAACTGAAAATTCTCGACCCTGCTTGCGGCTCCGGCTCATTCCTGCTTGGTGCATATACATACCTGTTAAATTATCATCGCGACTGGTACGTTGAAAATGACACCAAAAAATATACGAAGCAAATCTATCAAGGCCGAGGTGGCCTATGGTTCCTTACTATCACAGAGAAAAAGAAAATCCTCTTAAATAACATCTTCGGCGTAGATATCGACTCCTCGGCCGTAGAAGTAACAAAACTTTCACTGCTCTTAAAAGTCCTCGAAGGCGAATCACAGGAAACGTTGCCTTACCGTGAGCGTGCCCTGCCCGACCTTGGCAATAATATAAAATGCGGAAATTCCCTAATCGGCACAGACTTCTTTGGTAACCCTGATATCGATTCCTCCGATGATGAACTCCAGCAGAAAATCAACGCCTTTGACTGGAAGGAACAATTCCCCGAAATCTTCAAACAAGGCGGCTTCGACACTGTCATCGGTAACCCACCATATATTCCGATTGAAACAATGGGGACGGGCGAAAAGAAATACTATCAAAACCACCACGTAGAATTGCAACGCAAATATGACTCTTCGGTTGTATTTATTCTTGCTATGTTAGCTAAGCTCAAACCGAGTGGATATTTGGGTTTTATCTCTTCGGTTGCGTGGCAGACTGGAGAAAATTTCTCAAAATTAAGGGAACATCTATTCGACAAAGCTGGGGTTGTGTCGTTGGTTAATCTGCCGTTTGATGTTTTTCGAAACGCTTATGTGGACACCGGTGTATATATACTTTCACGTATGCAGCGTGATAGTTATGGGATATATCGTTTTCCCAAAAAAGAACAAATCTGCGACCTTTCAAATATTGAATATGTAAATATCCCGAGAGATATGGTCTTAGCTCCAGACTACAAGATTGTTCTTGAGCCAAAAGCGCATACCATGTTATCACGTTTTTCGGGAGATTTTTTTTCTCCTCTCGGAGAGTTTACTATTTCAACTCAGGGGTTGGCAGGTAATAGGTTTGAGCAAAAAGATACTCAAGAAAGAAAGACATGGTATCCATTTTTCGCTAAGGGCCAGGTACATAGATATTCTCTACAGCCCATTTCATAACCTCGAAAATAGCGGTTTTTGATACTGATAACGCGGCTCTGGGAGGTTATGAAATGGCTTCTACTAACGGAGAAAATGACATTTGTCGACATGGATAAATACCCTTCGTTGAAACGGTATTATGGAGCCGAACCAAAAGTTTTAGTGCGAAGGGTGATAAGTCGACAGGATAAAATAATGGCTACCCATACTAATGAGCGGGTGGTGTTTAAAAAAGACATAAATCCTTTTCTAATTATCGACAGTAAGTGGAACCCTCTATTTGTTTTGGGTATCTTGAATAGCAAACTCATATCATATTTGTACGTGAATATCTCATCCATAGCAACTAAAGACGATTTCAGGCAAACCACGCTTGCGGAACTTAGAAGAATTCCCGTTCGCAAAATCAATTTTGACAATCGTGACGACAAATCTATGCACAACAAAATGGTAAAACTTGTTGACCGGATGCTGGATTTACACAAAAAGCTGGCCAAAGCAAAAATCCCTTCCGACAAAACCAAACTCCAGCGTCAAATCAACTCCACCGATTCCGCAATCGACAACCTCGTTTACGAGCTGTATGATTTAACCACCGCCGAAATCGCAATCATCCAAAAATCATCATAAAATAATCCGTCCCCTTGGGACGGCCCGTGGGGCCGTGTCTTTTGCTCGGCTTATACAAAGAAGCCTGTGTTTTTTCAGGATTCGGTGTACGATGACGAATCCTGCGACTAAGCTCGCTTAAAAAGCAGGGTTTGTCAAGAACACCAAGTCGAGCAAATACAGTGTGAATCTGTGTCGAATAATTCTCTGTGTTTTCTGCCTGCCCCCCATAGCTTTAGCAGCGGCGGGTGACCTCTGTGGCCAAATAAAAAAGTCTGCGTAATCTGCGAAATCAGCGATTAAATCTTCTTCGTGTCTTGGTGACTTTGTGGCAAAAAATTTCTATGAACTACCAACAAAAAATTCTCTGTGAACTCTGTGTTCTCTGTGGCTAAAAAAATCCGTGTCAATCCGTGTTCATCCCCCCTTGGGGTGGCAAGGCCACGTGGTTAATATCCCTTGACTTTTGCCCGAAATTTGGTATAATTCCCCCGTTCATCAGTAGATGGACGCATATCGCCACCGAGTGGCAAGGTTTCAGGTCCAGCAGGCCATATCAAATAATCATTAGCAATTATTAAATCTTAATATGAATTAAAATTACTGAGGGGAATTACCAATGAGCGGTTTCAAATGACCAATTAACACTGTTTATAATTTATTTCTCTGTGTGTTCTGTGAACTCTGTGGCTAAAACAAAATCAGCGAAATTAGCGATGAGTTCGGAAGCGAAGATTGTTTGCGCCAACCGGAAAAATCAATCAAAATGATATTAATTATGCGAAACGAACCCAATTTTAAAAAAAGTCAAATGTTTATAACCTCAATAAAAACAATGAATTACAACGAAAAATGCACAATAGACACTTGGTCAAAACGAACCCAAACAAAGCCAATTTTACTCAGCCTTATGGCTGGTAAAATTGTCCCGAGCATGGTCGAGGGACCTATTAAAACAACTCCCGGCCTTGCCGGACTCAATCAACAAGCGACCAGAGACTATCGACCAGCAACTAAGCAGCGTTTTGTGTTGACATTTCAGGGAAACTTTTCTATAAGTTCACAGATTCGAGAGTGTAGCTCAGTCGGTAGAGCAACGCACTTTTAATGCGTAGGTCCTGGGTTCGATCCCCAGCACTCTCATTTTTCCAGCCCTGTTACCCCCCTGCTTTCGCAGACAAGACACGCCTTGATAAATATTTGTGCTTTCAGGACTTATGCTTATTGCCCTTGGCGGTCCTTTCTGCCAGATGTTTCATCGCCTCGAATTGAATATCCTTGCCGTAGAGATTGCCTTTATTTATTGCGTATTCCCTGAGTGCCTTGCTGTCAATCTGGTCGAGTTTGCCCCTCCGTAATAGTTCCTTGAAGTTTAGCTTGCGCATAGTCACATCCTTCTCATCGCCATCACCATTGGCATCTTCAATGACTTTCAGCAGAAAATCCTGCCCCAACAGCTCCATCCCGCTGTTCAAATCTTTTTTTTCCCCCCTGGCCAGACTTTCGAATACTTTACTAACGGATTTATTTTTATTGAGGCTTCGCCCTGCTGTCGGAGTTGAGGATGATAACTGGTGAGCGCCAAATCCTGGCTTGATTTGGTGTTTGCGGTGTTGAACGGGCTGCTGGTTGCGTCCTTTTGACTTATGTGCTTTCGCTTTGAAAAGGCTGAAGATAGCAAATGAAGCCGCCAGAACGACAAGAACCAGTATTTGCACCCAGATAGTGTCGTCCCCCTCGCTGCCGTGAGCAGCCAGGATCGTTTGCGTTAAGAGAACGTTCATTGCTTTGTATAAGGCGAATTCTTTTACCTGAACGGACTGCTATATTTTCTTCCACTCTCGGACTCGGCCCGAAATCAACGCCACAGCGACTTCTTGTTTTCAACCAGAAGCACCAAACTCCGGGCTTATTTTTCTAAAGCCACCGCCGTAAACTGGTCAGAACCCTGTCGGACCTTCCTGCTTAGATGCCGTGTTTATCCTTACGCGTGGTTCTTTCCGTCAGCACCTTCATGGCCTCGCACTGGATAACCTTACCGTAGAGACTGCCATCGTTTATCGCATACACCTTAAGCGCGTTGCTGTCGATGGTGTCCAACTGGTCTCTCCGCAGAAGCTCGTCAAAAGTAAGCCTCCGCATCGCCACGTCGTTTTTATCCTCTCCTTCGGTGCTCTCGACGACGTTAAGCAGGAAATCCAAATCTAATATTTCCATGCCGCCGGCCAAGTCTTTGTCTCTATTTCTGTTAAACTCACTCTTCAGATGTTCCTCACCGGAAATGTCAGAAGACATCCTGCCCGGTGAATGTACCTCAACAATTTTTCCTGCTGCCATACTTTTCACCTCGCTTTTCTTTTCTCTTATAGAATTCCAAACCATTTCTCTTTATGCCTCCATCTCAAACAAAGGTGTAATTATCTGATTCGAATAATACTAAACAGTGGCTGTATGCCATAAGCTAAACCTGAAAGCAACATAGTTATATACTCATTTTGTCCGCCAGTCAAGAAATTGTGGAATTTCCTCAACTAAGTACTCCGGCACCTCTCCGAGCAAGAGGTGTCTACGGCGTCGTTGGAGCCAAGACCTTGAGAATGTATGCCTTCTGGAACTATTGGCCTGAAACATCGGATTTGCAATTCCAATACCCGCGCATAAGTCCTATGTCAACAAAATGTTAGAGCTGTTTTTTTATGGATTGTTTTGACTGTTACATTATGGTATAATACTGTAGTAAATGGGTTAAGTCAGTCTGTCTATCTGACAACAAGGAGAGGGATGCTGGACAACAGATATTATGTTATCAAGTTGATGCTGTTTGTACCAGCGTTGATATTGGTTTTGTCCGCCTTTGTCTGGGGAATTGAGGGCGATATCGCAACAGATGGATCTGTTGATTGGGGTGATCTGCATTTGCTCTGCGAACAATGGTTGTATGAAGACTGTTCGGCAAACAACTGGTGTGGTGGAGCTGATATCGACCGGAGTAACAGGGTTGACTTCAACGATTTTGCCTTATTGGCACGAAATTGGTTAGAGTATGTCCCGCCGACAATAGATAACTGGCTGCATGGATGTATCCACTATCATACTACAAACAGCGACGGCCATGAAGCCCTGGAAACAATGGTGGCCGCTTACCGAAATTATGGCGGTGACGACTGGACATGTGTCACCGACCATGATTATATCAACAACGCCAATCAGTATACTTCCGATGGCTTTTTGGGAATAAACGGTGTCGAGGCAACCTATTATGGCCCTCATGTTGTTGGGTTGGGTATAAGCGGGACTGGCTGGTTCAATCCGGGATATGGGATTCAGGGACACATTGATAACGTTATCGCCGGTGGTGGCCTGCCCATAGTCGCGCACCCTTATTGGACTTGTTACTATTTCTATCCTAACATGATGGATTTAATGATGAATATGACCGGCTGCAGGCACATAGAAGTGTATAATCATTTCTGTCAGTTCTACTCCTACAGAGGAAACGCGGAATGGTTCTGGGACCAGCTTCTTTCGGCAGGAAAAGTGGTTTATGGAACCGCCGCAGATGACGCCCATAGCTTATATGGGGCGGGATGCACCTATAATGTAGTAGGAGCAAGGAAATTAACCGTCAGCAGTATAAAGACAGCGATGAACAAGGGTGACAGTTACTTTTGCTACTCCTCGTCCCCGTGGGAAAGGGGAATAGATATTACAGACTACAACATCACCGGCACACAAGCCGGAGATTCGATAAAAATACAAACTGATTCTGGTCAAACTATTCGATTCATCGGAAATGGCGGAAACGTCCTTAGAATAGTCGATGGCAATCAGGCCGGTTACAGGTTTTGTGGGGACGAAGGATATATTCGCACCAAAATCACTACAGCCCATTTCATAACCTCGAAAATAGCGGTTTTTGATACTGATAACGCGGCTCTGGGAGGTTATGAAATGGCTTCTAACTACAGCGGAGATATCACATGGACTCAACCCGTATTTGTTGTAAACAGTGGTATTAATCCTTCGGTGGATGATTATGAAGGTTACGAGCCCTTGACCACAGGCGGTGAAGGAGGAACTGTTGTCTGGGTTACCAACCTGAACGATAGCGGCGAAGGAACCTTTCGGAATGCCGTTGAAAACCTTGATGGTTCGCCGACGGTCATCAAATTTACTGTTGGTGGGGCAATATATCCGAGCGGTGAAATCAGGGTGACGATGCCTAACGTTACGATAGCCGGTGAGACAGCTCCGGTTCCAGGTATTACTTTAAATGCTTCTTGTCTTGGCGCCGAAGCTGCGTTTGGAGTCGAAGCCAATAATGTTATTGTCAGACATATAAGAGTGCGTAATGCCGGCAAGCAGGGTATCAGCATAGGGAGTAACCGCAACATTATAGTCGACCGTTGTTCGATTACCGGTTCCATGGAAAACGCACTCGACATTAACGAAGATGCCAATTACATAGTCGTAAGCAGATGTTTGATAGGCGGCAACGCCGGTTGCCATCAAGCCGATGGACAATATGTTAGTTTGCATCACAATCTTTATACTTGGAACAATAGCTCGCAGCCGGAGATTGTAACAGGGAACGGACCGCTTGATTTTCGTAATAACATCGTCGAGTACTGGACGAACAGTGGAACCGAAATCGTTGCTGCGAATTCTGTAAACATTGTGGGTAATTACTATGGCTTGCCTGCGCCTGGTGCAGATTGGCAAATGGGGTTCATTATCGAGCCGGGTAGCGCTAATATTTATACGGGCGGCAATTATAATCCCGGCGAGAACGTTAACTCTCAAGGCGATATCAGCATTCCGGTTACTGAACCCAACGTTACGACAATCGATGCCAACAATATTCCAGCGGATGTATTAGCTGACGTCGGAGCACAACCTACGGATACCATTGACCGGTATTACATTAGTGGTGGCGGGACTTCACCGCCGGGTTCCAGAAAAATGCGGTGATGGTCTAACCTCTCTGTTGCATCGGCATACCCTATTCGCCGCCGCGCACAACCATATCAAGCAAGTAAACCTTATCCTGACAGGTGATATACAGCGTTTTATTCTCTGGCCCGCCGAAGCAGGCATTTGAGCAATTGTAAGTTGGTACATTTATCATTTCAAGCTCGACGCCGGTCGGTGAAACAATCCAGACGCCGCCCAGACCGCAGAAATACAGATTGCCCCGCTCGTCAATAGTCATACCATCCGGATCATTTGTACGTGGCGGACTTGTTGGCTTGAAGAACACTGAGCCGGTGCCTAATGTCCCATCGGAATTTATGGGGAAGACCCACCAGCGTTTCTTTGATAGGTCGCTGCTGCTGCTTTCCGCAACGTAGAGTTTGGTTTCATCAAGAGAGGTGATGATACCGTTTGGCTGGCTCAAAGCGTTGTTAACCCGTGTTACCGTGCCATCAGGCTTGAGAAGATATACGCCCTGATAAGTGGTTGAGCCCCACGTAGGACAGGTGAAATAGATGTTGCCGTTAGTAAGCTCGCACAGGTCGTTGGGTTTTTCCGGTGCAGTTCCGAGAACGATAGTGTCTTCCGGCCCGGATACGCCTATGCGATGACTGCGAATCTGGTAGAGGTTTTCATCAGCCGTGAGCAGTCGCCCATCCAGCGAAAGAAGCATGCCATTTGTTGCCGGTGCACTGTTCAGCCAGACGTACGCACTGCCTGGCGATTCGAGTCGCAGAATTTGATATCCGCCGGTTCTTTTCGTGAAGTAAAGCTTACTGCTTTTTGGGTCCCATGTTGCGCCTTCGAAGTATATGCTGGCCCCTGAGTAAACCTGCTCGATAGTTGCTCCCGGCACAATAAGCTCGTCAGTAAGTTCGTCGAGATAATTGTCACACAGGACAATCAGGTCTCCTTCGTCGATGATATTGTCGTTTAATATTGCTATATTACAATTCGGGTCCCAGTTGGGCCCGCCCGATGTGCTGTACCAGGCCTTTGCGAATATAGCGAAGTCTCTGAGGTCGACATCCCAGTCCCCATCGAGGTCTGCCCAGCCCGGTGCATCCGTCGTAAGTTCGATTCCATCGCCTGTGCTGCTGAGGTTTCGGCTGTATTGCTTGTCGGTCGAGTTGTTCCAGTGCTCATGAACGCCTAAACTTTCGGTCAGGCCCCCGTCGTGATTCGGGTCATAGTTGGCGCCCGATGGCGGACTCGGTATCAACGCCGCTTCGTGTAGATAATCGTCCGCGCCGGATTTCCGTGGGAAGTCAGTCCATTCGGTATATAGAAAATCATCGCCTACAGAGTCGGCTGCAACCTGGTCCATTGATACGATTATGCTGGATGGCCAGTCGTTATTAAACGGTGACATATTCCATTTTATTGGAGAAGAAGCCCATCCTCTACCGGCGTAAAAACCGTCTATTATAGACAACAGGGTTTTCCCGCCTAATTTGGGGTGTCCCATAAGGTCGACAATCGCCCTGTAGTGGCCCATCCCGGGCGTTTCAGTTACCCTCGTATAATGCATACTATAATAGCCTGATGTCGTCGGCTCCCTAATTAAAGAACCATAATGATTTTTGCCGGATAGCGTTATGCCGGAGTCGTCATGGCTTTTGAGAATGGGAACGTTTATGAAATAATCCGACTGTGCAAAATGAGTCGGGATATAGTCTTGCGTCTTACCTGTCACGCGACTGGTAATCGGGTCGCTCCAGTAAAATGGTGCACTGGTATCAGAGGTAACAATAACTCTGCCTGAGCCGGCATAACCGGCGTTTGTCAGATAGACAACGTTGGGACAGTTCGCCTCGACCATATTGTACCAGTAATTGGGCATAATCCTCGTTGGGTCGCCTATGCTTATATCACCAGGGGCAACGCCCGCGACGTCCGTTAGTTGCTTGAGAATAGCTATAGCAAGTTGCGGTGAGTTATCTATGTTATCGAGATACGAGGTTTTTTCCATCGTAGTAGGGCTGGTGCTATCCATCAAAGTCAGATTGACCTTTATGGCGATTTTTTCGCCAGGCGTATAACCGACGTCACCTCTGCCCATTTGCTGGTTGAAGTTTTTAAATATCGCATCCCATGCCGCGTAATCGGTGCTTTTGCCGGTCATTGAGCGAAGGGCCTTTGAAACCATTTCGTTGACGACCTGCTGGTTGGTGCAGGCGTTGGACCACCAATACGGCGGATGGCCGCCACTCCAATTGGTAGCGTTTGCGTCGTGAATCCAGGCGACTCGGCCCGGATGAACTCCCTTACCGTCGCCGATGGAACTGTTGGCAACGCGAGGCTCATGGCCGTATGATACCCTCAGGTCGGTGTTACTGAGAGCCGCCCAGATAAAGCCAACACTGGCTGTTATAAATATCGTCGCCAAAACATAGCGCGCACGCGCAAATGAATATTTCGCTTTTTTGTACGCCGCGGTCGAACCCGCCAGACCCAACATCCAGACTACAAAACCAGATGCTAACGGAAATGCGACCCGCTGGCAGGGATATGTCGCCCGTGTGGGCTTCGGTATTACCCGTATCAAAAACCAGATTACTGCTAATAGCCCCGTAATCGGAAACAGCCACCTCAGCCAGTAGAATTTACTTTTTTGTCCGATGGGGCTACCTGTTCTTGAACAAACGGACGGAATGTGTTTCTTGTGTGAAAATAGCATTTTTATTCCCTCAAAAATTTTCGACTGAATTTACCATCCTCCAGAATGCAGCAGAAACAACATACACTAATAACCAATCTGACAGCAACTAATATAGATATGTAAGTATATCAGTATTTACAGAAAACATCAACCTTAATCCCCCTCCACAAACGATGTTTCCTGAAGAATATGCCCCCCTATGCAACTGCGAACCGTCTCAAAATTTCACCCAAAAAGCATTTTGACCAGTTCTTTCGGCTCGATTCTAAACATCGCCCCCCTGCCTTCGAAGAAATTGTGCTTTTCAATCAGATGAATATTTAAGTCCGACCATTTCATACTCTGTCCTGACTCCGGATTTCTAACATAAGTAACCCTTTTTGCGAATTTCGCCGGATGTGGCCAGGGACAACTCACCCGCCCTTTGACTTCTTCTGCTTTCGCTTCGAACTTACCCCCCACCTGCACCCAGCACCCAAGGGCCGGTATTGCAGCATTAGTAATTTCCTTCATCCGCCTGACTATTTGTTCGATGGTAATTTTTAATCCAGCCAGTTCAGACGCATCGCCGTCTATTATTTCAGACACGCTGCGCCGGTCTGTACCCATAAAACCGCCCCCTGCCGAATTTGACGACCTTAAAATTTCTTCAAGCTTTTGCATGTTCGCCGGCTGTTTCATATCGAAATCTTTCTATACGAATTTGTCATAGAAAATTTTATCTTCCCCCATCCCCATCTCTTTAAGGACCTTTATCACAGCGTCAATCATACCCGGCCCCCCGCAAAGATACGCTTCGCACTTAGGAGCATTTTTTAAATCATCCTTAACTGTCTGGGTCACAAACCCAACCTTTCCATCCCAGCTTTCGCCTTGCCCCGGCTCTGCCACTGTCGGCACAAATCTAAAATCGGCCATCGCCGATTCAAACTCTCGCATAAGGTCGATATAAAACAATTCTTTGACCTTATTGCCACCGAAATAATACGTGGCCTTGCGCTTATTGCCGGTATTTTTCATATAATGAAGCATGCACTTAATTGGGGCCATACCGGAGCCCCCTGCTATGAAAACTATAGGAGCATTTGTATCCGAAAGCCGAAATTTCCCGTAAGGACCTTTGATTCTAACTTCATCGCCGACTTTAAGATACTCGAAACAATAGGTTGTACAAATTCCGCCGGGTATCCGCCTCATAATTAATTCAATCGCACTTTTATCCGCGGGGTCTGAGGATATAGAGAACGTTCTATAAACTTCTTCACTGTTCTTTTCATAAACCGGGGCCAATAACTGTACGTACTGCCCCGGCACATAATCAATCGTTTCAGGCTTTTTAAATTCAAGACGAAACTGCTTTATATCACGCGCAAGATCCAAAATCTCTGTACATCGGCAGACATACTTTTTAACGGGGGGAAACTTCGGTAGCACTTTAACTGGCTCTTTGGGCAATAAAGAAATAAATGCCTCCAATCAGAATAAGCAAGGCACTTGCTGCGCCAGTGATTACATTTACGTTATCCAGCGTCAATTCTCGCTTCGAACCGGATACTCCACCGGAGAGGGCGGGATTCGAACCCGCGGTACCAGCGTTCACCAGTACGACGGTTTAGCAAACCGTTGCCTTCAGCCGCTCGGCCACCTCTCCAAATAATTTTCTGATAATCTACATTTTATGGACTCGTATTGCAAGAGGATAAGTGATATTCTCCGCATAAAGCCTGTTTTATCCTCAATGACAGATTGAGCTAACCAATCTTCGGATTATTATATTGGTTTTTAGATTGATTTTGCTGTCAGTCCCGATATAGGATTAAAGCATATTGTTATGCTTGTAAAAAGTGAAGCTCCTCGGTACTCCGAAGCAGGAAATACCTGACACCTGTTTATTTAGTAAGCGCCCGTAGCTCAGCTGGATAGAGCAACGGATTTCTAATCCGTAGGTCAGAGGTTCGAATCCTCTCGGGCGCATTGCGGTAACCATATCAAAGGCAATGACTTGCGAGTCATTGCCTTTTGCTGTTCATAGGCCAAAAAACGGTTTTGTGTCAGTTACCATCTGCTCCTCCTGCTGAATAGCCTTTGATGTCTGGCCATTTACCATGGTCCCGCAAATGGGGTAAGGTCACTTGCGGCAAAATGCCGATATAAAAGTAAATATAATATTTTTGTTTCATTAAAGAATGGTTATGGCTCCAACAAGAATAAAACCGCAAATTGCAAAGTTATTGACAAAAGCAATAGCTAAAGCAAAGGCCCTATCCGAAACTGATAAAAAGGCTGAAAACACGCAGGTCCTCAAAGCGAATGCTGATGCTGAAAGAGCTATAGCCCGGATCAAATCCGAGTTGACAGAGAAGGGAAAGTCATATAGCCAAATCATATCGAAGGTTCAGTCAGAAACCGAACATTTGATAGCCACAATCAAATCCGAGTCTACAGCCGAGATAACTAAGATTAAATTGGAAGCTCAGGGAGCGATAAACCAGGAGAAAGTAATCGTCAGGACAGAAGTTCAGGAGACTATTGACAAGCTTAAGGTTGAGTTCGCGGTAAAAGAAAAAGGCTATGAGGAACGTATATCTCAAGTTGAGGCAAAAGCCCGAGCGGCAATATCGCAGGAACAAACAAGGGCTGACGAAACCATAACTGCTCTTAAAACGGAAGCTCAGGAAAAATCAAGGGCCTGCGAAAAGGCTATCGCTGAGATTAAGACAGAAACCGCAGAGCATATAAATAAAATCAAGTCTGAATTTGACGAAAAGCTGACGGCGGAATCACAGGAAAGGGTACGTGCCGAAACCATGGTGGCGTCAGAGGCTCGGAGCAGAGTTGAAGCTGAAGAGAGCGCTAAGCGGGAAGCTGAAGCCAGAATCAGGGCGGAACAAACAGCTAAACAACTGCTGGATGAAA
>Ga0315276_10003421_pt1 | contig 14531 bp, 15 predicted proteins | sample YL17G05_0_MG_FD_204542 | JGI IMG/M metagenome (GOLD analysis project Ga0315276, IMG submission 204542) | Sediment microbial communities from Yellowstone Lake, YNP, Wyoming, USA - YL17G05_0 | ecosystem: Environmental > Aquatic > Freshwater > Lake > Sediment | place: USA: Wyoming | collected...
GATGATCATCGAGGCGATCGGCGCGCGCGACGAGCCGGCCGAGCAGGCCAGGCTGTCCGCGGAGGCCCGCGAGATCTGCGGGCGCTTCCCGGTGCCGGGTCTGCCGAACGCGTGATGGTCGGGCACCGGGCCCAAGCGAGCGGCCAGCAGGTCGCGCCAGGGTCCGCCCGAGACCCTGCGCGGCGGGTCGTGGCGGTATGAAATTCGACGACTTCGCCGAGGCCGCGTTGCCGTACATGGCCTTGGCGCTGATCACGGCCGCGGTTCTGACCGCGTTCATGACGCCGTACGTCCGCGACCTCGCCCACAGGATGGGCGTCGTGGACCGGCCGGATCACCGACGGGTCAATCGCAACCCGGTGCCGCGCGGTGGCGGCCTCGCCGTGGTCGCCGCGTTCGTCCCGGTCGTGATCGTGGTCACGTCGCTGAACGACGTGCTGGGCAGCGTTCCCACGCCCGACACCATCGGTCCCCCGGAGATGACGGCGCTGCTCGTTGGCGGGATCGCGGCCGCCGTCATCGGGGCGCTCGACGACTACTTCCAGTTGCGCGCCCGCTGGCAGCTTGCCGGCCAGCTTGCCCTCGGCGTCGGGGTCGTGGCCCTTGGCATCACCGTCGACTTCATCAACAACCCGGTCGGCCCGGGCCTGATCCGCTTCGGCGGCCTGATCGGCGGGGCCTTCACGGTGTTCTGGATCGTCGGCATGATCAACAGCATCAACTGGATCGACGGCCTTGACGGGCTGTCGTCCGGGATCGGGATGATCGCCGCCCTCACACTCGGCATCATCAGCCTGACAATACCGGTCGGGCAACCCTACGTCGCGGTTCTGTGCTTCGCGCTGGCGGGCGCGTTGCTCGGGTTTCTGCGCTGGAACTTCCACCCGGCCACGATCTTCGTCGGCACGAGCGGGACGATGTTCATTGGCTACACGCTGGCCCTCCTGGCCATCCTCGGCACGGCCAAGGTCGCCGTCGCCATGCTGGTGTTGAGCGTCCCCATCATCGACACGTTCTGGAACATCGTCCGCCGCCTCGCGGCACGCAGGTCGCCGTTCACGCCGGACCGCGGCCATCTTCACCACAGGCTCCTTGACGTCGGCCTGAGCCACACCCAGACCGTCCTGCTCATCTATTGCCTGTGCGTCGCGCTGGCGGTGCTGACGTTCGTCCTCTCCGGGGCGGCCCAGATCTACGCGTTCGTGATCTACGTCCTTGGCTCGGGCCTGGCGCTGTACCTGCTCAGCCGCTGGACGCTGCGCAGCGGCGGCCCCGACGACTCGCTCCCGGTTGATGGACCGAGAACGCCCGACTGGTCTCCACCAGGGACGCCGCCCGCGCCCGACCCGGCGCCGACCTCCCCGCCGAACACGGCTGAGCAGACAGTGTCGAAGGCCCCCGGCGCGACGTCGCCGTCGGTGACCGCCCGGCCGCAGACCGTCGGGCCGGGTGCCCTTGTCGCCGTCGTGCCCCGTGCCCCGGCCGCGTCGCATGTCGCCGCATCGCGGCCTGCGATGGCAGCCGGCCCGGTGGCCGCGTCCAGCCGCCCCTCGATCGGACGGACGAACGGTCTGGCCGCCGACAGCGCAGCCGCAGCCCCCCGCCTGGGCGCGTCGCCCGCACTGCCCGCGACGCCGCAGGCGAGCTCACGTGCGGCCCCCGCGCGTGATGTCCGGCGCGACGATGGGTGACCCTGCCGGCCGATCCGGTTTGCTGGCCCGAAAGGGCACCTGCTATACTCCGGCGGCCTTGGCGGGTCGCCCATGATCGAACCTGGAACGGGCGGGGCGTACCTCGTCCTGTTCTCAGAGATCGGCCTCGTGCTCCTGGTCACCACCCTTGCGGGTACCCTCTTCGGGTACTGGATCGACAAGCAGGTGGGCACGCTGCCCATCTTCGTGCTCGTGGGGCTGGCGATCGGAGTTGGCGCGGGAGGCCGGGCCTGCTATAGCCTGATCACACGATTTCTGGCCCGGATCGATCGATCTTGAGTTCGTGAGCGCGGCGTCGTCGCCGCGCTCCTGTGTGTGGAGCGAGCGTGTCGACCGACGAACCGCAGACGAGCGCCTCCGCCCCGGCGGCGCCTGCCCGCCGCCGCCGGCCGCCGACATGGCGGACGATCATCCTGGTCGTCGTCGTCCTCGACATCGTGGCGTTCTTCGCGACGCCGCCGTATCCGCCCGGCCAGCCCGGCCAGCCCGTGAGCGGCATCGGTGACCTGATCAACGCCAACTTCGAGTTCCCGGCGCCGTTCGTCATCTGGGACCTCGCCCCCAACGACCCCGTCCCGGCCGGTCAGATCCTCTTCTTCCACCCGTCCATCACCAATACGCTCTTCACGATGTGGATCCTGATCGGCCTGATCCTGGTGGTCGCGGTCCTCCTCACTCGCAGCCTCGTGCTCCATCCGCGACGGGTTCAGAACGTCATCGAGTTCATCTACGAGTCCCTGTCGGACTTCGCGACCTCGCTCGGCGGCTCGCCCGCCCGGCGCTACATCCCGCTGTTCGCCGGGGTGTTCATCTTCATCCTCTTCGCCAACTGGAGCGGGCTGCTGCCTTTCTTCGGCAAGATCGAGTGGTTCCGGGCGCCCACGAGTGACGTCAACATCACGATCGGGCTGGCGCTGCTGGCCTTCTGCATCTTCGAGGGCGAAGGGATCCGCAGCCTGGGCCTGCGGGGCTACATCGGCAAGTTCTTCAACCTGAAGGCATTCCGCACCGAGGGCTTGGGGGCGGGCCTGATCTCCCTGTACGTGGGCTTCATCGAATTCATGCTTGAGTTCGTCAAACCCATCACGCTGGCAATGCGACTCTTCGGCAACATCTTCGGCGGTGAACTGGCGATCGGCGTGATCACGGCCCTCACCATCGCCATCATCCCGATCGGCCTGCTTGGCCTGGAGTTGCTGCTCAACTTCGTCCAGGCCCTGATCTTCAGCGTCCTGGTCCTCATGTACACCGTCATCGCCATCGAGAGCCATCATGAGGAGGAGCACACGGCACCAGCGTTCGCGAACGGTGCGGAGGGCAGCCTTGGCCCGCCGCTGTCAGGCATCGAGGGGACGGCGCCGGCCCACTGACCGGTCAGCCGAGGCCATCGTCCAGCCAGAGCATCACCGGGCAGATGCCCGGACAACCAGGAGGAGATTCGCCACATGGAGCACATCGGCGCAGGCCTTGCGGCCCTCGGGGTCATCGGGCCGGGCATCGGCATCGGCATCCTGACCGGCCTTTCGACGGCGGCCATTGGCCGCAACCCCGAGGCAACGGCCTCCATCCGCGCCACCTTCATCCTCGGCGCCGCGTTCGCCGAAGGCCTCGGCGTGCTTGCGATCGTCGTGGGCATCCTCGCCATCGTCCTCAAGTAGCCGAGCGGATCGGACACCAGTGAATCTGCTAGCCGTCGCCGGCGGCGCGGGCGACCTCGCCCGGACGGTCCTGGCGGCCGAAAGCGGTTCGGGCGGCCTCCAGATCAACCTGTTCTGGATCATCGTCTCTACGCTGAACTTCGCGGTCTTCCTGGCCCTGCTCTGGAGGTTCGCGCTGAAGCCCGTATCGAAGATGCTGGACGATCGCCGCGTCCGGATCGAAACCGGCCTGCGCGACGCGGAGCAGGCCCGTCGCGATCGCGGCGCGGCCGAGAACGAGCGCGTGGCGGCCCTGAGCGAGGCCCGACGCGAAGCCAACGACATCATCAATCGCGCCCAGAAGGTGGCCCAGGAAACGCGGGATGCGGACATTGCCGCGACGAAGGCCGACCTGGAGCGGATGCGCGACCGCGCGGCCGCCGACATCGAGGCCGAGAAGCAGCGGGCGATCGCGGACCTGCGATCAGAGGTTGCCACTCTCGCGCTCGCGGCGGCCGGCAAGGTCGTCGGCCAGTCGATGACCGACGCCACGCAGCGTCGCCTCGTCGAGGAATTCATTCGCGAGACCACGACGTTGCAGTCCAACGGCTGATGGCAAGACCTGGGGCTGCCGCTCACCGGTACGCCGAGGCTGTCTTCGAGTTGGCCGAGCGCGAAGGCGCGTTCGACCGGTGGCGGGACGACCTGCACATCGCAGCCGAAGTCGCGGCCGACCCGTCAGTGACCCGAATTCTCGACAATCCGGCAGTTCCGCTGGCCGATCGCGAGGAGTTGCTCGGGCAGCTCCTGAAGTCGCGCCTGTCGGGACCGGCCTATAACCTCGTCCGGCTCCTCGCCCGGCGGTCGAACCTGGAGTTGCTGGCCCGTATCTCGGCCGAATACGATCGCCTCCGGAATGCCCGCGAAGGGATCGTCTCCGCCACCGTCAGCAGCGCGCTGCCACTGACCGCGGACGAGGACGCGGCGATTCGAGCGAAGGTCGCTACGCTGACCGGCTCACAGGTTGACATCTCGACCGTCGTCGATCCCACCCTCATCGGCGGGCTCACGGTCCGGATCGGCGACCGGCTCATCGACGCAAGCGTTCGCGGTCGCCTGGAGCGGCTGCGCGAAGAGCTCCTGGCAGGGAGCCGCTAGACCGCCGGCGCGGCGGATGCGGCGCCTGCCAACGGATCGGAGAACCCATGGCCATTCGTTCAGACGAAATCGTCAGCATCATCAAGTCGGCGATCGACCGCTTCGATGACGTCACGGAAACGCGCAGTGTCGGCACGGTCGTCGAGGTCGGCGACGGCATCGCCCAGGTCTACGGCCTGTCCGATGCCCTTGCCCAGGAGATGCTCGAGTTCCCGGGCGGAGTGATGGGCATGGCGCTCAATCTCGAAGAGGACACGGTCGGGGCCGTGATCCTCGGCGATTCCACGCACATCAAGGAAGGCGACACTGTCAAGACGACCGGTCGCGTCGTCGAGGTCCCGGTCGGCCAGGCACTCCTCGGCCGCGTCGTCGACCCGCTGGGCAGGCCGCTCGACGACAAGGGTCCCATCGCCTCGACGAAGACGCGCCCGGTGGAGCGGATCGCCCCCGGCGTCATCGTGCGCAAGTCCGTGGATACGCCGGTCCAGACCGGCATCAAGGCGATCGATGCCCTGATCCCGATCGGGCGCGGCCAGCGCGAGCTGATCATCGGCGACCGCCAGACCGGCAAGACCGCCATCGCGATCGACACGATCATCAATCAGAAGGGCCAGGGGCTCGTCTGCATCTACGTGGCGATCGGCCAGAAGCTGTCCACGGTCGCGCAGACCGTCGCGACGCTCGAGAAGTACGGCGCGATGGAGCACACCATCGTCGTCGTCGCCGGCGCCGAGGATCCCGCGCCGCTCCAGTACCTCGCGCCGTACTCCGGGTGCGCGATGGGCGAGGAGATCATGGAGGTCGGCGTCCAGCTCGGCGGGACGCTCGTCAAGGACGCTCTCTGCGTCTACGACGACCTCTCCAAGCACGCCTGGGCGTACCGCGAGATGGCGCTGCTGCTCCGCCGCCCGCCGGGCCGCGAGGCGTACCCGGGCGACGTGTTCTACCTCCACTCGCGCCTGCTGGAGCGCGCCGCGCGCCTGAACGATGACAACGGTGGCGGCTCGCTGACGGCTCTCCCGTTCATCGAGACGCAGGCCGGTGACGTCTCTGCGTACATTCCCACGAACGTGATCTCGATCACGGACGGCCAGATCTTCCTGGAGACGGACCTCTTCAACGCCGGCCAGCGGCCCGCGCTCAACATCGGCATCTCGGTCTCGCGCGTGGGTTCCGCTGCGCAGACCAAGGCGATGAAGAAGGTCGCGGGTCCTCTCAAGCTGGACCTCGCCCAGTACCGCTCGCTGGCGGCATTCGCACAGTTCGCGAGCGACCTGGACAAGGCGACGCGCGATCAGCTGACTCGCGGCGAGAAGCTGTCCGAGGTCATCAAGCAGCCGCAGTACCAGCCGCTCCCGGTGGAGAAGCAGGTCGCGATCCTGTATGTCGCGACCACGGGCAAGCTGGACGACATCCCCACGCCTCGCGTCCGCGACTTCGAGTCGCAGTTCTACCGCTTCCTCGAGACGGAGCGACCGCAGATCCTCCAGGACCTCGGTCGGACGAAAGCCCTCTCGGACGACCTCGCGAAGGCGCTGGACGAGGCCATTACGGTCTTCCGCCAGTCGTTCCTCGCGTGAACGCCACCGCGGCTTCGTGAGGTGATGGGACGTGCCTAGTCAACGTGAAATCCGGCGGCGGATCGGGTCCGTCCGGAACATCCGGCAGATCACGCGGGCGATGCAGTTCGTGGCAGCGTCGAAGCTGCGGCGTGCCCAGGACGCGACTCTCGCGTCGCGGCCCTATTCGGACAAGATCGACGAGGTTCTCGCGGACCTCGCCACCGTGCTCAGCGGCGAAGAGCATCCTCTCCTCGCGCAGGCCGAGGGCGGCAAGCGGCTGATCATCCTCATCTCCACGGATCGACCGCTCGCGGGTCCGTTCACCTCCAACCTGGTGCGGTTCACCGCGCACCAGATTATCGACGACAAGGGCAACCTGGCGCTCGTCACCGTGGGCCGCAAGGGCCGTGATGCGATGCGGCGCGTCGGCGTACCGATCGAGGCGCACTTCGATGGCTACGGCGACCGCCCGTCGTTCTCGGACATCATCCCGCTCGCCCGCCTCGTCACCGACGACTACCTGTCCGGGACGGCCGGCCGGATCGACATCATCTACAGCCACTTCGTCTCCACGTTGGTCCAGCGCCCGTCGATCGACCGGCTGCTCCCGATCGAGCCGTCCGGGGACACGGAAGGCATCCCGGGCAACCAGTTCATCTTCGAGCCCAACCCCTCGGCCGTGCTGGAGCGCCTTCTGCCCCGCTATGTCGCGACGCGCCTGTACCAGGCGGTGCTCGAGGCGAAGGCGAGCGAGGAGTCCAGCCGGATGGTGGCGATGAAGAACGCCACGGACAACGCCGAAGAGCTGATCGAAGACCTTACGCTCTCCTACAACAAGGTTCGCCAGGCGAATATCACCCGCGAGATGATCGAGATCGCGACCGGCGCACAGGCGCGATAACAAGGAGCCTCACGCATGGCAATTGCTACACCGCCCGGCCGGGACTCGAGCACGGGGATGGGCCGGGTGGTTCAGATCACCGGGCCAGTCGTGGACATCCAGTTCCCGCCGGGCCGGCTGCCCGCCATCTACAACGCCGTCGAGATCGAGCGGCCCGGCGCCGATCCGCTCGTCTGTGAAGTGCAGCAGCACCTCGGCAACAACTGGGTGCGAAGCGTGGCCATGACCACGACCGACGGCCTGGCTCGGGGCGTCGCCGTTCGTGACACCGGCGCCGCGATCACGGTCCCGGTCGGCGACGCCACGCTTGGCCGCGTCTTCGACGTGCTGGGCCGACCGATCGACAACAAGGGGCCCGTGAACGCCGAGCGCTCGCTGCCGATCCATCGCTCCCCACCGGCCTTCAACGACCAGACGACCGAGGTCGAGGTCTTTGAGACCGGTCTCAAGGTCATCGATCTCATCTGCCCCTTCAAGAAGGGCGGCAAGATCGGGATCTTCGGGGGCGCCGGTGTCGGCAAGACCGTCATCATCCAGGAGCTGATCCGGAACGTCGCGCAGGAGCATGCCGGCGTGTCCGTGTTTGCCGGCGTCGGTGAACGGAGTCGCGAAGGCAACGACCTCATCGCCGAGATGACCGAGTCGGGCGTCCTCGCGAAGACCGCCTTCGTCTTCGGCCAGATGAACGAGCCGCCCGGTGCGCGACAGCGCGTCGGACTGACCGGCCTGACCATGGCCGAATACTTCCGCGACGAGGAGGGCCGTGACGTCCTCCTGTTCATCGACAACATCTTCCGCTTCACCCAGGCTGGCTCCGAAGTGTCCGCGCTGCTGGGCCGAATGCCCTCCGCCGTGGGCTACCAGCCCAACCTCGCCACCGAGATGGCCGGTCTCCAGGAGCGGATCACTTCCACCAAGAAGGGCTCCATCACGTCACTGCAGGCGGTGTTCGTCCCTGCCGACGATTACACGGACCCGGCCCCTGCCACGACGTTCGCCCACCTCGACTCGACGATCCGGCTGGAGCGATCGATCGCCGAGCTCGGCATCTATCCGGCTGTCGATCCGCTGACCTCGACATCGCGGGTGCTCGATCCGCTGGTCGTGGGCCAGGAGCACTATGACGCGGCGCAGGAGACGAAGCGCGTCCTCCAGCGCTACCGCGACCTCCAGGACATCATCGCCATCCTCGGGATCGACGAGCTGTCCGAGGAGGACAAGGCCACGGTCGCGCGCGCGCGTCGGCTGCAGCGCTTCATGAGTCAGCCGTTCTTCGTCGCCGAGATCTTCACGGGCCGGGCGGGCCAGTACGTGCCGATCAAGGACACCGTCGCGTCGTTCAAGGAGATCCTCGAGGGGAAGACCGACACCCTGCCGGAGCAGGCGTTCTTCCTCGCGGGCACGATCGAAGACGTGCGCGCCAACGCCGCCAAGCTGGGTTCGTGACCCGGATGTCCACCCGCCGTTCCGTGGGCGCGCTTGTTCCACAGGCGCGCCCCGGTGACACGGCGGCGGCCGCCACGGCAGCGGCCGTGCTGAAGGTGATCCTGTGACGCTGCATCTCGAGATCGTGACGCCGGAGCGGCTGGCGTATTCGGACGACGTTGACATGGTCATTGTGCCCGGCGTGGAGGGCGAGCTCGGCATCCTGCCGCACCACGCGCCGCTGATCACCACGCTGGGCATCGGCGAGCTGCGCATCAAGAAGGGCGGCGCCGAGGAATCGTTCGCGATCGTCGGCGGCTTCCTCCAGGTTCGCCCGGACAAGGTCGTGGTGATGGCGGAGACGGCGGATCTCGCGGGAGAGATCGACCTCGAGCGGGCCCAGGCGGCGCGGCGCGAGGCGGAGCGGACGCTGGAGACGGCCGCCAACGAGCCGGCGGATCTCGCGAATGCACGGGCGGCCCTGCAGCACGCACTCCTGCGGATCCGCGTCGCGGAGCGCCGCCACCGGGAGGGTCCGCGACACCGCGGGTAGAGAACCAGCGATGGCCGACGCGCGCCTGTTCCAGTGGGAGTACCGACCGGAACCGGTTGCCCGGGAGGTCTTCCGGATCGAGGGCGGCCGGCCGCTGAGCGGGTCCGTCCACATCAGCGGCGCCAAGAACGCGGCGCTCAAGCTGATGGCGGCGGCGACCCTGACCGGCGAGCGCTGCCGGTTCACGAACGTCCCCGAGATCGAGGACGTGCGGGTCATGGCGGAGACGCTGCGCCATCTCGGCGTCGTGGTGGATCACCCCGAGCCGAACGTCTACGAGATCGCATCAGGTGACGTGGACTGGCTCTTCGTGCCGCTGGAGGCGGCCGCGCAGATGCGCGCGTCGTTCATCCTGCTCGGCCCGCTGCTCAGCCGGTTCGGGCGAGTCATCATCAGTAACCCTGGTGGCGACCGGATCGGCCGCCGGCCGGTGAACCTCCACGTGGACGCGATGCGCGCGCTGGGCGCGGACATCGAATACCGCTACGGCTACTACTTCGTCCAGGCGCCCGGGCGCCTGCGCGGGGCCGAGATCACGTTCCCGCAGGTGACCGTGATGGGAACGGAGAACGCGATGCTGGCGGCCACGCTCGCCGAAGGCCACACCACGATCCGGCCTGCCGCCCGCGAGCCCGAGGTGGACGACCTGATCGCGTTCCTCCGCAAGATGGGCGCCGTGGTGGAGCGCACGGCACCGGACACGATCGAGGTGGAGGGTCGCCGGCGGCTCCGCGGCGCCGAGCACAACGTGGTCCCGGATCGGATCGAGGCGGGGACGTTCATCGTGGCGGCCGGCGTCACGGGCGGCCGTGTCACGCTGGACGCGGCGCCGCCCGGCCATCTCACGGCGATGCTGGAGGCGCTGGATGCCATCGGGTTGCCGATCCACTGCGACGGCGATTCCATCGAGGTGGACGGCACGGCCCTGGAACGGACGGGCTATCGGGCGCTGGATGTCCGGACCGCGCCGTACCCGGGTCTCGCCACGGACCTCCAGCCGCCGCTGGGCGTGCTGCTGAGCCAGGCGAGCGGGACGTCGCACATCCAGGAGACGATCTTCGAGGACCGGCTCGACTGGCTGTCCGAGCTTCGGCGGATGGGCGGCATGGTGGAGATCCTCGACTCGCACCACGCGGCGATCACCGGTCGCTGCCGACTGGTGGGCGCAGAGGTGGAGATCGGGGACCTGCGCGCGGGCGCCTCGCTCATCCTCGCCGCGCTCGCTGCGACCGGAACGACCACGATTCACGGCGCGCACCATGTCCACCGGGGGTATGAGAACATCGAGCGGAAGTTCCTGGACCTGGGCGCCCGGATCGAGCGCGTCGCTGAAGGAGTCGCGGCTTCCGCTTCATGAAGATCGGCATCGATCTCGGCACGGCCAACGTACTGGTCTACGTCGAGGGCAAGGGCATCGTCATCCAGGAGCCGTCGGTGGTCGCCGTGAGCGACGACAACCGGATCGTGGCGGTGGGTGAAGAGGCCCGCCAGATGATTGGCCGCACTCCCGGCAACATCCACGCCATCCGGCCGATGAAGGACGGCGTGATCGCGGACTACGTGATCACGGAGGCGATGCTGACGCACTTCATCGGCAAGGTGCGCGGTCGCGCCAACTTCCGGAAGCCGGACGTCATGATCAGTGTCCCGGCGGGCGTCACGAGTGTCGAGAAGCGCGCCGTCCGCGACGCTGCGTTGAAGGCCGGCGCGCGCGCCGCCTATCTCATCGAGGAGCCGCTCGCGGCCGCCATCGGTGCCAACGTCCCGATCAGCGGACCGTCGGGGAACATGATCATCGACATCGGCGGCGGGACCAGCGAGATCGCGGTCATCGCCCTTGGGGGCATCGTGGTGTCGCACAGCCTCCGCGTGGGGGGCAACCGCTTCGACGAGGCGATCGCGACCTATATCCGCAAGAAGTACAACCTCATGGTCGGCGAGCGGACGGCCGAGGACGTCAAGATCCAGATCGGGACGGCCCTACCCCTGGAGCGTGAGCTGCAGATGGAGGTCCGCGGGCGCGACCTCATCGCGGGCCTGCCGCGCACCATCCCCATCACCAGCTCGGAGGTGATGGAGGCCATCGAGTCCCCGCTCCAGCAGCTGGTCGCGGCCGTGCGGCTCGTCTTGGAGCAGACGCCCCCGGAGCTCAGCTCCGACATCATCGACAAGGGCATGGTCATGTCGGGCGGCGGGGCGCTGCTGCGCAACATCGACAAGCTGCTCACGCAGGTGACGGGCGTGCCGTGCCACGTGGCCGAGAATCCGCTCAACTGCGTGGCGCTCGGAACGGGCCTCGCCCTGGAGCACTTCGACTTCTTCAAGAAGTCGCTGACGCTCGCGGTCTGACCGGCCACCGATGACGGCCGACGCCGGGGGAGTGCCCGGGCCACGGGCCTTCGTCGACCTTCACTGCCACACGTCCGCGAGCTTCGACTCGCTGGCGGCCCCGCGATCCGTGGTGCGCGCCGCTGGAACGCGCGGCCTGACGCACATCGCCATCACGGACCACGACCGGATCGACGGAGCGCTGCGCGCACGGGACGCCGCGCCGGCGGGCCTGACCGTGATCATCGGCGAGGAGTGCCGGACGTCCGACGGCGATCTCATCTGCCTGTTCCTCGAGCGACCCGTCCCTCCGGGTCGTTCGGCGCTGCAGACGATCGCGGACGTTCGCGCGCAGGGCGGCCTGGTGGGGATCCCGCATCCGTACGACCGGTTCCGCAACTCGATGCTCCGGGACGAGGGCCTGGCGGACCTCGCGAGCCAGGTGGACTGGGTGGAGGCATACAATGCCCGCCTCGTCGGGGGTGGCAACGATCGCGCCGCAGCCTTCGCGCACGAGCACGGGCTGCCCGGCGTCGCGGTGTCCGACGCGCATACGGTGCTGGAGGTGGGCGATGCGTACTCGGTCGTCCACGGCGCGCCCGGGACGCCTGACGGTCTCCTCGCGGCACTCGCCGCCGGCGTCGAGATCGTCCCGGGCCGAGCCTCGTACATCGTGCGCCTGATGACGCCGGTCGCGAAGCTGATCCAGCGGTCGCGCGGCAACGGCCGGGTCCAGGCTGCGGCCGGGTCGTCCCACGAGGCGACTCGATGAGCGACGCACGCCCCCCCGACGAGGATCCGCCGCACGTCCACCGCCCCGACGAAGAGCTGCTGAAGGGCGAATCGGTCCTCGAGGTCATCGAGGAGCCGCCGGGCGACGTGCCCCGGGAGGAGATCGTCGACCAGCTTTCCCTGGCCAGCCGCCTCCGCCGGCCCCGGACGATCATGTCGATTGCAGTGCCGCTGCTGCTCCTCCTGCTCGTCGTCGTCAGCGCGCCCGGCTTCAAGCTGAACGAGCTGCCGGGCAAGATTCTCTCCGCGAACCCGTGGCTTCTGCTGGCTGCCTTCTTCGTCTACTTCGCCGGGTTCCCGTTGCGCGGACTGCGCTGGGCGATCCTCGTCCGCGGCGCCGGATCGGAGATCCGCACGCGCGACGCGACCGAGATCATCTTCATCTCGTGGCTCGTCAACTGCCTTGTGCCAGCGAAGCTCGGCGACATCTACCGGGCCTACCTGCTGAAGATCAACAGCGACGTGTCGCTCAGCCGGACGTTCGGAACGGTGTTCATCGAGCGGATCCTCGACCTGTTCGCGATCGTGCTGCTGGCGCTCGCCGCGGGGTTCGTGAGCTTCCGCGAGGGCATGACGACCGAGGTCCGGATCGTCTTCGCGATCGGGATCGGCGTGGTCGTCCTCCTCCTGGCAGGTCTCCTGACGCTTCGGAACTTCGGGCGTCGGCTCATCACTCGGCTGCCCCTCCCGCACCGCATCATCGACCTCTACGACCGGTTCGAGGAGGGTGTCTTCGGTGCGATCGGCCTGCACGAGCTGCCGGTGCTCATCGTCCTCACCGGGCTTATCTGGGCGACCGAGGGCCTCCGGCTCTTCCTTGTGATCGAGGCGCTCGGATTCCCGGACACGCACCTAGGCATCAGCGGCGCGTTCTTCGTCGCGCTCGCCGGATCGCTCCTGACGGCCGTTCCCCTGACCCCGGCTGGGCTGGGCGTCGTGGAGCTCGGTGTCGTCGGCCTCCTCACGGTCGTCTACAACGTGCCGGTGGCGGAGGCGGGCGCGATCATCCTCGTGGACCGGGCGATCAGCGTGCTCTCCGTCATCGTGCTCGGGTCGATCGCCTACGTGATCTCGCCGCTGCGCAAGGGACGTGGTCTCCGGCACCTGCGCGGGCCATCCGAGGCATCGAGCGGGGCCGCCGTCTGACCTCGCCCGCGCTCCCGGCGGGAGCCCGAGAGCCGGTACCCCGAACGTCCGGGGTCCGGACGGCCGCCAACCGCACCAGACCGCCCTCGCCACCCGCTCCACCGCCGCTCCAGATCGGTACCAACGGGTGATGCCGCGACATCGGTCCGCTGGGAGATAGTGCCGTCACCGCGGAGGATTCGCGGCACCGTCCAAGCGGAGAGCCCTCTAGACGATGACGACCCAGAACGGTCGAGCGTTCAACGAATGGCTGCAGGCCCAGCTCAAGGTCAAGAAGATGTCCCAGCGGCAGCTGGCGCAGCAGTCGGGGGTGGACCACTCGACGATCTCGCGGCTCATCCGGGGCGACCGGATGCCGTCGCTGGGGACCGCGACGAAACTGGCGCGTGGCCTCCGCGAGCTCCGCGAGGACGCCGACACGCCGCAGTACCTGCGGCTGGTCTCAGCCGGCGCGACGAACCCGACGACCCGCGTCGAGTATGCGCTCCGCGCCGACGAGTGGCTGAGCGAGGCCCAGGTCCGCCAGATCATGGAGTACTACCTGGCGGTCCGGATCGGCCGTCTCGGCCGGCCCGGCACCACCGCCGACGGCCAGGAGCGCGTCCAGCAACGACCCGCCGTGCGCACGTACGCCCAGAGCACCGTCTCGGCCGCTGCCGTGCGGGGCGGCCAGTCGTCGTCGGCGCGACCCCTCGTCCGACCCGTCCGCCCCGGCCGCTACTGAGCCCGGGCGGCTCCGTGGAGCCGCAGCCGGCGGGCGGCGCGCGCCGCAGCGCTCCCCTGTTTTGCCCTGGGGCAGGGTCGCAGCGCTCCCCCCGGGCTACTTCCGGCGGCGGCCGCGGCCCACGTCCTCTTCCTCCTCGTCCCCGGGTTCCCGTGCCGGTGCCGTGCGTGACCGGCTGCCCGGCAGCGCCAGCGCCTCCGCGGGGAGCTCCGGGAGCGGCCGTCCGGCGAGCAGGTCGCGGCACCTCGCCATGTTGATCGCGTCGTAGCCGTCGTCCATTCCCGGTGTCTCGAGGTAGCACGGCACGTGCAGCAGGCGCGGATGCCGCAGCACGCCGGCCAGCCCTGGTGCCCCGATCCGCCCAGCCCCGATGTGCTGGTGCCGGTCCATCTGGGACCCGAGCTCCGAGCGCGAGTCGTTGAAGTGGATCATCGCCAGGCGCTCCAGCCCGATCCGGGCATCGAGATCGTCGAGGAGCGCATCGAGGCCCTCGGGTGTCGAGACGTCATGGCCCGCGCCCCACAGGTGGGCCGTGTCGAGGCAGAGCCCGACGCGATCGCGCGGCACGCCGCGTGCCTCGGTCACCTCGAGGA
>Ga0315276_10003423_pt1 | contig 14529 bp, 12 predicted proteins | sample YL17G05_0_MG_FD_204542 | JGI IMG/M metagenome (GOLD analysis project Ga0315276, IMG submission 204542) | Sediment microbial communities from Yellowstone Lake, YNP, Wyoming, USA - YL17G05_0 | ecosystem: Environmental > Aquatic > Freshwater > Lake > Sediment | place: USA: Wyoming | collected...
CCAGGCGGAGGCGTGGGAAGACTGCGTGCAGATGATGACGCTGCACTCGGCCAAGGGTCTCGAGTTCCCCGTCGTGTTCCTCTGTGGCCTCGAGGACGGCCTGTTCCCGCACCAGCGCTCGATCGCGGACCTGCAGGGCCTCGAGGAAGAGCGTCGCCTCTGCTACGTCGGCACTACCCGCGCCATGCGCAGGCTCTACCTGACCTACGCCGAGCAGCGCAGGATGCACGGCGTGGACAGCTACGGCGCGCCGTCCCGGTTCATCGCCGAGATCCCCGCCGAGCTGGTGGAGGAGGTCCGCCCGCGGGTCCAGGTCTCGCGTCCGTCCTATGTACCGAGCAGGCCGTCGAGCCAGCCCCGCCCGGTGCCGCGCTCGCAGTCCTTCGCCGACAATTCACCGGGCAGCCTGCGACTCGGCCAGCGCGTAAGGCACCAGAAGTTCGGCGACGGGGTGGTGCTAAGCGTGGAGGGGCAGGGTTCCAACGCCCGCGTGCAGGTCAATTTCGAGCGCCAGGGCACCAAGTGGCTGATGATGGGCTACGCCAACCTCGAAGTCGTCTAGGGCTACAATACCGCAGTGAAAATCATCATCCTCGGTGCGGGCCAGGTCGGCCGCACCGCAGCCCAGCACCTCGCGCGCGAGGAGGCAAACGACGTCACCGTGGTGGACACGGACGACGAGTTGCTGCGGGATCTGCAGGACCGCATCGACATACGCACGGTGCAGGGCAACGCCGCGAGCCCGAAGACGCTCGAGATGGCCGGCGCCGCCGACGCCGACATGATCGTTGCCCTCACCAACAGCGACGAAGTGAACATGGTGGCCTGCCAGGTGGCGTGGAGCCTGTTCGGCACGAAGACCAAGATCGCCCGCATCCGCTCCGAAGCGTTCGCGCGCCGTCCGGAGATCTTCGTTTCCACCGAAGGGGCGCCGCCGACCGAGCTGTCGGGCTTCGCGGTGGACATGTTCGTGAGCCCCGAGGAACTGGTCACGGCCTACATCGAGCGCCTGATCCGCTATCCGGGCGCGCTGCAGGTCGTCGACTTCGCCGACGGACGCGTGCGTCTCGTGGGGCTGCGGGCCGTCAAGGGCGGCCTGCTGGTGGGCCAGCCGATCCGTGCCATCCGCCAGCACATCCCCAAGGTCGATGCACGAGTCGCCGCGATCTACCGCGGTGGCCACAGCATCGTGCCTGAGGGCGACACCGTCATCGAGCACAACGACGAGGTGTTCTTCATCGCCGGCACGGACGACATCCGCACCGTCATGGCCGAGATGCGCAAGACCGAGGACACCGTGAAGCGCGTCGTGATCGCCGGAGGCGGCAACATCGGCTTGAGGCTCGCGCTGAAACTCGAGGAAGACAATCACCAGGTGAAGCTCATCGAGCGCTCGACGGCGCGCGCGCGCAAGATCTCCGAGCAGCTGCGCAGCACGATCGTGCTGAACGGGGACGCTGCGGACGAGGAACTGCTGGTCGAGGAGAACATCGACAGCGTCGACGTCTTCTGCTCGCTCACGAATTCCGAGGAAGCGAACATCCTCTCGGCGCTGCTCGCGAAGCGCCTCGGCGCGCATCGGGTAATGGCGCTCATCACCCGGCCGGCCTACGCTGAGCTCATGCAGTCCGGCCCGATCGACGTCGCCATCTCGCCGCAGACCGTGACGATCGGCTCGCTGCTCGCCTACGTGCGCCGCGGCGACGTCGTGCAGGTGCACTCGCTGCGCGGCGGATCGGCAGAAGCGATGGAGACCATCGCCCACGGCAGTCGCGGCGGCAAGGTGGTCGGCCGCGCCGTCGAGGCCATCCGGCTGCCGGAGGGCGCGAGGATCATCACGATCGTGCGTGGCGACACCGTGATCATGGCGCACCACGACACGGTGATCGAGACCGATGACCACGTGATCCTCTTCCTCGCCGACAAGCGGCACGTCGAGCAGGTCGAGCGGCTGTTCCAGTCCTGACCGATGCTGGCAGTCGTCCACGTGCTGGGCTCGATGCTGATGCTGTTCAGCGTCGCGTACGTGCTGCCGATGGCGACGTCGGTCATCTATGCGGACGGGCTGCTCATCGACTTCGTCCTCGCCGCGCTGATCTGCCTGGGAGCCGGCGGGCTGCTATGGTTCGCCACACGGCACAACAATCGCGAGCTTAGGTCGAGGGACGGATTCCTGCTGGTGAGCCTGGGCTGGGCGCTGATGTCGGCCATCGCCACGGTGCCGCTGCTGATGGCGATTCCCGGCCTGAGCTTCACCGACGCATTCTTCGAGACGATGTCGGGCCTGAGCACGACCGGCGCGACGGTGCTCGTGGGACTCGACGATCTCCCACCCTCGATCAACCTGTGGCGACACGCGCTGTGCTGGCTGGGCGGCATGGGCATCATCGTGTTGGTGGTCGCCATCCTGCCGCTGCTCGGCGTCGGCGGCATGCAGCTCTACAAGGCCGAGACGCCGGGTCCCGTCAAGAACGAGAAGCTGACGCCGCGCATCACGCAGACCGCGAAGGCGCTGTGGTTCATCTACTTCCTGATCACGGTGGCCTGCATCGTCTCGCTCAAGCTCGCCGGCATGGACTGGTTCGACGCGGTCTGCCACGCGTTTGCGGCGATGGCGCTGGGCGGATTCTCCACGCATGACGCGAGCGTCGGGTACTTCAATTCGGTCCCCATCGAGATCGTGCTGATCGTGTTCATGCTGATCGCGGCGATGAATTTCAGCCGGCACTTCATCGCGTTCCAGCAGAAGAGCCTGCGCACCTACGCAACCGACGCCGAGGCGAAGGCGATGCTCGCGATCATCGGGCTAAGCACGGTGGGACTCGCCCTTTTCATCTGGTACCACGGCACCTACGACAGTTTCTGGACGTCGCTGCGGCACGTCGCATTCAACCTCGTGTCGATCGCGACGGACTGCGGATTCGTGAGCCAGGACTACGCCGTCTGGCCCGTACTTGCGCCCATGTGGATCCTGATGCTTTCGTGCTATTGCGCCAACACGGGCTCCACCGGCGGCGGCATCAAGATGTTCCGCACGCTGGTACTGTTCCGCCAGGCGGGACGAGAGCTGATGCTGCTCGTGCACCCGCAGGCCGTCAGGCCGGTCAAGATCGCGGGCCAGGTCGTCCAGAACCAGATCGTCTTCGCGGTGCTCGCATTCGTGGTGCTCTACTTCGGCACCGTCGTCGTGCTTACGTTCGCCCTGCTCGCGAGCGGGCTCGACTTCATCAGCTCTTTCTCGGCCATCATCGCCTGCATCAATAATGCGGGCCCGGGCCTTGGCGTGGTCGGTCCGGCCAGCAACTTCCAGGGCCTGACCGACTTCCAGACCTGGGTCTGCTCGACGGCCATGCTGCTCGGGCGACTCGAGATTTTCAGCTTCCTCGTGCTGCTCACGCCGCAGTTCTGGCGCAAGTAATGGCACGCAGCAAGCTCTCGGCGCAGACCCGCAGAAAGGTGCAACGCGGCTTCGTGCTGCTGACGCTTCTGCTGCTGCTCGTTGCCGTCGTCGGCGTGCTGGTTCTGGGCCACCGTGTCACGCAGCAGTTCGAAGGTCGGCGCTGGACGCTGCCGGCGCGCGTCTACGCGCAGCCGATCGAGCTCTACGTGGGGCAGGCGCTCTCCGCCGCGAGGTTCGTCGAGGAACTCGAGCGCCTGGGCTACCTGGCGCAGGCGGCACCCGAACGGCCAGGTACTTATCGCCGGCGCGGCGATCGCGTTGATCTATACCTGCGGGCGTTTCGCTACTCGGACGAGCCGCAGGCCGCGCTCGCGCTGCGGATCGGCTTCTCGGGCAACGCGATCACCTCGCTGACCGACGCGAAAGGCGCGGACATCCCGGTCATCCGCCTCGATCCGCTGCTGATCGGCAGCATCTTCCCGTTGCATGGCGAGGACCGGATCATCGTTGCTCCGGACGAGGTCCCGCCGCTGCTGCCCGCGGCGCTCAAGGCCGTCGAGGACCGCAAGTTCGACAGCCACCACGGCGTCAACCCGCTGGCAATCCTGCGTGCGATGTTCGTCAATGTGCGCGCCGGCCAGATCGAGCAGGGCGGCAGCACGCTGACCCAGCAGCTGGTGAAGAGCTACTTCCTCGACAGCAGGCGCACGCTCGGGCGCAAGGCCGAGGAAGCCGTGATGGCCGTCATTCTCGAGAGTCGCTTCGAGAAGGCGGACATCATGAACGCCTACATCAACGAGATTTATCTCGGGCAGGACGGCACTCGCGCAGTCCACGGCTTCGGCCTTGCGAGCCAGTTCTACTTCGGCAAGCCGCTGGCGGAGCTCGGCCTTGCGGAGATTGCGACGATGGTTGCGATCGTCCGCGGACCCTCGTACTACGACCCGCGGCGGCACGCCGAGCGCGCGCTGGCGCGCCGCAATCTCGTTCTGCGCCTGCTGGCCGAGCAGGGGGTAATCACAGACAAGGAAGCGGAGCGCGCCGCCGCGAAACCGCTCGGCGTCGCCGCGGCGGGACAGAAAGGCGCGGTCTTCTTCCCGGCCTTCCTCGATCTCGTGCGTCGGCAGCTCAGGACGGACTACCAGGAATCGGACCTGACCGAGGCTGGCCTCACGGTATTCAGCACGCTCGATCCGCTGCTGCAGGAAAAGGCCGAGTCGGCGCTCACCTCCGAACTCGAGCGACAGGACAAGTCCGCGCGCAAGGCCTCGCACGGGCTCGAGGGAGTGATGATCGTCACGACGCCGCAGACCGGCGAGGTCGTCGCGATCGTGGGTGGCAGGCGCGCTTCGTTCGACGGCTTCAATCGAGCGCTGGACGCGAAGCGGCCGATCGGTTCGCTCGCGAAGCCGCTGGTCTACCTGGCGGCGTTCGAAACGGGCCGGTACACACCCGCCTCAGTCGTGCACGACCAGGCGGTCGAGATCAAGCTGCCGAACGGCGACACGTGGAAACCGGCGAACTTCGACAAGGAGATACGGGGCGACATGCCGGCGGTGCGTGCGCTCACGCAGTCGCTCAACCTGCCGACCGTCAACCTCGGACTCGAGGTCGGTCTCAAGCGCGTCGCGCGCACGTTCGTCCAGCTCGGTCTCGACGAGAAGCCCGCCGAGTATCCGTCCATGCTGCTTGGCGCGACCAACCTGAGCCCGATCGAAGTCGCGCGCATGTACAACACGCTCGCGAATGGCGGATTCCGCTCGCCGCTGCGCTCCGTGCGCGCGGTGCTGGCCGAGTCCGGCAAGCAGTTGAAGGCGCCCCAGCTCGAGGTGGCCGAGGCGGCGCCGGCGGATGCGGTCTACACGGTCGACCGCATGCTGGTCGAAGTCATGGAGCGGGGCACGGGGCGGCCCGCGCGCAAGTCGCTGCCGCCCGGGCTGGTCGTGGCCGGCAAGACCGGCACTTCGAACGACTACCGCGACAGCTGGTTCTCGGGCTTCTCTGGCTCGCACCTGATCGTCGTGTGGATGGGGCACGACGACAACTCGCAGACCGGCCTCACCGGCACGACGGGCGCGCTCGCCGCCTGGTCGAAGCTGATGTCCTCGATCCCGACGACGTCGTTCGATCCGTTGATGCCGGAATCACTGGAAAACCGCTGGATCGACTATTACTCGGGCCGCGAGACATCGCCGTACTGCGACGGCTCCGCGGTGAACATGCCGTTCAAGATCGGAACGCCACTGTATGCAAGCGACGTGTGTCCGCCCGGCGCGGACGCTGGACTCGAAACAGATCCGGCGACCGCCACCGAAGACGCGCCCGTCCCGGCCCAGGATCCGCCGCCGGCGCCTTGATCTACCACGCCTGTGGGCCGGACAATCGGCGGCCATGCGTGCAATCCTCCCGATCGTCCTGACCCTTGCCGTCGTAACAGGCGGCTGCGCCATCGAGCCATTCCAGAAAGATGGCGGCAAGGCTGTGGGTGGCCAGGCACAGCCCGCCCAGCGCCCGGCCGGAAGCGGACCGGTGCCGACTGCGCCGCCGCCGGCGGTCGAGGCTCCCTCACCCGAAGCCGAGCCGGCCGTGGAGGTGCCACCGCCGGCGCCTCCGCCACGGGAAAGGCCGAAAGCGGCCGCTGCAACGTTGAGCCCGGCCAGCAAGGCGCTGGTGTCACAGGCGCAGGCGCAACGGAAGAAGGGCGACCTGCCGGGCGCCACGGTCTCGCTCGACCGGGCCTTGCGCATCGAGCCCAACAACCCGCTGCTCTGGATCGAGATGGGTAGGCTGCGCATGGACCAGCGGAACTACCCACAGGCCGAGAACATGGGTCGCAAGGCTCTGGCCATGTCGGTCGGAGACGACCGCACACAGTCGATGGCCTGGCAGCTGATCTCGGACTCGCTGCGCGCCCGGGGCAAGAATATCCAGGCACAGGAAGCCACGGAGAAGGCGAAGACTCTGTCGCCGAATTACGATTGATTCACCCACTCTGTTCTATTTTTGTGGCCTCTCTATTAGATTTTTTGGAATTGTAGCCATTCGTTGTGACCGTATATCCCACATAGCCGCATATTCCTTCAGATCACCAAAGGCACGTGTATGCATGAGCGATTTTCCAATCCAGTGGGTCTTGATTACATAAAGAAACCTCACTAATTGATTTGGTGGTGACAATATGACAAAAAAGTCTTTTTTTATGATTAATTATGGGATTTAGTTAGAAACGAGTCGATGATCGGCCTCCTGCAACGCGTCACGCATGCCGGCGTCGAGGTCGATGGTGTCGTCGTCGGCCGGATCGGTCCAGGGTTGCTGGTCCTCGTCGCAGTGGAGCCGACGGACTCGCAGGCGCAGGCGGATCGCCTGGTCGAACGTCTCATTGGCTACCGTGTCTTCGAGGACGCCCAGGGACGCATGAACCAGAGCCTTCTCGACACCGGCGGCGGCCTGCTGCTCGTACCGCAGTTCACGCTGGCCGCCGACACGGGCAAGGGCATGCGGCCCAGCTTCACGCGCGCGGCTCCGCCGGAACTCGGCCGGGCGCTGTTCGATTACACGGTGCTAAGGGCCCGCTCGCAGCTCGGGGATCGCGTTGCGACAGGCCGGTTCGGCGCACACATGCAGGTGAGCCTGACGAATGACGGACCGGTCACGTTCTGGCTGCGTGCCACCGCCCCGGCAGGCGGGGACTGACGCACGATTCGCGTATCATTGCCACCCGCATTCGACGGTCCCGGAGACCCGACATGGGAATTGGCTTTCGCGAACTGCTCATCATCCTCGTCATCGCGCTGGTCCTGTTCGGCGCGAAGAAGCTCAAGAACGTCGGCTCGGACCTCGGTGCCGCCGTGCGCGGCTTCAAGAAGGCCGTGAACGACGGCGACGACGAACAGACGAAACAACTGAACGACCTGTCCGGGAAGGACGCGGACTTCCAGGAGCGGGCCGGCGCCACGAAGTCCGACAGCAAGCCGAACGCCTGAACCCGCCATGTTCGAGGTGGGCTTCACCGAGATCCTGCTGATATGCGCGATCGCGCTGCTGGTGCTGGGCCCAGCCCGCCTGCCCAAGCTTGTCGCGGACGTCGGCCGCTGGGCCGGTCGTGCCCGGTCCATGGCGCGACAGCTGCGCACGCAGCTCGAGCAGGAAGTCCATTACGACCCGCTGAAGGACCCGCCGTCGCAGACCATCCATACCCCAGCCCCGCAACCGGCCCCGTCGGCCGAGCCGGGGACCACGGCCCTCGCGACGCCCGACACCGCCGCCGCCGTACCCCCCGCAGCGGAGCCCCCCGCAGCGGAGCCGCCCGCGGCGCCGGACAGGACCGATGAGCCAAGACCCGGGTGAGGCCGAACCGCTCGCGGAAGGCACGCTGATATCGCACCTGCTGGAGCTGCGCACCCGGCTGCTCCGCTCGCTGGTTGCCGCCGCCATCGTCTTCGTGCCGCTGGCCTTTTTCCAGAACCAGCTCTTCACGCTCGTTGCCCAGCCCCTGCTCGACAAGCTGCCCGAGGGCACGTCGCTCATCGCGACCAGCGTCGTCGCGCCGTTCATGGCGCCGCTCAAGCTCTCGATCGTCGCGGCACTGTTCATCGCGATGCCCTACGTGCTCTACCAGATCTGGGCATTCGTCGCGCCCGGCCTCTACCGGCACGAGCGGCGTTTCGCCATGCCGCTGTTCCTGTCGAGCGTGGCGCTCTTCTACGTCGGCGTCGCGTTCGCCTACTACGTGGTCTTCCCGCTGATGTTCGCCTTCCTCACGTCGACCACTCCGGTAGGCGTGCAGATGATGACGGACATCTCGAGCTACCTCGATTTCGTGCTGCTGCTGTTCTTCGCGTTCGGCGTGGCGTTCGAAGTCCCGGTGGCGGTCGTGCTGCTGGCTGCGACCGGGCTCGTCAAGGTCGAGTCGCTCAAGAAGCATCGTGGCTACGTGCTGCTCGGCATCTTCATCGTCGCGGCCATCCTCACGCCGCCGGACGCCGTATCGCAGTGCTTCATGGCGATTCCGATGTACGTGCTCTACGAGCTCGGCATCCTGTTCGCCCAGTACCTCGTCCGGCAGCGGGCCGCCGACAAGGCCCGGCACGAGGCGGCGCATCCGGGTGAATGACCCGCGTAACGGGTTCTTCGGGCACCCGCGTGCCCTCGCCACGCTCTTCTTCACGGAGATGTGGGAACGCTTCACGTTCTACGGCATGCGGGCGCTGCTCGTGCTGTTCCTCGTTGATGCGGTCGCGACCGGCGGCTACGGCTTCGACGACAGGACGGCCACCGCCGTCTACGGCCTGTACACCGCCGCCGTATTCATGGCGGCACTGCCGGGCGGATGGATAGCGGACCGCCTGATCGGCGCGCAGCGGGCCGTGCTGGCCGGCGGCACGATGATGACCGTCGGCAACCTGATGCTGGCGATTCCGGGGCCGCCGCAGCTCTTCTTCGCGGGCCTCGTCGTAATCGTCCTCGGCGTTGGGCTCTTGAAGCCGAACATCTCCACGCTGGTGGCCGACCTCTACCCCGAGGGCGGCGGCAGGCGCGACGCGGGCTTCACGATTTTCTACATGGGGATCAACCTGGGCGCATTCATCGGGCCGTTGATCGCGGGCTGGCTCGCGCTCAGGTACGGCTGGCGCATGGGATTCCTCGCTGCGGCCGTCGGAATGCCACTCGGCATGCTGCAGTTCTGGCTCTCGCGCGGACTGCTTGGCGGCGCCGGCGTGGCGGCGCATCGACCGGACGGCGGCCTGGGCCTGGCTCGCGACTGGAGACTGCTGGGCGTCGCAGTCGCTCTCCTGTGCGTTGCGGCCTTCCTGCTGATGAGCGGATTCGTGAGCGTGAACCCGGCGCCGCTCGCGAAGGGCGCGGCCTTCGTGCTCGTTGGCATGGCCGCTGGATACTTCCTCTACCTGTTCCTCGGCGCCGGTCTCGATCGGATCGAGCGTCGTCGAGTGGTTGTCGTGCTCGTCATGTTCGTCGCCTGCGCGCTCTTCTGGTCGGGCTTCGAACAGGCCGGCTCGTCGATGAACCTGTTCGCCAAGCGGCACGTCGACCGGTTCGTCGGCGGCTTCGAGATTCCGGCCGGCTGGTTCCAGTCGGTGCAGCCCGCGTTCGTCATTCTCTTCGCGCCGGTGTTCTCGGCACTGTGGATCGCGCTCGCGCGCCGCAACCTGAACCCTGCCGCGCCGCTCAAGTTCGCGTTCGGCCTGCTGCTGATGGGGCTCGGCTTCCTGTTCATGGTGAAGGCGGCCGGGATCGTGGCGGGTGGGGAACAGTCGCCCGCGTACTTCCTCGTGCTCACGTACCTCGTACACACCTTCGGCGAGCTGTGCCTGAGCCCGGTGGGGCTCTCGACCGTGACCAAGCTGGCGCCAGCACGCTTCGTCGGCCAGATGATGGGCGTGTGGTTCCTGGCGAGCTCGCTTGGCAAGCTCACCGCCGGACTGATCGCCGGCAGCTTCGATCCCAACGACCTCGGGGCCATGCCGGGACGCTACATGGACATCGTGCTGTACGGCTGCGGCGTCGGCATCGTGCTGCTGCTCATCAGCCGGCCGGTGACGCGGCTCATGAGCGGGGTCAAGTAGGGGACTGTCCCCTTCGTGGGGACTGTCCCCTCTTGCGTTTTTGATAGACTTCCCAGCCTCGCGCGGCCCCGCGCAAACACCTGAAGTAGAAGTAGAAACCCATGTCCAGCTCCGCCCTGCCCGCGGTCGCCCGGGAAACCTGGCTCGGCCATCCGAAAGGACTGTTCCTGCTCTTCGCCACCGAGATGTGGGAGCGCTTCAGCTACTACGGCATGCGCGCGCTGCTGGTGCTGTCGCTAATCGCAGGCGTCGAGGCCACCAACCCCGGCTTCGGCTGGTCGCAGTCCGAGGCGCTCAAGCTCTACGGTCTCTTTACCGGCTTCGTGTATTTCACGCCGCTGATCGGCGGCTGGCTCGCCGACAACTACCTCGGCCAGCGCAAGTCCGTAATCATCGGCGGCCTGCTGATGGCTGCCGGCCAGTTCACGCTCGCCTCCGCCATCCCCGGCAACCTCAACCTCTTCTACATCGGCCTCGTGATCCTCGTGCTGGGCAACGGCTTCTTCAAGCCGAACATCTCCACGATGGTGGGCGACCTCTACGAGCAAGGCGATGCACGCCGGGACGGCGCGTTCACCATCTTCTACATGGGCATCAACGCCGGTGCGTTCCTCGCGCCGCTGGTGTGCTCGACGCTGGGCGAGGACCCGACGCACGGCTGGCGCGCGGGCTATTTCGCGGCCGGCGTCGGCATGATCCTGTCGGTGATCATCCAGCTGCTGCTGGCGAGGCGCTATCTCGGCGACATCGGCACGGTGCCGGCCGCGCAGCGCTCGCTTGCGCAGTCCGGCGGCAAGCACGCACCGCTCACCCACGACGAGACCGATCGCCTGCGCGTGATCTTCATGCTGTTCGTGTTCGTCGTGCTCTTCTGGGCCGCGTTCGAGCAGGCCGGCGGCCTGATGAACATCTACGCCAATGACAAGACCGACCGCATGATCGGGGCATTCGAGGTTCCGGCCGGCTGGTTCCAGTCGTTGAATCCGCTCTTCATCGTACTGCTGGCACCGATTTTCTCCGCGGTCTGGGGCAAGCTCGGCAAGCTCGGACGCAACCCCGCCACGCCCCGCAAGATGGTGCTCGGCCTCGTGCTGACCGGCATCGGCTTCCTGGCCATGGTGGCCGCGGCACTCGAGTCTGCCGGCGGCGGCAAGGCCGCGATGTCCTGGCTCGTGATCGCGTATTTCTTCCATACGACGGGCGAGCTGTGCATTTCTCCGGTCGGCATTTCGATGGTCACGAAGCTTGCGCCGCTCAGGCTCGCGTCGCTGATGATGGGCGTGTGGTTCATGATCAATTTCGTGGCCAACTGGCTGGCCGGCATCATCGGGTCGTACGCCGAGAGCCTCGGCGAGGTCACGATCTTCGGCGGCCTCGCGGTGACGCTGTTCGTTTTCGCCGTGGTCCTCTGGATGCTCTCGGGAACCCTGGTGCGCTGGATGCACGGCGCCGAGAAGATCAACCACAAGTGATGAATGCATGAACCAGGTCGTAGCGCCCCAGCTGACGTTTCGCGCGATTACGCTCTCGATCGTGCTGGCGATGATCCTCGCTGCCGCCAACACCTACCTTGGCCTGTTTGCCGGCATGACCATCGCGTCGGCGATTCCGGCCGCCGTGGTGTCGATGGCGGTGCTGCGCGTTCTCGGCGGAGGCGGCATCCTCGAGAACAACATCGTGCAGACGGGCGCCTCGGCGGGTTCGTCGATCGCGTCGGGCGTCATTTTCACGATCCCGGCGCTCGTGATCCTCGGCCACTGGCAGGACTTCCAGTACATGTGGGTGCTGGCGATTGCAGGCCTCGGCGGCATCCTGGGCGTGTTCTTCTCGGTACCGCTGCGCCGCGCGCTGATCGTGGACCAGGGGCTGGCGTTTCCCGAGGGCAAGGCGGCGGCCGAGGTACTCAAGACCGGCGAGAACCCTGCGCAGGGCGTGAAGATCCTCGGCCTCTCGGCACTGGGTGGCGGCTTCGCGAAGCTCGCGGCTGGCAGCGGGCTGCGGCTCTTCCCGGACACCGCAGCGGGAGGCGCGTGGGTGGGCAAGGGCATCGCGTTCATGGGCACGAACCTGTCGCCCGCGCTGCTCGGCGTCGGCTACATCGTCGGTCTCAACATCGGCGTGCTGGCGCTGATCGGCGGCATGATCTCCTGGAACCTCGCCATTCCGATCTACAGCGCGTTCTTCCTCGATGGCAACCCGGATCTTGCGGCGAGCCTCGCCGGCGCGAGCGCCGCAGACGCGGCTGGCGCAATCTGGTCGGCGCAGATCCGCTACCTGGGCGTCGGCGCAATGCTGGTCGGCGGCGTCTGGGCGCTGATCTCGATCCGTAGCTCACTCGTCTCGGGCATCCGCAGCGGCCTCGCCGCGGCACGGGCCGGCGCGACGACAGTCGTGGCCCACACCGAGCAGGACCTGCCGATGAAGGCGATCCTCGTCGGCACGGTTCTTTTCGCGCTGCCGCTGTTCGTGCTGTACCAGAACATCGTCGGCAGCATCGCAGTGAGCCTGCCGATGACGATCATCATGATCGTCGCGGGATTCCTTTTCTGCTCGGTCTCGGCTTACATGGCCGGCCTCGTCGGCTCGTCGAACAACCCGGTGTCGGGCATCACGATCTGCACGATCCTGTTCGCGTCGCTGGTGCTGATGATGCTCATGGGCCGCAACGCGGCGCTCGGCCCGGTGGCGGCGATCATGATCGGCGCGGTCGTTTGCTGCGCGGCGTGCATCGGTGGTGACAACCTGCAGGACCTGAAGTGCGGCTACATCGTCGGCGCCACGCCGTGGAAGCAGCAGGTGATGCTGGCGATCGGCGCGGCTTCGAGCGCGCTCGTGATGGCCCCGGTGCTGAACCTGCTCCTGAAGGCCTACGGCATCGGCGCGCCGACGGCCGAGCACCCGGATCCGCTGCTCGCGCCACAGGCAACACTGATGGCTTCCGTGGCCAAGGGCATGTTCGGCGGGCACCTGCCCTGGGGCATGATCTCGATCGGTGCGTCGATCGGCGCGGCGGTCATCGCCTGGGACCTGTGGCTCAAGAGGTGTGGCTCGAGTTTCCACGCGCCCGTGCTCGCCGTCGCAGTCGGCCTCTACCTGCCGCTCGAGCTGTCGGTGCCGATCTTCCTGGGCGGTCTGATCGCGCACCTCGTCGAGCGCAGGCTCGACGGCGGCGAAGCGGCCGAGCGCGCCGGTAGAAACGGCATGCTGTATGCCGCCGGCCTGATCACGGGCGAAGCGCTGATGGGAATCTTCATTGCGATCCCGATCGTGACGTCGGGCCGCGCGGACGTGCTGGCACTTCCAGAAGGCCTGCAGTTCGGCGGCTGGCTCGGTCTCGCGATCGTCGGTTGGCTCGCGCTTTCGCTGTACCGAACCGCCGTTCGCCGGGCGTGACGGGCCCGGGGGTCGGCGATCCGCGTCTGCGACTCAGGATCGTCGCAGCGTACGCCACGATCTATTTCGTCTGGGGTTCGACGTTTCTCGCGATCCGCATCGGCGTGCGCAACCTGCCGCCGCTGCTGTTCGCGGGCGGGCGCTTCCTGCTCGCCGGTACGCTGCTCATGGTCGTCGCGCTGTTGCTGCGCGAGCGCTTCCCGCGCACGGCGCGGGAGTGGCGCTACATGCTGCTCTTCTCGCTGCTGATGATCACGTTCAGCAATGGCCTGAGCACCCTCGCCATGCGCCACATCCCATCCAACGAAGGCGCGCTGCTCGCTGCCGGCACGGCGCTCTGGATCGCGTGGCTCGGCGCGTTGGGGCCCAAGGGCCACAAGCTCACCGTGCGCGGCATGCTCGGTCTGCTGCTCGGGCTCGCGGGAGTCGCACTGCTCGTATGGCCGCGCGAGTCGGCGGGTTCCGGACACTTCGGCTGGCAATCGCTGGTGCTGATCAGCGGCCTGTCCTGGGCGGTTGGCACGGTCGTCTATCGAAACGCCGCGCTGCCGGTCGGCCCGGTGGCGTTCAATGCGGTGATGATGCTGCTGGGCGGCACCTGGCTGTTGCTCGGTGGGATCGCGACCGGAGAGCCGCCGCGCTGGAGCTGGCAGCCCGCCGGACTCGTTGCGCTCGTCTATCTCGCGCTGTTCGGCTCAGCGCTCGCGTATACGGCGTACACGTGGCTGCTGAAGCACTCGCCGGCCGACCGTGTCGGCACGTTTGCCTACGTGAACCCGGCGATTGCTGCGGTACTCGGCTGGGCCGTGCTCGGCGAGACGCTCGGACCGGCCCAGATTGCGGGAATGCTGGTCGTGCTGGTGGGCGTCGCGCTCGTGACGCTGCCGAGCCGGCTGGCGTAAGGGCCTACTTCTTCGTCGTGAAGATCTCGATCCTGCCTGTCGAGCCGATCGCGCTCGACGCGGCCCATGACACCAGGCTCACGACGAGCGCGGCGCCCACTGCGGTCCAGAATCCGGAGATCTCGAACCCAGGCACGATCCATGCGACCAGCGAGACCATGCCGGCATTCAGCACGAGCAGGAACAACCCGAGCGTCAGCACCGTGAGCGGCAACGTGAGGATAAACGCCAGCGGCCGGACGAAGGC
>Ga0315276_10003425_pt1 | contig 14528 bp, 8 predicted proteins | sample YL17G05_0_MG_FD_204542 | JGI IMG/M metagenome (GOLD analysis project Ga0315276, IMG submission 204542) | Sediment microbial communities from Yellowstone Lake, YNP, Wyoming, USA - YL17G05_0 | ecosystem: Environmental > Aquatic > Freshwater > Lake > Sediment | place: USA: Wyoming | collected...
CGCAGCAGGACAATTTCCTCGACTCTGTCGGCAGGGATGCGGTTCTTCTCGAGAAAGCCCGGCAGCGGGCGGTCGGGATACAGCATGAAGGACCGCTGGTCGGCCCGGTAGATGTCGCTCTCGAACAGGGTCTCTACCAGCGCTGCGGCCGCTTGCGGAGCGATCGCGCCGGAGCTGAGGGCGGCGACCTGCCCCTCGAGCATGAGATAGAGCGCGTCGACGCCGACCTCGTCGCCTCTCAGGTCCAGCAGGTTGTACGCGTTGTAAACGCCATTCTCGCGACGGTTGCTGCGGATGCTGTGGTCGATCGCCGCGAGGGCGTCTTCAAGCAGGTCCAAGACCGGCCCGAGCGGTCGTTCCACCTTCCCGGAAAAGGGATGGTCGCGGTACACCGACAGCCTATAGCGGCTCGCCGCCAGGCCCAGCTCCTTCATCGAGTGCCACCGCTGGTCCGGGCCGATCGGGTCCTTCCCCAGGAACGGGCGGATGTTTGCGAGCGCGGCGGACGTGTCGGCCAGCCATTCGCCGACTTCTACTGACAACTCGACAGGTCCCGGTTCCCCGGCCAGCAGTTCCTGCAGGAAGCGCACGTATCGGCGCATGTAGTACAGCGTGACCATCGAGACACCATGGCCGACCAGGGCGTTATTCGCGTCGTTCCACTCCGGTCGCTGCGTGTTGAGCCAGATCCCGCCATCGACCACGAGATTCCCGAGCTTGGCCAACAAGGGCACCAGCAGCTTCTCCAGCAGATTGACCTGGTAGACGTCTCCGCCGCGTTCGAGAACCAGCTTTCCGTCTGCGCCGATCGCGGCGACGCGATCCGCTATTCGAGCTGCGAGTGCGCAGTCATAGTCCACGGTTCTCTTCGGGTCCGCGACGAGCTCGGCGAAGCTCCTGATCCGATAGGGCACGTTCGCATAGCTGAATATGGGTCGGTGCAGAAGCTCGCTGAGGCGGGCCGGATGAAACCGCCTGGAGAGTTCCAGGAATTTCAGCAGGTAGATGATCTGGTGGTCGCCCCAGTAGCCGATGTGACTCCATGGATTGCCCGGTTCCTCGAGTTCCCAGTCGATTCCTTCGCGGGTTATGCGATATGGGTTGTATCCATCCACGGTCGAAGCGTTGACGAATTTGGCGACGACGTACTCGATGAACTCCGGGAAACTGAAGGTCAGCGCCTCCCAGTTCTGGAAGATGTCCCGCCAGTTGCCTTCATAGGACAACAACCGTTCACCGCGAGCGTCCTTCAGCTTGATCGCGAACCTGTTCCACGGGCGGCTCGGATCGCCATGACGGCGACCGAAGGTAATCGGAAGGTACTCGTAACAGAGCCTTTCCAGCTGCGGGTCGCCGGTCCGTTTCACGGCTGACAGCAGCTCCTCCACCGCAAGCGTCTCGTGGAGGCCGTCCAGCAGCCCGCGGTGACGTTCGTAAACGCTCGTATTGAAATGGCGGACGTTCTTGGCGAAATCGGCGGCTGATACCCTGTACTGGTCGTGGAAAATTCCGCCGCGCAGGACATTGAACAGTACGTTGGCGTAGTGATGCGCCGTCACGGACTCCTCGGCAGCGGACTGGAACCCGTCTGCGGCGGCCATGATGCGCGCCAGTTCGTCGCAGCCCGCATCGACGGAGCGCGCCACAGCCAGTGCCGCATCGGCCGGAGCCGCGAGGTGCCGGATGAGATCGAGGACCTGCCCTTGGGTTCGCTCGATATCGGCCACGATCTGCCATCGTTGCGACTCGCGGCGCGGAAGCACGAGGTTGGCTCCCAGGAAATAGGCGCCGCGGATGCCGCGCTTGCGGTCTTCCCGAACCACGGGTTTGCCGAGGCGAAAATCGTTGAGTTGCAGCGACGAGAGCAGCACCGTGGGCGCGTCCAGGCCGAGGCCGTAGACGACATTGGCCCGGAGGGATTCACACGGTTCGGCGCGATCCGATATCCCGGAGTAAAGCGCGTACATCGCCAGCCCGGTACCCGCGTCGAGTTCGGTCCACTTGTACGCGTCGACGAGGTTGCTCGAATTCGCCTGGACGGGCGACGGCGTGCCCGCAGGCAGGATGTTCTGCAGGCCATCGACGAGATCGACCGGCAACGGCTCGTCCCCGAGGTTCTGCAGCTCGCACAGGCGCACGAAGCCATGCCGGTCGCTTGTGGCCCAGGTGTAGCGGAAGGCGAGGGCGAGGTCATGATTGACCTCCTCGAAGCAGAGCTTGTTGCCCAGCACGCTCTTGTAGAGATTGCGACTGGTCACGAAGCGGCCGTCGTGTTCCCGGTTGAACGGCTCCCAGGTGACCTTCCTTCCTTGAGGGCCGACCCGCAGGATGGTCTTGCTGCCGGTGTGGGGATGGCTCTCGTGAATCCGGTCGACGGGAAGGTAGGGAAACAAGGCGGTTTCAGGCGAAACCCGGCCGGCGGTCAGGCCTCCGGACGACGAAACGAACAGCCAGTGATCGGCGCTGGAAATGACGCTGATGAAGAACGGCGGGATCCTGTCGACATTTCGAATGACGTAGTACCGCTCGCCATCGGCGTCGACGAATCCTCCCGCGACCGGATCCGGACATGCCATTCCAGGCGCATTTCTGCTTTCCCCCGCACTCATGGGGATGCTTCCAGCAGGACCTTGCCGAACAGGCCCGCGTCGATCCACCCGCGATCCTTCTTGCCGAAGGGCACGGACTCGGAGCCAACAAAGTTCTCACGGAGTGCGCTGCCGTCGTTGTCGCAATACGCCAGCATGAGGCCGATGGCCTTGCCGGCCGACAGCCGGACCGGCTGATTGACGGGTGACCCGTCCTGGTACTGGTCCGAATGGATGTCGATGGCGAGCTCCCAGACGATCGTGTTGCCGCGCTGTTTCCAGCGACTTTGAACATGATCCGAGTAGCTGCGGGGCTGCCTGTCGGTGCCGATGTCGATGGCCTGATTGTCGAGCGACACGTGGTAGGCGAAGGCATTGTGGTTGTACTGGTGATCGCCGCCCGAGAAATCCTCGTCTACGAAGATCTCGAGACAGTCGTCGTCCCAGTACTGCACCAGCGGATCACGGTGACTGTCGAACAGGATGTCGTCGACGAGCTCGACCAGGACGTAGATCTTCTGCGGAGTCCAGACGACCTTGAAACGTCCGTGAAAATCGGAATCCCGGTATTCCGGTCCCAGCCAAAGCTGATCGATTTCCTGCCAGCGGGCAGCATCCCATATCGCCTCTGCGGCAATGGCGTCGATGACCGGGGCCGACGCGGCCCGGGGCGCCCGATACTCCGTTCGGTCCGCGACGTGGTTCTCATTGGCAGACGCCCACGGTACGACCGCGATCTGCATTGCCATGGCGAGCATGAGGCTGCAGCAGGCCGTCACGGCGATCCTGGGGCGACCGGCGGCGGACGCGCCTGTGGCCGGAGCTCTCGAACAGCGTGAATCCATCATGCAATTCTCCGGGCAACCGCGACCGTGCGTTCGAGCACGTCGTCGAGTCGCAGCTCCGAATGGCCGGCCAGCCCGACCGCGATCCGGCCGTTCCAGGGCCGGGTCCAGTGATCGGGAATCGTCACGCCCATGAGCCCGCAGAGACCGCCCACCGTCGCGCCATTGCAGTCGGTATCCCATCCCGCCGTGACGGCGTCGCCGATGGCTGCCGAAAAGTCGCCACCGCACGAGCAAATCGCCCACACGACCAGGGCCAGGTTATTGATCGCATGCACGGGCGAGAGGCCTGCATATTGCTGATGAAGGCGAGTGACGGCATCCGGTGATCCGGCAACCGAGCGGCCGAAACGCACGGCGGCGGCCGCCAGGCTATTCCCGGGAATTTCCTCGAGTGCGCGATCCATTGCCGCATCGATATCGTCCGAGGCGGGTATCGCCGCAGCCAGGGCAGCGATGAAGGCGGCGGCGTGGACGCCCTCGCCGCGATGCGAAAGCGACGCGTCCTGGCGCGCGAGTGCTGCGGCGAGCGATGGCCGGCCCGGGCAGACCCAGCCGTACAGGTCGGCGCGGATCTGCGCCCCGATCCACTCGTTGAATTCGTTGTCCGAGCACTCGGCCAGGTCGAAGCCGGGCTTATCCCCGTTGACGAACTGCTCCGCCATCTTGCTCAGAAGAACCCGGTACGCCTCACGCTCGGCGGTCCAGGTGCCGCCTGCAGGCAACAGCCGTAGCCAGGCGCGCGCCACGTCGGCCGTCTCCAATCCGACACCGCGCTCCTCGAGCAGGATCAATGCCAGCAAGGTGTAATTGATGTCGTCGTCGGGCTCGGCGCGAACGATGCGATCAAGGCAGCAGTCGCGGCCGGTGCTGGCCACCAGCGTCCCCTCGACCATTGGCACATAGTTGCGCAGCGGCACTGCGCCGGCCGTCCGCAGGTATTCCTCGACTCCGCGAAGCCCTCGCTGAAACGAGAGCACTTCGAGCGGCTTGCCCAGCAGGCAGCCCGAAATACGGCCCTCCCAGGCCGATCGAATGCGTCTTGGATCAATCCGCATGGTGCGGTGGACGTCGAGCGACATCAGGGCCCCCTCTTTGCTCTTGAAGAAAAACAGGTAGTGAAGGCATTCCTGACCTGTTTGAGCGGCATGGGCGGATGCGATTCTAAATGACATTCAATCCTGTTGACAGCGGTGTCATTCCAAATTATAAGGGTACCTGACAGCGCTGTCAGCCTGAGCCGTCCCGCGGTGGGAAAGCGGAATGCCTGCGGGAATGAACAGAGCCGATGGGCGATTCGAGCCAGGGCAGCTGGCGGTCTCGGACGGAAATCCAAACTGGGGGTTTTGAATGTACAAGCCGGCCTTTCAGAAGACGCCTCTTGCGCAGGGGATCGCACTGGCCCTCGGCCTCTCGACACTGGCGCCTGGGTTGACGCGGGCTCAGGAGCAGCAACCTGTAGAGCAACCCGCGGAGCTCGAGGAGGTCGTCGTCACCGGCATCCGCGCGAGCTGGACGTCCGCCATGGACATCAAGCGCGAGTCGCGGGGCGTCGTGGACAGCATCAGCGCCGAGGACATCGGCAAGTTCCCGGACACCAACCTCGCAGAATCGCTGCAGCGCATCCCGGGCGTCTCGATCGACCGCTCGATCGGCGAGGGCGCCCGAATCACGGTCCGCGGCGTGGGCCCGGACTACAACCTCGTGCTCCTCAACGGCCGGCAGATGCCGGCGTCCAAGATCGAGGAGACCAGAGCGTCGAATTCGCGCGCCTTCGACTTCGGCAACCTCGCGTCCGAGGCGGTCGCTGGCGTCGACGTCTACAAGACCAGCCGCGCAGATATTCCCACGGGCGGCATCGGCGCGACGGTCAACATCCGTACCACGCGTCCGCTCGATGACCCGCGGCGGGTCCTGAGCTTCGGCGTCAAGGGAGTGATGGACGAGTCGACGGACAGCGGCGATTCGATCACGCCCGAGGTGTCGGGCATCTACAGCGACACGTTCGCGGACGGCAAGTTCGGCATTGCCATCACCGGTAGCTACCAGGATCGCGAGCTCGGCTACAACCAGGCGGCGGTAGCGAACGGCTGGCCAAGGTTCAAGGGCGACGAGGTCAACTGGGGCACCATCCCGCTGCCGGGTGCGCCCGGCTCGGAGAACATCACCAACCGCCCCGGGCCGGACGACCTGTACTCCGTGCCGCAGAACCTGCTCTACAGCTTCAACGAGGTGCAGCGCGAGCGCACCAACGGCCAGCTGACCCTGCAGTTCCGCCCCATCGAATCCGTGACCGCGACGCTGGACTACACGTATTCCGAGTTGAAGCTCCAGCAGCAGCGCAACGAGCTGTCGGCCTGGTTCAACTTCGGCCCCTCGGTGTCGAGCTGGACAGACGGCCCGGTGGCATCGCCGATCATCTATTCCGAGATCATCAACTCTGCCACCAGCGACATCGCCATGGCGGGTGCCGAATACGGCTCCAAGAACGAGAACGAGTCGATCGGCTTCAACCTCGGTTGGCAGGCCACCGACCGGCTGGGCTTCGAGTTCGACTACCACAATTCATCGGCCGAGTCCGGCAGGGACAGCCCGTACGGCACCAACTCGTCGCTCGGCACGGCCTGCTTCTGCCGCGGCACCACCACCGCGGATTTCAGCAGCGACTTCCCGGTGCTCAGCATCGAGCTGCCGGCCGGCATGACCGCGCTCGATCCCTCGATGATGCTGACCACCGGCTCGAGCTTCCGCAACAGCTACATGAAGTCGGAGGTCGAGCAGGCGCGGCTGGGCGGCCAGTTTGCCTTCAACGACGATTCCAGCCTCGATTTCGGCGTCATGCTGACCAAGGTCGACAACCGTTCGGCATTCTCGAACGTGCAGCAGGACAACTGGGGCGGGGGGGGCGTTTCGGCCAGCGACTATCCGGACGAGATCTGGAAGTTGACCAGCGTGCGGCCCTACTTCGACAACATGCCCGGCAGCGGCAACCCGAACCTCTTCAACCAGTTCTTCCGCTGGGACTTCGAGACAGTGCGCGCGATCGCAGCAGCGACTCGCGGCGGGGACGCGCAGTTCCTGCCGAGCAACGACTTCACCACCGACCGGCGCGCCGAGGAAGAGACGACCAGCGCCTATCTGCAGTACAAGCTGCAGTTCGACCTGCTGGACCGGCCGTCGAACCTGACGCTCGGCGTGCGCTACGAGCAGACCGACATCACCTCGAAGGCGCTGGTGCCGACCGCCACCGGGCTCCTCTGGACGGGCGACTCGGAGGTCTCGGTGCAGTTCGGCGACCCCGGTTTCACGACGCTCAAGGGCGACTACGACTATGTCTTGCCGAGCCTCGACTTCAACGTCGAGATCGTCGACAACGTGATCGCGCGCGCGAGCTACAGCCAGACCATCGGCCGGCCGGGCTGGGGCGACATCCAGGGCGGGCAGACGCTCACGCAGCTGGCGCGCATCACCGGTGGTACCGGTCAGCAGGGCAGCCCCGGCCTCGAGCCGCTGCTCTCGGACAACTTCGACCTGTCGTTAGAGTGGTACTACGCCCCCGGCAGCTACGTATCGGTGGCGTACTTCCTCAAGAACGTCGACAACTACGTCGGCGTCTCCACGATTCAGGACACGCCGTTCAACCTGCCGAACCCCGGTGCGGGCGCGCGCTACGAGGAGGCGCTGGCGGCGGTCGGCAACGACCTGAAGGCCATCCGCAACTACATCTTCACGAATTATGGCGATACGCCCGAGGTCACCGTCACCGGCGTCGACGCCAACGGCAACCTCACCGGGACCATCCTGGGCATCGCCGGCGAGGACCCGGCCATGGTGTTCGACATCACCGTGCCGTCCAACCAGAAGTCGGCTCGGCTGGACGGCTGGGAACTCGCCGTGCAGCACATCTTCGGCGACAGCGGCTTCGGCGCGAGCGCCAACGTTACGCTGGTCGATTCCAACCGCAAATACGACAACTACTCGACCAACGACCAGTTCGCGATCGAGGGCCTGAGCGACTCGGCCAACGTGGTCGGCTTCTACGAGAAGCATGGCTGGCAGGTACGCCTCGCCTACAACTGGCGTGACGAGTTCCTCTCGTCGCGCGCCTTCGTCGGATGGAACGGGCCGAACCCGCTCTACACCGATGCCTACGGACAGCTCGACGCCTTCGTCGGCTACAACATCACGGACAGTCTCAACGTGTTCGTGGAGGGCATCAACCTCACCGACGAGATCCAGCGGCTGCATGGACGGGCCGACGAGCAGGCCGTGTTCGTCACCCAGACGGGCCCGCGCTACATGATCGGGGCGCGCTACACCTTCGGGAAGTAGCGCGCGGCGGTGCCCCGCTGCGACGGGGCGCCGGTCTCGAACCCTCGCAGGCGAAAGAGCCGCTGAGTCCAAGCGGCTCTTTTGTTCCTGCGCGGGGTTACCATAGACGCCCAATGCAGTGCGAGATCGTGACTTCGTGAGCGGGATCGTCGGGCGCATCGTCGTGGTCGGTGGCGGATCGGCTGGCTGGCTGGCGGCGGGCGTAATTGCCGCGGGGCACCGCTCCGCCGACGCCGGGCGCGTGCAGGTGACGGTGGTCGAGTCCCCCGAGGTGCGGACCATCGGCGTCGGTGAGGGCACGTGGCCGTCGATGCGCGACACGTTGCGCCGGATCGGCGTGTCGGAGACCGACTTCATCCGCGCCTGCGACGCGTCCTTCAAGCAAGGATCGAAGTTCGTCGGCTGGGTTTCGGGCCGCGATGACGACCAGTATTTCCATCCGTTCGCCCTGCCGCAGGGCTATACCGAGGCGGACCTCGTCGCCCAGTGGCAGGCGGGCCATGCAGACGTGCCGTTCGCGGAGCTCGTGAGCTACCAGCCACATCTGTGCCGGCTGGGACGGGCGCCCAAGCAGATCGCAACGCCGGAATTCGCGGCCGTGGCGAACTATGCCTACCACCTCGATGCCGGCAAGTTCGGTGAATTCCTGCGCGCGCACTGTACGGCCCGCCTGGGTGTGCGCCACGTGCTCGACCACGTCACCGGGATCGTCGCCCGCGATGACGGCGACATCGATGCGCTCGAGACCCGGGAGCACGGACGTATCGCAGGCGACCTCTTCATCGATTGCACCGGCTTCGCGTCGCTGCTGCTCGGCCGGCACTACGACGTGCCGTTCGTGCACCGCAAGGACGTGCTGTTCAACGACTCGGCGCTGGCCGTCCAGGTTCCGTACTCGGACGAGCGCAGCCCGATCGCGTCGCAGACGATCGGGACCGCGCAGGAGTGCGGCTGGATCTGGGACATCGGGTTGCCGACGCGGCGCGGGGTCGGCTACGTGTACTCGAGTGCGCACGCGACGGACGAGCAGGCCGAGCAGGCGCTGCGGCGCTACGTCGAGCGGTCGGCCGGTGCACCGGCCGCGGCGGCGATATCGCCGCGCAAGCTTGGTTTCAGCCCGGGCCATCGCGCGAAATTCTGGCACCGCAACTGCGTGGCGGTGGGGATTGCGGCCGGCTTCATCGAGCCGCTCGAAGCCTCCGCCCTGGCGCTCATCGAGCTGTCGGCCGCGATGATCAGCGACCAGTTGCCCGCGACCCGCGGCGAGATGGACATCGTCGCCCGGCGCTTCAACGAGAGCTTCGCCTACCGCTGGGAACGGATCGTCGATTTCCTGAAGCTGCACTACGTCCTGACCGGTCGCCGGGACTCGGAGTACTGGCGCGACAACTGCGGGCCTGCGACGATCCCGGAGCGGCTGCGCGAACTGCTGTCGTACTGGCGGCATCATCCGCCGTCACGGTACGACCTGCCGCGCGTGGACGAGATCTTCCCGTCGGCAAGCTACCAGTACGTGCTTTACGGCATGGGCTTCCGGCCCGCGGCGAGCGTCACCGCGCGGCTGTCGGGCGACGCGGAGCGGGCCGAGGGATTATTCCGTGAGAGCGCCGCATTGACCCAGCGGCTGCTGGCAGGATTGCCCGAGAATCGGGTGTTGCTCGAGCAGATCGGGCAGCATGGGATGCAGCGGATTTGACGCGATCGCATGAATGACGGAGTGGCCATGGCCAAGCACGTACTGCTGAACAACGTCGAGCACAAGGACCTGCGCGTCATCACGCGACGGTCGGCTCAGTTCGGTGACGATGTCATGTGCGCGTTGACGTTTCCCGCCGAGTTCCGCGGCGTGCAGGCCCACTACCCGATCTTCTTCCGCAAGGCCGCCGACTCGGGGCAGTTCCAGCCGTTCGCGATGTTCGGCTTGCGTGACCAGGAGAACCTGTTTCTCGACGACCAGGGCTGGGATGCGACCTATGTACCCATGACCATCGAGCGCCAGCCGTTCCTCATCGGTTTCCAGCCGGGCGCGGCCGGTGCGGGCGCAGAACGGCAGATGGTGGTGCACGTCGACCTCGACAGCCCGCGCATCAGCCGGACCGAAGGCGAACGCGTGTTCCTCGAGTACGGCGGAATCAGTGATTACCTAGGGCGGATCAACTCGATCCTGCGCGCGATTCACCAGGGCATCGCAAGCACGCCGGCTTTCGTCGCTGCGCTGCTCGAATACGAACTGCTCGAATCCTTTGCGCTGGACGTGCGCCTGAACGACGGCACCGAGCACCGGGTGGCCGGCTTCTACACCATCAACGAGGAGCGCCTGGGTGCACTCGACGGCGGCCGGCTCGAGGCGCTCAACCGCGACGGCCACCTGCTGCCCATTTTCATGGTGATCGCCTCCCTCTCGAACATCCGCGCGCTGATCGAGAGGAAGAACCGGCGCCTCCGCCGGTGAGGCGGGCGGCAGCGCGGACCCGAGACTGATGCTGCAGATCGAGCGCAAGGTTCGGCAGTTGCCCGCCGCGGACTGGCAGGCGCGGCAGGACGAGTTCATCGCCGCTGGCGAGCCTTTGCTGGTGAAGGGCCTGGTGGCAGGCTGGCCCGCTGCGCGCGCGGGCCTGCGGTCCGTGGAGGATGGCGTCGATTACCTGCGCGGCTTCTATCGCGACGCCACCGTCGGCGCGTGGATCGGCGGGCCGGAGATCGATGGCCGTTTCTTCTATGACGATGACCTCACGGGATTCAACTACCAGCCGGTGATGGTCAAGCTCGGCGTCGTGCTCGACCGCCTGCTGCAGCATCGGCACGACGCGTCGCCGCCCGCGATCTATGTCGGTTCGACCACCGTCGACACCTGTCTGCCCGGCTTCCGCGAGCACAACGACATCGACCTTGGTGCCCGGCGAGCGCTCGCCAGCATCTGGATCGGCAACCGGACGCGGGTCGCAGCGCATTACGACGTGCCCGACAACCTCGCCTGCGTGGTCGCGGGGCGGCGGCGCTTCACGCTGTTCCCGCCCGGCGAGGTTCGCAATCTCTACGTGGGGCCGCTGCACCTGACGCCGGCGGGCCAGCCGATCAGCCTCGTCGACTTCGCGGCTCCGGACTTACAGGCATTTCCGCGCTTCGCCGACGCCCTGCGGAACGCGCAGGTCGCGGAGCTGGAACCGGGCGACGCCGTGTTCATCCCGAGCATGTGGTGGCACCATGTCGAGGCGCTCGATGCCTTCAACGCGCTGGTAAACTACTGGTGGCGGCAGTCCCCGGCCTACATGGACACGCCGGCAAACGTACTGATGCACGGGCTGCTCAGCCTGCGCGACCTGCCGAAGGTGCAGCGCGAGGCGTGGCTCGAGATTTTCCGGCATTACGTGTTCGAGGCAGACGAGACGACTGCGGCGCACATGCCGGAGGCGAGCCGCGGGGTGCTTGCACCCATCGACGACGCGACGGCGCGCGAGCTGCGTGCGTTGTTGCTGAACCGGTTGAACCGCTGAAGGCGCCGCACGGACCCGGTAGGTCCGGCGATTGCGACGACAGGAGTTGAAGGAGGTGACGGAGTGAACGGGAACGGTGTGAAGCGGGTCGTGATTGCAGGCGGCGGCACGGCCGGCTGGATGGCGGCGGCGGCGCTGTCGAAGACGCTGGGCAAGGTGCTCGACATCACGCTCATCGAGTCCGACGAGATCGGGACGGTGGGCGTCGGCGAAGCGACCATACCGCCGCTCGTCACGTTCCACAGGTTGCTCGACATCAACGAGCAGAAGTTCATGGCCGCGGTGCAGGCCACTTTCAAGCTCGGCATCGGGTTCGAGAACTGGCGCAATGTCGGCCAGAACTACATCCACTCCTTCGGCGTCACCGGTCACGACCACTGGACGGCCGGCTTCCAGCATTTCTGGCTCAAGGGACGGGAACGCGGCCTGGCCGGGGATTACGGCGATTACTGCCTCGAACTGAAGGCGGCGCTGGAGAGCAAGTTCGCGCACCTGCCGAAGATCGGGATCAATTACGCGTTCCACATCGACGCATCGTTGTACGCGCGCTTCCTGCGGCAGTTCAGCGAGGGCTACGGTGCGCGGCGGCTCGAAGGCAAGATCGTCGAAGTCAGGACCAACGCCACAACGGGCTTCATCGAATCGCTGCGCCTCGACTCCGGCGACGAGATTGCGGGCGACCTGTTCATCGACTGCACCGGTTTCCGTGGGCTGCTCATCGAGCAGACGCTGCATGCCGGCTACGAGGACTGGTCGCACTGGCTGCCGTGCGACAGCGCCGTCGCGGTGCAGACCGAGTCCACCGGCGAGGCGATTCCCTACACCCGTTCGATCGCGCGCGATGCCGGCTGGCAGTGGCGCATCCCGCTCCAGCACCGCGTCGGCAACGGGATGGTGTACTGCAGCCGCTACATCAGCGATGCCGCGGCGCGCGAGGCGTTGCTGGCGAACGTCGAGGGGGCGCTGCTGACGGAACCACGAGTGATCAAGTTCCGCCCCGGCCAGAGGCGCCGGACCTGGATCAAGAACTGCGTCGCACTCGGGCTCGCGAGCGGCTTCATCGAGCCTCTGGAGTCCACCAGCATCCACCTGATCCAGCGGGGCATCATGCGCCTGCTGCAGATGTTCCCGCAATCAGCCGTGGCGGCGGCCGACGTCGACGAATACAACCGGCAGACCAGCTACGAGATCGAGCACATCCGGGACTTCATCGTGTTGCACTATCACGTGACCGAGCGCGAGGATACGCCGTTCTGGCGTCACTGCCGGAACATGGACATCCCGGAGTCGCTCGCGCACAGGATTGCGTTGTTCCGGGAGACGGGGCGCGTGTTCCGGATCCCGAACGAGCTGTTTGCGGAGAACTCCTGGATCCAGGTCATGCTCGGTCAGGGGATCACTCCCGAGCAGTACCACCCGGTCGTGAACATTATGAGTGACGAGGAATTGTCGAGGTTCCTCAACAACATCAAGTCCAACGTCGACGCGACGGTGGCACAGCTGCCGCGACACGAGACGTACGTGAAGCAGTACTGTCCCGCACAGAGGTGAGCGGTTTGTGCCGCTCGCCCAGGTGCGGAGCTCACGACGTCGCGGCTACCAGGCGTAGGCCCACGGCGCTTCGCCGCCGGGGCCGGGAAAGATTTCGTCCAGGCGTTTGAGCAGGTCGGCGTTCAGTACGATTTCCGTGGCGTGCACGGCGCTTTCCAGCTGCTCCAGCGTGCGGGGGCCGACGATCGGCGCGGTGACCGCCGGATTGTGCAGCAGCCAGGCCAGCGCCACGGCGCTCGGGTCCTCGCCCAGTTCCTTGCAGAGCGCCTCGTAGCGTTCGAGCTTGGAGCGGTTCGTCTCCACTTGCTTGAGGAAACCGGCGTCCATGCGTCGTCCGGCCTGCGCCTTGTCCAACGCGCCGCCCAGCAGGCCACCGGCCAGCGGACTCCACGGGATCAGTCCCAGCCCGTAATGCCGGCAGGCAGGGATCACTTCGAGCTCGATCATGCGGTTGTTGAGGCTGTACGTGCTCTGCTCGCTCACCAGGCCGGTCATTCCGCGGCGGGTTGCTTCCTGGCAGGCCGTGGCGATGTCCCAGCCGGCGAAATTGCTCGACCCCACGTAGACGACCTTGCCCTGCTGCACCAGGCTGTTGAAGCCCTGCCACGCTTCGTCCCACGGGCAGGAGCGGTCCACGTGGTGCATCTGGTAGAGGTCGATCCAGTCCGTCTGCAGGCGTCGCAGGCTGCCTTCGCAGTGCTTCTTGATCTTGACCGCCGAGAGGCTGCGACCATCGGCATTGGGCTCGGGCCGGTTCGCTTTCCGTGTCACCGGGTTATAGACCTTGGTGGCAAGGATCACCGCGTCGCGACGGCCGCCGCCCTGCGCGATCCAGCGGCCGATGATCTCCTCGGTCGTGCCGTGCTCCACGGTCCAGCCATAGACGTCGGCCGTGTCGAAGAAGTTGATGCCCAGCTCCAGGGCACGATCCATGATCCTGAAGCTGTCCTCTTCGCTGGTGACCCAGCCGAAGTTCATGGTGCCCAGGCACAGGTTGCTCACCAGTGCACCGTGCCCGCCGAGACGCTTGTGCTGCACCGACATCAGCCGTTTCCCTTTATCGACGTCGCCGAGGATGGTACCTCAGCGGGTACGCACCAGCGACCGCGGCGGGACGTCGACGGACTTGCCGGTGCTGAAAGTCACCTTTATGGGTGAGCTCCGCGCGTTGTAGGCGAGGTAGGTCCGCGCGCCGCTTTTGTCCTTGAACACCGCGTACAGGGGCGTGTCGGCCGTGACCGACAAATCGGGCGTGCCCATTTCCTTGAGACTCGCAAGCCAGTAGGCCGTGTGCGAGCGGGTCTCGCCCCATTCGACGTTGCCTTTGCGGTTCCAGAGTGCGAAGCCGGCCTCAGGATCGCCGAGTGCGGCGTACGAAGCGACGATGTCCTGCCAGACGTCCGCAGGCGTGCCATCGCTCATGCCGCGCGCCTGGTAGGCCTTGACGTCCGCCGGCAAGGCGCCGACGAGGGCGCGGATGTACTGCGGGTCAGCCGCCAGGTAGGTCGAGGCCGTGGTGATCGGCAGCAGGTTGATGCCGAAGATCTGCCGCGGTTCCTGGGTCCACCAGGTATTGAAGGCGTACTTGCCGCCGAACACCATGCTGGCGAACGGCTTGCCGTACTCCGGCGCCAACACCTGTCGGTCCAGGTCGAACCAGTACTGGTTGACGGAGGCGATCTCGCTCGTCAAGAGGAAGGCACCGAGGTCGCGCAGCT
>Ga0315276_10003427_pt1 | contig 14521 bp, 8 predicted proteins | sample YL17G05_0_MG_FD_204542 | JGI IMG/M metagenome (GOLD analysis project Ga0315276, IMG submission 204542) | Sediment microbial communities from Yellowstone Lake, YNP, Wyoming, USA - YL17G05_0 | ecosystem: Environmental > Aquatic > Freshwater > Lake > Sediment | place: USA: Wyoming | collected...
TTGGCATGAGCGAGGCCCTCATGTCTCACGGGCCGAGTCGAATGGCTTGCCATGAGCGAGGCCCTCATGTCGCACGGGCCGAGTCGAATGGCTTGCCATGAGCGAGGCCCTCGGACTGCATGGGACAGGCGCTGGTGTCTTGCCCTTCGACTCGCCTGCATCCATATGCTCGCTCAGGGCCATTCTCCATGGCCGCGGCGAGTCGAGTGGCTTGCCATGAGCGAACCCGCGAGCCGTCGTCAGGAAGCCGCGGGTGAGTCGAATGGCGGAAGCGCCTGGGAGTCGAACCCGCTGCGGGGATTGATTCTAAAGGACTTACGGCGTTTTCACATTCTGCCGATCCTCAGATTTCTGTCCTTTGCCGTGGTGAACCCCCAAATTGCCCCCAGCAGATTACGTGCTTGACAGCGTTTCTGGCCAGAGGCGGGTTCCGCCTCCACTCGCCTTGGCCCGGGGTCGGACCTTCGCGCTCTTGCCAGCGCCCCAGCTTCTCTAACTCGCATGAGCCGCGCGAGATTCCACGAGCCCGCGCGACGGTCCGGCGGGGGGGTAGTGGACTGACGAATTGCTACCCCACCCTCGGCACTCCGCAGAACAAGAGGCAGACGGCGCCGGCCCGCCGTCGTGGAGCGAGTCCCTGGACACGAACATGCCGAAATGGGCATATAATGCTCGCGCGGATCGGAGCATCGATTGAAGAACCCTGAGGCTGAACCGAAGCCCGTCCGATGGGTGGGAACCAGCAAGGCCGATCTCAGCGCGTTTCCCGATGAGGTGAAGCGGCGAGTCGGCCGAGCCTTGTGGGATGCGCAGATCGGATTGAAGGCGCCGTTCGCGAAACCCCTGAAGGGCTTCGGAGGTGCCGGCGTCCTTGAAGTCGTCGACGACTTTGATGGCAACGCCTATCGCTCTGTCTATACGGTGCGATTCGCGGGAGTGGTGTACGTTCTCCACGCGTTCCAGAAGAAATCGACGCGGGGGATCTCGACCCCCCAGCCGGCGATCGACCTCATCGAGAAGCGGTTGGCGAGAACACGAGAGGACTACGAATCATGGCGAAGCGTTCACGGATCACAGTGACCCCGGGCTCCGGCAACGTGTTCGCCGACCTCGGGTTCGCGGAACCTGGTGAAGAACTCGCGAAGGCTCAGCTCGCGAGCTTGATCGGACAGGTCATCAAGCAGCGCCGCCTCACACAGGCTGCGGCCGCGGCGCTGATGGGCGTCGATCAGCCGAAGGTGTCGGCGCTGTTGAACGGCCGGATTGCCAGTTTCTCCAGCGAGCGCCTGATGCGCCTGCTCACCGCACTCGGCCGTGACATCGATATTGTGGTCAGGCCATCGTCCGGAAGGCGGGTTGAGGGGCGGATACGGGTGATGGAGGGGATCCACCCGTAGACCAAACGATGTGCGGGAGCGGGTGGGATCTCCACCCGCCTCCCAAGATCGTGGATTGCCTCAACGTCACACCGGAGATCTCTAACGTTGAGCCGTTCTCCGGCGTGGCCCAGGGCCCCAGCCCTGCTGAGACACTCAGGCCTGAAGGCCTTCCCCATATCCGCACCAGCGTACGATGGGGTTAGGGCAGAATCGAAGCATCCCTGACATGGTGAGGGCGCGGCCGGCGGCGCCGGCCAGGAGGAGAGAGGTTCGTTGCTGACGCCCGGCTCGCGGTTCGGCGTGTACGAAATCCAGGCCGCCATCGGCGCGGGCGGCATGGGCGAGGTCTATCGCGCGCGCGACACAAAGCTGTACCGCGACGTGGCGATCAAGACCCTGCCCGACGCCTTCGCGCACGACACTGATCGCGTGGCGCGCTTCAAGCGCGAGGCACAGACGCTGGCCGCGCTGAATCATCCGCACATCGCGCAGATCTACGGCGTCATCGAGGAGCCCCGGGACGGGTCGCACGTCCATGCCTTGGTGATGGAACTGGTCGAGGGTGAGGACCTCTCCTGGCACATCGGGCGCGGGGCGATGGCTCTTGCGGACGCGCTCCCGATCGCGAAGCAGATCGTCGACGCGCTCGAGGCGGCCCACGAGCAGGGCATCGTCCACCGCGATCTGAAACCCGCCAACGTCAAGCTCAGATCCGACGGCACCGTGAAGGTGCTCGATTTTGGCCTCGCGAAGGCGCTCGACGCCGCCGGCACGTCGGGAACGGGGGAGGCGGCGAACTCGCCGACCCTGACCGCCCGCGCTACCCAGATGGGCATGATCATCGGCACGGCCGCCTACATGGCGCCCGAGCAGGCTCGCGGCAAGGCCGTCGACAAACGTGCAGACATTTGGGCGTTTGGCGTTGTGCTGTACGAGATGCTGACCGGTGGACGCGCGTTCCAGGGCGACGACGTTTCTGTGACGCTGGCGAGCGTCATCAAGGAGGACGTCGACTGGCAGGCGCTTCCGGCCGATCTTCCCACTTCGATGCGCCATCTGCTTCAACGGTGCCTGCAGAAGGATCCGAGGAGGCGGCTGCGCGACATCGGCGAAGCGCGCATCGCCCTGAGCGAGCCGGCGGAGCCGGTCGTCGCCGCCACCTCCCCCCCTGCGCCGCCGGCCGGCCGCGTGTGGCGCCTGCTGCCCTGGGGCATCACCGCACTGCTGGCCGTCGCGACCGCCGTAGGGTGGTGGGGCTGGTGGCACCCGCCGGCCGCGCCGCTGCGCACCGTCACGCGCTCGGCCATGGTCCTGCCGGCCGACACGGACCGCCTCGTCGCCAACGACGTCGCGGTGTCACGCGACGGCACCCGGATGGCCTACTGGGAAGGCGGGACCGGCAAAGAGCACATCGTCCTGCGGATGATGGACCAACTGGAAGGGAAGCCGATCCCCGGCACGGAGGATGGTGACTATCCGGCCTTCTCGCCCGATGGGCAGTGGATCGCCTTCTTCTCCTTCGACAGGAGCTCGTCGGTCAAGCTCAGGAAGAATCCCGTGACCGGCGGCACCTCCTTCACGCTCTGTGACCTGTCGGACCTGAACACGGAGTTCCCTAACGTCCAATGGAACGACGACGACACGCTGCTGTTCGGATCGTCCACCGGCCTGAGGCGCGTGCCCGCGTCGGGCGGCAAGCCGGAGGCCCTGACGACGGTCGATACGAAGGCCGGCGAGACCGAACATACATTTCCGCAGGTGCTGCCCGGTGGCCGGGCGATCCTCTTCACCATCCGCGGAACATCCAACGCAACCTCGCGCCTCGCCGTGTTCGACGTCAAGACCCGCCAGCATCGCGTGCTCGTCACCGCGGCGCAGCGCGGGCGCTACGTTCCCACGGGCCACCTGGTCTTCCAGCGCGGCGACACCCTGTTTGCCGCGCCATTCGACGTCGGGCGCCTGTCCGTGACGGGGTCGGAGACCCCGGTTGTTGAGGGCGTCTCCCTGTTCGACTACGCGTTCTCCGATTCGGGAATCCTGGCGTTCACCCCCGGCACCGCCGAACAGGGCGGGACCTTAACGCTGGAGTGGGTGGACCGGAAGGGCGTGGCGACGCCGCTGCTTGCAGAGGCGCGGTTGTGGCGCGACCTCGCCCTGTCACCCGACGGCAGATTCGTGGCCGGCTCGATCGCGGGCAGCGCGGGCGGGGCCGAGGCTGCGGCGGACATCTGGAAGTACGACATCGCCCGCACGACGTTGACGAAGCTGACCTTTGAAGGCGTGAACACGGCGCCGGTCTGGGCGCCGGACGGCCGATGGGTGACGTACCAGTCCACGCGAGCCGGGAAGTCCGCGATCTACCGGGTGCCCCCCGACGGGAGCGGGCCGCCGCAGTTGCTGCTGGCCGCCGAAGCCGCCGAATTCTCCCGGCCGACGTCCTCGGCGCCGGACGGCACGCTGCTGTATGTCAAGGCGGCGGGCGGTGCGAAACCGCAGATCTGGCGGCTGCCCTGGCCCGCCGCAGGACGTCCGGCGGGAGGCTCGGGACGCCCTGAGCCCTCCGGAACGCGCACGCCGTCCCGGCTTTTCGAGACCACCTCCGCAGTCTGGGACCCCCAGGTGTCGCCGGACGGGCGATGGGTCGCCTACGTGTCCGACGAATCGGGCGGATCGGAGGTCTACGTGATGCCGTTCGCCCTCGACGCCGCTCCCGGAACGCCGGGGCCTGGCGGCAAGACCCAGATCTCCACCCGCGGCGGCGTCGGTCCGAGGTGGTCCCGCAACGGGAAGGAGCTCCTTTACCGGGCGCCGGACAGCACGTTGACGGCCGTCGACCTGACGACGACGCCACCCGGCCGCCCGCAGCCGCTGTTCGCGATGACCCATTTTCTGTACGACGTGACGCCGGATCCGCAGCGGATGCTCGTCTCGCGACGAGGAGACGCCGGGAAGGCCGGCAGCAGATCCTTCGTCGTGATCACGGACTGGTTCGAGGACCTCCGCCGCCGCGCGCCGGTGACACGGTAGTCGCGGCTAGACGGGTCTGTCGTGGCGCCGACAAAGAACGTGCCGTCGGCGCAGAGCAGCACGCAGACGAAGCAGGGTTCGGTGCCGGGCGCTGGTGTCTGGCCCTTCGAGCCTTCGACTCGCCTGCATCCATGTGCTCGCTCAGGGCCATTCGCCTCGGCCCGTCTGAGCTACTCCCTCGCCCGCGAGTCGAATGGCTTGCCATGACCTCGCGATCCACGGGCCGAGTCGAATGGCGGAAGCGCCACTGAATGTCGGTTGTGGGTGTCTGCCGAGGCTCATGATCGCGCAGCACGCCTCGTGAATGCGATCCGCCACGGCCGGGTGCGGGTTACCGGCGCGTCCTGATGGACTCCAGTTGTCTGGCGAGCTCAGCAGCCTTCTTGGGATGCTGTGCGATGACGTTGGTCGTCTCGTTCGGATCGGTGGCGAGGTCGAACAGCAGCGGCTCCGGGATGCGCGCCGCCGCGAAGCGTTCGTCGGTTGCGTTCGCACCACTGCCCATGCCGCCCGGGCCGGCATTGGCGGGGATGTACTTCCAGGCGTCCTGGCGCAGCGCGAGTCCACCGATACCATGCAAGACGATATTCTGGCGGAGGTTCCTCGTTGTGTTGCCCAGCAGCACGGCTGACAAGTCCAGACTGTCCCGAGCGTCTTGCGCCGGAGTCTTTTGGCCCACGATCGTCGCCAGCGTGGCATAGATGTCCACCAGGCTGAACCACTGGTCGCTGAGGCGCGGCTTGATTCGCTGCGGCCAGCGCGCGATGAACGGCACGCGGCAGCCGCCCTCGAACACGAGGTACTTCCAGCCGCGCAGACCAGCGGTGGGCTGATGGCCATTCAGGTCCTCCACCGATCGGTCGTAGTAGCCGTCGAAGAGAATCGGGCCGTTGTCGCTGGAGAAGATGACGAGGGTGTTCTTCGCGAGATCGAGGCGGTCAAGCGTCTTCAGGATCTCGCCGACCTGCCAGTCCATCTGCTGGATGACATCGCCGCGCACCCCGCTGCCGCTCGTGCCGACAAACGGCGGTTCGGCCACGCGAGGCACGTGCGGCTCGAAAAGGCCGACGCTGAGGAAGAACGGCTGGTTCTTCCGCCGCTCAATGAACTCGATCGACTTGGCCACGACCGTGCTGGCGAGTTCCTCGTCCTTGAATCGGGCTGACTTGCCACCCTTCATGTAGCCAATGCGACTGATGCCATTGATGATCGTACCGGAGTGTTGCTTGTCGGCGCCCTGCTTCAGCAACTCGGGGCGTTCGAGACCGGTCGGCTCGTCGCCGAGGTTGGTGAGGTAGCTCACCTGAATCGGATCGGCCGGGTCGAGGCCTCGCACCTTGTGGTTCTCAATCCACACGCTCGGCACGCGATCCACCGTGGCAGGGATGATGTGGCAGTAGTCGAAGCCGATGTCGAGCGGGCCGGGTGCGACCGCTCCGTTGAAATTCACGGGGTTGCGGCCGTCACCCAGCCCGAGATGCCATTTGCCGACGACGCCCGTGTAGTAGCCCGCCCGGCGCAACATGGCGGGCAGGGTGAGCCGCCCCGGCTCGATGCTGAGCGGCGCGTCTCCATCCAGAATGGTATTGACCTTCGCCGTCTGGCGCCAGGCGTATTCACCGGTCAACATCGAGTAGCGCGAGGGCGTGCACGTTGCGGACGGCGCGTACGCCTGCGTGAAGCGCACGCCCTCGGCCGCAAGGCGGTCAAGGTTCGGGGTCTTGAGTCTCGTCGCCCCCGCAACGCTGAGATCGCCAGGGCCAAGATCGTCGGCGAGAATGATGATGATGTTGGGAGTGGTTTGCGGCCTGGAAGCCGCGGGGACAGAGGCCCCGGCCAGCGGCGTCAGCAGCAGGGTGGCGAGCGCGAGAGCCGTATGTCTCATGATGGGCAGCTCGGATTGAGTTCGGTCTCCCGAGATCCAGGACCTCGCGGTTCCGTCATCGTCGTCTTCTCTCCAGCGCGCCTGCCGGCCTCTTCCGCCTGGCGTGGCACCGGCAGCAGCACCGGGCTGTTACGTACTCAGGAGGGATCCCGCCACGCCTGCTTCATGAGGGCTTCGAGCGTCTTGACGAGTTCGGGGTTCTCCCGCGCGACGTTCCTGGATTCTGTCGGGTCGCTGTCCAGGTTGAACAACTCCACGATGAGCGACGCGCCTTCCGCCGACGGCTTCGTGACGCCGGGCCCGGTGGATGCGCCTGCGGTGAGGACATTGCGGTGGATGAGCTTCCACGGCCACCGGAGCACGGAACGTTTGCCGCCCTGCTCGGGGAAATACCAGTAGAGGTAGGCATGCTGCGGCTGCGCCTTGGCCTTCCCGAGCAGCGTCGGCAGGAACGACAGGCCATCGATCTCCGCTGTCAACCCGACGCCGGCGAGGTCCGCCGCGGTGGGCAGGAAGTCCTGGAAACCGCTGATGTGATCGCTGGCCGTGCCCGGCGTGATCGTCCCGGGCCAGCGCACGAGAAACGGTACGCGCACGCCGCCTTCCGTGAGATCGCGCTTCATGCCGGCAAGCCCATCGTTGCTCTGGAAGAACGCCACGCGGTGCCCGCCTTCCTGATGCGGGCCGTTGTCGCTGGCGAACATGACGATGGTGTTCTGGTCCAGATTGAGCGCCTTCAGCTTGGCGAGCACCGCACCCACTTCGCGGTCAACGAACTGCATCGCGGAGGCAAAACCCTTCTCCACATCCGGCCAGTCGCGTGAGCCGAACTCGCCGTACCCGGGGACCTCCATGCCGTGACCGAGCGGAGACGTCTGGTCTGCCTCGTTGTTCGCGTGTGGCAGATTCAGGGTGTAGTACAGGAAGAACGGCCTGCCCTTCTCCTTCGCCCGATCGTCCAGGTACCGCTGGACATCGTCTGCCAGGAGTTGGGGCGCCCACTGCTTCCGGCCGTCGGCCGTGGCGACACCAGTGCCGGGCTTGTTCTCGGTGCCAGGGATGATCCGATTGTCCAGCTGCACCCGTTCACCGTTACGGATCAAGAAGGCGGGGAACGTATTGTGGGCATGGGCAGTTTCCACATACCCGAAGAAGTAGTCGAAGCCCTTGTTCCGTGGCTCGTTGGCCGCCGCAGGCATGCTCAGGCCCAGTTTTCCGATGCATGCCGTCGCATAGCCCGCATCCTTGAGAAGCCGCGCGACGGTGAGGTCTGCGTCCGGCAGGTGGCTGGGGCCGTTTCCCCGGATGCGGCTGTGACCGGTGTGCAGGCCGGTCATGAGCACGCCGCGTGAGGGGGCGCACACGGTGGAGCCCGCGTAGTGCCGCGTGAATCTCATGCCCTCGCGTGCCAACTGGTCCAGGTTCGGGGTGTGCAAGGTCTTCTGTCCATAGGCGCCGACATCTCCATAGCCCGCATCGTCCGCGAGGATGTAGACGATGTTGGGCCTGGCCGGCGGCCTTGCCGTCTCGGCGGCTTGAGGCACGGCCGCCGGCGCGGGCTGCAGGGCGGCCCCGAGTGCCGAACCGGCCCAGACCAGCCCGGCGGCCACTGTGGTCAACAACCAGCGCCAATACCGCTCCATGCCCGGCCTCGATTCTGGAAGGACGCGACTCATCGTGACTGGAGGGCCTGGCAGAGTCGGTCAAACGACTCTCGTCCCTCGTACTTGAGCACCATGGAATGACGCCCGTCCAGTCTGACGGGGTCGGGCTTTCCGAACGCCCCCAGCGCATAGCTCTTCGGCGTGTCGCCCCAGTTGAAGACCCCGAGATAGATGTCCTTGCCCCTCCGGGCGAGCACCAACTCGAAGCCGTCGCTCCGCATCGTGCCATGCTGCCAGAGATCCAGCGGGACGGTCTCCTCCATCGCCGGGAACTGGAGCACATCCTTCACCAGCGCCTGCCGTTCCGGCCGCAGCGTCATCAGGTTGTCGCTATGCAGACGGGAGGCGCCGTAGAGCTTGTGGAGGTCCGCCCACATCCGCGCCTCGTTCATCGTCATGCTGCCGCCGTGCTTGCTTGCTTCCTGGGAAACCGTCTTGTCTTCGTCAGCGGCCTCGCGAAAGACGAGGTAGTCGGCGTCGCCGTTGAAGACCTTGCCGCTCAGATAGAAGTGGCCGAGATTGGCCAGACTGCGCTCGGGGAACGCCCCGTAGCGCGGGTGGATGTCGCCGCCGGTACGCATGCCGTCGACGAAGCCGATCGCGGGTCCGAAGACCGCCGAGCACCCGAGGAAATAGGCGTTCGGCCCCATCGCCTCCCGCATGGTCTTCATCGCGAGCCGGAAGCGCTCCACGCTCGTGATCGTGGGATCATGGGCCTGGATGCCCTTGACGTCCGGGTGTCTGGCCAGGATGTCGTTCTTCAGGCCGTAACGCATGAAATCCACTTTGAAGTAGCGGATGCCCCAGTTCTCCTTCATGTTCCGGATGCAGTCGGCGATGTGAGCTCGCGCGCCGGGGTGCGAGTAGTCGAAGTACACGTAGCGCATCACGCGATCCGACTTCTGGTCCACATCGACGATCACTCTGCCGTCCTGGTCGCGCAGGAAGTACTCGGGGTGCGCCTTGTAGACGTCCGAGTTGGCATCGCCCCGGAAGCCGTCGAAGTGCAGGCCTGGTGTCTTGCCTTCTGACGCAATCCTGGAGGCGATCTCCCTGATACCTCCCGGCGACACGTCTGGCCGCGGGCTCTTGTAGTCGCCGCGCTCGGTCCACCAGCCCCCGTCGATCTGAATCAGGTTCGCCCCGGGGACGAGCCTGTTGAGGGCGTCCATGTTGCCGTAGATGTCCTTGTCGGTGAACACGCGCCCGTAGTAGTCCCAGGTCGCCCAGCCCCTGAAATCGGCGGGCTTCAGCCTGGTAATGCCGTTCTCGGCCGCGATCGCCGCGCCGAATCGATTGAGCATCGCGAGCCAGTCACCGGCGCGTGTGAGGACAATCTGTTCATGGTCGATGGATTGGCCCGGTGCGAGCTGTCTGCCTTCGCCGTCGGACCAGATCACGATCGCCCCGTCCTTCAGCGTGAAGTTCGGCAGGAAGATGCGCCACGACACCGAGCCGGCGAAGAGGTACTGCCCGTCCGCGAGCCGTACCATCTCATACATGTGGCTGGAGCTCTTCGCGGTCTGAGTGCGGAGAGTGTGGCGCAGCAGCGGCGTGCGGCCCATGCAACTGCCGCCGTAGACGATCTCCAGGTCATCCGTGAGGCGCTCGGCCACGGGAATGCGCACGGTGATGCGCTCGATCGCCAGCGGCTGCGTGCCCTTGTTGGCGAGCGTGATCGCCAGCCGCTGAAAACCGTCCGCCTGTGTCGTCAGGCGCTGGGTCGTCGTGACCGGCCGGTCGGACTTCACGTCCACCGTGATGTTTGGCCAGGCCGACGCCGCTTCGACGCAGACCGCTCCGGTGCACAGCAGCGTCACGGACAACGCGCCCACCAAGGCACTTCTCATGATGACCACCTGTGCTGCGCTGATTCGTGTCATGGTGATGTTGGTGCGAGCAGGCCGGCCGTTCACTTGAGAGTGGCCGCGGCCCGCTTGGGCCTGATGGTCTGGTCGAGAGGGCCGGCGTTCTCTTCCTTGTCGCCTTTCTCACCCTTGGCCACACCAGCCGAAAACGAGCCGGGGAACAGCGCCGCGAGCCGCGCCATCTGGGAACGGGTCTGGGGGTCCTTCGAAGCGGCCAGATTGGTCCACTGCATCGGATCGCGGTCCATGTCGTAGAACTCCTCGACGCCGTCCTGATAACGGATGTAGTACCAACGCTCGTCGCGCACCGAGGCGTTGCCTTCGCCGTTGACCGTGATGGATGGATGGTCCCAGGCCATCTTCGGGTTGCGGAGGAGCGGGGCGATGCTCCGCCCGTCGAGGCCAGGCTTGGCGGGCAGCCCGCACAGCTCGATGAGCGTCGGGTAGAGATCGATCAGATTCACCAGGCGGAAAGAGTCCTGCCGGGACTTCATGCCCGGCACCCTGATGGTCAGCGGCAGCCGCGTGGATTCGGCCCAGAGCGTGGACTTGCGGAAACGCAGCTTCTCGCCCAGATGCCAGCCGTGGTCGCCGAAGATGACGACGATCGTGTTGTCCCGAGCCGGGCTCTTCTCCAGTGCGTCCAGCACGTGCCCCACGACATCGTCGGCGTAGCTCGACGCAGCCAGGTACGCCTGCACCGCCTTCTTGAACAGGTTCGCGTCCTGCGACACCCATCTGAAATCCGAGGTGGGCGTGAACTTGGGTTGTCCTTTGGCGTCGACGATGTCGCCGAGGTCATCGAGCCGGACCTCCGGCAGCTTGATGCTATCCAGGGGGAACCGATCGAAGTACTCCTGCGGCACGTACCACGGCAGGTGCGGTTTCGAGATGCCCAGCGCGAGGAAGAACGGTCGGGCCGAGGGCTTGGCCAGCTGCGCCACCGCCCACTCGGCCGCCTTCCAGTCCCTGGAATCCTGTTTTGGGCCGAGGCTCGGTCCCCACGCAAACTCGGTCCCCTCACCTTCGCCACCCTCAGTCCCATCGCTCGTCACGGCGGGGAAGGGGGCCGGCTTGCCATCGATCAGGTTCCGATTCCGCGACGTCACATGCGCCGGATCGGGGCGCGAACCGGCTCCCCCCTCGGAAGGCGCCCATTCATCGAAAGCCCAATGCCCGGCGTCGCCGGTGTGTCTGTGGAAGATCTTGCCCGTGGACAGCGTCCGGTAGCCGTGCTTGGCGAAGTACTCGGGCAGGGTGAAGTGCGTTTGCACCAGCTCGGAACGGAGCATGTTCTGGCTGTTGACGTACACCCCGGTGCGGTTCGGCATGAAGCCCGACAGCAGCGACGTGCGCGACGGACAGCAGACCGGCCCCGGGGCGTTGGCCCGCTGGAAGACCACCGACCCTCTCCGGGCGAGCTCGTCGATTCTCGGAGTGGCTGACGGCAACTGCGGCGCCCCGCCAAAGTCGCCGATCCAGTCGTTCATGTCATCGATGGCGATGACCAGCACGTTGTAGGGCGCGGGCGGCGCCTGACCCGCCGGTAGTTGGACCACCGCCGTCAGCAGCAAACCCGCCATGAGCGTATAGGTGCGTGTCATGTCAGACCATCGCCTGTTCATGTGGCCCCCTTCTCGGCGTGGTGGGCGGCGGAGATCGGCCTGACCTCTCCGGATCGCTGATTCCTGGAGGACCACGCCTGCCGTCGGTACCGCCTCCGCGCAAGGCGGCTCTCTGGTTCCGCCGCCATGCACGTGATCCGGTTACTCCCGGGTGCCGGGATCGTCCGTCTTCTTCCTCGTCCGTGCCCTGTCAGGCACCTTGCCGGAGGTCGGCGGCAGGAGTATGGGTGTCTCCGATCTGCCGCGATGGACTTCCACGAGGCTGAAGATGTCGTCCTTGTCATCCGTGTTGACCAAGGCGAAATCCGCGCCCCGTGGTCCACCCCGACGCAGCACGGCATCCTCCACCGTGACCGTCTCATGATGCCACTGCTGGTCGCCCTTCCCGGTGGCCGTCAGTGCTGTCTTCATGCCGGCCTTGCCCGCATCGTACGCGAACTTCCACGTCGACCCTGCCGTCCCGTCATACCAGACGATCGAGACCGTCATGACCTTGGGCTCGTTGCCTCGAGAGAATCCCTCGTGCAGCTTGAAGTACATGGCGTCCTTGCCGGAGGCGTGCTCGAAGCCGCGCGCAAAGCGGGAATAGATGGAGGACGTCTTGGTGATCGGGCCGCCGACGCGCCAGAGGGGTATCGACGTGGCGTCGGCGTCAATCTGATAGAGGAAGCGGCCGTAGTTGTCCGGCCAGATGTCCCAGCCCACGTCGTTGAACCCCGCCTGCGTGTCGCGCTGCCGGACCTGATTCAGCAACAGGGCGTTCTTATCGTCCACCGCGGCGCCATACCTCGAGTAGGCGGCGCAGATCTTCAGCATGCGATCTACATTGCTCTTGCTGGCCCTGCCGAACGTGGCTTCGGGGTACGCGCTCGTGTCGGCGGCGTCCAGGCCTTTGTGCAAGGCGCAGAAGGCATCGGTCGCGGTCTCGGGATGAATCTGTCCCGCGTAACGATTGAAGAAGTAGAAAGAGTAATCGAAGCCCTGCTCCTTGCTCACTTCGACGGCACGCTTGCTGATATCCCAGATGCTCTGCCCGCCGTTGAGCGCATTCACGGCGCCCCAGTAGAAGTTCAGAGGCACGTTCAACTGGTACCACGGTTTTTGCCAGGTCTGGTCCATCTCCGAACGCCGAAACAGCGTGAGCCCCTTGGGGGCGATGAGGTAGGGGGTCCACTGCGTGTACAGGGACCGCTCTTCCGCCAGATGATGACCGCGCGAGAGCGCGCCGTTCTTGATGCCGAAGCCGCCCTTGACGTTCGCCGTCACCCACTCCCACTCCTGGACGAAGCCCTCTGTGGCTTCGACATCGTCTTCGCTCACGCCCACGACAGGCCCGATGGCGTTGAACAGCAGCGCGACGCGCGGCTGTTCAGGACTCCCCTGGAAGATCTTCACGAACAAGGCGAACGTCTTCAGGCGGAAGTCCCTCCACGCGGGCGCGCTTCTCGGCAGATCGTACTGGCGCTCGATGGCGCTGCCTTTGTACGGGGTTTCGTCGCCGGTGCATCCCGTCTTCACCTGGATGAAGGCGATGCGTTCCTGTCTGTCGCGGGAATAGCCGCGGATATGCTTCCCGAGTTCCGTGACGAGGCGCTGGAAATACGTCTGGTACTGGGGGGCGAGATAGTAGGGGTAGTGCGCCCACTTCTCGAGATGTTTGTCCAGGGCGCCTCGGGTCTTTACGGCCGGGACGCCGTGCGCGTAGATCCACGCCGGGGCGTCAGGACCGACGTCCAGGGACAGGTAGACGTACTGTTTCCTCTGGAAGGCTCTGTCGATGCTCTGGTCCAGGCCGCTCCAGTCGAACACGCCCGGCTCCTTCTCCAGGTCCGCCCAGCGCTGGTTGAAGGCGAAGCCTTTCAGGAAGGGATACTCCCGCGGGTCGAACGTGTCGCCGCGATCCCAGACCCCGAAAGAGCTGGGCGGCGGCGAGAGCTGCGCGTCCGGTGCGGCGGGGACCTGGTCACCATCGATCATGACGATGGTGGGCGGGCGGTACGCTCCAGGGGAGGCGCCGGCCAACGCCACCAACAGTACAAGCGGCAGGAGAGTTTCGCGGCGTTTCATGGCGACTCCAGTCACACCCTTGCCGTCCCCAGTCGTGTCGCGGGGTCGCGGTCTGCTCAGGATGCAACCCGCCACGCCTGCTGCCGAACCCTCCATGGGCGGGGCCCTGGGCGGGTGGCACCCAAAGCTCGCGGCGAACCGCCATGCGGGCAAGAGGTTTCGATATCTTTCTGTTTCTTCGTGTTATCGCTGCCGGCCACCAGGCGCACCAGGCCCATGGCTTGGGGGCGCCGCACGCGGTAAGATACTAAAAAGTGCCGGCAATGACAAGACAATTGGCCGACGTCGAGACAATCTCCTTTCGAGCTCTTTCATTTTTCAAAATCTTGCATTACACTTGCGTCTCGGAAGGCATCGCCTATGAAGGACTCCGACAGCCCCATCGCCCTGAAGGCCTCGCTGCGGCAGAGCGCGATTCGTCGGGAGCTCGAGGGGAACGGACGGGTCAGCATCGCCGGGCTCAAGGACCGCCTGGCCGTATCGGAGGTGACGATACGAGCAGACCTGAAGCATCTCGAGCAGCGAGGCGTCTTGACGCGGGTGCGTGGCGGCGCGGTGGCGGCGCGCTATGGCACCCTGGAACTGCCGCTCGAACAGGCCATCACTGCCAACCGCGCCGAGAAGATCGCCATCGGCGCGCGGGCGGCATCTATGGTCAGGGACGGGCAGACCGTCATCATCGATGTGGGAAGCACCACCACGGAGATGGCCAGGGCGCTTTCGCCCGATCTCAGCGGGGTCAACGTCATCACGAACGGCCTGAACATCGCCCTCATTCTCGAGGCGTTTCCGGGCATCTCGGTGATCGTGACCGGCGGCACGCTCCGCCGGCTCCAGCATTCGCTGGTGGCGCCCTTGGGGACCCTGCTTTTGGGCCAACTGCGCGCGGACGTGGCATTCCTGGGCTGCAACGGCGTTCATCCCGCCCGGGGATTCACCAACACGAACATCGCCGAGGCCGAAATCAAGCAGGCCATGGTCCGCTCGGCGGACCACGTCGTCGTGC
>Ga0315276_10003429_pt1 | contig 14518 bp, 11 predicted proteins | sample YL17G05_0_MG_FD_204542 | JGI IMG/M metagenome (GOLD analysis project Ga0315276, IMG submission 204542) | Sediment microbial communities from Yellowstone Lake, YNP, Wyoming, USA - YL17G05_0 | ecosystem: Environmental > Aquatic > Freshwater > Lake > Sediment | place: USA: Wyoming | collected...
GCCATGAAAGCGTAGAACATATCGGAAGCCAGGAAATAGGAGGTGGGAATGCGCAGCATTTCCTGCACCTCGACCGGAGCCACATCGCGCAGGATGCGGTATGCCAGCATCATGCCCGCGGATTTCCCGCCGATCTTCCCGTAACCGATCTTGCGCTGGCGGATCTCCTTCAGGTCGTCCATCGTGAACCACTTGCGGGCGATATTCAAATATGCCAGCTGGTCGCTGATCATGGTGCGGATGAGCACCACCTTGATCTCCTGCAGGCGCGCCTCGAGTTTCTTGCGTTTCGCAGCAGGAAGGTGTTCGATGTTCTCCGCCTGGTCAAACAGCATTTCCTGCGGTGCCATTTCGGGATTAAAGGTGATCAGGTCGGGGGTTTCGCCGCGCTCGGCCAGGATCTCCTTGACGATGCGTTCAAAGTCCTCGTAGAGCAGGTTGTAGGCAAAGTAGAAATCCGTTTGGGCGTCGCGGATGCGTTCCAGCCTCTTTTCCCACACCTCTAGGGCTTCCTCTGCGAAGGGATTGTGCAGCCCCTCGCGCGCCTGCGATTGGACAGCCTTCTCGCGCACATCCGCCTCGAAGACCTCGGGCGTGACGATGCCGCGCTCGAAGAGTTCGTTCCGCATGCGGGCGCGGATGCGCGTCCGCAGGATCGGATACTGCCGGATGGTCAGGTAGATGTCCAGGATGTGGTCGGAGGAAGCGTGGAGACCCATGGCTCTATTTTAATGCAAATGGGGGCACAGGGTAGCCTGTGCCCCCGGGAACTGCCGGGTGGTTTTCCAGTGGTGATTATGCTGTTTGGGTTCCTAATGGACCCTCCCGCTGAAGACGGGATGGTCACTGATTTATGGTTTGTTCTTGCAGGAACCGCCCTCCCATATGCATTGAGGATGGGAGGAGCAGAGATTTGAATTGTACTGCGCACAGTTGAACGGCGCGGTATCACTTGGTTCTGGCACCGCTGTATGAGGCGGATCAGGATCGACGATCATCACCAGGCTCGTATCCCCGATCACCTCTACCATGCTCCCGTGCACCCAGCAGGTATGGCTGATATTCACATCTTCAACCAGCCAGGAATCCCCCGCCCTGTTCCGCCCCTGGATCGGCAGCTGGGTACCTGCGATCAGGACATCCAGCACCGGGTACTCGGTGGTCGGTCCCGAGCGGCAGTTGGCTGGTTCCAAAACCAGTGCCATGGGACTGGTCGATTCGGTTGGCGGGGGTGGAGGGGGAGGCGCACTTTCTACTTCACACAATGCTGGGTCGATATCAAATTCGCTTATCCCCGACGACTTAAATGTTCCCCCCACACTGGACCTATCTCCTTTTTCTTCCACATGGAAATGGAAAGCGATCCAATAAACGCGTTCGCAGCTCGTCAATGTAATCTCCACAGATTGTTCGCCCTCCACCGGTATGGCAGAGATATCAGCCGGGAACACCAATCCGATACCGCTCCAGCTATCTCCATAATAGAACCATAACCCATCGTCAAAGTCCCAGAGGTAATCAGGGAGTGGATCTATGACAGCATTTAGCTGATCATCACTACTTTTGATGTTGCGGATGGCACCCAGATTCTGTGAATACAGGATTAAATAGCGATGTGTCCAAATATTGTTGCATCGATAATTTTGTGGATTCTGATCCCTCCAGACCAATTCGGTGGAAAAGGAATGAATGATTTGCCCATTCCTAGGATATGCAGGATGAATCATAGTATGATATCCAGTAGGGTAATTATCACATACCGTACCTCTACCGTCTAATCCCCGCATTGTTATGGTGATTCGATATGCCGGTGAACTTGCTCCGCGATAATCACCGTAATATGGGATCACCCACCACCAATAATATCCAGGCTTAAAGGTATCGGTAGATGTCCATATTGATGCGGACGCTGTTGTTCCATCTTCATAAACGATCAGCGGGCCTATAGGTGTTGTTGTGACCAGCTCGTCTATGAGGGGATCGGAACCAATCATTGGGATGTCGTTAATGACAAGCCGATAGCGGTCTGGAAGACATAGACCGGGAATAAACCAAGATAATGTCACCGAGGTACCAGGAAAATCCCCAGCTCGATCCCCAGCACTAGCATAAGGGTATAGAATATTTCGTTCGGGTTGGTCCGTCCAGGGTACCACACTATCTATGCAGGTGATATCCTCCGGGGATAGCCGCTCCAGGTTACATGCAACCAATCCACATGCTAAAAACAGAATGACGGAGATCAATGGGCAATTCGACCATTTCATTTTTTCCTCCTATTCAAACGACTGGTTACTTTCGCCTGCTCGACTGCACCGGGTACTATTAGTCATTTTATTCTTGTATGACCTGCTATTTTTTCGCGGGTTATTTGGCCTCCACTAGTAGGTGGATTTAACCTTGCAGGTCATCGTTGACTTCCAATATATTCAGTAGTGGGTGATATCCAACACGCCAGCAAAGGTCCCCGAGATGAAAGAGCGTGTAATAGTGGGTGTTTCAATTTCATTATAATGAATTCCATCACTAATACAATCCCTTATCAGGTCTATGCTTGTTAATAAAAGGACCTCCCGCAAAAAAGCGGAAGGTTCATTGATCTACTACCTGTGCTTGTGGAAAAATGATTAGGAATTATCCCAGGTGCATCGGCATGATGACATGCAGGAAATTATCGTCTCCCACCGGGCGGACGACACCCGGGGCGTTTGGCGCGGAGGTCTCGAGGGCTACGTTGGGCGATTTGATCACTTCCAGCACCTCACGCAGGTACTTGACATTGAAGGCGATCAGCAAGCCCACCCCGTCGATCGTGGCTGCCACCACCGTCTCGTTCGAGCCGGTCTCCTCGGACTGGGCGGAGATCTCCACCGAGCCGGGTTCCAGTTCACCCGAGGATTTGATGTTAAAACGAGCCACATTCGAGCCCTCGCGGGCAAAGATCTCAGCCTGCTTGCAGGCTTTGAGCAGGGCGGGAGTGCTCAGGATGGTGCGGGATTTATATGCCCGCGGGATGATCTGCTCGAAATCCGGGAAGGTACCGTCGATCAATTGCGAGACCAGTTCCACCTCTTTCATCCGGAATACCACCTGTCCGCGGCCCTTGGGCAGGACCATCGAGATCATCTCGTTGCCGTCGCTCGATACGCGGGCGAGTTCGCTCAGCGCCCTTGCCGGGATGATCGCGGAGATTGGCTGCGGAGCCGGCTGGGAAAGCGTTCCCTTGCGCACGGATAAGCGGAAACCATCCGCGGAGGCCATGGTGATGGCATCCTTGTCCACCGTCAGCAGCACACCCATCAACACCGGGCGGGCTTCGTCCGCTGAGGCGGCAAACGCCACCTGGGCGATCATATCCTTGAAATCTGCCACGTTCAGCAGGATCGCACCTTCCATGTCCGGCACGGGCAGGGGCGGGAACTCTTGGGCGTCTATGCACTTGATGTCCGTATTCGAGGCACCGCAGCGCACGTTCAGGGTCTGGGTGGTGGTATTCAGGTTCAGGCTTACCTGCTCCTGGGGCAGGGTTCCCACCAATTCGGAGAAGGTGCGCGCCGGGATGGTGGTGGAGCCTTCTTCTTCGATCTTGGCGCCTATCCAGCAGGTGATACCGAGTTCCAGGTTGGTGGCCGAGAGGCGCAGTCGGCCTTCATCGCTGGCAATCAGGACGTTCGACAGCACCGGCAGGGTGCTGCGAGGGGACACGGCACGCGAGACAGTGCTCAACCCGCGCATCAGGTTCTCTTGTAAGACGGTAACTTTCATCGCTCAGTCCTCTCCTTCAGATGGGGCGGCGTGACCTCACCCTAACCAAAGTATATCCTGAGACCGTCAAAGTGAAAAGACGGCTAACCAGTGCAAACCGGATCATCGAAATAAGGAGGATACAATCAGGCTGACCAGAAGCCCCAGGATCTGCACGCCAAACAGCCCGGCTAGGACATACAGGAAAACCATCCAACCTGTAACAGCGGCTTTCTGGCGGACTTCCTGGCCTTCCGCGATCTGGCGCAGAACCAGGGCAGCCTGGTTCAGGTCGGTCACCGGGCCGCCGACCCACACCCAGCCAGTCGCAGGGTGCTCCGTTCTTGGTTTGGATGATGGTTGGGGGACGACGAGTCGGTGACCGGTAAATTTCCCCAGCCATTCCCGCAGGGGTACAGGCGGGTCGAGCGCCAGGTCTGCCGGCAGGAGGATGGCCCTCGGAGGATTGGTTTTCGCCAACGGATGGTTTGCCAGGTGGATCGAAGCCGGTAGTTTCGGAGTTTGTTTTTGGATGGTTGCCAGCATGCCCTCCCCGAAGGTGCCGTCCTCCCGGTCGAAGATCAGTGTGGGGAAAGCAGCATGTTTTTCCGTAAGCGCAAGCCCCGTCGCCTTCCCATCCTGTCTCAATTTCAGACCGTGATAAACGCCCAGCAGTACGAACAGGGTGAATATTTCCAAAGCCTTCAAGGATCCCTGTAAAACACCCGCGGTACCGCCGCCCAGCAGCGCCTTGAGCAGCAGGTATACCAGGCTGCCGGCAGAGATCATCCCGCCGATCACGCTGGCAAAGAGCGCCAAGTACAGGTAGATCCTGCGGATGATGGACCGGCGTGCATGGTCGCCGGCATCGCCAGGCGTAAGCGCCTGCACCTGCATCGGTCTCCAGGTGAGCAGCCAGAGCGGGAGACCCACTCCCAGGGTGGATAGGGAGGCTGCCAGGCTCAGACGCAGACTGCCGCCCCAAACTTGCCCGGCGAGGAGCGCATCCACCACAAAAGCGAGCACCATTCTCAGGCCAATGAAGGTGGCAGCCAGGCCGATGGCAGACAGGATATAGGAATACAACCGGCGCATGCCCCCCCGGCGAGGTAGTCCCGGCTCTAGCACGGGGCGAGGTAGTCCTGGCTCTTTTATATAATTTGCGGCTCCCGAAGTGTCGGCGATCGCCTGTGCCAGCCATTTCCCATAGTAAGCCCAGATTCCTGCCAGCGGTAAGCCAATGGACAGCGGTCCACTGACCAGCCTGGCAAACTCAGGGAGCAATATCCTCTCGCCCAGGATCACCCGCAGGAGCAGGTAGAGGATGATTCCAGACGAGGTCAGCACGGTGAGCACGCTGCCCAGCGAGAGGGCATAAAGCAGCCCCAGCCGTAAAAGCGATTCACGCTCTGCCGGCTCAGTAAGTGAATCCTGGACTGTTTTCCAGGCCCAGACCCAGAGCGGGGTGCCCACCAGGGTCAATGCCAGGCCGTTGATGAAAGTCGCCTTCAGCAGCGTTCCAAAGATACTGGGAGGAATTTGAAGGATGAAGGAAAGGATCTGTTGCACCCCCGCCACCGTTAATAGCAGACCGTAAAGCACCCACAGGTAACGGGAAATCCGGCGCACAAAGAGGAATGCACCTTGAACCGTGATCTGTTTCCAGTCTGCCCGCAATACGCTGATGAAATAGGCCCCTATCAGGGTATTCATCAACAAGGCGATTATGTTGTCGCTCCAGGTCTGCTGGCTGCCGATGAACGCAGCCGTCCGTGACAGGTGGCTGGTTTCCAGGAACAGGCGGTTGACTGCGGCGAGAAAATTCTGGATCACCGGGATGAACGTGGATAGCAGAACCGCGTACAGGAAAAAGGCGCGCATACCTGAGGCGTGCTCGTCCGCTTCCCGCCGGGCGTCGCGCTGCACTACCCACCAGTGCAGGCCAAAGACCGGCACGCCTACCAGGATAAGCGCCAGTGCCTGGGCCAGCAGGGTGGTGTTCCCGCCGGTGACAGCCGGAACGAAGATGGAACGCAGCAGCCCGATCAGCCCCCAGAGGACCACTTCCAGGCTGATGAAAGCCACTGAGTAAAAGTAAAGCCTGCGAATGGTGCGCATGGTTCCACCTCCTTACGGTTTCGCCGGCTGAATCACCGGCTGGTACCAGTCATACGCCCAGAAGGGATAGGGCATATAACTGAGTTTCCAGGCGCCATCCTGCAGGATGAGGCTGGCAGTGTCGGTGGAATTCCAACTCTCGGTGAAAGGTCCATTGCCGGCATAAAGCACGGTCAGGCTGACCGTTGCCTCGGTGCTGTCAATATACTGAACGCTCCCGACCTGGATGGCATTGCTGGACGGGTCCAACTGGTTTGTTAGGAATGCGCGCCGGAAGGTCTCGTAGGAAGGCTTGTCATCCTTATCTACCAGGTAGCCATAAGCGCGCTGGTAGTCTTGTTTTTGAACCGCAAGGGTGTAGTTGCGGATCACCCCTTCCGGTGTACCTTCTGCTACATATACTTGATTATCCTTCCGGATGAAGAACAGTGCCAGCGCAGCGATGATCAAGAGCCCGATAAAGATCAGGATTCCGACCAGGAATCGGTCTTGTTTCATTATTCACCTCCGATGAAACGGTTTGTTATTCCTTTGGTTGTAAATTACAATTATAGCGCCTCACATGACGATATCTTACGGTCCGGGCATAACACCGGTTACCACATTATTGAGCAGCCATGATAATATCATCCGAACAATAACCTTCACCCATCCGGAATGGCTCTGAAGCGCAGGAGCCGGGCGCAGAAGCAAAGGAAATCGCTGCATGAAGTTGATCCTTGATCGTTCCCACAGGCATTACCATGTATCCCAAGACAATTCATGGGATTTCGAGGAGGAAATCCTCTCTGATCCACGCCTCCATCCACTCGGATTGGCTGCCTCCCGCTTATCATGGGGGGTTTATTATTCCCTGCGCCTTCTTGAAAAAGTTAGCCGGAGTCCAGACCTGATACTCCACTCCAACCTTGCGTTACGATCGCCTGTTAAAATAAACGATGACCTGTTTTGCTGTCTGATCGGTCTCAGCCTGGGGAAAGCCATGCCGCTGGTCTTCTCATCGGGGCGGAAGTGTATCTACCTGCTCGACGCATGGCCCAGCATCCATGAACCATTAATTGAAATGATCCGCAACTGGAGAATTGATTTTGTTTTTACTGCAAATTCCCAGTCTGTCGAGAGGTTAAGAAAATCTGGGCACGACTGCCAGGTTATTTGGGTGCCCGAGGGCGTTAAACCACAGACATACTATTTTCGACCTTATGAAAACAAGGATATCGACATACTGGAGTTTGGGCGCAAATACGATCGTTACCATGATCATATTGTCGAGTCGCTCGCGAAAGCCGGAAAGGTTCACAGGTTTGAAAGAAAAAAAGGGGAGATCATTTTCCCCACGAAGGAAGAGTTTCTGGATGGGTTGGCACGATCCAGGATCTCGATCTGTTTCCCATCCAGCCTGACCCACCCGGAATGGTCCGGCGGCTTTGAGACCCTGACGGGCCGGTTTCTTCAGTGCATGCTATCCAAATGCCTGATCGTCGGGCAATCCCCGCAGGAACTGACCGACCTGTTCGGTTACAACCCGGTCGTCGAGATCGACTGGCACAACCCGGCCGGCCAGCTCCTGGACATTTTGAACCACTTTGCAGAGTACATCCCTTTGATCGAGAAGAATTACGTGGAAGCCAGGTCGAACCATACCTGGAAACAACGCTGGCAGCAGATCGCCGGCATACTCTTCCCATAAGAAGGCTTCCTCATTTCAGCCTCTCCACCCGCCCATCCGGGCAGGAACGGAATACGTTATACTTGCCCCATCTCACAACAAAGGAACTGCCATGTCAACCCTTCCCCACTGGGATCTTTCCAACGTCTATCCTTCGCTCGAATCAAAGGAATTTGAGACTGCCATCGACACCCTCACCAACCAGGTTGAGGGGTTGGAGCAGTTCCTTTCCGAACGAACCGCCAGGCTAAACGCCAAAGCGCCGGTAAAGGACCTTTCAGCGGCAGTCGGGGAGGGGATCGACCGCTTCAACAGCGTCTACGAGATTTCAGGAACCTTGCGCGCTTACATCCAATCCTTCGTGGCCACCGATTCCCACAATCCGGTCGCCATGAAGAAAATGTCGGAATTCCAGATGATCGGCGTGCGCATCCAGAACCTCGGCAACCAGTACCAGGCCTGGGTGGGCGGGATCGCCCCCCTGCTTGAAAAGGTCATTCAGGCCAATCCCAGCGCCAGGGCGCATGCCTTCTCCTTGCGTGAGACTGCAGTGCAAAGCAAGTATTTGATGTCCCAGGCCGAGGAAACCCTGGCAGCCGAATTATCTCTCAGCGGAGCCAGTGCCTGGGGAAAACTGCAGGGTGTGGTCACCTCCCAATTGACGGCGGATTTTGAGCTGGACGGGAAAACCAGTAAATTACCCATGCCTGCGCTGATCAATTTGCATTCCCACCCGGATGAATCGGTGCGCCGGCGGGCGTATGAGACCGAATTGGCAGCCTGGAAAACGGTGGAAGAACCGCTGGCGGCTTGTCTGAACGGCATCAAAGGAGCCGGTAACAGTCTCAATCGCCGTCGCGGCCGGGCTGACGCGCTCCATGCCGCCATTGATCTGGCACGCATCGACCGCCCAACCCTGGAGACGATGCTCGCCGCCATGCAAGCCTCCTTCCCGATTTTCCACAAGTATTTCAAGGCCAAGGCCAGACGGTTCGGAAAGCCTAAACTTGCCTGGTGGGATCTTTTTGCTCCCAGCGGTAAAATTGGTAAAAAGTATGAATTTACCGAGGGTCGCGATTTCATCATCACCCACTTTGGACATTTTTCTTCCGAACTGGCAGCCTTTGCCAAACGGGCTTTCGACAACCACTGGATCGATGCCGAACCGCGCGAAGGCAAGCGCGGCGGTGCGTTCTGCATGGGGCTGCCTGCCGTAAAGGAGAGCCGGGTGCTGTGTAACTTTGACGGCAGCCTCGACCAGGTGAGCACCATTGCCCACGAACTCGGACATGCCTATCATAATGAATGTGTGTACCAGGCAGGCAAGACCATGATCCAGCAAGACAAACCGATGACCCTTGCCGAGACTGCCTCTATCATGAGCGAAACCATTGTCATGGAAGCTGTTCTGTCTCAGACCGCCGACCCGCAGGAACGCCTCGCCATCATCGAAACACAGTTGATCGGCGATACCCAGGTGATCGTGGACATTTTTTCTCGCTACCTGTTCGAAAAGGAAGTCTTTGAACGGCGTGAAAAATCCGAACTATCCGCCGCCGACCTGTGCGGCATCATGGAAAAGGCTCAGAAGACCGTCTACGGTGACGGCCTGGATGAAAGATTCCTGCACAAGTACATGTGGACCTGGAAACCACATTATTATTATCCGGGGCTCCCGTTCTATAATTTTCCTTATGCTTTCGGCCTGCTGTTTGGTTCTGGTTTGTATGCCATCTACCAGCAACGCGGCGCAGACTTCATTTCGGATTACAAGAACCTGCTCGCCTCCACCGGCGAAGCCTCTGCAGCAGACCTGGCAGCCCGTTTTGGGATGGATATCCGCTCGCCCGGCTTCTGGGAGAACAGCCTGGGTGTGATCGCCGGGCGGATCGATAAGTATTGCGAACTGTAGACTCTAATTAAAGGGCAGTGCTTCAAAAAAAAAGGCTCCTCGGTGAACCGAAGAGCCTTTGCCTGTGCATGGGTCTTGTGACCAGACCCAGTTTTTGAGGGATCTTGCTTATGTCTTTGAACTATCTGTCAAGAACATTTTTGGTTCGTGGAGCAGGACAGCCAGCAGGATGCTCACGGCCATCAACACGATCAAGACATTCAGCGAGACGGTCATCGCTCCTGTCTGAGGAGACTTCAACGCGTCCATCGCGAAAATGAAGGCAATCCCGGAAACCTGCCCCATCATGAGCAGCAGTCCGTTCGAAGTGCCCTCAGGGGTCGGGTGGGTGGTTTCCGCTCCATACTGGAATCCGATCGGTCCGGAACTGAGCAGGAAGAATCCCAGCGTGACCGAGGCGGTCAGCAGCAGCCAGGTACTGGTTGCATAGGCAATGCCGATCAGTCCGACTGTGGCTCCTGTCAGTGCCAGGATGATAAAGGGCACCCGCTTGCGAAGGCGATCAGACAGGGACGGGATGACCAGCGCGCCGACAATCCCCCCAAGGATCATCAGCCCGCCGGCAGTTCCGGCCAGGGTGCTGGAAAACCCGCGCGGCGCCAGGATATTCTCGATCCAGGTGGTGACGGCATTGAAAACGCCCAGCCCGATAAAGAAAATAACCAGCAGCAGGAGGAAATTCCGCTGGCGGAACATCTGCTTGAAGCCATCAAAAGCCAGCGAGCGTACCTCCATTCCCGGGGGACATGGGGGTGTTGCCGGTCGCTCCCGGGCAAAGATAAAAAAGACCAGCGCGGCGATCACTGACACGACCCCATAGCCCATCAGCATGCCACCGATCTGGAATCGGAGCGTCAACCACGGGGTGAGACCAAGACCCAGGAAAATACCGAGATACATCCCCAGCGATCCGAGCCCGGAGGCTGTGGCACGCTCGCGCAGCGGGAACCAGCGTGCCGCCACCGTGGTTACCGCATTCAGGATGAATGGCTGCCCGATGGCGATTCCCACCTGGGCAACCAGCACCAGCGGATAACTGGAGGCGACCAGGCCGCGCATCAGTCCGAACAACCCGGTCAGGGCTGCACCGATACCGACCGCCGTACGCAAGCCGTAGGTGTCGATCACCCAGGAGGCGGGGATCGAGACAACGATGTACACGATCATGAAGATCATGGATAACATACCGATGCTGAGATCAGAAACACCGTAGAACCCGACCGCGTCCCGGGTGATGGAGGCGAAGGTGATCCACAGCAGCTGGTTAACCACCACGACGAACATGAACACAACCAGCATGATCCAGCGGTACGTATAAATCTTATAATTTCCTTCTATCATGGAAGCACGGCTCCTGCTTGAATGGATTTGAACTGCACATAGAACAAACCCCCTGCCAATCAGGGAGTTGCTTCTTACAGAAATGAAAAAAGCTCTCTGGGTTCCAACCCAAAGGGCCAGTTTTATAAGAATTTGGTCATCTGGTCGTGAGTGCGGACCTGGTGTAGATTAATCGAGGTCCCCTGTCCTTGCGACCAGTTCAATGAAAGGCAGAAGATCATCCGGTGCCATTGGTTCAAAGCCTGCCGGCAGGTGGATGTCATCCAGGATGCCTTTCCCCTGGGGATCTTGCAGCATGTTCACCAACAGAGCCTGCAACTGCTCCAATTTCTCTTTCCATTCCGGAGCGACGCAGAAGCAGTGGTAAGCCTGCTGGCTGGATGTCTGGCTGACGACAGTCAAAGCCTGGCTGGAACTATCTGCCATACCTTTCCAGGTCTCGTTATAAACAAAGCCAAGATCAGCAGTGCCTTCGATTACCGCATGAGCAGCCTTGGCATGCGTGCCAACGTATACAACCTCGCAGTCCGACGGGGAAATGTTCAGGGCTCCCAGGAGTGACAGACCCAGTGAGTGGATAATCAGTTTATCGGTGGCTGATGCAATCCTCAGAGGTCGGGAGGAGGGTATCTGTGTATTACCCTTGCTCACTAGCATGGTTTCATCAAAGACCCCGCCTGGCTTTGCAACCGGGAGAAACCCGAGCCTTTTTGCGTAGATGGCCGCGCTGAAAGGGTTGGCATAGGCAATTTGATATCCGCCGTTCAGCACGCTGTTCCTTTCCTCAATAAAATTATCCTTTGGCTCAAAGCGGATGGCACAATCAAGCTTGCGTTGCAGGTAGGTATCGAACAAAAACCATCCGGTTATGTTCCTGGCTGTGTCATGGGGGCACACTGATAAACGAAAGGATGTCAACGTTGTGCTCCTGAAGAAGGAAATATCATCCGCCCGGTCATCCTTTGGCTGAACGATGGATGGAGATAATCCTTATGATCCGGGCGATTTAATTTTATGCTGCCTCAACCGTCCGGAAAGGTTGGGAGTACAATATTATTATTAAAACCAGTATAGCACTTCTATCAATTCCATGTCTATCCTTTACCTAGCCCTGGGCACCAATCTCGGTGACCGCCATGCCAATCTTCAAGCAGCCATTGCCGCCCTCCCGCCAGCCGTCCGGGTGCTGGCGCAATCAGCGATCTACGAGACGCCGCCTTGGGGCTTGACCAGCCAGCCTCCATTCTTGAACATGGTGCTCAGAGGCCGCACTTCCATACCTCCCGAGAGGTTGTTGAAACACCTGAAACGACTCGAAATCAAACTCGGCCGAAAACCAACCGTCCGCTGGGGACCGCGCCGCATCGACATGGACATACTTTTCTACGATGACCTGGTCGTGGATAACCCGCAACTGACCCTGCCTCACCCGCGCCTGCATGAGCGCGCCTTCGTCCTTGTCCCGCTGGCAGACCTGGCGCCCGATCTGGTTCATCCGCGGTTGGGGAAACCTGTGAGCCAATTGCTGGCAGCAGTGGATACCACCGGAGTGAGACGATATGAGCCAATTGATTGAGAAATTGAGGTTCGAACCTGCCCTGGCATGGAAGACGGAGGTGAACGTGCTCGGTCTTGCGCCGGGTTCCAGCACCGCAGTCCAGGCGGCTGAAACCGTGCGCCGCTCGCCCATCGTCACGGACCTGCTCTCCGGACGCGATACGACCGGTCACGCTTATAAAAAGTGGAATGGATCCCACTGGACACTGTCGCTGCTGGCAGACCTTGGCTATCCAACAGGGGATGTGCACCTGCGCCCGCTCTTGGAGGAGACCTACCAAGCCTGGCTGGGTGAGCACCATCAGAAATATATCCGCCAGATTGCGGGCAGGACGCGCCGCTGCGGTTCGCAGGAAGGCAATGCTGTCTGGTCTTCGCTGCGCCTGGGGCTGGCTGATGAGCGCACAGACGAATTGGTTTCACGCCTGCTCCAATGGCAATGGCCGGATGGCGGCTGGAACTGCGACAAGCGACCCGAAGCCGACAGTTCTTCTTTCATGGAAACGCTCATACCGCTGCGGGCACTGGTTTTGTTCGCCCGGGTTTCGGGTGATGGGAAGGTGCGGTCTGCTGCTGAACGCGCCGCAGAAGTCTTTCTCACACGGCAATTGTTCAAGCGCCTGCGCGATGGTGCGGTGATGGACAGGCATTTCACCCTGCTGCATTATCCCTGCTACTGGCATTACGATATCCTGTTCAGCCTCAAGGTGATGGCAGAAGCCGGGTTTATTTCCGACAAACGCTGCGCAGCAGCCCTTGACCTGCTTGAATCCAAGATCCTGCCGGACAGCGGTTTTCCGGCGGAGGAATCGTACGCGCGTCCCTCCCGCCCTGCTTTGAGCGGCTACTCACCCGTTGTTTGGGGCGGCACCAGCAGAAAGAAGATGAACCTTTTCATCACTGCGGATGCACTCTTCGTCCTGCGCATGGCAGGCAGGCAAAGATGATTGCCTCAGGAAAGGCAGACCGGATAAAGGTCGGGAAGTGAAAGAGTAATTGGCAAGATTCCGGCTGTGAGGTGAATCAAAAGGCCACTGATTACCTTACCCGATTTGATCATTGAAGGAGAGTAACAATGGAAATTGACATTCAGTTTCGCCCGTCTTATTCGCTGGCAATAGCCAGGCTCGCCCCGGCAGAACGCATCCGCGCAGAAGCCGGGGCAATGGTGAGTTTCTCCGCCGGCGTAGAGATCGAGACCAAGGCTGCCGGTGGCTTGCTCAAATCCCTCGGGCGTTCGCTGCTCGGCGGCGAATCCTTCTTTCAGAATTTCTGGAAAGCCGGACCGCAGGGCGGCGAAGTGACCCTCGCCCCCAAACTCCCCGGCGATATCTCCATGCTGGAACTGAAGGGCGAAACCGTGCTCGTCCAGGCTGGTTCATACCTGGCCTCCGAGGATGGAATTGAGTTGAGCTCCAAGGTCAGTGGAAAGGCTTTCCTGGCCGGCGAAGGGCTCTCCATCCTGGAAGCCCGGGGTAACGGGAAAATCCTCGTCTCTTCCTATGGCGCCATCTACGAGAAGATCATCCAGGCGAACGAAAAGTACACCGTTGATTCTTCGCACCTGGTTGCCTTCGATGCCGGCATGGCCGTACAGCCGAGGGGCGTGGGCGGTCTGAAATCGACAGTCTTTTCCGGCGAGGGACTCGTCATAGAGATGACCGGACCGGGACGCATCCTGATCCAGACCCGCTCTCCACAGGCATTGATCAACTGGATCATCCCGCAGCTCCCCAAGCCTGTCAGCCGTTAACCAGCCCGGCAGACGGCGAATCGCAGCGTATAACGATCGCCGGTAAAATCACCCATTTTCGGTCAGAAAACGGGTCTCTTATTCGTTATAATGAAGATGACCAACTCAAACGACCCAGGAGCATCCTGATGTCCGAACCCAAACCCCTGAACTGGAAACCAGAACCCGGCATTGGTTACACTGTTGTCCGCCGCCCGGATGGAGGCATGACACTCACCTTCACCGACCTATCGGATGCCACCATCCAGAACTGGCGCCTCTTTGCCCTTGAGCACCTGCTTGGTTCCGACCGCCTCACCCGCAACCTGTACGATCTGCGCCTGGTGAAGGAAATCCCGGAGAAAGCCATCCATATCGCCCTCGAAGCGAATAGCGATCCCGCTGCACGCAACATCCGCGTGGCGGTGGTGGTGGCAAGCGACAA
>Ga0315276_10003431_pt1 | contig 14517 bp, 13 predicted proteins | sample YL17G05_0_MG_FD_204542 | JGI IMG/M metagenome (GOLD analysis project Ga0315276, IMG submission 204542) | Sediment microbial communities from Yellowstone Lake, YNP, Wyoming, USA - YL17G05_0 | ecosystem: Environmental > Aquatic > Freshwater > Lake > Sediment | place: USA: Wyoming | collected...
GCCAGTTCTTCATCTTTTTTCATGGTTGTGATCCATTTCCAAAATTTTTCAAGGGGCTCCTATTTTGAATGGGTGGTATGAAATGTTCTCATGTACGGGCTCTCCAGGCTTCTACCTGCCTGGGCCCCTAATTTCGCGGAGGTTTTCCGGGCGTTCTCAATAATGGCTTTATCCGATTCTTCGTAATAGCTATGGCCATGGGTATCCATGGACACCAAGAGAGGGCCGAGGTTTTCAACCTCGTAGCGCCACAAGGCTTCAATGGCTAGCTCCGGCCAGGCTACGCATACGGCACTCTTTACAAACTGAGCGTAATAAGGAGCTGCTCCCCCCACCGCCGCTAAATAGACACACCCAAATAAAGGGGAATTTCTTTCCATATTACATATATCGTACCCCCGGCTGCAATAAAGGTCAGGACCACAGTTTACAGCGATCAAACCAAAATTTCGGAAAAAAGTGTAAAATCTCCGGAGCCAAAGAAAAGAATCGCTTATTACTCGGGCCTTTACAATGAAAAGGAAATGGGAGAGGTAGCTTCGCAGGCTTTAATTTATGCCTTGTAAAAGATCACGGAAGAAATTGCGGAAGATCCTGTGGTTGAAAAAAATGTGGCCCGCATCCCACTTTATGGTCTGAAAAAAACTTATGCCCAACAAAGAAGAAAAACTCCCTCTGCGCCAAGCCTGGTGAGGAATCAACCGCTTGCCAATTTAAATTAGTGGGGGGAGAAGCTCATGGACAATCGGGGAGAGGCTACATCTTATCCGACCCGGGATCAGCCACCGTCGGAGGGCTGGGCGTGGCGCCATCGGCCGAAGTGGGTGACCACCATGGCCTTTTCCAGCCCATCCACGGAAGCGCTCCCGACATCGCCGGCAAAGGCATTGCTAACCCCGTGGCGGCCATCCTTTCAGCGGCCATGATGTTCCAGTGGCTCGGCGAGAAGTATGAAGACCCGGAGGCTTCCGCCGTTGGAGATAAGATCCACCGGGCAACGGAGGTCATCCTCGCCGAAGGGAAATTCAAGACGCCAGATCTCGGCGGAAAGAGTACCACTCGGGAGGCGGGAGATGCCATCGCCCAGAGGGCCGCCTCGAGTTAATGTCCCCCCTTTTTCCTCAATGCCCGCAGGATTTTTTCCGGGGTAAAAGGAAGTTCTTTTAAACGCACTCCCACCGCATTGTAGATGGCGTTGGCGATCGCTGGCGCGGTGGCGACCTGGGTTATTTCCCCCAATCCTTTAGCCCCAAACGGGCCGAAGGGGTCCGGGACTTCAATAAATGCGCAAGTAATCGGTGGCACATCGCCAATCGTGGGGATCCGGTAGTCCGTAAAATTTCCGTTGATGACCTTTCCTTGCTGACGGATGATCTCCTCCATAAGAGCATATCCGATCCCCTGTACAACGCCTCCTTCTACTTGGCCTTCGCCAAGCAGGGGGTTGAGGATGGTTCCCGAGTCGTGGACCGAAAGGAAATTCAGAATCTCAACCTTTCCTGTCTTCAGGTCAACCTTCACTTCCGCTACCTGAACGCCGAAGGAATAGGCCACCGAGATATTCCCGTATTTTGACCCATCAGGGACCACCACATTTGGAGGGACAACAAACGTCCCAATTCCCAGAATGGGAGCACCTCCGTTCGCATGGGCCGCAAGTCTGGCCACTTCCTTCATTTCCAACCCCTGATCCGTAGAGCCTTTCACACAGATCCGGCCGGCGGAGCATTCCAGGTCTGCGGGACGGGTTTCCATTTTCTCCGAGGCGAATTTTAGGAGCTTTTGTTTCGCATCTTCAGCGGCCAGCAGAACAGCCTTTCCGCCCAGAGTCGTTACGCGGCTGGCAAAAGTCCCGAGACCGAAGGGTGAATGGTCCGTGTCCAGGGGGATGGTGCGAATGTCTTTGAGCGGCACGCCGAGAACCTCGGCCACGATCTGGGCAAAGACTGTGTTCGACCCTTGCCCGATCTCGGCTTCCCCGCTGATAAGGTCGATCCCTCCATGGGGGTTGATTCGCACGTAGGCCGAAGAGCCGTCGAAAAACGGGTAGACGGCCCGGTTGCCGGAAACATGGATCATCGAGGCCATCCCGATACCCCGGCACTCATCCTTCCTACGCGATCGTTTCTCTTTCCATCCTGATCTTTGGGCGGCCTCCTTTAAGCATTCTTTCAACCGGCAACTGTTCATCATCCAGCCATGGACGGATGTGTCCCCAGTCTGGAGGGCATTTTTCAGACGGACCTCCAGCGGGTCCATTCCAATGCCCTCGGCGGCCACGTCGATGATTGACTCCAGGGCAAAATGAAGCTGCGGGTTTCCGTATCCCCGGTAAGAGCCGATTGGGGTGAGGTTGGTATAGACCAGGTCGGCTCTGCATTTCACGTTTCTAAAATGGTAGAGGGAGGTGGCCCGGGTGGCCGTGGTGGTGATGACCGCAGGACCGGTGCCCGCATACGCCCCAGAGTTAGCCAGGATGCGGAGATCCTTGGCCGTAAAAGTGCCGTCCTTTCTGATCCCCAGTCTGATTTTTATCTCCGCGGGCATGCGCGAACGGGAGGCCGCAAACTCCTCTTCCCAGGTGTTCAGGATGCGGACCGGCAGCCCCGACTTCTGGGCCAAAAAAATGCAGATCGGATAAAGCGGTAGCACCTGAGTGGCTTTGCCTCCGAATCCCCCTCCCACCGTCGTTTGGATGACGCGGATTTTTCCCTGCGGCAGGTTTAAAATTCGAGAAAGCAGCTCGCGGTTTCTGGCGGGGGCCTGCAAGGAACCCCAGAGGGTGATATTTCCAGAGCTATCTACCTTGGCTACGCAGACATGCGGCTCAAGGTACGCCTGATGAACATTGGAGGTGCAGAATTCTTCTTCAAAGATGTAGTCCGCTTCCCGGAAGCCTTCTTCAACGCTGCCTCGCTCAAATTCAATATGAGAGGCGAGGTTGGCAGTTCCCTCGTGAATTTCCGGGGCGCCCGGCGCGATGGCTTCCCGAGGAGAAAATACAGATGGCAGTTCTTCATACTCCAGCCGGATGAGCTCGACGGCCTCAAGGGCTGTTTCCTCATCGACCGCTGCCACGGCAGCCACTTCATCGCCGATGTAGCGAACCTTTTCTACGGCGAGGGGATATTCGTCGTGAATCTGGGCGCCATATTTTATCTTCGGGGTATCTTCCGCTGTGACCACAGCTCTTACGCCAGCAAGTTTTTCAGCCCGGCGAGTGTCAACCTGGAGAATCTGCGCATGGGGCAAGGGGCTCCGCAATATTTTGCCATGGAGCATTCCGGGAAGACTCAGGTCGATTCCATAAACCGCCTTGCCAGTGGCCTTTTCCCAGGCCTCCACGTTGCTGATTCTCCGGCCGATTACGGACCGCTTTTCCACAGGCTAATTCCCCTTTTGGGCAAGCGACTTCACCGCTTGCAGGATCTTCGTATATCCTGTACAACGGCACAGGTTCCCCGCCAGAGCTTCCTTGATCTGTTCGTCCGTTGGGTGGGGATTTTGATCCAGAAGGGCCTTGGCCGTGAGGATCATCCCCGGAGTACAGAAACCGCATTGAATGGCCCCATGCTCCACAAAGGCCCTCTGCAGCGGATGTCCCTCTCCATTCTTTTGCAGGCCTTCTATGGTAAGGACTGACTTGCGGTCTGCCTCCACGGCCAGGATTAAACAAGAGTTGACGGCCTTCCCATCCAGAATCACCGTACAGGCTCCGCAATTTCCGAGATCGCATCCCTTCTTTGTGCCCGTGAGCCCCAGAGTTTCCCGGAGAAAGTCCAGAAGGGTAAGATTCGCTTCCACGGAAGCGATGTGTAAGGACCCGTTTGCCTTCACCCTGATTTTTGGCATAAAAATTTCCTTTCAGGATCGACGGAACCAAAGGGAAAGTGAACGGGGAAAAATTTTTCGGTTCATTGTTTCATTCTCTCAGCTATGATTTCTTTAATTGCTTCCTCAGCCAGGTGGCGAATTATTTCCCTCCGGTACCATTCCGACCCCCGAAGGTCCGACAAGGGAATAGCCTCCTCCGAGGCCAATCCGGAGGCCTGCCGAACGAGGTCTTCATTGATCTCGGCATTGATCAGAATTTTTTCTGCTTTTCTGGCCCGGAGGGGCGTGGGAGCCACAGCTCCCAAGCCAATCCGGAGGTCTTTAAAGACTTTTCTCGAAGGATCGAGCACCCCCAGCACGGCCACTCCCACCACGGCCAGGTCCATCGCCCTGCGCAGAGAAAATTTTTTGTATACCCCCCGGGACCCTGAAGGAGATGGAGGAAGAAAGATTTCTGTCAGGAGTTCGTCTGGCTGGAGGGCGCATTTTCCGGGGCCGAGGAAAAAATCTTGAATCGCCAGATTTCTTTCGCTGCCTCTCCGGGCCAGCTTCACTTGAGCATTCAAGCAGAGAAGGGCGGGCAAGGTATCACCCCCAGGAGAAGCATGGCAGATATTTCCCCCGAGGGTGGCACGGTTTCTTACCTGCAGGGAGCCGACCTGGGAAGCAGCCTGGGCCAAAAGGCTCCACCCGTTACCAAGGAGCGGCGAACGGCTCAGGGCTTGCAAGGTTGTAAGGGGGCCCACTCTCAGGGAACCATCCGGATTTGCTGCCACCCCATCGAGGAACGAAAGGGCCTTGATGTCGATTACGTGGGATGGGGCTTTTATCCTTCTCTTCATTTCTACCAGCAAGTCAGTTCCGCCAGCCAGCACAGCAGCGTCTTCTTTATGCCGGCTGAGAAGGCCGAAGGCCTGCTCCAGACTCCTGGGCTTATGGTAGGAAAATTTTTTCATTCAGGCTGCCTTCTATTAATGCAGGCCAGAGCCATTAGAATCCGTTCATTCTGACGGATGGTTTCCCTGAAGGCTTTGCAAAAAAGGGGCGTAGGCCGGGTCGGCCCTAAGCATTTCTTTCAGAGCCTGTCCCCCCGCCTTCAAGATAAAAGCCATTTCAACACATCTCCGGGTCAGCGTTTCACAGGCGCGAACTGCTACCTTGGCATCCATTTCCTCTCGATCGTATTCTTTCTCGAGCGCGTCGGTCTCCTTTTGCGCCCGGGTCCAGCCGGCAGCACCCAGGTAGGACTCCCATCCATCGCCGGAGACCGGGATACAGTTCAACAGGACAGCGTGCTGTTGAAGAAAGGCAATGGTCAACTCCTGGCCAGCAAAAAGATGGGAACCTTGGACAATTACGCCCACCACCTTCAGTCGGCGGGGAGAAGGAACTTCATAAACCTTTCGCTGGCTATTCCCCAACCGGTCCAAAAAACATTTCAACTGCCCGGGAATGCCTAAGTGGTATACCGGAACGGAATAGAGGATCACATCAGCCTTGACCCAGCAGTCCCGCACCTCTTGAAACCCGTCCTGTATGACACACTCGCCTTTGGTTTTGGCGCAGGCTTCGCAGCTCAGGCAGGGGGCGATCTTGTATGACCGCAATTCCAGCATTTCGATGGAAACCTGCCCGGCGGCCGGAAGTTTTTTCACCGACTTGATCGCTTTCTTTAACAGAAAGAGGCTATTGCCTTTTCTCGGGCTGGCACAGATTCCCAGAAGCTCTATTTTCTCCAGGTTCATTTTTTAGTTTCCTTGAGTAATCTACGATCAGGTCGCGAAGAACGGGATATCCCGGCAGAGGTTCAATGATCATATCCTTTTCCATGAAATGTTTACATGGGAGGAGAGCCCTCCCGCTCACCTTCACGGCGCACACGTTGCACCATCCACCGGCAAAGCAAGAGCCGCGGAAAGCCAGGGAGCCGTCGAGATGTTGGTAAATGTAATACAAAGAGTCGAGAATCGTGCTTTCCTTTTCGAAGGGAATGATATATTCCTGGTAGTAAGGGGAAGAGCCCTGGTCAGGATCGAATCGCAACACCTGTATTCTGCTCATCTCTGGCATTTCCATCATGCCTCCGGGTTCATATGAGTTAATTTCACCTTTTCGGTTTGCCAGCTGACCCCTTCCCCTGATTTTTTCAAGATAATATTCGCCAGCCACCTGTCATTATCCGGGAAAGGGAAATCTTTCCGGTAGTGGGCGCCCCGGCTTTCTTCGCGAGCGAGAGCAGCGGTAAGGACCAGGGAGGAAATCCGGATCATGTGGCCTAATTCGAAAGCATCGTAGAGTTCTCGGTTGTACCTGCCGGCCGGGCAGATGACCAAATTTTGATCCGCCTCCTCCTGGAGAACCTGAAGAGGGGCCAGCGCGCACTTCATCTTTCCCCCCTCTCGAATCACCCCGGCTTTTTCCCACATGAGATTCTGAATCTGCTTCTTCCCTTCCACTGGTCTTAACCCGGTTTCTCTTGTTCTCCACCGGGAAATTCTTTCTTGTAAGGAATTCATTCGCTTCTCCAGAGCCTCTTCCTGCCTGTTTTCTCCATGCTCTTTGGCCCAGATAGCGGCAAACTTTCCGGTTCTCGACCCGCTGACCAAAATTTCGGAAAGGGCATTCCCCCCTAAGCGGTTTGCCCCGTGGTATCCGGCAGTGGCTTCCCCCCCGGCAAACAAACCGGGAACATTCGTTTCTCCCCGTTCATTCACCCGCGCGCCGCCCATGAAAAAATGCGCGGAAACCTTGGTTTCGATTGGCCGCTTGCTGATATCCACACCGATCTGCATGAGTTTCTGGTAATAGTTCCCGATCTCATATTCTTTCTGGATTTTCTCCGGGGGAAGATGGGTAATATCCATGTAAACTCCCCCGTTGGCAGTTCCCCGGCCCTCGATGATTTCCCGGTAGATGGCCAGAGAGAGCTGGTCGCGGGTCGCCTGGAATCTCCAGCCCGGCATTTTCTTCTCCATAAATTCTTCCCCTAGGGCGTTATACAGGCGTGCCCCGGTTCGGATTCTCAGGAAGGCGGTGGCTGTGGGGCCGAGTCCGGGGAGCTTGGGGGAGCAGACCGTTGTTGGGTAGAACTGGATGAACTCCATGTCTGCAAGCTCTGCACCGGCCTCGAACATGAGGCTGATCCCATCTCCGGTGTTGTCGAGCGATGTAGTGTTATTTTTGTAAATTTGCGCCCCGCCGCCCGTGGTGACAACGATTGCCTTCGCCTTGAAAATGATGAAGGAGGAATCGGGCCACCTAAGCCCCAGGGCATAATGAGGACCTTCGGGGGTGATCAGCAGGTCAATGATCATCACTTCTTCAAAAACTTGCACTTCCGGTGTCTTTTTAACTTTTCTGGCCAGGGTGCCCATGATCATCGGCCCGGTTCGCCTGTCGTAGTGGCAGGCCCGGGGATAACTGTGCCCCGGCATCATCACCTGATGCAGCTTTCCATTTTCCATGTCGAACTTGGCCCCGTAGGAAATCAACTCTTCGATCCTCTCCGGGGCTTCTTTTGTGAAAATGTCCACCAGGTCCTGCCGGTTAAGGAATTGTCCCCCCCGTAAAGTATCCTCCAGGTGCTTCCGGGGATTGTCTGCAGGGTCGGCGATCCCGAAGGCCGCACAGACGGAGAAGGCCCCCATGGGGGTACATCCAGATTTTCCAAAAATTCCCTTTTCTACGAGGCCAACGCGGCTTACCTCTTTGGCGGCCCAGATAGCGGCGATGGCTCCCGCCCCCCCGCCGCCGATCACGAGAACGTCGAGATCAAAACATTCCGCGTCCAGCATGAAAAAAGATCCTTTCAAATTTTCCCCCTCACCCTCGCCCAGTGGAGTAGGCAAACTTACTCCACAGGGCGAGCCCTCTACCCCCTTGGGAAGAGGGTGGGGGTGAGTGGGACTCACACCACAAACAGTTTCCTTTCCATCTGCGTGAGCCGGCGGAAACCATCGGGAGTGATTTCTACGATGTCCTCGATCTGTAGGCCACCAAAACCCGGCTCATAGTACGGGGTCTCAACGCAGAAAACCATTCCCGGTTCGAGTTTCACCGGATTCCCGGGGGTGATCAAGGGTAAATCATAGCCTTCGATGCCAGTCCCGTGGCCGAGATGATGCCGCTCATAGTGAGGAATTCCCTTTTCTTTCACTTCCTTCATTCCCATCTGAAATAGGTCTGAGATTACGGCGCCCGGTTTCAGAGCCTCAAGAATCCGTCCCTGTCCGGCAACCAGCGCCTCATGGTATTTGATCTGCTTGGGGTCCACGGGCCCTAGCACCGCTGTCCGGGCGATGTCTGCATGGTAAGCCTGAAAAAGGCAACCCACATCGAATCGCACCAGTTCTCCTTTGCGGATCTTTCGGTCTGAGGGTTCCACATTGGGGAAAGCGCCGCGGGGTCCGGACCCGATGCAGGAGAGGGTGGGAAGTCCCCCCTGACGGATTACGGATTCTCTAAAAATCAGGTCTAAGTCTTTTTCGCTCACCCCTTCCGCGATGGCGGAGATCGCCGCCGCGAGGGCGCGCTCAGCCACTTCCGTGGCCTTCTGTATACGACGAACCTCCTCAGCGGTCTTGGCAGTTCGAATCTCGCGGAAAAGATCATAAGCCGGCCGCGTCTGCAAGCCGGGGACCTCTTTCTCCAGTATATCTCCCAGGAAGATCACATCGCTGCCCTGATCCACGCCGATCCGACCCCCCTGAATCCCATTGTCTTTCAGGCACTGGATCAGCGCCGCGACGGCGTTTGGATACCTGGGAAACCCCTGAAGGGCCTGGAATAAATTTCTGGATTCAGCATCCATACCGCTCTGGTTCTCGGGAGCGAAATAGAATTCGCCGTAGCTGTAAAACCGCCGCACCCAGGTGTTGCCCTGCAAGGGATGATCCGCCAAGCCCCGGCTAATGACCATGTCCGGCCTCATCTCTTTTTTGGATATCACAGCGTAAACCTGGCGCGCCCGGTGGCGCAAAGAGGTGAGAATCCAAAAACCGGTAAGATAAGCGACGTTCTCAGGGGTCGTCGCCACCAGGGCTTCGAGCCCATTCTTTTCCATCACCTGTTCGGCCCGGGATTTATTGAGTAGCATCCTTCCCTCTTACGTGCCAAAATCTCCAAAACTAATACAAACGCAATTACATTTTTTACATCATACTCCGCTTCCCTTCATCCCATCCCTCTCCCCAGGCGGGAGAGGGGAGGGTGAGGGGGTAATTGTCAAAGGTTTAAATGCATTTGTATTATTTTATCATTCCCAGCTTTTTCATGAATCCTTCCGCCACTGTTTTGTAAACCGCAAGTTCCTTTTCGAACGCCGCCCTTGGCAGGTAGGCGCTGTAGGCTCCGATCTTCTTCATCTCCTTCTGGTATGATTCCTGTTCGTTCGCCTTCCCGATGGCCTCGCTCAACTTATCAACCATGAAGTCAGGGGTGGCTTTGGGAGCAAAGATTCCACCGAAAGGATACGGGAGCCGCAGTTTGTAGCCATGCTCCTCAACTGTGGGGATCTGGGGAACATCTTCTATTCGCTTATCTGCGTAAATCGCCATACCCTTGAGAGTTCCAGCTTTAATGTGGGAGACGACCCCGGGAAGGTTGGCGAAACCGATGGGTACATGCCCTCCCAGGACAGCGATCACCACGTGGGCATCCCCCTGGAAGGGGACATCGATTATCTTCAACCCCAATAAATCCGCCAGGTCAACCCCCACCAGGTGGGTCGTGGCTCCCTTTCCCGTGTGACCGTACTTCATCCCTGGGTTCTTCTCCACCCACTGGACGAATTCTCGCAGCGTGTTGGGCGGGGCATCATTTTTGACCACGATGGTGGTGAGCATCATGAACTGGCGGGCCACCGGCCGAGTGTCCGCGCTCGTATAAGCGGCTTCCGTACGGTAATATTCGGGGAAGGCCAGCACGGGAGCAAAGACTCCGATGGTATAACCCGGCTCACCCCTGGTCACCGCAAAGCCGCCGATCGCTCCGCCACCTCCCGGTTTGTTTACTACGAGCAGCGGCTGACCCAGATAAGGCTCTATCGCATTTGCTAGGACCCGCGCAGTTAAGTCTGAGATCCCTCCCGGGGGATAGGGAACGATGATTTGCACGGCCTTCTCTGGATATTTGCCGAAGGCAGAACCTACCATGACTCCCATTAAAGCGAAACATACGATACCCAGCAGACAGAAGCGGTTCATGTGTTTCATACCTCTACCTCCTTTTTTGAAAATGGTATTGGGAAAATCTAACCACGGAGACAAGAAAAATCAAATATCAAAATTACAAACCAAAATGCAAAATAAAAAGCGTCTTTCATTTTCAATTTTGATTTGTCATTTTGCATTTTGTCCCGCCATGGCGGGATTTGAATTCTGGATTTAGTTTGGTTTCAAATAAAAATCAGGTTACGTAATGTTCTTCTGCCAAATAGCGGTCCCCGCTGTCCGGCAGCACCGTGATCACATTTGCGTCTTCGAATTTTTTCCCTTCCCTGAGGGCCACCAGCACGTTGGCTCCAGAAGACACACCCGCAAACAGACCCTCTTTCCAGAGGTTGTGAGTCATAACCACAGCTTCCTCATCGCTGACCCGGACCACTTCATCGATCAGGTTTTTGGCCTGCAGCATGTCCGCGATAATTCCCCCATCTGTCTCACTTCGCGGATAGGGTTGCCCCGGGATCATGGGAATCTTGGAAGAACCTGGCTGAATGCCGACGATCCTTACCTTGGGGTTGGCTTCTTTCAGGACCTCGGCAATCCCTTTAAGGGTGCCGCCGGTTCCGACGGAGGCGACGAAAACATCCACCTTACCGTCGGTTTGTTCGAGAATCTCTTTTCCCGTCTCCCGGTGGGCCAGAACATTGGCCGGGTTGCTGAATTGCCGCGCCCACCAGAAGTGGGGATGCTCTCTCTCCAGTTCCAGGCATTTCACCCTCCCGGGTCGTTCCACTTCTGCTCCGGCTACGCTTCGTTCCTTCATTTTCTCTAAATCTTCCGGGGGAAGGGAGCGGACATCGGCCCCGTAGCTCCTCATGATCTTTCTTTTTTCGGCGCCGATTTTCCCCGGGGTGGTTTCGTAGATGATCACGGTGTAACCTTTCAGGCAACCCACGAAAGAAAGAGCAATCCCCGTATTGCCGGTGCTGCTCTCCAGGATGGTATTGCCGGGCTTCAGATTCCCTTTTTCTTCGGCCTCCTGGATCATTTTCAGGGCGATCCGGTCCTTCAAGGAGCCGGAGGGGTTGACATACTCCACCTTAACAAGAACATTGGCCTTGATGTTTTCAGCCAGCCGGCCAAGCTTTATCATGGGCGTATGACCGATTAAATCCAAAACGCTCTTCGCTTTCATTTGAGCTCCTCGCAAATGGTATTGTCAAAATCTAACCTCAGAGGCCACAGTGCGGCATAGCCGCAACCAAAAGAAAATAAAAACCTAATCTTAGCCAGTAGCTTGAAGGTACCAATTATTTTTGCTTAATAACTGAAGTCTTGCACTTTTAATAGTAAAACTCGCTTCGCTCGTTTTCTCCTGCGGGGCATTTACCCCGCAGGAGACCAAGGGGATGCTACACGCCCCCTTGGAACCCCAATACAAGGCTCCCCGCAGCAGAGCTGTGGGGTATAAACTCCGCGATCAAAAGCGTCTTTCATTTTCAATTTTGATTTGTCATTTTGCATTTTGATTTTTGGATTTTGGATTTAGTTTCATCATGGCGACCTCTGTGGTTTCATATGCTCTCCTTTTTTTCATAAAAGTTTTGACAGTACCAGAAGATCTCCCAATGTTCTTGTTCAAACCTCCTTTTCCACAACCAATTCCCTTTTTTTCATGAGCGAGGGAATAAAGGATGTCAAGAGAAGGCCAGCGGCAACGATCAGGCAGCCGGCGCTGATGGGCCGGTTCAGGAAAACCAGAAAGCTCCCGTCCGAAATGATGAGCGATTGACGCAAGGCCGTCTCCATCATGGGGCCCAGCACAAAGGCCAAAACTAAGGGGGCAGGCTCGTATTCGAATTTTCTCATCAGATATCCCACAACCCCGAAGAAAAGCATCATGGCTACGTCAAAGATGCTGTAATTCTCGGAATAAGAACCGATCACGCAGAAGAGAAGGACCAGGGGAAAAAGGATAGTATGGGGAATACGCAGAATCTGTACCCACAGCCCAATCAGCGGCAGATTTAAAACCAGGAGCATGACGTTCCCCACATACATGCTGCCGATCACCCCCCAGAAAACATCGGGATGCTCTTTCATCAGCATCGGCCCGGGGGTGATTCCGTGCATCATCAACGCTCCGATCAAGATGGCCATGAGAACGTTGCTCGGGATGCCCAGAGCCAGAAGGGGGATGAAAGCGCCGGACGCGGCGGAATTGTTGGCCGATTCCGGGGCGGCCACGCCCTCGATGGCCCCCCGGCCGAAGCGTTCGGGGGTCCTGGAGAATCGTTTCTCCATCGCGTAGGCCACAAAAGAAGCGAGTATGGCCCCTCCTCCCGGAAGTATGCCTAGGAAAAAACCGATGAATGAACCCCGGATGATGGCCCACTTGCTCTGGCCCCATTCTTTGAGGGAAGGGAGAAGGTGGGTGATCGGCGTCTTGGAGACTTCTCGATAAAGGGTCTTTTCCACGTTGAGGAAAACCTCAGAAATGCCGAGGAGCCCCATGATCAGAGGAATGAGGCCAATCCCGTCCATGAACTTCGGGATCCCCAGAGTAAACCGCGGCTTGCCGGTGATGTTGTCCAAGCCGACCAATCCCAGGAAAATCCCTATCCCAGCCATCAAAAGAGCTTTGACGATAGACTTCTGGGCCAGGTAGGTAAGGATGATCAGGCCGAGGATCATCAGGGCAAAATACTCTGGCGGACCAAAGCGGAGGGCCACGGAAACCAGAGGCGGGGATAGGAGCTGCAGGCCTACAATTCCCAGCGTGCCAGCAATGAATGAGCCAAAGGCAGCGATGCCGAGAGCCGGCCCGGCCCTTCCCTGAAGGGCCATCTGGTAGCCGTCGAAGGTGGTCACCACGGAGGCCGCTTCTCCTGGAATATTGATCAGGATCGAAGTCGTGGACCCGCCATACATCGCTCCGTAATAGATCCCGGCCAACATGATGATTGCCGGGGCGGCCGGCATTTTAAAAGTCAAAGGAAGGAGGATCGACATCGCTCCCGCAGGGCCAAGGCCGGGGAGGACACCGATGAGTGTACCCAGGAAGACGCCAAGGAAGCAGTAGAACAGGTTTATGGGCTGAAAGGTTACGGAAAGCCCCGTCATCAAGTTTGTGAAAAAATCCATCCGCTGTTCCTTTTTTAGAAACCGAAAATCCCCCTGGGGAGTGTCGATTCTAAGGAGAAGCTGAGGAGAAGATAAGAAAAACTGGTGCTGAGGATGGATATGAGGAGCACCTTCCACCAGGAGAGAGTTTCCATGCCTTTCAGCAGCACAAGCAGGAAAAGGAAAGTGGAAACGGCGAAGCCGAGCCACTCAAACACCAGGATATATCCGATCGTGATCAGGCAAACCGCCAGAGGACGCTTCCAGCGTACACCCTGCCACAGAGTAGAAATCTTTCGGTCCTTTTCCCGATGTTTCCTCAAAGACTGGAAAAAAATGATGAGGGCCATGAGGCTGACGAAACTGCTGGCTAAGAAGGGCAGGAAGCCAGAACCGGGTTCGCGCGCCGTTCCGAGACCATGGATGACGGAGCCATATACGGCGCTCAAGCCAATGGCGAACCAAACTAAGGCACTCAGGCGGTCGGCGTTCATTGCAGTCCCATTGTCTCGTTCACGGATTGAAAAATTCTGCACACCAACCTGGTCTCATTTCGCTTCCTTCATACTGTCTTGAACCGAAAGATGATGATGCATTTGAGTCGAGTAGACCGGTTTCTCCCGATACTACAGGTTGAGGTTTGTTTTCTCCGTTTACCGCCTGGTTTCCCGGCGGTGCCACATTATTTCAACCATTTATCCGTTGGCCCCGGCCCCTCACAGAACCGGACTTGCGGATTTCCTGCATCCGGCTCTTCAAGCAGGTTCACAGCTTGTCTGCTGATAGTCGATTTGGTTTCGGTGACAATGTTATTACCCGGGCTCTGTGTCCCGCATTGTTTCTCCGCCTCGATACACCTGCCTGTCAACCCCTTCCCTCCACCAGCGTTACCCGGCTTCATCAGTACTATGGGTCGATCCGACTACCTGTACCTCGTCCTCAAACCTCGTTCCCTCGGTTCCAAGTACCCCCTTACCGGAGGAAGGCACAGGTCCTCCCAGGTTCCTGGAAAATCCCTTGAACAACATGCCGTGGACTATGACCCCGGTGGAGTATCCGCCATCTCGCCTGTAGCGATGGCTTCGTTGCTGCCTTCAGGGTTCTTAATCCCTTGGGCTTGCTCCACAACATAAGCGTTTTCGGGGCTGAACACCTTTACCCTTGCGGATTACGGCCTGCTGTCTCCCTGTTTACGCTTCACCCATACAGTTACCTGCATAGATGCAAAACTCGGTTCTGACGGTCGGCTAACTTTGTCAGGCTGGCTTCTCAACCAACTGGATTCCCCAGGCTTTGCCTGGCGCACTAAGAACTCGCTTTTGGGTAGGGGGAGTATACTGGGAAGGCAATTGTGCGTCAAGGGAATTTGAGCACAAGATCTTGGGTTTGTTTGGGG
>Ga0315276_10003434_pt1 | contig 14516 bp, 14 predicted proteins | sample YL17G05_0_MG_FD_204542 | JGI IMG/M metagenome (GOLD analysis project Ga0315276, IMG submission 204542) | Sediment microbial communities from Yellowstone Lake, YNP, Wyoming, USA - YL17G05_0 | ecosystem: Environmental > Aquatic > Freshwater > Lake > Sediment | place: USA: Wyoming | collected...
GATGGCCGCCCGGATCGAGGACGATCCTCGTCCCGTCGATGCGAACACTGCCGCCACAGTGAGCCGTCGGGGCAGTCGCCGCTTCAGGCGCGTCCGAGGCAACCGCGTCGAACGTGCGGTCGTAGCCGGCAGCGACGACGGCGTCATGGACGGTTGGGTCGAATCGTCCGCCCGTCGCGTCGCGGGCATCGAGCGCGAGCTCGACGACCCGAACGAGATCCAGGCTCGCGTTCTCGAGGACTCCCTCGCGGTTGAGCCGCGATAGCTCCGAATCGTCCCGGAAGCGCGACATCACCTGCTCGAGCCGCTCGAACTCTTCCTCGGCGCGGTCGAGCGCCATGTCTGCGCGCTCGCCGGGCTCTGCGTCGAGCAACAGCTCCACGTCGGTGCCCATTGCCCTGAAGGCTCGCCGGAGCATCACGACGTCCGTGTGATCGTGAGCGGGGGGAGGTTGACGACGCGAACGCTGGGCGCTGCGGAGTACTGCGAAGTCGACGACGACGTCGCGGACGACTGCGCCACCTGCAGCGATCGGGCCTGAGCAGCCGCGGCCTGTGCCTTGACGGCTGCGATCTGCGCCCTGCGGGCTCTCAGTGCCTGCCGGTACGCGGCCATCCGGGTGTCGACGACGTGCTGGACGAGCTTCGCGTCGGCCCGCAGTCGTTGCTCGCGCTGTGCGAGCACGGCGAGCCGCGGGTCGGTGCTGGTAGTGGCCCAGGGATGCGCGGCGACCGCTGCCCAGCTGAGGAAGAAGACGACGACCGCGATGACAACCGCGTAGAGCCGATGGCTCGTATCAGTCATCCTGCCCAGCCCCTTCGAACTCCGACCCCGGCTCTCCCCGCGCGATGCTTGATCACGACGATGAATGGCGGGCGGGGGTAGACGACGCGAAAAAAGACGACGACCGCGATGACAACCGTGTAGAGGCGATGGCTCGTATCAGTCATCCTGCTCAGCCCCTTCGAACTCCGACCCCGGCTCTCCGCCGGCGCGATGCTTGATCACGACGATGGGTGGCGGGCGGTGGTAGACGACGCGCACCGGAGCGGCGCTCTGGACGGGGCCGCTGACGGCGCTCTGCGTCGACTGGGTGACCGTCGCTGCCGCGGGAACGAGCGGCAGGGCCGGCGGCTTCTGTGCGAGCGCCTTTCGCAGCGACGCCTCGTACCGGTTGAGCTGCGCGGTGCGCTGCACGACCTGGTTGTCCTTGGAAACTCGCGCCTGGTTGCCGAGGGAGAGGGTGTTCCCGAGCGCGAAGACCCCTGCGACGGCTGCCAGGCCTACGGCGAGTGAGACGATGAGTGCGCGAGTGCGGGGCATTGTGAGACCTCCGGTTGAGATATGCCCTCTGAAGGTATGGCTGCTGTGGCAAGGATCGGGCCAGGCGAAGGCAAGGACTTCGCAAGGACTCGGGAGAAGATCGTGCGTGGAGTGGATTCGCACCCTACGATCAGTTCATGCATCTGCTCGTCGTCGAGGACGAAGACTCGATCGCAGAGCCGCTCGTCGAGGGCCTGTGTGCGGAGGGCTTCGACGTGACGCGCGTTGCGACGGGCCAGGGCGCTCTCGATGCGCCTCCCGTCGATCTCGTGCTGCTCGACGTCCGGCTTCCCGACATCGACGGGTTCGCCGTCTGCCGCGAGCTCCGGGCGCGCTCGGACGTGCCGATCATCATGGTCACGGCAAAGGGGGAGGAGATCGACCGCGTCGTCGGGCTCGAGCTCGGTGCCGACGACTACGTCGTCAAGCCCTTCGGCCTGCGCGAGCTCGTCGCGCGAATCCGCGCCGTGGCGCGTCGTACGTCCGGGCGCACCGAGGTGCGCGAAATACTCATCGTCGGCGAGCTCGAGGTTGACGTCCCGGCGAGGCGGGCGACGCTGGCCGGCCGCGAGTTACAGCTCACCCTGAAGGAGTTCGACCTGCTGGCGCTGCTCGCGTCCGAGCCGGGCGTCGTCGTCGACCGGCAGAAGATCCTGCGCGAGGTGTGGGACACGAACTGGTACGGCTCGTCGAAGACCGTCGACGTCCATGTCGCTGCTCTACGGAAGAAACTCGGCGATCCGACGCTGATCGAGACGGTGCGAGGAATCGGGCTGCGGCTGCGCGCATGACGCGGCGCCTGCTGATCAGCTATCTCTCCCTCGCGATCGTTGTCCTCGCGATGCTCGAGGTGCCACTTGGCTTCATCAACGCGCGCAGCGAGCGGGACCAGCTGACGGCCAAGGTCGAGCGAGACGCCGTCACGATCGCCTCGCTCGCGGAGAGCACGATCGAAGGTGATGCTCCGACGTCGAACCTGCGGGCGATCAAGGCGCTCGGCCGCCGCTACGCCGCCGCTACGGGTGCCCGGGTCGTGATCACGGACAGGCAGGGAATCTCGGTCGTCGACTCGTCCTCGTCCACACCGGGCCGGCGGGATTTCTCCACCAGGCCCGAGTTCCGGGCGGCGCTTCGCGGCGACGTCGCAACGGGGACCCGTCAATCGACGACACTCGGCTACGACCTCCTCTATGTCGCTGTGCCGATCGCCTCGGGCGGCACGGTCCACGGAGCCGCCCGCATCACGTATCCGACGTCGGAGCTCGACCGGCGCGTGCGCAACTACTGGCTCGCGCTCGTCGGGATCGCGGTCGTCGTGCTGGCGGTGGCGACGCTCATCGGCCTCAGCTTCGCGTCCTGGATCCGGCGTCCCCTGGCCGGGCTCGAGGTGGCCGCAACGGAAGCTGGCGCAGGCGATCTCTCGGCACGGGCTCCTGTCCCCGATGCACCGCCCGAGCTGCGCCGGCTCGCCCTCGAGTTCAACGACATGGTCGCCAGGGTCGACGGGCTCGTCTCCGTCCAGAAGGAGTTCGTCGCGGACGCCTCGCACGAGCTGCGCACGCCGCTGACGGCGCTGCGGTTGCGGCTCGAGAACCTCGAGCGTCATGTCGGCGCCGGCGGCCGGGCGAGCCTCGATGCTGCCGAGACGGAGGTCGAGCGGCTCTCGGGCCTTGTTGACGAGCTGCTCGCTCTCGCTCGCGCCGACGCGGGTACCGCCCCGGCCGAGATCGTCGACCTCGCCGGCGTGGCAGCTGCCCGGATCGACGCGTGGCTGCCGACCGCGGGAGAGGTTCGTCTTCGGCTCGAGGCGCCCGGGCCGGTGAACGCGCGAGTCGGTCGCGATCGGGCCGCCCAGGTGATCGACAACCTCGTCTCGAACGCCCTGCGCCATACGCCCGAGAGCTCCGCGATCACCGTCTTCGTGGCACGCGCGTCCGGAGGTCTCGTCGAGCTCCGCGTCGCCGACGAAGGTCCTGGAATGACTGCCGAGCAGAAGGCGCGCGCCTTCGATCGCTTCTGGCGCGGCGGCTCCGGTGCCGGCGGCTCGGGGCTCGGGCTCGCGATCGCCAAGCGGCTCGTCGAGGTCGACGGCGGCACGATCGAGCTCCGCGATGGACAGCGGGGCGGCCTCGAGGCGGTCATGCGCCTGCCGGCCGCCTAGATCTGCGAATTTCGGGCACGAAGGATCAAGGTTTGCCCTGAGACGCAACTCGAAGGTCGCCCTGATGGCAGCCGGGCTCGAGCGACGGATGATCGTCTCGAGATGACTGCGACCGTTCAGGAGCGCGTGTCCCGACTCGAGTCGTCCCTCCAGCGGTTGGAGGAGCGCGTCGACCGCCTCGAAGGGCTCTCCGCGACCACCCAGGCCCCTGCGCCTCGCCCGCGTGCGGTTCCCGAAAGCGACGGGTCGGAGTCGCCGCAGTCCGTCGTGCCCGGGGCCAGCCTCGAGGACATCCTCGCCGGACGTATCTTCGCGTGGGTCGGCGGGGTCGCGATCGTGCTGGCGGCGGCGTTCTTCGTCCTGACGGCCGTTCGGCGCGGCTGGATCGACGAACGGACGCGGATCGCCCTCGCGTTCGTGGGCTCGATGCTCCTCGTGGCCGGCGGTGTGGTGCTGCACGAGCTGAAGGGCCAGACGCAGGCCGCAAGGGCTCTCGTCGCGAGCGGCATCGCAGCCGGGTACCTGACGCTCGTCGCTGCCACCCAGGCCTACGATCTGATCGCCCCGGCTCCCGGCTTTGTCGTGGCGGGAGTGATCGCCCTCTCGGCGATGGCGATTGCGGTGCGCTGGCGCTCGCCGCTCGTCGCCGGCGTCGGCATCGGCGGCGCGCTGCTCGCGCCGGTTGTCGTCGGGTCAGGCACGTCCGGTGCGGCGCTCGTCTTCATGGCGATCGCGCTCGCCGGCGCCGTCGGCGTGCTCGTGTGGTGCGCGTGGTCCTGGCTCGCGGTGATGGCGTTCGTGCTGACCGTGCCGCAGCTCCTCGTCTGGCTCTTCCCTGACGATCTTGACAAGCCGTCGCTCGGGCTCTCCCTCTGTGTGCTGACGCTCTTCTGGGCGCTCTACCTCGGGGCGGCGGCCGGCTTCGAGTTCCGGGTTCCGACCACCAGGATCAGGGTCTCCTCCACGATCCTGGTCGGCCTCGATGCTGCGCTCGTGACGGGAATCGGGTGGGCCCTCCTGGACGATGCCGGGTATCGCTCCGCGGGGACCGCCTGGATCCTCGCCTTCGCCGCTGCTCACGTGGCGATCGGGATCGCGTCGCGCTTTCCTTCTCGCGTGAATCCCACGTTGGGCGATCTGGTCATCGCCATCGGGCTCGGCCTGTCCGCGATCGGGCTCGCCCTCGCGGTCAACGGCCCTGTCCTCGTCGCCGGCTGGAGCGCAGAGGCCGTCGCTCTCGGTGTCGTCTCGTGGCGGCAGCAACGACCGAGGGTGCTGTCTCCGGCACTTGGATTCCTGGCGCTCGCGATCTCGCACGTCCTCGTGGTCGAGGCACCTCCGCGGGCGCTGTTCCTCGGAGTCGACGACCTCGGCGCGGCCGTCGCCTCCATCGCTGTGGTCGCACTCGCGGCAGCGGCGTTGGCGGCCCTCGCCGGGCCCGAGCACCGGTTGGGCGGTTCGAAGACGGGCGCCCGGGAGGTGATCCGCTTCCGTTTCCGCTCCGTCTTCGTGTTCGTCGCCGGGGTCGCCGCCCTCTATCTCGTTTCGGTCGTCGTCGTCGATCGATGGGGAGTGGACGAGAGCGGCGACCCGCGCCAGGCCGGTCAGCTCGTGCTCAGCCTGCTCTGGAGTGGGGTCGGCCTCGCCGCCGTTGCAGTCGGGCTCGTGCGTGACGTCAGGGCGCTTCGGTACGGCGGGTTGGCCCTGCTCGTGACTGCGGTCGTCAAGGTGTTCGCCTACGACCTCGCAGCGCTCACCAGCCTCGCCCGCGTGGCCTCGCTCCTCGTCGTCGGGTTGCTGCTGATCGCCGGGGCCTTCTTCTACCAGCGGCTTCGGCTCACCCCGGCCGCTTCTGCCGGAAGCGACTGGAGCGACGGATGAGAGCACGTGCCCTTCTCGTCGTCGCCACGGCCTTCGCCGTCTGGGCGTCCTGGGCGACAGCCGCCTCGGCGCCGCAGGTCGACGAGACGGCATTCCGTTATGTGCGCACTCTCGGTTGCTCCGGCGCCGGGTCTTGCGTCTTCGAGCCCGACGCGCGCCTCTACGCGCACGCGAAGCCCGGCTTCGCCGATCTTCGCGTCGTCCTCCCGAACGGCAGCCAGGTTCCCTGGCGGAAGATGCCGCGGGCGGCGGACGAGCGGGCCATCCCTGCCGCCGTCGTCTATCGGGGCCGCCGAGGACGGCGCGCGGAGACGCTGCTCGACGTCGGGCCCCGGAGCCCACGGCTCGACGGGCTCGCGCTCGAGATACCCGACTCCGGCTTCGTGGGGCGGGCCGAGGTGCTGGGAAGCGACGACCGGCGCTCCTACGTGAAGCTCTCGACGACGGTCGTCTACGACATCGACGGAGCCACGAGCGCGCGCAGCACGACCGCGGTCTTCCCACCGGCGAGCTTCCGCTACTACCTCGTGCGGACGAGCGGCGTGAGTGCCGTTGTCGGAGCGAGTTCCGAGCGCCGGGTTGCGCGCGTGCCGCTCGTTCAGCGGACATTGCGATCGACGCGCATCATGCAGGTGGGTCGCACGACGGTGGTCGTTGCCGATCTGGGATTCCCCCACGTGCCGGTCGGCGCGATCCGGGTCTCCACCGCCACGCCCGTGTTCGAGCGGGAGTTGTCGGTCGACTCGTCGGCCGACGGTGCGGCCTGGGTGCCGGTGGCGGTCGCCAGGATCTCGCGCCTACCGGGCTCGGGAATCCAACCCGTCGACATCTCCTCGAGCGGGCGCTTTCTGCGGTTGACGATCGCCAACGGCGATGACGCGCCGTTGTCCAGGGTACGCGTGAGCGCCCTCGCGCGATCGCACGCCATCCTCGTCGAGGGAGGAGGCACCGGGGCCCTCCGGCTCCTGTACGGCAACTCCCGGGCGTCGTCGCCGAGCTACGACTACACCCGCCTGCCGCCGAGCCTGCTCCGGCTCGACCGGGTGCGGGAGGGACAGCTCGGTTCGGAGGAGATCAATCCGCTGGAGGTCGTTCCGTCCGTGCGTCGAGGATTCTCGGACCGGTACCCGTGGCTGGCCGGGGCCGCGCTCGCCGTGGCCGCGCTCGCGATTGGCGCTGCGGGCCTCGCGGCCGCGCTCCGGCCGCGCCCGCCGCTGCCACCCGGAGACGGCGCCGGCGCCGGCAGTTCCTAGACCGCAGGACGGGCCCTCGGCACGGTCCGGGCTGGACCCGCGCCGGTCCCGGTCCTATACTCGGTCCCGGTGGCACGCGCGCTCACAGAGATCCGGCTCCCGGTCGGCTTCGCCGGCGTGGACCCGCCGACCCGCTGGCCCCGCCCGCGCAGCGCCCCGCGGCCCGAGGCGCTCGAGGCCGGTGTCGAGACGCTGCCGAAAGTCGGCCCGGCGGTGCGCGGCCGTCTTGCCAAGCTCGGCCTTCGCACCGTCGGCGATCTGCTGGCGCACCGTCCCCGCCGCTACGAGCGGCCGATCGACGAGCGGGCGATCCGCGATCTCTTCGGCGAGGAGGAGGCCGTGATCGAGGGTGTCGTGCTCGGTGTGACCTCGCGCCGCGGCCGCGGCCGGCTCCGCATCCTCACGGCTCGGGTCGCCGACGACACGGGTGAGATCAAGGCCAACTGGTTCAACCAGCCCTGGCTCGAGGCGCAGCTCACTCCCGGGACGCGCGTGCGCCTGCGCGGGAAGCCGAGCCGCTACGGCTTCCAGGTGGCGAGCTACGACCTCGGCGAGGTCACGGAGACCGCCGACTACGCGCCGGTCTACCCGGCCAGCGAGGCGCTCGCGCAGAAGCAGCTGCGCGCGCTCGTGGGCGCGGCACTCGAGCTCGCACGGGCCGAGGGCGACGCGCTGCCCGCCCGGCTCGTGACCGCCGAGCGGCTGCCGCTGCGTGCCGACGCGCTCGTCGCGCTGCACCGTCCCCGCTCGCCGCAGGAGGCCGAGGTGGGCCGCCGCCGGCTCGCCTTCGACGAGCTCCTCGTCCTCCAGCTCGCGCTCGCCCGTCGAACTGCCGAGCGGGAGCAGCTCGTGGCGGAGGCATTGCCGCCCGCCGGCGACCTCCTGCGGCGCTACCGCGAGGTGCTCCCGTTCACGCTCACCGACGCGCAGGACCGTGCAATCGAGGAGATCGACCGCGATCTCGCCCGGACGACGCCGATGCAGCGGCTGCTGCAGGGCGACGTCGGCTCGGGCAAGACGGTCGTCGCCCTCGCCACGTTGCTGCGGGCCGTCGAGGCCGGCCGGCAGGGTGCGATGATGGCCCCGACCGAGGTGCTCGCCGAGCAGCACTTCCTCACGATCGAGGGGATCTGCGCCGAGCTCGGCGTCCGCGTCGCGCTGCTCACGAGCGCGCTCACCGCCAAGGAGCACGCGAACGTCCGCCAGCTGATCGCCTCCGGCGACGTCCAGATCGCGGTCGGAACGCATGCGCTGATCCAGAAGGAGGTCGCCTTCCGCGATCTCGCCGTCGCGGTCGTCGACGAGCAGCACCGCTTCGGCGTCGAGCAGCGCTCGGCGCTCGGTCGCAGGGGCGGCGCTGCAGTACCGGCGGGGCCCGGCGAACAGGCGGGGGTGTCTCCCGAAAGAGCAGGGGAGACACCCCACGTCTTGCACATGACCGCCACTCCGATCCCGCGCACGCTCGCGCTGACGGTCTACGGCGATCTCTCGGTCTCCGAGATCACGGCGCCGCCCGCGAACCGCAAGCCGATCGTGACCGCCTGGGTCACCGACGACCGCAGCTCCGAGGCCTACGAGCGGCTGACGCGGCATCTCACGGACGGACGCCAGGCGTACGTCGTCTGCCCGCTGATCGAGGCCTCGGAGACGACCGTGGCGCGCGCCGCCGAGGACGAGGCCGAGCGGCTGCGCCGGGCCGAGCTGAAGGGGTTCTCGGTCGGCTGCCTGCATGGGCGCCTCAAGCCCGCAGAGCGGCGCTCGATCATGGCGGACTTCAAAGCCGGTGAGATCGACGTGCTCGTCGCGACGACGGTGATCGAGGTCGGCGTCGACGTGCCGAACGCGACGATCATGATCGTCCAGGAGGCCGACCGCTTCGGCCTCGCCCAGCTCCATCAGCTGCGCGGCCGCGTCGGGCGGGGGGCGGAGCAGTCCTACTGCCTGCTCGTCTCCGGCCCGAAGGAGGAGCTGACGGACGTCGCCCACGACCGGCTCGAGGCGATGGTCACCTTGACCGACGGGTTCGAGCTCGCCGAGCGCGACCTCGAGATCCGCGGCGAGGGCCAGCTGCTCGGCGCCCGCCAGTCGGGCCTCTCCGACCTCCATTTCACGCGCTTGCGCCAGGACACGGGCCTGCTCGGCCGGGCCCGTGAGGTCGCGCGATCGCTCCCGGACGAGGGCGAGCTCGCACCGGCGGTCGATCGCCTGCTCGGGGATTCCGAGCACATCGGCGATTCCTGAGGCCGGCTGCGGTTGTGATGGGTGGGGACGAGGTCTAGGGTCGTTCATTGATGACCTGCGCAAGCTGCGGCCACCAGAACGGCCCGGCCGCGAGGTTCTGCGAGGCGTGTGGTGCTGCGCTCTCGGACGGGTCGGAGGCGCGTCGCAAGGTTGTCACGGTGCTGTTCTGCGACGTGGTCGGCTCGACGGCGCTCGGTGAGTCGACGGACCCGGAGGCGCTGCGGGCGCTACTGGCCCGCTATTTCGAGCGGATGAGCGGGATCGTGGAGTCGCACGAGGGGACGGTGGAGAAGTTCATCGGGGATGCGGTGATGGCGGTCTTCGGGGTGCCGGTCGTGCACGAGGACGATGCGTTGCGGGCCTGTCGCGCCGCGGTGGAGATGCGGGATGCGTTCGCCGACCTTGGGCTCGAGGGGCGAATCGGTGTGTGCACGGGTGAGGTCGTGACCGGCACGGTGGAGCGGCTCGCGACTGGCGACGCGCTGAACGTGGCAGCCCGGTTGCAGAGCGCTGCGGCGCCGGGTGAGGTGTTGATCGCCGGGGAGACGCGTCTGCAGGCCGGGGCGGCGATCGAGGCCGAGACGGTGGAGCCGCTCGTGTTGAAGGGAAAGAGCGACCCCGTGGTGGCGTTCAGGCTCGTGGCCGCGCACGAGGCTGCGGAGCGGCCGCACGACTCGGTGTTCGTGGGTCGGACACGCGAGCTGGAACTGCTGACCGCCGCGTGGGCGCGCGCGGTCGAGGAGAGCCGCTGCGAGCTCGTCACGGTGGTGGGTGATCCGGGGATCGGGAAGTCGCGGCTCGCCGCGGAGGCTCTGGCGTCGATCGGCGCGCGGGTCGTGCGTGGCCGGTGTCTGCCGTACGGGGCCGGGATCACGTACTGGCCGGTCGTCGAGGTGATCAAGCAGCTCGACCTGTTGCCGTCCGATCCGGCGGCGGCGTCCGCGATCCGCTCGCTCCTCGGCGAGTCGGATGCGGACGCCTCGGCGGAGGAGATCGCCTGGGCGTTCCGCAAGCTGCTCGAGGAGCAGGCGCCGCTCGTCGTCGTCTTCGACGACATCCAGTGGGCCGAGGAGACGTTCCTCGACCTGATCGAGCACCTGTCGCTCCTCTCTGCCGGCGCGCCGCTGCTGCTTCTGTGCATGGCGCGTCCGGAGCTGCTCGACCGTCGCCCGGCCTGGCCCGTGACCGCGCGGCTCGAGCCGCTGACCGGGGAGGACACCGCGGCCCTGATCGGCGCCGGTCTCCCGGAGGAGCTGCGCGCCCGGATCGAGGAGGCCGCTGCCGGGAATCCGTTGTTCATCCACGAGATGGTCGCGATGGCCGCCGAGGACCGCGGCGACATCGAGGTGCCGGCCACGTTGAAGGCGCTGCTCGCGGCCCGTCTCGACCGTCTCGATCCGGCCGAGCGGCGGGTGCTCGAGCGCGGCTCGGTCGAGGGCGTGGTTTTCCACCGCGGCGCCGTCCAGGCACTCACCCCGGAAGAAACTCAGCTCACTCCGCGCCTCGCGGCGCTCGTGCGCCGGCAGCTGATCCGCTCCGACCGAACGCAGTTCGCGGGCGACGACGGCTTCCGCTTCCGCCACCTCCTGATCCGCGACACCGCCTACGACGCGCTCCCGAAATCCACCCGGGCAGAGCTGCACGAGCGCTTCGCCGACTGGCTCGAACACCACGCAGACCTGGTCGAGCAGGACGAGATCGTCGGCTACCACCTCGAACAGGCAGCCCTCTACAAGAACGAGCTCGGACAAACCGACCCCGCACTCGCCGAACGCGCCGGGGCGCGGCTCGCGGCCGCCGGTCGCCGCGCCCTCTGGCGAGCCGACATGCGCGCAGCCGCCGGCCTGCTCGAACGGGCGCTGCAGCTGACCCGGCCGACGAGGCTGGACGTGGTGCTCGAGCTCGACCTCGCAAATGCCATCAGCTTTGGGGACGGTCCGGCCGCCGCAAAGATCATCGCCGCTGCCGCCGCCGAGCGGGCACGCGCGGCCGGCGATGAGACCGGCGAGCTGCTTGCCCGGTTCGGCGTCGCACTGCTCAACGCGCTGCTCGGCCGTGGTGGTACGGCCGACGAATTCGAACGCCTCGCATGGGACGTGCTGCCGCAGCTCGAACGGGCCGGAAACCATGCCGGCCAGGCCTACGTCTGGCGGGCGCTCGGCGGAATCGTCGCGAACACGCGTGGTCAGTTCGAGGAGTGGGCGAACGCCGCCGAACGGGCGCTCGACAACGACCTCCGCGCCGGACGATCCAGGAGCGACAGTCTGAACTCGCTCGGATCCGCGCTTCTCATGGGTCCGCGACCGGCGGACGAGGCACTACGTGCCTTCGACGCGGTCCTGCCGGGGGAACCGTCGGCGCGACCGCTGCTGGTGCGTGCCTGCATGTTGACCATGCTCGCGTGCCTCGACGAGGCGGACGCGATCGCCTGCGAGGCAGCCCACCTCAGCCACGAGACCGGCGACGAGATGGCCCACGTCACGCTCGGCCTGATTGCGTCGACCGCGGGTCGCTACGACGACGCGGCTACCCATCTCCGCCGCGTCTGCGATTTCCTCGAGGCCCGTGGAATGCATTTCGCTCTCGCGACATTTGCGCCGATGCTTGGCTGGTTGCTGTGCAAGCTCGGGCGCTTCGACGAGGCCGAGCCACTGGCCCGGCTCGGACGCGAAATCGCAAACGGAGACGACCCGTCCGACCAGATGCTCTGGCGACGCGCGCGGGCCCTCGTCGACTCGAGCCGCGGCCACCACGCCGAGGCCGAACGACTTGCTCGCGAAGCCGTCGCCATCACCGGGCGCACCGACGCGCTGAACTGGCAGGGCGACGCGCTCTCCGATCTCGCCGAAGTCCTCCACGCCGCCGGACGAGCCGACGAGGCCGAAGCCACCCTCACCCAGGCGCTCGAGCGCTACGAGCGCAAGCTGAACCTCGCCCAGGCCGCCCAGACCCGCGCCCGCCTGGCCGAGCTCCGCGACGGAGGGACGCTCTGAGCAGACATGTCCGGAATTGACATCTTTCCGTCTTTACGGGAATATGTCAGCATGACTCGTGTGAAGGTGACGTACGTCGTCGATGAGGATGTTGCTCGCGCAACGCGTGTGCACGCTGCGCGGATGGACCGGCGCGACTCCGACGTGGTCGAGGCGGCCCTCCGCTCGTACCTCGGCCTGGGGCTTCTCGACGAGCTCTGGGCAGCTGCCGCCGGACTGCCCCCGGTGACGTTGGACGACGTCGTCGACGAGCAGCATGCCGCCCGCGCCGAGCGGTAGTTCGCCGGCTTCGGGCCTGGTGCAGGTCGTAGCCGATCCGAACGTATTCGTCTCGGCCGCGGTGACTCCCGGCGGAGTGTGCGCCCAGCTCCTCTCGAAGCTGCTCGAGAGCCCTCTGGAGCTCGTCGCAAGCCCGTTGCTCCTCGCCGAGGTCGAGCGGGTTCTCTGGCGCCCGCGTTTCGACCGGCTCCCGCCGGCGCTGCGGGCGTCCTACGTCGAGTTCCTTCGTCGAATCACCCGTTCCGAGGCCGACCCCCCGCCCACGGGAGGGCCCCTCGTCGCGGCGGATCCGCGCGACGACTACCTCGTCCGCCTGACGCTCGCTGGCGACCGTCGCCTGCTCGTCAGCGGCGACCGGCACCTGCTCGAGCTCGCCGGCGACTACCCGATCGTCTCGCCGCGCGAGCTCCTCGAGCGGCTTGGCTGATCGTCCTCGGAGAGCCGGTCTGATACGATAGTAGCCACCGGTGGCCACAAGAATGGGAATCCGCGAGCTGCGCGACGCGCTCACCGTCGTCCTCCGCAGGGTGGAGAGCGGCGAGCGCATCGAGGTCACGCGCGACGGTGAGCCCGTGGCGGTGATCGCGCCGTACACCCCGCGGGGAATCGACCGTCTCGTGGCGGAGGGACGGGCGACGCCCGGGCGGCCGTTCGAGCCCCGCGAGCCGTCCCTCGAGTGGCCGCTCGACCGCTCCACAACCGGGGTCATCGCGGAAGGGCGGGAAGACCGTTTCTAGCGTCGTCTACGCAGACGCCTCCGCGCTGATAAAGCTGATCGTCCGCGAGCCCGAGAGCCGCGCTCTCGTCGGAGCGATTCCCGAGGGAGCCGACGTCGTCACGAGCGTCGTGTCGATCGCCGAGGTGACCCGGGCTCTCCGCGTCGCCGGCCTTGTCGCAGAGACCGAGGTCGACGATCTCGCGCAGGTGCTCGACGGCGTTGCACTCGTCGACGCCGACGTCGCGATCGCGCGAGTAGCCGCCGGGATCGCCGCGGAGAGCCTCCGCCCACTCGACGCCATCCACCTCGCGACCGCGATCGCGGTCGCCCCCGACGTGATGCTCGTCTACGACCGGCGGCTCGCGGCGGCCGCGGCTGCGGCGGGACTGGCAGTCGAGGCGCCCGGCGCCGGCCCCACCAGACGGAGATGCATACGCTTCCCCGATGAGGATCATCGCCGGAGACCGCCGCGGTGCGAAGATCGCCGCCCCCAAGGGTGACACGACGCGCCCCACGGGCGACCGCATCCGCGAGGCGGCCTACAACCTGATCGGCCCGGTCGACGACACCGCCGTCCTCGACCTCTTCGCGGGGTCGGGTGCCATGGGCCTCGAGGCGCTCTCCCGCGGCGCGCGCCGCTGCGTCTTCGTCGAGTCCGACCGCGCCGCGTGCCGCGTGATCAACGACAACCTCGAGAAGCTCCGCTTCACGGGCGCACTCGTCCTCCAGAAGGACATGTTCCAGGCTCTGCGTGAGGAACGCGGCCGCACGTACGACCTCGTTCTCGTCGATCCACCGTACGGCTCCTGGCCTGATCTCGAGCCCCGCCTCGCGGAGGCGCTCCCAGCAATGCTCGCTCCGGACGGCCTGCTGGTCGTCGAGACGTCCTCGAGGGTCGAGCCCGGGCTCCCGCTCGAGATCGTCACGAGCCGACGCTACGGCTCCGCGCGCATTACCCTGTTCACGCAATGATCACCGCGATCTACCCAGGCACCTACGACCCGGTGACAAACGGTCACATCGACATCATCCGTCGCGCCGCCTCGATCTTCGACCGGATCGTCGTCGGTGTCGTCCGCGATCCCCACCACAAGGCAACGATGTTCTCGCTCGACGAGCGCGTCTCGTTCCTCGAAGAGGCACTCGCGGTCCTCCCGAATGTCACCGTCGACGTCTTTCACGAGCTCGTTGTCGACTTCGCACGCAAGCACGACGCGAAGACGATGGTCAAGGGGCTGCGCGTGATCGCGGACTTCGAGTGGGAAGCGCAGATGAACCATCTCAACCGGCTGCTCGCGCCGGAGATCGAAACGATGTACGTCATGGCAAGCCCGCAGTACAGCTTCATCTCGTCGAGCGGCGTGAAGGAGATTGCGTCGTTTGGCGGAAAAGTTGACGAACTCGTGCCCGAGCCCGTGGCGCGCCGCTTCAGGGAAATGTTCCCGAACGGTCGACCCGGCGCCCCTCTGAGTCCACAGGAGTAAGATCCCGCTATGGACGTTCTCGTACTTATCGACAAGCTCGACGATCTCGTACACAACTCGAAGGCCGTGCCCCTCACCGATCAGGTGCGGATCGACCGCGAGGAGATCTACGACATCCTCGACCAGATGCGCGCCACGATCCCCGAGGAGATCAAACAGGCCCGTTGGATCGTCAAGGAGCGG
>Ga0315276_10003436_pt1 | contig 14514 bp, 11 predicted proteins | sample YL17G05_0_MG_FD_204542 | JGI IMG/M metagenome (GOLD analysis project Ga0315276, IMG submission 204542) | Sediment microbial communities from Yellowstone Lake, YNP, Wyoming, USA - YL17G05_0 | ecosystem: Environmental > Aquatic > Freshwater > Lake > Sediment | place: USA: Wyoming | collected...
GAGGGTCGCCGTTGTCCACGTCAAGGACCTCGTGAGAGCGATCATCGACGCCGCGGAGTCCGAACGGACCATCGGCCGCACGTACTACATCGCGTACCCCGAGCCGACGGATTGGATAGAAATCGGTGAATGGATGGCGGAGGTGCTGGGGACGAGCGTTCGGACGTTCGGGATCCCACAGTGGACCGTCCCTCTCCTCGCGCCGTTGAACTCACTCGTGTGGATTCTCAAGAAGCGTCCGAATCCGATCCCGATGGACCGTATCGACGATCTTCTCGCCCAGTCGTGGATGTGCTCGACGCACAACGCCTCGACCGACTTCGGGTTCGCCGCCGAGATCAGCACGAAGCCGGGTATACAGGAAACGGTGCGATGGTACGTGGAAAACAAGTGGCTGTGACGCCTGCTCGTGGTTCTTCGCGGGGATCGGGTGGTTGTCGCGCGTGCTCGTGGTCCCGGGCAGGGATCGCCGCAGCGGCTCCACCGCCTCAACACGTCGATCGCGCCAACCACCGCGACACTTCGAACGGAACAAAATATTTCACGCGCGGCGCATTTTGTGGTTGACAGGTTTTTGGATGGGCGGCGTGGGTATGCGGAGATCTGCCCCTTGATGGACCCTAGATCGCGCGTGTCTGCGTCGACGGCGTGTGGAAAACGAATCCCGCCTTGTTTCTCTCGCGCGGTCGTTTTGTGCTCCCTCTCGGTCAATACGAGGCCCTGAAAAGGGCGTGCTATATTGTGGACGACAGCGTCCCTCCCCGCTGTGTCACGTCACGTGCGTCGTGACGCGTGATCTCAACATCGCGGTTGTTCGCTTGGGAGGTGCGCTATGTCTCGCGTCGTTCCGTCCCGCTTAACCGGCGCCATCGGTTTATCGGGTTCTTCTGGTTCTTCTGGTCCTTCTCGTCTTTCCGGTCTCAAGGTTCTCTCCGGTCTCTCTGATCGCGAGCTTCTCGCCCGCGTCAAAGCTCTTGTCTCGAAAGAACGGGCTACCACCCTCGAGATCCTCGTACACTTGATCGAGGTCGAGCGGCGGAAGCTTCATCTGTCTCTCGGGTACCCCTCGTTGTTTGAATACTGCACTCGCCATTTGGGCTACTCGAGCTCGGCCGCGGGTCGTCGGATCCACGCCGCCCGGTGTATCCGGGATTTTCCGGAGATCTACGGGCTCTTGGAAAAGAATGAGGTCAACTTGAGCTCGGTCTCTCTGGTCGCTTCGATTCTTACGGAGACCAACAAAGACGATCTTCTTGGCCGAATCCGAAACAGGTCGCAGAAGGAGGTCGAGGGGATCGTCGCGGACTACCGGCCGCCGGTGTCGTTCAGAGACCGGGCGAGACCGGTGTGCGTGGCGGTGTCGGAGCCCCGACATGGAAGTGCCGAAATAAAAAAGACTTCGGGGTCCGGTCACTCCCGCTGCGGGAGTGAAATTTCACCCAGCGCCGCCGCCCGCGTAGCCGGCGGCCCCCCTCGGGCTAGCACAGAGAAGCGGGCATTGCGGGAGCCTGGCGACAGCGCCCCCGACGTGCTTCCTGGTCCCCCCGCCGACACCGACGCGCGCTCCGACAAATTCACCCCGCGAATAGAGCGCAAACTCCTCGTCCAATTTCTCGCGAGCGAAGGTTTCATAAAGAAATTCGAAAAAGTCCGGGCGCTTCTCTCGAACACACTTGGCAAGGCGTCCTACGAGGCCGTCCTCGAGACCGCGCTCGACGAATTTCTCGCGAAGTATGATCCGGAGAACAGAAAGAAAAGACGCCCGGAACGCAAGGGGGAGGCGACGACGAAGCAAATCACGAGGTTAGACGGCGCAGGGGAAGGCAAAGGAAAACAAAAGGCGAGAGTCGAAGAACGGCAGGAAAGGACGAGGGACGAAACAACGCCGGAGTTAAGGCCGAAGACACCAGCCGGAACACCGGATCGATCCCGCCATATCCCGGCGGCGACGAGGGACGCCGTTTTCAAAAGAGACAACGGCCGATGCACCTACGTCGGGTCGACAGGCAAACGTTGCGATGCGACGCACAATTTGCAGATCGACCACGTCGTGCCCTTCGCGCGAGGAGGGTCGAACGCCCCGGACAATCTGCGTCTACTCTGTTCGCGACACAACAAGCTCGAGGCCGAACGGGTATACGGCGCGAACACGACGAGGCGATTTAGCCCGAGAAATTGATGTCTGAGGCGTCTCTTCGCCACTCGACGTTTCGTAGGGTCGGTGGCTACCTCTCTCGGTTTGGCGCGGCGAAATGCCCGAGGGAAGACCTTCGGCCGGAAATATACCTGCCCGCGTGCGCCGGTCTGTGTTATAAAATCGATTCGGTTCGGGTTCTCGGGGTCGATGGAACAACCGGCTCGGTTTTCGGGTTTCACTTCTCACCAAAGACATGCAAAACGGGACTCGGCCGACACGGCACTTGGACGGCGACAGGTGGGCGGCGCTACTCTCCGTCGCGCTGACGCCTTTCTATTACTTCCTCCCGTGGGACGGCATCCCGGCCGCTCGCGCGGTCTTCGGCATCCCGTTCGTTTTTCTCTACGCGGTGTTCCTGCCCGGCTTTCTCCTCGCCCCGCGGATCGGGCTCCGCGGCTCCGACGTTCTCGAGAAAATCACCACCGCGTCGCTCGCCGGTCTTGCGGGATTCATGGCGGTCGCGTTCATCTGGGCGCTCACCGGTCTTCCGTTGGGGCTCATGCGTCTCGCGCTCCCCGTGTTGATCGTCCTCCTCGCCGGGTGGGCGCTGGCAAGACGCCGCGCGCCGATCGAGCGAAAAGCAACTGTCAACGAGAATCCGCCGGCCAATGCCGGCATGGCGCCGTCCGATGACCCGCCGGCTAACGCCGGCACGGCGCCGTCCGATGACCCGCCGGCTAACGCCGGCATGGCGCCGTCCGATGACCCGCCGGCTAACGCCGGCACGGCGCTGTCCGACGACCCGCCGAGGCCCCTCGAGCGCGGCGAGAAGATTCTCCTCGTCGTGTTCTCGATCGTTCTCGTTTTGGTCTTCGCTCTTGTCCTTCGCATCGGTGTCCCGATAGCGTTCACAAGCGACACGCTCGACCACGTCGCGTACGTGGCCGAGATCGCCGAGACGCAGGAACTTTTCCCCACCACGTCGTTCTACATCGACCCCGGCTCGAACGGGGCCGATCTGCGTAAATGGCTTCTCCACGTGTTCTATGGGTTTTCGGCCGCCTATCTTCACGTGGAGGCGCTCGCCGTCTTGACCGCGATGAACGCGCTCCTTGCCGTGCTCCTTTTATTGAGCGTCTACACCAGCGGGCGGATGCTCTTTGGGAGCCGCGCCGTCGCCGTCCTCTCGTCCGTGCTCTTTCTCATCGCGCTCGACGAGGGTCTCCGCGGCACGGCGATGCGGCAATCGTTTTTCAGCCACCGGTTCGGGATCGCATTCTTTCTCGCGGCGCTCGCGTACGGTCTTCGTTATATGGAAAAGCCGGAGCGCGTCGCGTCGTCACCGGCAGCTCAGCCTCCCGCGGCTCAGCCTCCCGCGGCTCAGCCTCCCGCGGCTCAGCCTCCCACGGCTCGGTCTCCCGCGGCTCGGTCTCCCGCGACCCCGTCTCCCACAGAGCCGTCAGCCGCGCCGCCCTCTCACGGCTTGCTCTTCCCGGCCGCGCTCCTTCCGGTAGCGCTTTTCTCCTTCGCGGCGATCGCCGTCCACATCTTTTTCGGCGTGATTCTCGTCTTCGCCGGGCTCACGATTCTCGTCTGGAGATTCTGTTTTCCCAAGAGCGACACCGGGAACCACTTCTCGAGGGTTTTTCCGGTGGGTCTCGCCGTCGCCGCGGGTGTTCTGCCCTTTGGTCTCTACCGCTACCTCACGGCGTTTCCCGAGGCGAACGACCTCCACAAGGAGATCCAGGGGGTCGTCTTTCTGACGAAGAACCTCTACATCGCCGATCCGTACGAGGTATTCAGATGGTTCGGCCCCGTGGGGTTACTCTCGCTCGTCGCGGTTCCCGCGCTGTGGAAGCACAGGAAAAAGCACGCGGGTCTCGGATACGTGTTTGCCTCGTATTTTTCGCTTCTCGCGATCGTCTTCAATCCGGTCCTCCTTCCGCCGATTCGCGGCGCCATGACGTATCTCATCGCCCGTTTGAACGTCCTCGTCCCGTTCTACTTCGCCGCCGCGTATTACCTCGTCGCGTTCTTCACGCAGGAGAACCGCGAGCTAAGGAGAAAACCCGCCGCACAGATGCTCGCCGTCTTGCTGGCGGGGGCCGTGGTTTATCACATCGTCCCCGTCTTCTGGACGAACGGGTTTTCGCGCTCCACCGTGGCGACGGATCGGAACAACAGCTACCTTCGCTGGCAGGACGCGCTCGAGGCGGTCGATAAGGTTCTGCCCGAGGGATCCGTTATCGCGTCGGACCCGCTGACGTCGTATTCGATCACCGCCTTCACCCGGCACCACACGGTGTGCACGTTCGACCAGCACGCGCCGCCGAACGACGTGCTCCTCGAAGAGAGGATGCAGGCCGCGCGCGACATATTGAGCCCGTACATCCCCATGGACCGGACGACGGCGCTTCTCGCCGATCACCAGGCCACCCACGTGATCGTGAACGACCGTTTCCCGGGTAACGTGAGACTCGAGTACTGGTCGATGAACCACGAGATGTATCCGGCGATCCGCGCGAAGTTCGACACGTACCCCGATACGTTCGAACGGGTCTACGAGAGAGAGGGTTTCGTCGTCTACAGGTGGAACGGCCAAACGACGGGCCCCGATTCGTCTTTCTCGACGCCCTTCCTCGTGGACAGGCTGCCCGCCGCGCTCGATCCGCTCGGCTCGCAGGCGGGAGAAGCGATCCTCGAGGGGTTTTATCTCGGCGACGATCATCTGACCGCCGGCGAGGCCGTCGATCTCCAGCTCGCGTGGTCGGGCCGCGAGAAATATCCGTTCAGAAACTATGTCGTCGCGATACGGTTCGATCACACCGACCCCGGTCTTCCCCTGGGCGGAAAGCCGTTTCCCAAAATCGCGCGTAAGATCAAGGAGAAGATCACGGGGAGGAGCTACCGATTCAGCGAGTACCACAAGATAAGGAGCGGGTTCTTGAGCCCCGACTCGTGGCCCGGCGGCAAGCTCGTTCTCGACGAGACGAGCGTCCGCGTTCCGCCAAACGCCGCCCCGGGGGAATACAGGGTGACGGTAAAACTCCTCACCCTCCAGCACCAGCCGACGTACCGGCTGAAGGATTTCTTCTCGGACGGGGACGTCTATTCGGGGGTCGCGATCGCCCGCGTCACGATTCGTTGAGAGGCGAGCGCCTTGCGCCGCGGGGCCGAAACACCTACACTAACGCGATATCAAAGGTGACAACATGAGCGCGGAACCGAAGAACGAACTCGAACTTTTTCCCAACCCGCAGCCGGACCGGCCGTATTTCATCTCGATGGAGTGCCCGGAGTTCACGTGCCTGTGCCCGCGGACCGGTCAGCCGGATTTCGCCACCATACGGATCCGGTACGTCCCCGACAAACTTTGCGTGGAGCTCAAGTCGCTCAAGATTTATCTGTGGTCGTATAGAAACGAGGGGACGTTCCACGAGGCGGTGGTGAACAAGATCCTCGACGATCTCTCCGGAGCGTGCAAGCCCCGTTTCATGGAGGTCGTGGGCGACTTTTACGTCCGCGGCGGGATCCACACGGTGGTCACGGCGACCGCGGGCAAAAAACCGGCCGATTGAACGGCCTTCGATGCAGGGGCCTTCGATGCAGGATATGACGACCCCGAAAGAACCGCACGCCCCGCGCGCGCACCGGCGAACACACGTCATCGCAAACGTGGCACTCGTCTTTTTGTCGATTCTGGCCGCTCTCGTGCTCGCTGAGATCGTCCTCCGCGTCGCGCCGATCCCCGGGGTGAGTTTCCACTCTTTCTACTACGACGACGTGACCGGCGGAAGGTATTACCCCAATTCCACGTTTACCTATCGTAATGACCGCGGCGATTACGTCGCGCGAAAGGTGAACTCGTGGGGATACCTCGACGAGGAACACGCGCTCGCGAAAGCGCCCGGCACGGTGAGGATCGGATTCTTCGGCGATTCCTACACGCAAGCGGCGCAAGTGCCCCTCGAAGAGACCTTTTTCCGCCTGATCGAACACGCGTTGAATCGCGCACAGGGAGCGGCTGGACGCGCCGCCAAGCGTTACCAGGCGCTGTCGTTCGGGGTGTCGGGGTACTGCACGCTCCAATCCTATCTCGAGTCGCACCGGTGGATGGATCGCACCGATCTCGACTATGTCGTTTACGTGTTCGTCGAGAACGATCCCGGCGATCACATCCCGATTATCAAACGGTCCGATGAAGTCCCGTTCCCGCGGATGTCGGGCGACACCATCGTGGTCGACGACTCGTTCAACCAGAGATACGCCTACAAAGCGTCGCGTCTCCACCGTCTCCAACAAGCCGTCAAGGCGCACTCGCTCGTGGTGAGCACCGCAGTCTCACGTCTCAAACTCTTGCGCAAACACGGGGTCAAGACGAGCGTCACGCCCGAAGAGCGGCAGATGGCCGTCAAGGGAGACAAGACGCAGATCCCCGACCCGGGGTGGGCGCCCTCGACGTGGCCCGACTCGCTCCGCGATCAAGCGGCGGAACTCACCCGGCGGGTGATGCACAAGTGGGCGAACGAAGTGCGCAGAAGCGGGCGACGCTTCATCGTCCTCTATATCCCGAGGGAGCGCGAGATGGCAAAACCATACGCCGAGCAGGACACGTGGGCGGCGTGGTTCATGGCGACTTGCGAGGCCGAAGGCATCCCCGTCGTCGATCCTTCACCGTATTTGTTGGAGCGAAAAGCGGGGGGCGAAGAGATCTTTTACGATCACCTCGCCGCGAACGGGCACGGGGCCGTCGCGGACGCCTTCGTGGATTTTTTCGAATCGGCCGAACGGTAGCGGCGTTCTCACAAGATTGCTGGGACTGGAGAGCGCTCACGGGCCCAGCGTTCCACTTCGCTCGGCTTCCCGCCGTGGGTGGCGCCGATGGGGCCCCCGCGCCGCGCGCAGCTTGCGAGCACGGGCGGGGAAATCGGCGACAGGACCCGCGGCGGGCGATCCTCGCTCGTTCTCGCGAAGGGCCCTTAACCGCCCTCCAGTCCCACCCTTATTTCCCTTTTCCTACCATCGGGACGAAACGCACGTCGGCGATTTTAGTTTCGGTCGCCCGGCCGCCCGTTTTCACCACGAGAAGAAGCTCCTGGAAAAACACCCCCACGGGGATTGCCATCCGTCCGCCGTCCTTCAACTGATCGATGAGGTTCTTCGGCACCGTCTCCGGCGCCGCCGTCACGATGATCGCGTCGAACGGCGCCTCTTCGGGCCACCCCGCGTAGCCGTCGCCGGTCCTCACGTGGACGTTCTTGTACCCGAGGGACCCGAGAAGCTCTCTCGCCGGTGTGGCGAGCCACTCGACGGTCTCGATCGTATAGACGTCCTGCGCGAGAAGCGAGAGCACCGCGGCCTGATAGCCGGACCCAGTCCCGATCTCGAGCACGCGGTGATCGGGTTCGAGCTCGAGGATTTCGGTCATAAGAGCGACGATGTACGGTTGCGATATCGTCTGACCGTGGCCGATCGGTACCGGCGAGTCGGCGTGGGCGTAGGGGATGTCCTGGGGTTGGACGAAGAGGTGTCTCGGGACCGTTTCCATCGCGCGGAGGACGCGGGGGTCTTTGACGTCGCGGCGCCGGATCTGGTCATTGACCATCCGGAGACGGTCTTCGAGAAAAGGATCTCCCTCGCGGTCCTTGTCGGCCGGGGACCCGTTTCCCTTGTTATCGGATTTGCGCATCATGGGTGGAGGGCGGACAGCTTGCCGTCGCGAGTGTACGGGAGCGGAGCGATGCGATCCACGCCAAATTCGTTCCGGCCGCGGCAGGCTCGAGCGACAGCACGTCCGCCCACCGGCCGCCTCCACGACATCGTGCTGGCGCAACTTCTCCCCCGCCGGTATGATAGGCCGGTAATGGCGAAAGTGATCTGCATATGCCGCCGCGACGGCGGCGGTGACTCCGAGGCGGAGACCAGGGCCAAGGTCGAACACCTGAACCGCCGTCTCACGCCCGACAACATCAAGCCCAACTCGCCCGTGATTTTTCAGGAAAACGGCGTGACGACCGCGGTCCTCAACCCAGCGGAGACACCCGCCCGGCACGGCACGAGCGTCTGCCTCGGCGCCCTCATCCACCCCGCCGAAGATTGGTGGCGCCCGCGCTCGGCGGTCCCCGATGGCGCGTACGCGCTCTTTCGAAGCGATGGTGACGCGGTCGAGCTATTGAACGACGCCGTGGGATCGAGGACCATCTGGTACGCGCTCACCGACTCCTTCTTTATCGCGTCGACTTCGCAACGCGCGATTGTCGCTTTCCTCGGCTCCTTCGAACCGAACCCGAACGTCATCCCCTGGATGCTCTCCGTCGGTCAACTCGGCCCCGACAACTCCTACGACCGCCGGATCCGCGTCCTGCGAGCGAACTCGCGTGTCCTTCTCGACCGCTCCACGTGGCGCCTCACCGCCACCGAGATGGAAGACGACATCGTCCCCGAAGAGAGATCGCGGAAAGAACACGCCGACGGTCTTCTCCGGTCGATCGAGCGCGTATTCGATGGACTCGATCTCGATCCGACGAAGTGGGTGCTTCCGCTTTCCGGCGGCGTCGACAGCCGCGCGATCCTCTACTGGTTGAAAAGAAGGGACGGGCTTCGCGCCGTCACGTGGGGCGTCCGTGCGGCGCTCGATGACAAAGGAAACGACGCGACCATCGCGAGGGAGGTCGCGCGTCACTTCAAGCTCGATCATCGCTTCTTCGAAACGGACGTGTCGAACGAGCCGGTCGACACGCTCTTCACGCGGTTTCTCGTCGCGGGCGAGGGGCGCACGGACGCGGTCGCGGGGTACACCGACGGATTCAAGATATGGAAGGACCTTTTCGACGGGAAGGCGGCGGGCGTCATCCGAGGAGACGAGTGCTTTGGATTGAGAGGGACCGCCTACACGGCCTTCGGCGTCCGGCGGTACGTGAGCTGCCTCCTCCTCTCCGACTACGCGAACATCCCGGGGCCTGTCATCGATGAGCTTCCTCCACAGAGTCTTCCCGGCCATCTCGCGCAACGGGAGGGGGAGCCGATTCTCCGGTGGAGGGACAGGCTATACTACAACTTTCGCATGCCCTTCGCGATGGCCGCATTGACCGACCTCAAAGCGTCGTACGTCGAAGTCGTCAACCCGTTTCTTGCGAGGAGCATCGTCGATTACATGAGGACGGTGCCCGATTCGCTCCGCGTAAAGAAGAAGCTTTTCGTCGACATCGTCCAGAAGCTCGGTCCCGATATCCCCTACGCGGAGCGGGCGGCGATCGATACATCTCTCAACGTCTTCAAGTCGAAGCCGGTCGTCGAGATGATCCAAGACGAGCTCGGTTCTCCGCGCGCGGCGGCGATTTTTCCCGAGAACGTGCTCCGTTTCGTTCGGAAGAACGTGGCGACCCGCGCGACGGACGCCCCGGCCCGGCCGGAAAGCCACGCGAAGTACATGCTTCCGAAGGCGGTCCGAAAGACGCTGGGAGAGGTCACGGGGAAACCCAGAGGGATCCTCCGGGATCGGTTCAAGAAACCCGCGCTCGATTTGAACGTGATGGCGTTTCGCGCGTTCGTGATATCGAGGATGCACGGGATACTCGAAGAAGACACCCGCGCGTTCGTATCTCCCAGGACTCCCCGTCAGGCTTGACACGCGGACGATACAGGAGTATACCACCGAAGAACTGTTCGACGTCGTTTTGGTGATGGAGAAAGCTTGAGACGCGTATTGTTTTTTGTTTTTGCCGCCTGTCTGGCGGTTTCGCTCGCCGCCTCGGTGTTTCTTGCCACGAAGGTCTACGAACGCGACAAGACTCTGTCGCAGTTCATCCATGAAACTGTTGGAGACGACAGGGGACTCTCCACCGGGGACATCGCACTTCTACTCTCCGATGCGATCTACGAGAGGACGCGAGATCCGCTCCAGGAGGACGAGCTGGATTGGTTCTCCCGGTTGGTGAGCAAATCGTTTTTCAACATGGGCCCGGTGGCGAGTCTTCGTTACGGCGGTTTCGGCCTCGAGGGTCATTCGACCGTGGGGCCGTGCGGGACCATGACGAGGACCCTTCTCAACGCGCTGTGGGAACTCGACATTCCGGCTCGGAAGCTCCAGCTTCTCGGCAACGACAAGGGAGAGGGCGGCGGTCACACGATGGTCGAGTTTCAAGCGAACGGCCGGTGGCTGGTCATATCGCCCGCGGACAGCTCTTTTGTGTGGCGGAACGCGGACGGCTCGATCGCCACGGCGGCAGAAATCCAGCGCGACCCGCGTGTGTTCTCGCAGATCTACGCGCGGTATCCGGCGTATCCGTACCTGTTCGAACGGTACAGCAACATCCGTTGGGAAAAGCTCCCCCCTTCCTTGCGGAAGTTCGCGAGGACGGTGCTCGGGAAGGAGCGGTACGAGCACGCGACGACTCCGCGGCTCTACGACAGACCCCGGAGCATTATTTTTCTCGGATCGCTTTGGGTGACGCTGGTATTTGCGGTTCTGGTGTACGCCACCCGGCCGAGGCGGCCGGTTCGGTCCGCGCGCGCTTAGGGACAGACCGAAGACGCAGACGGATCTTTTTCCAATCATGGTCTTTCTCTTTTTCATCGCGTTCATCGCCCTTATCGTTTGGGTCTTTCGTTCGCTCCCGCGGGCGCGCGAATGGATCGACAAGTGCGATGGGGCGACGAGCGGGCCGTTTCCCCTGTGGGCGCCGCCTGCCCACATGCAACCCCTCGGCTTACTCCCGCCGAAGATGGACGGGATCGACTGGAAATCGCTTTCCAAGGAAGTCGATGCCGAGGGAGTCCACGTCGTCGATTACGACGCGCTGGGCCAGAGGGGCGTTAGCGGAAAACGCCGGAACCCGTCGAACATCGCCGTCTTCGGTATCAAGTGCGCAAAGCGCTACGTCGAAAAGCAGGACGTCAACGACCTGCTCCTCGCCATGCAGCAGTTCCAGTACTTCGTCGAGACGGCGAGACCCGCGAATGTCGCGGGGCACACGGGCGTCGTTTGGTGCGCCGATTTCGAGCTCGGTCATCATTACAACGCCCACGCGCCGTGGCGGTCCGCTTACTTCCAGATCTTCGCGATGAACGCGCTTCTCTGGGCCTACGCGATCACCGACGACAACCGGTACCGCGATCTCGCGCACAGGGGGCTGGTCGCGCTCTCTCACACCGTCGACGAAGAGGGGCTCTGCCACCGGACACGAAACGGGGGGCTCTTCTTCGAGGAAGTCGTGTCATCGCCGCTCCATCATATCCTGAACGGCCACCTCCACACGCTCGTCAACCTCCACGACTTCAGGGCGTTCACCGGTTTCGAGGACGCGACCCCGATCATCGAGCAGGGGGTCCGCGCGACGATCGACATGCTTCCGTACTACGACCGCTACAATTACAGCCTCTATAGTCTCGCGCCGAACCCGGGGTTCAAGAATCATTTCAACATCGCGAACCCTTACTACCACCGCGCGCACGTGGCGCTTCTGCGGCGGCTCCAACAACTCTCCGGCGAGGGGATGTTCGCGAAGTACGCGGACCGTTGGGAGGACCACTGCGGGAGCGCGTTCGATACGCTCTGGGCGGTGCTCCTCATTATGTTCAGGGATACGATGGCGGTCGTGAAGACTCTTCGCCGCTAACTTGCCGGTGGGGTGGAGGGCCGTCACGGGCCCAGCGCTCCGCTTCGCTCGGCTTCCCGCCTGCGGCGGGCGATCCTCGCTCGCTCCCGCGAAGGGCCCGTGACGGCCCTCCACCCCACCACTTTATTGCGGGTCAGCGCGGGTCCTGTCGCCGATTACCCCGCCCGTGCTCGCAAGCTCAAGCGCGGCGCGGGGGCCCCATCGGCGCCACCCGCGGCCGGGAATCAACGATCAAGTTTTCGCGGTTTTGAGGATCTCGGCGCAGATCAGGTCGACGAGCTGGGCGCTTCGCCTTTTTCGCTCTTCCGTCTGCCGCGCGTAATCGGGCCGTTCGCGCTTGACGAACTTGACCAACCCCACGTCTTCGAGCGTTCTCACCAGGGTGAGCCTTCCCTGCTCCGAGAGATTCCGGTCGATCGTCCCGACCTTGCCCGTAAATACGCTGTACACGGGAACGCCGAGCATCGCCGCCTCTCGGTTCATCGTCCCGCCCCCGCCGACGACGAGATCGGCGTGGGCGATGAGGTTCAAACCGTCCACCGGTTTGTCGAGGACGCGAAAATTGGCCGGTGTCTTGAGGACGGCGCGGACCGCCGCCGCTTGCGCCGGAGTTCTCGGCGTGACGACGCCGACGACGCCCGTCAAGAGCGAGATACGGTCGTAGAGCGCGCGGGTGATCTCCTCGCTCAGCGGATTATGATAGTGCGCCGCCGTCGCCGGCGGACGGATCACGGCGAGCACCTGGTCGGGCTTTACGTCGAGCGTGGCGAGGATCGACGGATCCAGCGTGAATCCGCCGAGGTAGACCTCCTCCTTGAGTCCCGGATACCGGGCGAGACGCCCGGTTTCCACACCCATCGTCTGCAAGAGATCCACGGGAAGGATGTCGGGGAGTAGAACTTTGGATGAGAGCCTGTTGAAAACCGAGGTCGATACGTACTCATAGTCGTACATCGTCACGCACGGGACTCGCATCGCCGCACAGGCGAGAACGAGCGCGCGCGAGCCGTGGCTCACCCCGACGTCGATCTTCTTGCCGCGCGCCCAACGCAGAAGACAAGCAACGCGCCAGAGGGTACCGGTGACCTTGCGAACGATGTTCTTCCCCGCGTGGCAACCGATGAGGTCGTAGGGGATCCCCGTCTCTTCGATGAGATCGCGGGTGTAGCCGTAGTCGCGGACAGTGACGAAGACGCGGTGACCTCGCTCCTCGAGACCGCGTATGAGAGGCTTGAAAAATGGGACGTGGGGGGCGTTATCGAGATCCACCCAGATCGTGCGCATGCGACAGAAACTAGTCCCCGGATGGCGGGGGGGTCAACAGGAACCTTTTGGCTCGGCGCGGGCGGTCTTCTTGCGCGAGGGCTTCAAATTCGGCGCAGAGGCGCGAAGCCCCGGACGCCTTTCGTTCCGCCGGCTGGTGTCCTGCACGAAACCGGCGCGACGGCCTTAGTTCTTTTGCGTTTTGAGCTCCTCCTCGAGCCGCTCCGCCAGGAAGATCTTGATGAGTGACTGGTACGGGACATCGCGCTTGTTCGCGAGGAGCTTTAGCTCGGCGAGCATCATCTCCGGAAGCCGCAGCGAAATCGTCTTGAGCGAGGGCTTCAGATTGGGAAGGATCACACGCCGCGCCCGCGACCAGTCCACGTACGCGGCGGAATCCTCCTTCGCCCAGAACTCCCGTTCTCTTTCCTCAGACTTGAACTTGGGGGTTTTCTTCTTTTTCATAGCTCATCGAACACCTTTCGCTCCTGCCGGCTCATGTCTCGCGCGGAGATGATCCGGATGCTCTTGCCCCGGATCGTAAAAACCACAAAGAGCCGCCGTCCGGCGTCCGTCAGCCCCAAAGCGTAGTATCGCGTTTCGCTCTCCACGTGCTTTTCGCCGGGGGCGGAGACCAGCGGCCGGTTGAAAAACACCTCTTCGCACTCCGAGCCCGTTACACGATGCCTCTCCCAGTTTTTGAGGAGATTCCCTTCATCCCAGTCGAAACCCTCCCAATCCTCGAAATCGTGTATTTCTGCCATATACCGAGTATATGCATACAATATACCGGTGTCAAGGGGGATTCGGTCTCGGGCATCCCGTCGCGGTCGGGGGTATTCTCAAGGCCCCGAGGGCCAATCGTTCAGAACACCCATCATGTACTCGCCGAACCGATTCGACCCGGTCTGACCCCAGTGCGCGTCGTAAGGAAGCCACATCGCGCGGATCTCCTCCTCGCTCCGCCCGGCGAACGCCTCCCTGCCATCCACGAGCCGCGCATCGAGGAGAGCGGCGAAGAGCCGCGTATCCACGGGCGGAGGGGCGTCGCGCTTCCCCTGCAAGAGTTCTTCCCTGCTCGGGACGTGGATCACCATCGCCGGGATCCCCATCGTCTCGAGCGAGCGCGCCACGTCCTGGATCATCCACTCCTGACCCGGGTCGAACGAATCAAACGCTCTTGGCGGTGCGGGGGGCATTGCCTCCCGCGAGAGACCGCGCCGAAGCGCATGCCACACCTTCCTCGCGAAGTAGGGACGCACAGGCTTATCCGATGGCGGACGCCACTCGAGCTTGATCCCGCGGTCGAATTCCTCCGTGGAAACGATGCTCGCGTTCGCCGTCTCGGGCTGGAGGTACTTGCGCGCTTCGTCGATCGTCGACGGGAATTTCGCCGGGTCCCACGCGGGGATCCTGCCAAACATCGGACGCGTCTCGTTCTGGTGATCGGCCACGGTGAAGCCTCTCCACAGGTTCCCGGGGATGACGGCGAAGATG
>Ga0315276_10003443_pt1 | contig 14504 bp, 13 predicted proteins | sample YL17G05_0_MG_FD_204542 | JGI IMG/M metagenome (GOLD analysis project Ga0315276, IMG submission 204542) | Sediment microbial communities from Yellowstone Lake, YNP, Wyoming, USA - YL17G05_0 | ecosystem: Environmental > Aquatic > Freshwater > Lake > Sediment | place: USA: Wyoming | collected...
GAAGCCCCATGTGGGGTTGCCGGAGATAAGTAGCACCGGGCGGCCACCAGGGTCTCCTTCGTCTATATAAGCCATGTTGCGGCCGTTTACGTTAAGATATTTCTGCTCCCAGGGGAAGAGTGGTTCCAGCCACTCTGGTTTGCTAGGCAATTCATACGTCATTTTCCTGCCTCCCGGCTTGTTGCCCTGCTGTCGGCGATAAACTGCATTATCCAGTCGCGGCCGGTCTGCGGCGGGTGGTGGTCAACCTGGTTGCGCGCCAGTGCAAGAGATTGCGACTGGCATTTATAGGCGCAGACGCCGCAGCCTATGCAGCGCTCAGGGTTGAGCTCAGCGACCTTGCCGGTCTTATTGGTCAGCTCTCGTAGCCTGCCGTCCTTCGTAGTTATCGTGGTCTTGCGCCCTTTAACCGGTGGCGTATCCTTTAGATGCAGCGCTTCCATGGGGCAGCGTTTAACGCACAGGCCGCAGCCGGTGCAGGTAGCCTGGTTGACCGTGACGCGGAAGTTGGAAGGGGTCAAACTGGCGCCATGGCCGTATTTATTCAGGGCCAGGAACCAGATGCAGCAGTCCCGGCAGCAGTTGCAGATGGTATCCGGCTTCTCCTGCTGGTTGGAGATGCCGTGGATGAGGCCAAGTTCAGCTGAACGCCTGAGTATCTCCTCGGTTTCCTGCCTGGTTATCTCGCGTCCCATGCCGTTTTCCACGATATAGCGTCCCAGCTTGTCAAAGTGCAGGCAGACCTCTGTGGGGTACCGGCAATCGGTTGCGTCAGGATCCAGGTTGTTGGCGTGGCGGCAGGGGCAGTGGCTCACTGTGAAGTACTCGACCTTATCCAGTATCTTGCGGACTTCCTCATAGGGCAGCACGCCGCGCGTGTCGTCGATAGTGGCCTCTACCGGCAATACGCGCAACCCTTTCTCTTTAACGTTCTGCCAGGGTGACATCAGGCCGCCGGTCAGGTACTTGTGATGAAGCGGTCCCACCCTTTGATTATATTCATCGCGGCCGCCGGGCCAGCCGAAGCCGCGGTAAATAGTGAATATATCGTGAAGATGGTAACGGTAGACGCCATCCCTGGCCTGTTTGTAGACAATTCCCCTGGAGGCCAGCACGTCCAACCTGGAACCAAGAACATCAGCGCTGGTCTTGGTCACGTCAGCAAGTTCAGTCAATGTCTTCGGTGTAAAAGGCATGCCGGTGAGGAGAGCCGCATCTTCCGGGGTATATCGTGCGGCTATATAAGGCAGCAGGACGTCGGAATCAGGAACGCCGTACCAGCTCTGCTTCAGCCATTCAATCAGTTTAGTATAAGTTTCACGGTCCTGATCCGTGATTTGGTGCCTGTTGGATTCCATGATATTGCTCCTTCTATTAAACTGAAGCGGATGAACGAGGGATTACTTAATTATGCTTGGGGCTCGGCCATCTCATGCAGTACGCGCTCGAAAACCGCCATGTCCCTGGAGGAAAAGCGTTTCCTTATGCTTTCATCGAGTTCATCGGCGAACTTGACTATCTGCGGGCCGACTTCGCGGGCTTTTCCCGTAAGGTGCACCAGCGCGGAGCGGCGGTCCTCGGTATTCGGCCGGCGTTCCACGTAGCCGTTCTTCTCCATGCGGTCGAGGATACCGGTGATGGTGGAGCCGTCCAGCGAGACGCGCTGGCCGAGCTCACCGATGGTGATGCCGTCGCCCATCCACAGCGCGTTGAAGACCATGTACTGGGGAGTGGTCAGGTTGAAGGGCGCCAGGCGCGAGTCGTAATGTTCATAGACCTTGCGCATCACGCGGCCGACATTGAAGCAGATGTGTTCCCGTGCATCATACATTTCTTTACCTAATTAATTTTTAACACAAATATTCTGCATACAATATAATAATTGCGCTTTTATTTGTCAAGTGAAAAATTGCTATCCGGGCCTGCCTGTACTATAGTCTTAAATACATGGAACCGGCTAAATTGGGAGACACAGGAATGAATAGATATTTGATAATTTCAGCAATGGCCGGCTTGCTTGCTTTGATCGTGTCAGCAGTGGCCTGCAGCGGACCGGCGGCCGCGCCTGCAAGCAGGGGAAACACTGCCGGATATGAAACTGACGGCATCCTGGTGGAGAATACTTCGGTTTCCCTGTCCATAAGACAACTCAAGCCTGACAGGGTGGAGCTGATTTATTTCCATACCCAAAATCCCTGCCATTGCATGGCTGTGGTGGGCGATAATATCAAATATGCCATAGATACCTATTTCAAAGACGAGGTTGCCGGCGGCCGGGTTGCGCTGACCACGGTTGTTGCCGATGACCCGGCCAATGCCGCACTGGTGAAAAAATACGATGCCATGGCCTTTTCACTTTTCATCAGGGAGGTCCGCGGCGATAGCGAGCGCGTCTACCCCATCGGCGAGATCTGGGAGATGACCGGGGACGCCAATAAGGACAGGCTGGTGAGCTTCATCAGGGTTATGCTGGGCAACGTCCTTGAAGGAAAGGGGCAATAGCGAATTTGTGCTAAACGGTCCATAGCCTGAATTTGCATGGGTGGTCATGGTGGTCAAGAAGCTGAACTGATAGCTTCCCGCTGATAAATAAGAGGGGGGACGGCGCATGCCGTAACCCTTTTGATCTTATCTCTTTGTTCCTTATCAATACCAGCGGCGTGTCCTATAGATGAGTACCAGTATAACGGCCGCGAGGATTGCGCCGGTGGCGAAGACAGCCCACACCCAGATGGGGGTCTGCGGCTCCCCGGGTGGTGGGGCGGCGGGTGGGGGGGCATCGGCGGTGCGGAAGGTGAAGGCGGCGGACCAATCGCCTGGGATATCGAGGCCGTTGACCTGCAGGGCGCGCACGCGCCAGAAGAAGTTGGTGCTGTAATTGAGGCCGCCGCTGAACTGGTAGGCGGTGGAGGTGGTGTTATCGGCGGCTACTACCTGCTTGAAGGCGGCATCGGTGGCCAGTTCGAAGCGGTAGAGTGTAGCCTCCTTGTAGGGGCTCCAGGAGAAGGCGACGGGGCGCACGGGGCAGCCCATGCAGCCGTTGGAGGGACTGAGGAGTTGCGGGCCGTAATAGGGGCTGGTGGTGATGAATCCGGGCCTGACGCTGAAGGAGCGGGCGGCGGACCAGGGGCTGGCGGCTAACTGGCCGGTGGCAGAGCGGGCGGAACGTACGCGCCACCAGTAAACGGCGCCGGCCTCGGGCAGTGCGCCGGGGGCGATCCAGGCGGCGGGGGAGGTCATATTCACTTCATCCATCTCCATCAGTATTGAGCCGTACACGGCATTTATGCTGCGGGCATTACTGATGGTGGGGTTGATGCGGCGGGTGAAGTCTTTATCTTTGGCCACCTGGAGCTGGTAGGCGGTAGAGAGGCAGAGTTGCTCCCAGGCCAGGTCAACCTGCTGGTTGCGCCCGGTGACGGGGTCGGCGCCGACCAGGTACTTGTCGGCCGGCGTTTTGAGCACGGGGGGCTTCTTGGCCAGGCAGTCGGTGTAGGTCCAGAGCAGGCCTTTATTCTTGGACGGCGTATATCCGAGTTTGGGCGGCGTAAACAGGTCACCGTTGAAACGTCCTTTAAGGCGGGTAGCCAGGTAGTTCCGGGCAGCCCCGGCGATATATTCCCAGTTGCCGCTCTGGTCGTCGATGGCATACAGGGTGGTGGCGCTGTCGAGGGTGCAGCAGCCGCAGGCCTTGAGCGAGGATGGCTCGAGGGTGAATTTGACGCCGGCAGTGTCGGCCGGACGGTAAATATCCAGGCAATCCCAGTAGATACCGGGTTTGGGCAGGCCATCGCGTGGGGTGAGCGTGCGGCAGGCGGCGCTAAAGTCCCGGCCGGTGGAGGTGGTGATGTTGTCATGCGCGCTATAGAGCGCCGGCTGCGGGCTGCCCGTCCAGGCCTGCACGAGGCCGAACTGGCCGACAGGGTGCGGGGGGGCGCCGCCGGCGGGCCAGCCGGCCAGGCCGCTGAAGGTGACGTTATCAAAAATATAGCCGCAGCCGTTGGCGGGGGACATCAGGTCGCCATCTACCCAGCGGGTGAAGGCGGGCACCGTATTGCGGTAAACGGTGCCGGGGGCCGAAAACTGTCCCTTATAGTTGTCATCGCCCATGTAGATGAAGCTGTTACCCTTGAAATCGACATCGAAGATGGCGTGCTGGTTGCCCTGGCCGGGGATGGTATCAAGCACATTCATGAAGGTGACGCCCTTGTCGGCGGAGTAGGCTATCGAGAAGGTAGCGCCGGACCCGGCGCCTGCCAGCAGCTTGCCGTCGGGCATGGCCACGATGGTGTGGGCGCTAAGCAGCGTAGTATCGCAGGAAGAAAGGTTGGTGGACCAGGAGGTGCCGGTATAGGGCAGCCTCTGTACCAGTCCGCCCGCGGAAACCACGTAGAGGGTTGTGCTGGATTCAAAGGCGAAGTCCTGTACCGGGAAGCGCGGCCCGATCATGGCCCAGTAATCGCCGAAATCGGGCGACCAGGCCATCACGCCGCTACGGTTATCGGAGGCCAATGCGCCCTGGGCGCTATCGCAGGAGCCGGAAGTGGGGCGGGTGAGGACGCGCTCCCAGTAGGAGCCGATGGGCGGCATGCAGGGCAGAGGGGCGGACACGTAGGGGTTGAGGGTGGCGCGCCATACGCTGTCAAACTCGTTGCAGCCGGTGCCCCTATGGCGGTTGGCCGAAGCCAGGTAAAGGGTGGTGCAATCCGGAGAGGCCACCACGTCGTTGAACCAGTCCACGGTGGTATCGATAAGGCTTATCTGGTTCCAGGTCTCGCCGTTGTTGCGGCTGATGGAGAGGGCGGATTCATCGTTGGGGACGGGATCCCACTCCTGCATCTGGTACCATTTGCGCCGGTCGGCAGTGGTAGCATTATCGGAGCCGTTGGTATGCCCGGCCTGTCCCGCGTACACGGTGCAGGGCAGTGAGCCGGTGGCGGCAAAGGCCAGCGAGCCGTCGGCTTTCCAGTCCACGATGGCGGCACCCATGCCGGTCTTGGACCCGGGCGCGCACACGCCCTGATTGCCCGCCCCGGTGGGGGGTTTGAGGGCGGGGTACCAGCAGGGGATGGGGCAGGTGGTGGGGGAATCGGTGAACCAGGTGGGCACCGTGGCGGCGCAGGGGTAGCCCGTGCGTTCGCCGGCCAGCAATTTGCCGGAGGCATAGGTGCCGTAATAGGCAAGTGAGTAGATGGATTTGTCAGCTACCTTCGATGTGTCCATCAATAAATATGGCGTAGCATCATCTATCCGGTATATGCCGTCCTGGGCATCGGCCAGCTTGGGCAAAGGTACCCCGGTCGCAGTGATGTTCCCGCTGCCGTAGGCGTCCAGGCTGATGTAGGCGCGGCGCAGCGAGGCGGACTGGCCTGAGAAATCGGAGGGGAGCTGGATGTCGACATTGTTGAGCTGGTCCCAGTTGGGCGAGGCGCCGGGCGCCGATACCGGGTTCTTGACCTCTATGCCGGGAGAGGGGAAAGCAAACTGCTGCGTGGTGTTGGTATCGAGGTCGCGTAAGGCGACGTTGTAATAGGTGGATGTGTTGTCGGCATAGACCAGCGCCACGGCGCCGTCTTGAGCGTAATTGGGGGAAAACTTGAGGGCCAGGTATTCGAGGCCCGAGTTGGTGTCTGTGTGAGGTTCGGTGAGGGGGTTGACCGGGGTGCCGTTGGGGTTGGACTGAGCGATTGCCTGGGTGCCGTCGTAATTCGATATGGTTATCCAGCGCCCTCCATTGCTGCCGCCCACGGTGACGATGCCGATATCGATTTGGTTCAGGTTGTTTTTACCTTTATATGAAGGGGAAACGGTAAAGTAACGGATAGTTTCAGGAAGTTCAAGCACTTTCTTTCCATTGAAGATTACATTCCAGCTGATACCGCCATCGTCCGTGCCCGAGATGGTTTTGTAGTCTAATCCAATTGACTCGATTGTACCGCTTATACCATTATCTGTGGAAGAAAGCTTGATAGTTTCGTAGTCGCTGTTGATCCACCAGGTCCTGATGGTCGCCTTCAGCGTGCCGCCCAGCACGGCCATATCAAGTATATCGCTGCCTTTAGCTATATCGGAGCCAACCGGAAATTGAGGGTTGAGTATATCGCCCCGGCCAATTTTAAAGGTTAGGTTATCGTTCTTGCCGGGAAACGAGCCGGGCGTCTGCACGGCCTGCCACTTCATCAACCCTGGATCGGCCGCGGCCGCGCGGCCCATACCGAACTGCAAGGGCAAGACCGCCGGCGCCGCCAGGGATATAACCATTAAAAGCGCGGCGATATACAAGCAGCGGCCTTTCATTATTCAGCCTTTGAGCGCCGGGCAGGTTGTGATGTGTGGGAAACGTACCGGCCACCACCAGTTAAATATAGCAAACCCATGCAGGCAAGAATAATCGCATAATCATGGCATAATGTCAATCGCGCCCTGATTGGTGTTGCCATAGCTGCTTATATAAAAACACGGGCAGCGGACAAAACTTTATGATAGCCTGACACAATCCCGGGGCTTGCTTATTTGACAGCCGACCAGCCGTACCAGGCCCAGCGGGGCGTGCCGTCGCCGCGCAGCAGTCCCATGCTGTTGAAGGGCTCCGCCAGCGCCGTGGGGTCGTAGAGGTAGCTCCAGGCGGTGAATTCGAATTCCAAATCCCTGGTACGCCAGATCAAGGCCTGCACGTATTCCGCCTGTAGCGCCTCGCTGCCCGGCCAGCCGGACTTGCCCTCGGCGCTCTGCCAGCCGGTCCCGCTGATGGCCAGCGGCTTAGAGGTATGGTCTTTGATGTCTCTGAAATAATCGGCGGGGATATCAAACGGTGTTTTATAGATCATGCCCGGGTAAGTGTTGAAGGCTATGAGTTCCGCCCTGGGGAATTTATCCAGCAGGAACCACAGGTCTTTTGACGGGTCGTTGGTCCCGCCGTAGAGCCCGCCGTTCAGGCCTTTCATTTTTTCCAACTGGAATACGGTGAATATTTTCGTTTCCGGCGATACCGCCTTGACCGCATCATAAGTGCGGTCGAAGAGCTTGACGAATTTGGCGAAATCGGCCGGAGACCTCGCGTAAAGGGCGTCGACATCGACTCCCAGTCCCAGGTATAGGGGCCGGTACTTTTGTGCGAAGTCGGCCGCGCCGGCCACGTATTTCTGCACCGTCTTTTCGTCTAACCAGCGCAGCAGCCAACCATCGTCCTGGCTAAATGCTGTGACCTCGATCACCACCGTCAGACCATTCTGGTATGACTGTTCCACCAGCAGCGTGGGGAAGCCTCGCGCGTATTCGAACTCCTTCCAGTCCCCGGACCAGACGATGGCATTGCCGGCGCCCCTGGCTGTCTTGAAGGACCCGATGATGTCGTTTGGCTGGGCTGACCTGGGCGCGAAGCCCACACCCCAAAGCCTGCCGGCGGCCGAGGTGTTATCCGACGGGTGAGCGTAAAATGGGCGCGCGGCCGGCTGCCCGCATGCGGCAAGTGATGCGCAAAGGGCCAGCGCCAGCAGGGCCGCTGCCCATGCCTTATTATGACCGGTCAATGGTGAAAGTCCATTCGAATATTTTTGAAAACAAATACCCTGCGGGGCCTTGACAAAATGCTTTTAAGTCCTTACAATAGTCCATAAATATATCATAGTCGATTACAAAGGTAAACAGGCAGGCAGCGACAGGGGGAAATAAATGATATCTACAGTTACCGTCAGCACAATCACCACGGTAACATCTATTACCAGCATCACCAGCATAGCTGCGCTGGGCATCGGCGCCAGCATCTCCATCTTCGCTGTTTTACTGCTTATCGGCATGCTCACCACCAAGGAACTGGTGGGGGCTTCGGATGGCAGCCGCCAGAGGCTGATCGGCCGCTGCCTCAATATCAGCATCATCCCGCTGGTCATCAGCTTCGCCGTTATCGTCGCCCTCAAGGTAATCGAGATCTTAGCTTAAGAGGAACGGCATCACGCAATAGAGCATAGCGTTAGCGATACCATGCGCAAGGGTCACTCCTAAGAGTGACCCTGTTCTTTTGAAGATGGCGGTGAAGAGCAGCGCCACCAGGAATACGAAGGCCACGTCCATCACCGAGTAGTGCCCGACGTGCAGTATCGAGAATATCAGGGCCTGGTACAGCATGCCCCAGCCGAAGCCCATCACCCTTTCCGCCAGTGTCTGCAGCACCCCGCGAAAGATCAGCTCCTCCACGAAGCCGGTGGTGATAACCAGGATAAAGGAAGGCAGCAGCACAGCCTGCAGTGTGAAGCTGGTTGCCAGCGGCACCGGCCGCAGTATTAAGTATTCCAGCACGCCTAATCCCAGGCCAATCCCCAGGCCCATCGCTATCTGCAGGGGCCATCCCCTCGATGTAAGCCCCACATCGCGCGCCCTCAAGCCCGTGTTCAGCATGACGATAACCGTGGCCGCCAGCAGCGGGCCGTAGATGATCAGGTACCAGTAGATCTGCGGAATGGGCGCCAGCGGCATGGAGAGGCTGAGGATGCGTATCAGCGGCGCCAGGATAAGTGACATATACAGGTTGCGCTGCGCCCGCTCATGGGCCAGCGCTGCCTGCACGATGAAAAGCACCAGCAGTACGCCGTGCAGCGTTATCCCCGCCAGAAGCTGGAAGAAAACCGTCAGCACCTCTGCCGCGGCCAGCGCGACCAGGTTAAGCCAGAAGGGCAGCATGCTCACCTGCCCGTTGAGTATGCGTGTATTTGACTGCATCAGTGCCTTAGTTATTCACCTGTTTTATTAATTCACTGGCTATATCCGTCTGGATATCGGCATTAAAGGAGCGGCCGCCCTTTTCACTGCTGAGTGTCCCCTGCTGCAGCCGTGCGCCCGGCTTGAGGCGCAATTCAAATGCTGTTTTCTCCCCCTGCTGCAGGTGGGTAGCCAGCCAGGGAGCTATATTCTGCGCTCTCAGCGTATTGATAACCCGGATACTGTTTTCGCCGGGGTTCACAACGGCCACCCCGCCTCCCGCCAGGCCATCCGCCAGCGCGATGCCGTTGCCCAGCACCTCGTAGGCGCCGTTGTAGAGCGTGTAGCCCTGCTGCCCGCTGTTGAGCACCCGCACCTCGTGGATGAGCTGCAGGCTGTCGCCCGTCACCGTGCCCCAGGCCGTATTCAGGCCGATCAGGCTCAACCCATCCAGCGGCAGCTTGCGCTCCCCGGTCAGGACAGCGCGCGCCAGGATATCGGTCTTTAGATCGTGCGTATAAGTGAAGGGATAGGGGAACGAGAACCAGCCGGAGCCGATAAATACCGTTCCCCGCAGCGTGAGGCTGCTTGATTCCCCACGGCTGATATGCCCTGCCATGACTGGCCAGAGCTGGTCCGTATAAGCCGTGACTCTTAAATTCAGCAGGCTGTTTCCCTGTGCGGCAAGCGTGACGGTCCCCGCCTGGACGATATCCGCCACCTTAATATCATTCATGTAAGCTTCCGCCTGCAGCCGGGAAAGGTCGATGGACAGGTTATTGGGGTTATGCAGAGTCAGAGCCGTATCCGCCACAATGCGGTTGTCAGCCGCGCTGACCAGCGCGTAGCCGATATCAGCTACCGATGGCGCCTGCAAATTCAAGTGGCGCGCAAGCGAGAACGGCTCCCCGCTGCAGCCCGTCAACAGCGCCAGGCCGCACAGCAGCACTGCCGTAGATATCTTATATAGATAGTTCATATTTCCTGTTGCCTGCCTCCGGCTGCGGGCGCCGCCGGACGATTATTGATATAAGGATATACAAAGCCCGCGCGTAATTCAAATTCCTATATGATTTGATGGTTCTTGCCATTGACAGTCCCATTACTATAGCTTACCATTTAGCCGCTGTTAGATTTAATCCTATGAGCAAAAGAGCGTTGATAACCGGCGTGGCAGGGCAGGATGGGGCCTACCTGTCCGCCCTGCTCTTAGATAAAGGCTATGAAGTCTTCGGCTGCGACCTCAGCATAGGCCCCCGGGCCTGCTGGCGGCTGAGCTACCTCGGCGTCTACGATAAAATCGACCTGCTGCAGGCGGACATGGCCGATGCCGACGCTCTCTTAAAGGCCGTGGAGCGAAGCCGGCCGCACGAGATTTATAACCTGGCCGCCCAGAGTGCGCCCGGCGCCTCCTTCCAGAGCCCGGTCGAATATGGCAATATCACCGGCCTGGGCTTCGCCCGCCTGCTGGAGGCAGTGCTCAAAACCGATAAGCAGGCCAGGATCTACCAGGCCTCCACCATCGAGATCTTCGGCTATGGCAAAATTAAGCGCCTGGCCGCGGATATGCCCTTTCACCCGGTAAACCCCTATGCCGTGGCCAAGCTTTATGCCCACTGGCTGGGCCAGATGTACCGCGAGGATTTCGGCCTCTTCATCTGCAACGGCATCATGTTCAACCACGAATCCCCCCTGCGAAGCCTCAACTTCGTTACGCGCAAGATAACCAACGCCGCGGCCCGCATAAAGCTCGGCCTGGAGGGCGAGCTGAGGTTGGGCAACACGGATTCTAAAAGGGACTGGGGTTACGCCCCCGAATATGTGGATGCCGCCTGGCGAATGCTCCAGCAGGCCAAGCCGGATGACTACATCATCTCTACAGGCCAGTGGCACAGCGTCAAAGAATTCGTGATAAAGGCCTTTAAGGTTGCGGGGCTGGATTGGCAAAGATATGTTAAAACCGACCCTGATTTACTCAGGCCGGTGGATGTACCCTTCGCCATAGGTGATTACAACAAGACCAGACAAGTGCTCGGCTGGCAACCCTGCGTCAAGTTTGATAAGCTCGTGGAAATCATGGTAAATGAGGACCTGGCCCGCTGGCAGCGCCACCTTAAGGGGGAGACCTTCCCCTGGGACGCCATAAGCGATGCGTAGGTACGGGCCCCCTTTTACACGTAATTGCGAGGCCGCCGCAGCGGCCGCGGCAATCTAATATAGGACCAATCAAGAGAGGTAACGTATGATAAAAAAAGCATTGATAACCGGCATCAGCGGACAGGACGGCTCCTACCTTGCCGAGTTCCTGCTCTCCAAAGGCTACGTAGTTCATGGCATCATAAGACGCGCCAGCAGTTTCCATACCACGCGGTTGGACCACATTAAATTCGGTAGCGACGAGATGAAGGAGCGCCTTTTCCTGCATTACGGCGACATGACCGATTCTTCCAACCTCAACCGTGTGCTTGAAAAGGTCCAGCCCGACGAGATTTACAACCTGGCAGCCCAGAGTCACGTGCAGATATCCTTCGAAGTGCCCGAGTACAGCGCCGAGGTGGACGCCCTGGGTGTGCTGCGCCTGCTCGACGCCATACGAGAAACCAGGGTAAAGGCCCGCTTCTACCAGGCCTCCAGCTCAGAGCTTTTCGGCAAGGTGTCCGAGAGCAGGCAGAGCGAACGGACGCCCTTTTACCCGCGCAGCCCCTACGCCGCTGCCAAGCTGTTTGGATACTGGACCGTGGTCAATTACCGCGAGGCCTACGGCCTTTTCGCCTGCAACGGCATACTCTTCAACCATGAATCACCCCGCCGCGGCGAAAACTTCATCACACGCAAAATCACCCTCGGCATAGCGCAGATACTGGCCGGCAAGCAGGATTTTATTACCATGGGCAATATGGAGGCCAGGCGCGACTGGGGCTACGCCCCCGAGTATGTCGAACTGATGTGGAAGATGCTGCAGGCAGAGCGCCCTGTAGATTGCGTGGTGGGCACGGGCGAGCAGCACAGCGTGCGGGAGTTTACCGAGGCCGCCTTCGCCTATGCCGGTCTTGACTGGCGCAAATACGTTAAGACCGACCCCCGCTACCTGCGTCCCACCGAGGTAGACGAACTGTGTGCGGATCCGGCGCGGGCCAATAAGGAACTGGGCTGGCAGCCGCAGGTGAAATTCGCCGAACTGGTCAGGATCATGCTCGATGCCGATATACGCGCCCTCAACCTCAAGCCCGCCGGAGAAGGCGATGCCCTGCTCAGGAAGCTTTTCCCCAACCGCTGGTGGAAGATCGACTGAATTATTTTGTCATTATTGGCCGGTTCGGTGTTTTATTCTGTGCCTGCAATGTCCCTGGAGGCTTCTTTAATGGCGATGCTTCCCCAGAGGCACCTTCATGATGTTTGCCATTTATGGCCCACCCCTATATCCTATTGCATGAGGCTCTTTTCCGTATAACACCTTATGAGTCGCCGCAGCAAAAGACGGTAACAATGACCTGGCCCTTCGCCTCCCTGCCAGCGTTGTCTTTTACTGTAACGCTGACAGTGTAGTCGCCTTTCACACCAGGTGCCTTCCACCTGATCCTATTCGCCTTGCCTTCTTCCAAACCCTTGCCCTTGATCTCGCCACCTGTGGCAGACCACGTATACATCAAATCACCTGCACTGCCGGCGTCCTCAATTATGCAGAGGATGTCAATTTCAAACCAGTTCCGGATTCGCTGTTTATATATTACAGGTGTTTCAGCATCTCCCATCTTTAACTTGAGTTCCACCATGGCTGTGGCAGTGCCGTCCGCGTTGGTGACAACCCTGATGCTGATATTTTCCGATGCCACTCCGCCTTTACCATCAGTAACTAATAGATTTATAGGATAAGTTCCCATTTTGCCCGGGGGCATCCACAGCACACTGGGTCCACTCCCCGATATCTGTCCGGCATCGGCCTTCCACAGGTATGTAAGGTTATCGCTATCGGCATCTTTTGCCAGGCATTTAATTTGTACCTCTGAATTGGACATAGTATCCTGTGCATAATTAACACTTTCAATCACAGGCGCCTGGTTTGGCCGCTCGACCTCCTGCGGTGGTGGAGCGCAACTAAGTTGCAGTGTAAGTGCAAATGCTATTAGTATGGCGATTATCAAGCCTGCAAAATTTAGTGGTTTCATAATAGACACCTCATGAAAATCAATTAGATGTGAATAAGGTGCCCAACCAGGGCAACATATAGTAAATCCCTATGCAAATGAATATGATGGCGATCACAATGCGTATTACCTTTTCGCTGCGCGAAATTGCCTCGACCCATTTTGAGATGCCGGCCACCCCGAAAGAGAGCAGTATTCCGAAAAGCAAAACAGGTAGGCCCGTGCCTATGGCAAAAAAAGCCGGCAGGGTGATGCCGCCGGCGGATTTTAACGCTAACGGCAGCAAAACGGCAAAAAACAGTACTGCGCTGTAGGGGCAGAAGGCCAGGGCGAAAAGTGCGCCCAGGGGAAGTCCACCGATCATTCCCCAGTCTGCAACCTTCCCGCCGAGATTGGACAGGCTGTTGCCGGCGCCGCCGAAAGAGATTTTATCAATGAAAAGCATCAGTAACCCTATGACAATCAGGAACGGCCCCAGGGCTTTTTCCCCGATGTCCTGCAGAAAAAAAGAAACCCCGGGGATGCTGAGACCAAGGTAAATAATAAGTGCGCCCAGTATCGTGTAGGTCAGCATCCTTCCCAGTGTGTACAATGCCGCCGTCACTACAGAGTATCTGCGGTTAGTCAGGTTACGCCCTACGTAGGCCAGGGCTGCTATATTGGTGGCCATGGTGCAGGGCCCGAGCGTGGCCATTAACCCGAGAAAAAAAGCCGACAGGGCAGGTATGCCGGTACTTGCCGATAAAGCTGAGAGATCCATCAGGATACCTCTTGAAGGCTTTGTTCAATGATGCTCTTAACCTTTCGTTCAAACCCCCTTGGGTCGCCAGGGCACTTCCAATTCCAGATACTTTGGATATCCTCGATGTTGTCAACACCTTTTATTATTACGTTGATAAACATTTGCGATCCAACGGCACCATACTTCTTAGCAATAGTGGTGTTTTCTGCTTTTTGTAAATTTAATACCCGGTATGTTAATTTTCCGCTGGTTATTGCGTCCCGGAAATATGTTTCTATAACTGTGTTAATATGTTGCTCAAAACAGAGGCAGGTCACACAGCGCTGGTTCACGTGAAAATAAATTACATCTACACGGTTGGGCAGGGGTGATTGCAGCTGCCCGGCAACGGGAGTAACGTTGTCCGCAATTCCTGCTCCTGATGTTAGATTTTGCCCGGACGGAGATTGGGAAGGCGGTTGCGTAGCAGGCTGGTTAGCCGCCTGGACGGGTGTTTGAACAGGTGGCGGGGTGGGTTTTGCAGGCGAACCTGAACAGCCGGCCAGCAAGATAATTCCCGCCAGCAATAACGGCGGGATTAAGCTCTTAAGCGTGTTTACCATCTGAGATTATGTTCCTCCTTGTTGGGATAATTGGCTGATTTTGCCTGACTTCTTAGCACGGAGTATTAGTATAAATTAAAAATGTGAATTTTGTGTGAAGACCGGGTAAAAAACGTTTTTTCAAATTCATTTGGAAGACAGTGCCTTTCTGGTCCCGTTTAACACACTGTCAAGTTCCCCCGGTTTTATCTCAAATTTATTGGGTGTCTTTTTAATGCCGTAATCCGTAACACAGATCCACTGCGTTAAAGCTATGCCTGCATGTTCCAGCGTTTTTTTGGCGCAGGCAACCTCGCAACCGTCTATTGCGAGCACCCTGTC
>Ga0315276_10003445_pt1 | contig 14502 bp, 11 predicted proteins | sample YL17G05_0_MG_FD_204542 | JGI IMG/M metagenome (GOLD analysis project Ga0315276, IMG submission 204542) | Sediment microbial communities from Yellowstone Lake, YNP, Wyoming, USA - YL17G05_0 | ecosystem: Environmental > Aquatic > Freshwater > Lake > Sediment | place: USA: Wyoming | collected...
ATACATTAATAACTTTTGTTTTCCCAAATTGAGTCTCAACAGGAGTATCGGGGCGGTAGATATGCGTGTGGCCATGAAGATGATATTCAGGATGGAATCGAGTGAGCAACCAGCGGAACGCTTTTATTCCTTGATGGGCTAAATCACTTTGATCTTGTATTCCCCACGGAGGAGCGTGGGTGATAAATACATTAAGATAATGACCCGTATTGATCCGAGTCATTAATAAAGACGGCACCAGTCGGAAGACATTCAACCACATTTCAACCTGCGAGTATTGAAATGGCCCATCATTATATCGAATACTTCCCTCTACTCCAGCAAATAAATAACCATTAAACCGTTTTACTCGGCAATGTAAATCTACTGCCCCGTGATAATAATTATGTTGTTTTTCTTCTGCGATAACCTGCGAATGGTTTCCATTCACGAAAAATACCGGGATATCCAATGAACTCACAACAAATTCAAGATAATTTTGTGGCAGATCACCACATCCAATTGCTAAATTAATATCGGGAAGCAAATGTCGAATTTTTGGATTATAAATCCAATCTACAACAATATCACTGACTGCTAATATTTTCAATTATGTTACCAAAAATATAAAATAGCTCTTCGGAATTGATTTTTATGATTTTAATAAATCCGTTAAGGCTTCATACAATGTCGGAAATTTAAATATATACCCTTCATCTAGTAACTTTCTTGGCATAACCCTTTGCCCTTCTAAAACCATGTTTGCTACTTCCCCAAATGCAAGGCGCATAACGAAGCCGGGGATCGGTAAATAATGCGGCCTTTTCATTACCGCGCTGATCGTTCTTCCGAATTCATCATTGGTAACCGGATTGGGAGAAGATAGATTAAACACTCCACTCGCTTGATCCTGTTCGATTAATAACCGAATTGCATTTACTTCATCAGTGATATGGATCCATGAATATACTTGCCGTCCATCCCCAATACGTCCGCCAATAAATATTTTATACGGTAATAATATGGGGCGCAATGCCCCACCCTTGGTGCTTAAAACCACGCCGTTCCGTACAACAACACGTCGCACACCTAGCGTTTCGACCTGAGCGCTTGAAGCTTCCCATAGCTTACTTAGATTAGCTAAAAAATCATTTCCAACCTCAGATGCTTCTGTAAATAACTTTTCACGCTGGGTTCCATAAATCCCAATACCAGAGGCTTGTATAAATACAGCAGGTTTTTTATTCGACATTTCTATAGCTTTGGAGAGCACTATACCTGCGTTCACCCGGCTGGTAAGCAGACGTTCCTTTCTTTCTTTATTCCATCTTGAAGGGAGCAATCCTTTTCCCGAGAGGTTTTCACCAACCAGGTTTATCACCACATCGCAATTACTCATCTCCTTCCCCCAATCTTGGACGGTTTTTCCATCCCATTGGAGAATCTTAACCGTACCAGGTTTGCCGATAACCTTCCCAGGATTTCTACTCAGGATGATTACTTCGTTTCCATCGAGGACGAGTGCTGTGGTTAAGGCACGCCCTATTAATCCGCTTCCACCCGCGATGATTATACGCATATGGCTACCTCCATAACTACTAAAATATCCGAAAACAAGAACTTTCGTTAGTATAACTCAAATACCTTAACAGGATTATTATTATCGTCATTATCTCAGGTATAGCATATGATGTCTGATGATAAAATTAAGCAACTTAAATTCACATCGATACAAAGGTATAAAATGCAGAAGGAACTCTTTTTACTTGATCCTGAGGTTGTTTTCCTAAACCATGGCTCATTTGGAGCTTGCCCCCGCCCTGTATTCGAGGTCTACCAGGAATGGCAACGAAGGTTGGAGCTACAGCCTGTTCAATTCCTGGGGGTTGACCTGGATAATTATCTTTATCAGGCCCGGCTAGAATTGGGTGGTTATATAAATTGTCAAGCAAAGGATATTGTTTATATTCCAAACGCCACGCACGGGGTGAATATTGTTGCACGATCGATACAACTCAACCCAGGAGATGAAATCCTCACCACAAACCAGGAATATGGAGCCTGTAATTTCGCGTGGGAACATGTTTGCAACAAGACCGGAGTTATTTATAATCGACAACCCATAACGATGCCATTTGAGTCTACAGAGCAGATTATGGATCAGCTCTGGCAGGGTGTGACACCGAAAACTAAAATCATCTATATCAGCCACATCACCTCACCCACCTCCTTAACAATGCCGGTGCAGATGATCTGCCAGCGCGCACACCAGGCTGGTATTCTGACCTTGATCGATGGCGCACACGCCCCAGGACAGATAGCGTTGGATTTAGCTTCCATCCAGGCAGACTTTTATGTGGGTAATTGCCACAAATGGATGTTAAGTCCAAAAGGGGCTGGATTTCTATATGCTCGACCTGAGGTTCAGAACCTTATTGAACCACTGGTTGTAAGCTGGGGTTATCAATCCAAATACGCCCCTCCACGCGAGTCAACATTTATTGATTATCTCCAATGGACCGGAACGAAAGACCCTTCAGCCATTTTATCTGTCCCAGCCGCGATCGCTTTCATGGAAGAGAATCACTGGAATGAAGTCCGCGCATCATGTCATCATATTCTGCATTATGCGATGGATACAATTGGAGAATTAACTGGTTTACAACATATATATCCATTAGATTCAGATTTCTACCATCAGATGGGTACGATACCTATCCCACGTGTGAAGGATTTATCAGAATTAAAAAGCAGGCTATTGACCGAATATAAGATTGAAATCCCTTACATTGAATGGGACAATCATCAGTACTTGCGCCTATCCGTCCAAGGTTATAATACCCTGGACGAAATTAACCAGCTGGTACATGCATTAAGCGAACTTCTTCCAATCATAGTGGAAGAATAGCATTCGGAATAGTTATTCAATCAGCAAATACTTAGAAGATCAACTTATGCCAATCCTTGATAAATGGGACCTTCAATTAACGACAGATCATGTGCTCCGCGCTCAGGGTGCGGACCCAGAGGTCATCCGGTCACGTCGTCCAAATTTGGTAATATCGACTGAAGAGGCTCTTGTCAAGGCCGAGCCTTTACTCCAACCACTTGTTTTGTATGAAAAATACCATGTTAAGGCATTCACACATGAGCGCTTGGACCTGGTTCCCCACAACGATGATCAGGGAAAATATACTTTATCCAGCCAGCTAATTGCACAAAAACTCTCTAGTGCACAGGAAATCATTGTGGTGTTGTGTACAATTGGTAGTGACCTGGATAATAGCGTATCCAGCCTATTCAAGGTAGATCCAATAATTGCGTTGGCAATGGATGGAGTTGGCTCTGCTGCCGTAGAAATGTTGGCCATCCAAGCCTGTAATTATTTCGAAAAGCAGATTTTTAATGAAGGTCAGAAAGCAACTATCCCATTAAACCCTGGAATGGTTGGTTGGCCTTTGGAAATTGGGCAGCCACAAATATTTTCTCTGCTTGACAGCGAATCGATCAATGTCTCCCTAACCGAATCCTGTATGATGGTCCCCAATAAATCATTGTCTTTGGTTATTGGTATAGGCGAGGACGTTTCTTCAACAGGGTCATCTTGTGAATATTGCAACTTAAACGGTATTTGTAGATATCAAAATCATTATGCAGAATAAATTAGAATACACGATTAATTTTCAGCCAATCGGTAGACGAATTACTGTTAAAAAAGGACAATCCCTATTAAATGCCGCACAAGATGGGGGTATTGCTTTGGCGTCCATTTGTGGTGGTGTAGGAATCTGCGATAGTTGTAAAATCCGACTTATAAATGGTATCCTCACTGCACCAAGCCTGGAAGAAAAAGCACTTTATTCAGATAATGAACTTGAATCTGGTTTTCGATTGGCCTGTCAATCCTTTCCTCTGAGTGACCTCACTATCGATATTCCTCCAGAATCTCTCACTACGTCTCAAAGGTTGCAAGTTGAGGGATCAACAGAAACTGTGGAACTTGATCCACCTGTTGTTCCTATTGCGCTGGTAATTCCTGAACCAACAATAACTGACCTCAGAGCAGATACAACTCGTGTTATGGGTAGCCTGGTCGATAAGGGGATAAAGCAACCAATAGAAATTAACTTTCCTTTGCTAGATTCGTTTTCCCCCCTATTACGTAGCAACAAGTGGCATGTAGCCATGGCTATGCGGAAAAGTTCAGTGATCGCCGTTTTACCTGTTGGCTCCCAATTATTGGGGCTTGCAGTCGATGTGGGGACAACCAAACTTGCGGCGTACCTTTGTGACCTGGGTACTGGAGCAATTCTAGCAAAAACCGGAGCAATGAATCCTCAAACCGCATTCGGCGAAGATGTCATCAGCCGGATAAGTTATGCTGATAATGTATCCAATGGTAATAAAATTCTCCAGACTAGGTTAATCGATACTTTGAACCAGGTCATCGAAGAATTATGTTCGAACGCCAGAATAAATAATCCATCTATTTCATCAGATCACATTGTTGAAGCAGTCGTTGTTGGTAATACAGCTATGCACCATTTATTCGCCGGCTTACCCGTCCACCAGCTTGGGATTGCCCCGTATGTCCCTTCAGTGAGTGAGCCAATGGATCTTGTTGCATCTTACATTGGGCTTAGTATTGCCCATGGAGCTAAAATACATCTCCCTTCCAACATTGCTGGTTATGTTGGGGCGGACCACGTCGCCATGTTGTTGTCTACGGGGTTATCATCCACCACCAAAACCACCATTGCGCTTGACATTGGAACAAACACCGAAATCACATTATCACATAACAACCAGATGTTATCCTGCTCGTGTGCTTCCGGTCCAGCCTTTGAAGGTGCCCATATCCAGGCAGGTATGCGTGCTGCACCAGGGGCAATTGAACGGGTTCAAATCATCCAAGGTGAATTACGAACCCAGACTATCGATAATATTGACCCAATTGGGATATGCGGATCTGGTATTTTGGATGCGATTGCCTGTATGCGCCAGATTGGCGTCATCGACCACCGTGGTTCGTTTACTTCTGACCATCCCTCTGTAAGACAAAATGATAAAAAACGCGAATTTATTCTAGTAGAAAACCAAATGAGTGGAAATGGCCATGACATTGTAATCACTCGGCAGGATGTAAATGAAATCCAGCTTGCCAAAGGGGCAATTCGGGCAGGGGTCGAAGTATTATTGGAGTATGCAGGGATATCTGCTGAGATGGTTGAAGAATTCATCATTGCTGGAGCATTTGGTACCTATATAAACGTTCCAAGTGCAATTCAAATTGGAATGTTCCCAGAACTACCATTAAACCGGTTCCACCAAATTGGTAATGCTGCTGGGGCAGGTGCGAGGCAGATGCTTTTATCTTTGGAACATAGGCGCTTGGCTGAAGAAATCGCCAAGCGTGTAAAATATGTCGAATTATCTGCGTATACAAACTTCACCAATATTTTTTCTAAATCATTATTTTTATAACTAAAACGCCCGTGGATTATATTCCACAGGCGTTTTAGTTTTATAGCAATATATTCCTATTTATCATCGCAAAGTTAATGGGAAAAATATATTTTTGATCGAGGGCAGGACATTGAAGGCATAATCCACTATAACTGGTACACCCGCACAATTATCTACCGTCAAAGTCACTGTAAAGGTCCCAGAATCGAAAAAGGTATGATCGACAATCTGACCAGATCCAAATTCTCCATCAGCAAAAGTCCCACGCATATGTGATTGGTTGGGTCCAAGATGCAACAGCGGTAAATGTGACGGTATCTCCCTGAATCGGTGAAGCGGGTGTCCAGCTAAAATCTACACCTATATTGTTTTACTTCGATAATTCTTTCAGTAGAGCCAGTGTTTCACGCTTTCCACCCAATCCTCCTTCACCACCAGGGCCCACACAGGAAGGACAACCATCTTCACACCCACAGGCTTCAACCAACTCACGTCCCCTCTTCATCAACTCCGAATGGATATCATATAACCTCTCGCTTAAACCAATCCCACCTGGAATCAGATCATATAGAATTATTGCAGGTTTTCCTTCTGCCAGTGCCGATTGCGGGTCAGAATGGAGCCCCAAATCTCCAATATCGCACATCAAGAAAAGCGGTGCTAAATTCCCCAATGTGAATGCGAGTCCCGCCAGACCACTCCGCACGCGCACTGCGGTTTCAACCTTGCGATGGCATGAATTACACAAGGTTATCAAATTCTCTAGTCGGTTGGCTTGCTCGGATGATTCAAACATTCGAAACGGTATTTTATGGTGAACATGATGTGCTTTAATACCTTCTGCCTCACCACATAACTGGCAACGAAAGACATCCCTGGCGCGTGTTAGATCACGTTGTTTGGGCCAGTTTAACCCGTAATCATTCGGTGCATTTGACCACAACCGTTCCTCTCGTAACTTGCCAACTGTCTCATCAGAAAGTGCCAGCCAATACCCGGTGGTCAGCAGCTCAGAAGGAGGTAGGGATAAGTTTTCTATACCTAAAGTCTCATTCGTATGCCAGCGGATCTTACGAAAACCGATCACCTGCGAGGTAACTTGTATCTCCCCATATGCTTTTTCACCTCCCACAACAACCTCTTTAGCAATTTTATCAACCCTTTGGACCACGATTTCACGACGCGGGTCTGTATAGTAATCTACGTTCGTAGGTTCAAGGATTGCAAAATGTTGCTCAAAGTTGAGATCTTTAACCAGAAATGTCGTACCTTCATGTATGTAAATTGCACCTGGATGTGCCATCCAGAAAGAGCTTGCGGAATCCACTTCGCCAATTGTCTGCATCGTGAAGCCCTTTATCTTTTCTACGGTATGAACTTGCAACAAAACCCTTTCTGTTGATGCACTTCGTAAGGATACGTTTTGTGCTGGATATTTATCAGCCATCCAGAAATATTTATCTCCAGAACCGTGGATTACACCTTCACCTTGTAGGAATTCTAGAATTTCCCCCATAATGGATGGATCGACTGATCCAAACTTTTCACCCACCTTGAATGGTAATTCAAAAGCTGCACACCGGATATGCCCTAATAATATGAGCAGGTTATCTGGGTTGATCATTCCATGCTCAGGGGAACGGTCGAAAAAATAATCAGGGTGCTGGGCTAAATACTGGTCTAAAGGATTTGGAGAAGCTACCAAAACCGCCAATGATGATTTTTCACCGCGACCAGAACGCCCAGCCTGCTGCCAGGTTGCTGCTATCGTACCTGGATACCCAACCAGAAGTGAGGCTTCCATCCCGCCAATATCGATCCCTAACTCAAGGGCGTTGGTTGCAACGACGATACGAACATCACCCTTTCGAAGTCCTTCTTCGATATTTCTCCTCTGCCCCGGTAAATATCCAGATCGATATCCGCGAATGATGTCATTTTCATTATGTTCTCGATTTTTGATGCCTGTTGTCGCGCTGCCTGATTGCTCCCTAAGATAAGTTAATATGATTTCTACTGTTCGTCGCGCCCGGCTAAATACGATCGTCTGAATATTGTATGCTAAAAGATCTCCTGCGAGGCTGACGCCTGCCTGAATCGAGCTTTTCCTTAATCCCAGGCTTTTATCAATGAGAGGAGGGTTATAGATCAGGAAATGTTTCTCGCCCTTTTCTGCGCCATCATTATTGATCAAAGTCACCGGTTCATTGATGATGCGCTGCCCTAGCTCATCCGGGTTGCCAATGGTAGCAGATGTTAGAATGAATAGTGGATTAGCCCCATAAAAATTGGTAATCCTTTTCAATCTACGGATTACATTGGCAACATGTGACCCAAATACACCTCTATAAGTATGGATTTCATCGATGACTACAAAGCGCAGCCCCTGGAAGAATTGCGCCCAGCCTGTATGGTGCGGTAAGATCCCTGTATGGAGCATATCTGGATTGGTGATAACCAATCGTGCTTGGCCTCTTAGAGCAGAACGCACACTTGTGGGGGTATCACCATCGTATATGGCACATTTAATTGCGTTTACTTCTTTTGTTTGCTGTCCTACGGTCTCAGATGAACCATCGATTTGGGAAATAACTGATTTTAGAACAACAAACTGGTCTTGTGATAATGCCTTAGTTGGAAATAAATATAAGGCGGTAGCTTGAGTTTCTTTCAGCAAGCAATCTAATACTGGTAGGTTGTAACATAAAGTTTTACCACTGGCTGTACCTGTAACTACAATAACATTTTCCCTTTGTTTTATGGCTGTCCAAGTGTTCGCCTGGTGGGTATACAGAGATGTTATGCCACGATGAACCAGTGCTTCCTGTAGCAAAGGATGAATGCCAATCGGGAATGAGATAAAATGCGCAGGCCTTCCAGGCATAATACGCCATTCAATCAAGTTGGGTCCCACTTGTGGGTCTGCTCTCCAGTGAGATAACAATGTAGCTAATGTCATATGCCTTGTATTATACCCAACCTGATATGAAAGAAACTGATGGCGGTTATAATTATGCACAATGAATAAGCCATCTACGCTTCGCTGGGGACTATTAAGTACCGCTCGAATAAATCGAGCATTAATCGAGCCTCTTCAGTCCTCAAAAAACAGTATGTTATGTGCTGTCGCTAGTCGTTCTTATGATAAAGCTGCAGAATATGCAAAATTGTGGGGGATTCCACGCTTTCACTCAACCTATGAAGCCTTGTTATCGGATCCAGAGATTGATGTAATATATAACTCATTACCTAACGGCTTGCATGCGGAGTGGACAATAAAAGCAATGCAGATGGGAAAGCACGTCTTGTGTGAAAAGCCACTTGCCACCAGCATCGATGATGCAGATGCTATAATCCAATCGGCCAAGAATACCGGAATGGTGGTAACCGAAGCTTTCATGTACAGGCATCATCCCCAAACGTTATTGGTAAAGCAGATGGTTGATAATGGTGCTATCGGAAACATTCAGCTGATCCGAGGGTCTTTTTGCTATACGAACACTCGCGCCTCAGACCCCCGTTTTGTCCCTGAATTGGGTGGTGGTAGTCTGTGGGATGTTGGTTGTTACCCACTCAGTTATACACGTTATATCACTGGTAAGGAACCAGACGAAGTATTCGGTCATCAAGAGACAGGACAGACTGGGATCGATTTACTTTATACAGGTCAAATGCATTTTCCTGGAGGCGTTATCGCTCAATTCGAGAGCTCCTTTATCTCTCCATTCAAAGCCTATATGGAAATCACCGGTGATAAAGGCCGGATCCAAATCTCAGAGCCGTATAAACCCGGGATTCAAACCAAGTTAATTCTTGAGAAAGATGGACAGACACAGACAATTCAAGTCAAAGGGGAAAAATTATATTATGGAGAGCTTGAAGATATCGAAAACGCGATAATTTATGGTAAACCGCTTCGAATCAGCCTGGAGGAAAGCAAAGCCAACATTGCTACGATCGAAGCTTTATATCAATCAGCACGATTAGCTAAATCAATAAATATATAAAAGCAATCATGTTTATGGAGTGAAGATATGATATTTCTTAATAAAGATGCCAAACCAATTAGTGTATTACCAGGATTGACCCGGAGAACCCTTGCCCAAGGTCAATCCATGATGGTTTGTGAATTCATCTTCGATGAACACGTCAATGTTCCTATCCACTCTCACCCTCACGAACAGGTAGGTTACATTGTTGAAGGAAGAGTGGAGATGAGTATTGATGGGAAAATTTTCGAGCTTCTAAAAGGCGATGCCTATGTTGCACCATCCAATGTTCCACATGGTGCATATACTTTAGAACCAGCTGTGATTGTGGATACATTTAGTCCTCCACGGGAGGATTATCGATGAAAATCCTCGTAACAGGTGGTGCAGGCTATATTGGAAGTCATACCTGCGTCGAGCTGCTTCAAAACGGATATGAAGTCATTGTTGTGGATAACCTGTGTAACAGCAAAGAGGAATCCCTCCGCCGGGTACAGGAGATAACAGGAAAGAGTTTATCTTTTTATAAAGTTGATTTGTTAGATCGTGACCATTTGGATGAAGTCTTTAGTAAACACTCAATCCAGGCTGTAGTTCACTTTGCAGGATTTAAATCGATGGGGGAATCGGTGAGTATTCCCTTGAAATATTTTCACAACAATGTCTCCGGGACACTGATCTTGTTGGAAGTGATGAAAAAATATAATATACACAATTTCGTCTTCAGCTCATCTGCAGGGGTATATGGGGATGTTAAAATAGTTCCCATTCCTGAGAAAGCACCCCTAGGTGTACTCAACCCATATAGCAGAACCAAATTGATGATTGAGGATATCCTTCGCGATCTATATATTGCCGAACAGGCGTGGAATATAGCCATCTTGCGTTACTTTAATCCCGTTGGCGCTCATCCAAGCGGCAAGATCGGTGAAGACCCGAACGACATCCCGAATAATCTGACACCCTATGTTGCGCAGGTAGCAATTGGGCGACGTCCTTTCGTCCGTGTTTGGGGTAATGATTATCCAACACCCGATGGAACGGGCATTAGAGATTATATTCACATTATGGACCTGGCTGCAGGTCATATCAAAGCCTTAGAAAAACTTGAACGAAACCTCGGTCTTGTCACTTATAATCTGGGAACAGGTCGGGGGTACAGCGTCCTTGAGGTGATAACAGCATTCGAAAAAGCCTGCCAACAAAAAATACCATACAAAATCATGGATCGCAGACCAGGTGATGCAGCCATCTCTTATGCTGATCCGACAAAAGCTAACCTGGAATTAAACTGGTATGCAAAAAGAACATTGGAAGATATGTGCATCGATACTTGGCTGTGGCAATCACAAAATCCCTGCGGCTATCCATAGTCACAACTAAATCATATAAAGGAGCTAAATCTATGCTTAAGCGTATTCTCAAAATTATAGCCATATTGATTGTTATCGGTCTAATTCTATTTATTTTGATTCAATTTATTTCGTATGGAAAGAATCACACCAATCCACCTGTAGTTAGCGAGCCAAATTGGGTCTCACAGCAAACCAGGGATCTTGCTAAACGGGCCTGCTTCGATTGCCACAGCAACGAAACGATCTGGCCTTGGTATTCAAATATCGCCCCAGTCTCCTGGTTGGTCTATCGTGATGTAGTCCAAGGACGACAAAGCTTGAATTTTTCTGATTGGCAAAACTCACATTTACGGGAACCAGGTGAAATTGCTTCAATAATCAGTGAAGGAGAAATGCCTCCATTTCAATACCTGCCAACGCACCCAACTGCAAGGCTTTCATCAGCTGAAAAAACACAATTGATCAATGGCTTAACAAGTACACTAAGCCGATAAAATCGAGGGGTGAATGCCAAAATACATCGCTGCAATTGATCAAGGTACAACCAGTACCCGCTGTGTGCTCTTTGACCATGCTGGGAATGTGAAAGTGGCCGCCCAGGAAGAGCACAAGCAAATTTATCCCCAACCTGGATGGGTAGAGCATGATCCGCTTGAAATCTGGCAACGGACCAAAGAGGTTATACACGAAATCATCACGAAAGGAAATATCGTTCCAGGGGACATTGCCGCCATTGGGGTGACCAACCAGCGTGAAACGACTGTGGTTTGGGATAGAAATACAGGCAAACCTTATTACAACGCTATTGTCTGGCAGGACACACGCACCAAGGAAATTTGTGATGGGCTTGCCGCTGATGGTGGTCAGGACCGTTTTAGGTCGAAAGTTGGCTTACCCCTTACCACTTATTTCTCTGGTCCAAAAATCATGTGGCTGCTTGAAAATATCCCAGATATTAGAAAAGCTGCTGAACGTGGGAATGCTATCTTTGGTAACATCGATAGTTGGATCATCTGGTGGTTGACTGGTGGTCCTTACAATGGGGTTCATGTCACAGATGTAAGCAATGCCAGCCGGAGTATGCTGATGGATCTCGTGAGCCTGGATTGGGACGATGAAATATTGAGTATCTTTAATATTCCAAGGAATATGCTGCCTCGTATCTGCCCATCCAGTGATCCAGCTACATTTGGGATAACTACGACCGATGGTCCTTTTAGCGAAGTCATTCATATCTCCGCTGATTTGGGTGACCAACAAGCTGCTTTGGTGGGTCAAACTTGCTTCAACACTGGAGAAGCTAAGAACACCTATGGAACGGGCTGTTTCATGTTGCTGAACACAGGTACTGAGATAATTCAATCTACGCATGGGTTATTGACTACCCTTGGTTATAAATTTGAGGAAAAACCTGCGGTCTATGCCTTGGAAGGGTCAATCGCGATTACAGGTGCCCTGGTGCAATGGCTCCGGGATAACCTGGGACTGATATCCGAATCTTCAGATGTTGAAGAGTTAGCCAGGGGTGTGAAAGATAATGGGGGTATATATTTCGTCCCTGCATTTTCCGGTCTTTTCGCACCTTATTGGCGTTCGGATGCCAGAGGAGCAATCGTGGGTATGACCCGATATATTAATAAAGGTCATATTGCTCGGGCTACGCTTGAAGCTACTGCTTACCAAACTCGCGAAGTCCTGGATGCCATGAGAGAAGATTCAGGAGTCGAATTGAAAAATCTAAAGGTAGATGGCGGTATGGTTTTCAACCAGCTTCTAATGCAGTTTCAAGCGGATATCCTCGATGTTCCGGTGGTTCGCCCAAAAATTACAGAAACCACTGCTCTAGGCGCTGCTTATGCTGCTGGGCTGGTAGTCGGATTTTGGAGTGGTCTTGATGATTTACGGTCTAACTGGCAAGTCGGTCAGGTTTGGAATCCTCAAATGGACCCAACGCACCGTGAAAAACTATATAAAGGTTGGCTAAAAGCTGTCGAGCGAACATTTAATTGGCTAGATGAGTGAATAAAATCATGATACTCCAAATGGCTGTCCCAAAAATGATTTTGAGGTAAATTCATGCGTCACATTGAAACAGATGTCCTGGTGATTGGAGGTGGCGCAACTGGCACAGGCGTGATTCGCGACCTCGCAATGCGTGGGTTCAAATGCCTTCTCGTGGAAAAGCGTGACCTGGCATATGGTACCACCGGCCGTTATCATGGGCTGCTTCACAGTGGCGCGAGATATGCGGTTAAAGATCCTTTAGCTGCCAGAGAATGTATCGAGGAAAACCGTATTCTTCGTAAGATAATGCCGCAATGCATTGAAGATACAGGTGGTTTTTTTGTACTTACCCCCCATGACGACCCGAAATACATTCCACAATTTCTTTACGGATGCCGTAATGCAGGAATACCTGCAGAGCAAGTCCCAATTCATCAGATGCTCAAGGATGAGCCATTGCTGGATCCAAAGATCCAGCAATGTTTTCGTGTACCAGATGCCTCGGCAGATTCTTTTCTTGCATCTAATTTAAATGCTGAATCTGCTCGCCACTATGGTGCCCAGGTATTTACTTATTATGAAGTTTTACGGCTTTTCATAAAGCCCCATTCATCAACAAACGTTCCGATGGTCACAGGAGCCTTATGCCATGATCTAGTGAAGGATGAGGATGTGCAGATTAATGCCAGCATGGTAGTTAATGCATCCGGGGCGTGGGCTGGAATAATAGCCAAGATGGCGGGAATCAACCTTCAAATGCTTCCTGGAAAAGGAACCATGCTCGCATTAAACCACCGGGTGGTGAATACGATCATAAATCGCTGTAAATTGCCCTCGGATGGTGACATCTTAGTCCCTGCACACACCGTCGCGGTTATTGGTACGACAGATATTAGGGTTCCAGATCCTGATACATTCTCGATCGAACCTTGGGAAATACGCTTAATGCTGGACGAGGGAGAGAAAATTATCCCTAAATTTAAACAATTCCGCATTTTACGGACCTGGGCAGGTGTGCGCCCTTTAATTCAGGAAGCTTCCTCAGGTAATGACCGAGATATCAGTCGTGTTTTTTCTTTACTCGATCATGCTGATCGTGATGGCATTGGGGGATTCATCACCATAACCAGTGGTAAGTGGACGACATATCGAAAGATGGCGGAAGCAACAGTTGATAAAGTATGTGAACGACTAAATACCAGTTGCCCTTGTCGCACTCATCTTGAGGTTTTACCATCAAAAAACGAGACTGATCGACCTGGCCAACATCTGGGTGCACGCTTAGAGAAAATCGAGAAAGATACGTTATATGGTCGTCTAGTATGTGAATGTGAATTGGCAACCCGAGAGGAGGTTGAGCAAGCAATAATTCATTCTGATGCCAGGACTCTCGATGATATTCGGCGAGACACCCGCCTGGGAATGGGGCCCTGCCAGGGTGCATTTTGCACGGTCAGGGCGGCAGGAATATTTCATGGACTAAGGCACCCTCCCGTAGAAGAAACCAATGCATCCTTAAAAGATTTCCTGGAAGAACGCTGGAAAGGAAATTTACCAATTCTATGGGGACAACAGTTACGACAGGAACGGTTTAGTGAACTAATTTATATTAGCATCCTAAATACGAACAACCTGCCTGGAGAATCCAGGTCAAGATTCTCCAGCGTAGGATATATAAAATCAAACGAGATTGCGATAGAACCAACGCC
>Ga0315276_10003446_pt1 | contig 14499 bp, 10 predicted proteins | sample YL17G05_0_MG_FD_204542 | JGI IMG/M metagenome (GOLD analysis project Ga0315276, IMG submission 204542) | Sediment microbial communities from Yellowstone Lake, YNP, Wyoming, USA - YL17G05_0 | ecosystem: Environmental > Aquatic > Freshwater > Lake > Sediment | place: USA: Wyoming | collected...
GCGGGCTCGGGGGACGGGATCGACGGGGTGGCGCTGGCCGCCGCCGACGCCGTCCTGGAGCGCATCCGCCCCAGCGCCGAGATCGAGGCCATGGCCCGGTCGCTCCGGAACCCGCCGGACGCGCCACCCCGGACCGGGGAGGCGCTCGTCAGCGCCACCTACGAGGCGGTGATGAACAAGGTCGAAGGGAACGGGCCGCTCACCGACCAGGCCAGCCACGTCCTCTCCCGCGGCCGCGGCAACCGGACGCTGGTGCTGCTGGCGCTCCTCGACGCACTGGGCGTCCCGGCGCGAGTGGCGCTCATCCGGCCCTTCTACGTCGACCCGCAGCCCTGGCGCTTCCCGCGCCTCGAGCTCTACCCCGTGGCGGCGGTCCGGGCCGAGGCGGGAGGAAAGGTCTTCTGGCTCGACCCGTCGGTTCGCTGGGCGCCCTTCGGGGACCTGCCTCCCGGCGCCCGCGACGCCGACGCGCTCGTGCTTCCGCGCCCGGGCGAGGCGCTGCGCCGGGAGCGGACGCCGGCGGCCTCTGGAGTCGACGACAACGACATCCTGCTCCGCATCCAGGTGGACGCGAGCGGCGACGCAACCATCGAGGGAACCGAGACCTACGCCGGCTTCGACGGGGCCGGCGCCAAGGTGGCGCTCGAGCAGCTCGACGAGATCGGCCGCCGCCGCGCCCTGGAGCACGCCCTCTCCCGCAGCTTCCGTTCGCTGGAGTTGAAGGAGGTCCGCTTCGAGGGGGAGAGAAAGGTGGGGGAGCCACTCGTCATCCGCTACCGCGCCCGCGTCTCCGGGCTGGCCCGGCCGTCGGGCGGCCGGATCACCGTGGACGCCATCCCGTACCCGGCCCGGCTGGCCGCGCGCTTCGCGCCGCTGGCCGCGCGCGAGAGCCCGCTGCTCCTCGGCGCCGACCAGATCGCGACGCTGCGCATCGAGGTGACGCCGCCGCCGGGTGCGACGCCTCTCGCCAACCCAGCGGTCGGGGCCACCGCGCCGCAGGGGAGCTTCGTGCGGGAGGAGAGGGTCCTTTCCGGAAAGCTCGTCCGCGAGGACCGGCTCGAGCTGCGCCGAGCCCGCATTCCGGTCGACGCCTACCCGGACTTCGCCCGCTTCGCCGCGGCGGTGGACGAGGCACAGGGGCTGCCGCTCGATCTGGGCCCGGCGCCCTGAAGGCGTCGCCCTGGAGGCGCCCGCCGATCAGCCGCCCGAGGGCTCGAAGAGCCGCTCGGCCACCGCGCTGTGCAGCTCCATGCCCGAGGGCGTGAGCGCGAGCCGGTCGCCGCGGAGCACCGCCAGCCCGCCCCGCACGAGCCCCGCGACCTCCCGCTGCTGCGCCGGGGAGAGCAGGGAGGCGTCGAGCCCCTCGGCGGTCCGGAGCGCCAGCATCACCCGCTCGTTGCGGAGCTCGGCCGGCCGGAGCACCTCCTCCGACGCGGAGGGGAGCGCGCCCCCCTCCACCGCCGCGAGCCACGGCCGGTATTCCCTGTGGTTGGTCCAGCGCACCGCGCCGGTGGCCGTGCGGGCGCAGCCCACGGCGCCGGCTCCGGCGCCCAGGTAGTCCTCCGACCGCCAGTAGAGCAGGTTGTGTCGCGACTCGAAGCCGGGCCGGGCGAAGCTGGAGATCTCGTAGCGGCGCAGGCCGGCCGCCTCGAGCGCCTCGGCGATGGCGCGCCCCTCGGCCAGCACCTCGTCGTCGCCCGGGAAGAGGAGCTTTCCCTCCCGCGCCAGCCGGGAGAAGGGGACCTCCTCGGCCAGCACGTCCGGGTCGAGGGTCAGGGCATAGGCCGAGACGTGTGTCACGGGCAGTGAAGTCAGCCGTTCCGCGTCGGTCCGCGCCGACCCGACCGAGGCTCGCCGCCCTCCGTAGATCAGGTCCACCGAGACGTTGGGGATCACTCCGGCCACCTCCCGGATGGCCCGCTCGGCCTCGGCCGGCCCGTGGCGCCTCCCCAGCTTGTGGAGGACGGCGGCGTCGAAGGACTGCACCCCGATCGACACCCGGGTCACCCCGGCGTCCCGCCAGGCCGAAGCCCGGCGCGCGTCGGCCGACTCCGGGTTGGCCTCGAGGGTCACCTCGGCGCCGCGGGGGAGCCCGAGCACCCGCGCCGCCTCCACGACCCGTGCGATGGCCTCCGGCTCCCAGAGCGACGGCGTGCCGCCGCCCACGAAGAGCGTCGCGCAGCGCCCTCCGGCGAAGGCCGGGGCGCGCCGCCGCATCTCCTCGACCACCGCCGCCGCGTAGCGGGCGCCCGGCAGCGGAGGTTCCGTGGTCACCGCGAAGTCGCAGTACGGGCAGCGGAAGCTGCACCACGGATAGTGAACGTAGATTCCAAACGGACGCGGCGGCACCGGCTGGAATGCTATGCTAGGTTGCCTCTCGATGACCACCTGGTCGCTCACCGCCGAGCTTCCCGCCGACCGAGCCGATGGCTGCACGGCGCTGCTCTTCGAGCGGGGCGCCGCGGGAGTCGAGGAGCGGGAGGCCGGGCTCGCCCCCATGCCCGACGCGCGCCAGCCGGGGAGCGGGCGGGTGCTGCTGGTGGCCTTCTTCGAGGACCGCGAGGCCGCCCGGCAGGCGGCGGCCGACCTGGACGTTCCCGCCGAGATGGCCGAGATCCCGGACCGGGACTGGGGCGAGGAGTGGAAGAAGGGTCTCGGACCCATCACGGTGGGGCGGATCTTCCTCCGGCCGTCGTGGATCGACGCGGCGCCGCCTCCCGGCTCCGCCGAGGTCGTGCTCGATCCGGGCATGGCCTTCGGGACCGGCACCCACGCCACGACCTCCCTCTGCCTCGCCGCCATCGACGACTTCCTGGCCCGCCGCCCGGGGGCTTCGGTGCTCGACGTGGGTACCGGCTCCGGGCTGCTGGCCATCGCAGCCCGCAAGCTGGGCGCCGGGAGGGTCGCGGCCAACGACAACGACCCGGTGGCGGTCGCCGTGGCCGGGGAGAACGCCGCGCGGAACGGCGCGGCCCTGGAGCTGACCGGTGACCCCGTCGAGGCGATCCCCGGCGCCTTCGACCTGGTGGTGGCGAACATCCTCGCCAACGTCCTCGTGGATCTGGCGCCTTCGCTGGTGGGGAAGACCGTGCCCGGCGGAGAGCTGGTCCTGGCCGGAATCCTCGTGCCCCAGGAGGAGGAGGTCCGCCTTCCCTTCCTGGCCGGGGGGCTCCTGCCGCTGCGCGGGGAGCGGCGTGGGGAGTGGTCGTTGCTCCGCTTCCGGCGCCCGGAGGCGGGATGACGCACCGGAGGGTCCTCGTGCCCCCCGGGCGGATCGAGGGAGCGGTGGCCCGTCCCGACCCCGCCTCCCTTCACTACCTGTCCGACGTGCTGCGCCTCGAGCCCGGGGCCGAGGTGGAGGTCTTCGACGGCGCCGGCAACGCCTGGACGGCAATATTCACTGGTAGTGAGCTAAGCCTGCGCGAGCGGCGCGCCGCGGCGCTCCCCGGGGCCGCGGTGTGGCTGGCCTTCGCGCTCTCCCGGGGCGACAAGGGGGACTGGATCGTCCAGAAGGGCACCGAACTCGGCGCCACCCGCCTCGTGCCCTGGCAGGCCGAGCGCTCGGTGGTGCGACTCGAGCCGGACCGTGCCGAGGTGCGGGCACGGCGCTGGCGACGCATCGCCGGGGAGGCGGCGCGGCAGTGCGGCCGCTCCGACGTCCCGGAGGTGGCCGTGCCCGGGACGCTGGCGCAGGCGCTCCAGGCTCCGGCCGGCTTCGAACGCATCGCCTTCCACGCCGGCGCCGGGGCTTCGCTTGCCGAGGCCGTCCGCCCCGGGGCCGCCGGTTTCCTCGCCGTGCTCGGCCCGGAGGGGGGTCTCACCGACCTGGAGGTGCGGGCCTGTCTCGACGCCGGTTGCCGGCTCGCCTCCCTGGGCCCTCGCGTGCTCCGCGCCGAGACCGCCGCGGTCGCCGCCGCCGCCCTGATCCAGCATCTGGCCGGCGATCTCGGATAGCACCCGATATCCCCCGGAGGCATGCCTTCCGCTCCTTGACCCCGCCGAGTCGCGCCGGTACTCCTTTCGACGTGCACTGCCCCCGCTGCCGTACGGAGAACGGCGCCGCCGCCGTCCGCTGCGCGGGGTGCGGCGTGCCCATCGCGCTGGTCGAGGACGTGGACGCCACCGCCCTCGACCGGCCGCTCCCGCTCGATCGGCGCGACGACCGGCGCGAGCGCTCGTCGGCGACGTGGGACTCGCTCGTCCCCGTGCCCATCGACTGGGAGATGGCGCCGCCCGGCGAGGGGTCGTCCACCACGCGCCGTGCGCCGCCGCGCTACCCTTCGCGCCCCCGCCCCCCGGCGCGCCCCACCTCGCCGGCTCCACGGGCGGACTTCGAAGTCGACCCCGTCGTGGAGGCCGTCGAGGTGCACCGGGAACGGGCCCCGGCCTGGAAGCGCGTGGCGGCCTGGTTCGTGGACGGGGCGGTCCTCGGGGCGCTCCTCGCCCTCCTGCTCCTGCCGGTCCTCGGGAAGGCCGAGCTGGAGCCTCCGAGGCGAGACGTCGTCGTCCTGGCGTCGATGGCCATCGCGCTCGTTGCCTTCGCCTACCAGTGGCTCGGCGTGACGCTCATGGGCGCCACGCCCGGGATGCGGATCCTCGGGCTCCGGGTGGTCGGTCCAGATGGCGAGCGGCCCGCGCCGGGGCGCAGCGCGGCCCGCGCCCTCCTCGCGCTCGTCTCGGCGGCCCTCCTCGGGGTGGGGCTTCTCCTGGCGCTATTCACTCGGAGTGGACGAGGGGCGCACGACTTCGCCGCCGGCACCTGGGTGGTGCGGGGCGTGGACGGCGGGAGGGCGGCATGAGCGACCCATTGCTCGCGCGCCTGGTGGCCGACGGCGCCCTCTCAGGCCGGGACGCGGAGCGGGCGGTGGCGCGCCAGGACCAGGCTGGCGGATCGATGGACACCACGCTCCTCGAGCTCCGCCTCGTCCCCCGGTCGCGCCTCACCGAACTGCTGGCCCGGGTCACCGGCCTGCCGGCGCCGCCCGAGACGGCCTTCGCGACGCCCGACCCCCGGGCGCGGCGCGTCTTCCCCGCCAAGGTGGCCGAGCGGCACGGCATCGCCCCCTTCGCCCTCGACGGCCGCGACCTCTCGGTGGTGACGACCTACCCGCCCGACGTCGGTCTCCTCGACGAGATCGGCTTCCTGCTGTCGCTCCACCTCCGGGCCCACGTGGCGCCGGAATGGCGGGTCCGCTCCCTCGTCCAGAAGCTCTACGGAGCCCCGCTGCCGGAGCGGCTGGCGGCGCTGTCGAGCGGGTCGGAGCGGGACCTGGTCGAGGAGCTTCGCGAGGCGGAAGCGGCGTCGGCTCCCGTTTCGGCTCCGCGGTGGACGCTGGCCCAGGCGCGGGCGGAGCTCCTCGCCGCCTCCGACCGGGACGAGGCCATCCGGGTGGTGCTGCGCTACGCCCGCGACTTCTTCTCCTTCGCCGCCGCCTTCTCGGTGCGGCGCGAGGTGCTGGCCGGACACGACGCCGTCGGATCCGATCCCGGCGCCCGGGAGGCCTGCCGTCGCCTCGCGGTGAACTTGAAGGAGGCCGGACTCTTCGGCGCGCCGCTCGCCACCCGAGCCCCCTACCTCGGGCCGCCTCCTTCCGACCCGGTCACCGCGTCGGTTCTCTCGGGGATGGGGCGCGTCGGGCCACACACCTTGCTCGTGGCGCCGGTCTACGTCCTCGAGCGACCGGTCTGCGTGCTCTACGCCGACAACGACGACGCGCCGGTGGCGTCGAGCCGGCTCGGCGACCTCTTCGTCCTGCTGGGCGCGCTCGGCACGTCCCTGGAGCGACAGATCCGGAGCCAGAAGGCGGTGGCCCGCGAGAGGAAGCAGGCGCCGCCCCCAGCCGCCGCCGAGCCCGCCGCCCCTTCCGTTGCCTCCTCCGCCAAGTTCGCCCCGGACGACGCTCCGGCCCCGGCCGACGCTCCGGCTCCGGCCGCCGCTCCGGCTCCGGACGACGAGAGCTGGAAGGTCAGCGAGCCGGCCCGCGTGGACCTGGACCCGCTCCCCTTCTCGGTGGACCTGGACCTCGGGGAGTACGAGGTCGCCCCGGCGGCCGAGGCCCTGTCGTCGGGGCGGGCCGAGGACCTGGGGTCGCTGGTCGAGGCGCTGGCCGCGAGTTCCCGTGGGTCGGCCGACCGCGACGAGCTCGTCGCCCGCCTCGTCGAGGGAGGGCAGGAGGCAGGCGCGGCGCTGGTGGCGCGCCTCCCCGGGCCGATCGAGGTCGAGGTGGCGGCCGCCGCCGCTCTCCCGGCCGAGGAGCGAGGTCCGATCTTCGCCGGAGTGGTGGCGCTGGGGCGCAGCGCCGAGAAGCCGCTGCTGGACGCGCTGGAGGACGACGATCCGGAGCGGCGCCGCGCCGCGGTGGCCCTGCTCGCCCGCCTCGGAGACCCTGCCACGCTGTCCCGCCTGGCGGCGCGGGTCCACGACGAGGACGCCCAGGTGGCCGCCGAGGCGCGCGAGGCGCTGGCCTCCGCGCGAGGCAGGGCGGCCCTCGCGCCCCTCGTTGCCGACCTGCGCCGGGCGCTCGCCAGCGGGCGTCCGGCGAGGGCCATCCCGGCGTCCCGGGCGCTGGGACGGCTCGGCGACGCCGACTCGGTCCCGCAGCTCATCCACCTGCTCGACCAGGGCGGCGAGCTCGCCGAAGCCTGCTCCGACGCCCTTTCCCGCATCACCCTGCAGCGTCTGGGCGCCGACCCGGCCCGCTGGATCGCCTGGTGGCGGGAGTGGCGCGCCGCCCCCCGCTCGAGCTGGATGCTCCAGGCGCTCGTCAGCCCCGACCGCGACCTCCGGCAGCTGGCCGCGAACGAGCTGCGCCGCGCCGGCGATCCCCCCGTTCCCTACCAGGTCGACGCCCCGGAGGCGGAGCTTCGGCGGGCCGCCGGGGCCTGGGCCGAGTGGTGGCTCGAAGAGGGGCTCGCGCTCTAGCCCCGGGCTCGCTATCCTCCCCAGCCCATGTCGAGACCCGTCGATCCCGACCCGCGCCGAGCGCTGCTCGACTCGATGAACCAGGCCGCCGAGCAGGGCGGGGGCGAGGAGCGCGTGGCCCGGCAGCACGAGGCCGGCAAGCTCACCGCCCGCGAGCGCATCGACCTCTTCCTCGACCCCGGCTCCTTCGTCGAGCTCGACAAGTTCAAGACCCACCGCAGCGCCGACTTCGGGATGGAGCGCCAGAAGATCCCCGGGGACGGCGTGGTCACCGGCCACGGTCGCGTCGAGGGGCGGCAGGTCTTCATCTTCGCCCAGGACTTCACCGTCTTCGGCGGCTCGGTCTCGCGGGCGTACGCGGAGAAGATCTGCAAGGTGATGGACCTGGCGCTGCAGGTGGGCTGCCCGGTGGTCGGCCTGCACGACTCCGGAGGCGCCCGCGTCCAGGAGGGGGTCGAGGCCCTGGCCGGCTACGCCGACATCTTCCTGCGCAACACGCTCGCCTCCGGCGTGGTTCCCCAGATCTCCGTCATCCTCGGACCCTGCGCCGGCGGCGCGGTCTACGGCCCGGCCATCACCGACTTCGTGTTCATGGTGAAGGGGGCCTCGTCGATGTTCCTGAACGGACCGGAGGTGGTCCGCGCGGTGACGCACGAGGAGGTCACCAAGGAGGAGCTGGGCGGGGCGCGGGCCCACGCCACCCGCTCCGGCGTGGCTCACTTCGCCTTCGACACCGAGGAGGCGACGCTGAAGGCGGTCCGGGAGCTGCTCTCCTTCCTCCCCCAGAACGCCGCCGACGATGTTCCGGCGCAGCCCTGCACCGACGACGCCGGAAGGCGCGACGACGCCCTGAAGACCATCGTCCCCGAGAACCCCAACCGCCCCTACGACATGAAGGAGGTGGTGCGGGCGGTGGTGGACGACCGCCACCTCTTCGAGGTGGCTCGCCGCTTCGCCGAGAACGTGATCTGCGGATTCGCCAGGCTGGGCGGCCGCCCGGTGGGCGTGGTGGCGAACCAGCCCGCGGTGCTGGCCGGCGTGCTCGACTCCGACGCCTCGGTGAAGGCCGCTCGCTTCGTGCGCTTCTGCGACGCCTTCGAGATCCCCATCCTCACCTTCGTCGACGTGCCCGGCTTCCTGCCCGGGGCCACCCAGGAGTGGGGCGGCCTCATCCGCCACGGCGCCAAGCTGCTCTACGCCTACGCCGAGGCCACGGTGCCCAAGGTGACGGTCATCACGCGGCGTGCATGGGGCGTGGCCTACGACGTCATGGCGTCGAAGCATCTTCGAACCGACGTGAACCTGGCCTGGCCCACCGCCGAGATCGCCGTCACCAGCCCCGAGGGGGCGGTGAACGTGATCTTCCGGAAGGAGATCAGCTCCGCCGCGGACCCGGCCGCCGAGCGGGGGCGGCTCACGGTCGAGTACCGGGAGCGTTTCGCCAACCCCTACCGCGCCGCCGAGCTGGGCTACGTCGACGAGGTGCTGAAGCCCGAGGAGACCCGCCCGCGGCTGATCCGGGCCTTCGAGATGCTGCGCACCAAGCGGCAGGAGAACCCGCCGAAGAAGCACGGCAACCTGCCGCTCTGAGGCGATGCACGGATGACCGGCGTCGCCCTCGCACTCCTCGCCGTCGCCGGCTCCGGCCTCGCCATGCTGGGGTTCGAGGGGCGCGCCCTGCGACGCCAGCTCGGGGGCGCCGCGCCCGTCCCGCGCGAAGCCGCCGGGATCACCGTCCTCAAGCCGCTTCGCGGCGTCGACGACGACCTGGAGGCCAACCTGGCCTCCTTCGCCGCCCAGGACTGGCCCGACTTCGAGGTGCTTCTCGGACTTCACGACGAGTCCGACCCGGCCGCCCGGGTCGCGCGCGCCGCGGCGGCCCGATGGCCGGGGAGCTTCCGGGTGGTGATGCAGGGCGCCGAGCTGGGCATGAACCCCAAGGTGAGCCAGCTGGCCTCGCTCGCCGCCGCGGCCCGCCACGAGATCCTCGTCATCTCCGACTCGAACGTCCGGGTCGAGCCCGGCTACCTCGCCGAGATCGCGGCCCGCCTCGAGGATCCCGAGGTCGGCCTCGTCACCCACCTCATCGCCGGGGTCGGCGAGCTCGGCGACGGTGCCCTGCTCGAGAACCTCCACCTGGCCGGCGGGGTGGCCACCGGCATCGCCGCGGCCAAGCGGATCGCCGGCCGGGACGTGGTGATGGGCAAGTCGATGGCGCTCCGGCGAAAGGATCTGGCGGCCATGGGCGGGTTCGAGCCGGTCAAGGACCTGCTGGCCGAGGACTACGTCATCGGCCAGATGGTGCCGAGGCTGCTCGGGAAACGCGTCGAGCTGGCATCGCGTCCGGTGCAGAACGTGGTCCAGGACCGGACCGTGATGCAGTTCTTCCACCGGGCGAGGCGCTGGGCCGTCCTGCAGCATGCGCTCGTGGGCCCCTGGCTCCACGCCGCACAGGTCATCCAGAACCCGGTCCTGCTCGCCACCCTGGCGCTGCTCTCCGCCCCCGCCCCGTGGACCGCCGCGGCCTGGGTGGCGGTGGCCGGTGCCCGGGCGTTGCTCGACGGCGCCGCCGGCTCTGCGCTCCGCCCTGGCGGCTTTCGCCCCGCCCAGCTGATGCTCGTGCCGGTGAAGGACCTGCTCCTCGGCCTGGCCTGGATCGAGGGCTTCTTCCGTCGCAGCGTGGACTGGCGCGGCACCCGGCTGCGGGTGCTCCCGGGGACCCGGCTCGCGCCCCCGGCGCCACCCCGGTAGATTCTCCTCGTCCCCCATGCCCACGGACTTGCCGCCCGTCTCCTCGCTCGACGTCCATGGCGTGATGCCGCTCGTGGTGGCCGTGGACATGGGCTACGGCCACATCCGGGCCGCCCGGCCCATCGCCCGGGCGCTCGGCACGGAGGTGACCCTCGTCGACCAGCCGCCGCTGGCCGGTCCCGACGAGAAGAAGGTCTGGGACCGGGTGCGCGCCGCCTACGAGTGGACCAGCCGGGCCTCGCAGGTCCCGCTGATGGGCCGTCCCTTCCGCTGGATGCTCGACTCGGTCACCGACATCCCCCCGCTCCACCCGTACCGCGACCTCTCCGCCGCGACCCGCGGCGTGGCCGCGCTCGACCGCCTGGTGCGCCGGGACCTGGGCCGGGGGCTGGTGGAGCGGATGCGCGAGACCGGGGCGCCGCTCGTCGCCACCTTCTACTCGCCGGCCATCGCCGCCGCCGCCGCCGGGCTGCCGAACGTCTGGTGCGTCGTCACCGACAGTGACATCAACCGGATCTGGGCGCCGCTCGACGCGGCGCGCACCGGAATCCGCTACCTCGTTCCCAGCCCGCGTGCGGGGCGACGGCTGCGGAGCTACGGCGTTCCCGAGCACCGCATCGCCTTCACCGGCTTCCCGCTGCCCCACGAGCTGGTGGGCGGCCGCGGCCTGCTCGCGCTGCGCCGCAACCTGGCGGCGCAGCTGGTGCGCCTCGATCCGTCCGGGGCCTTCCGGCGCGACTACCGCGAGGAGCTGGCCCACTTCCTCGGGCCTCTGCCCGAGGCCGAGGAGGGGCGCCCACCCACCCTCACCTTCGCGGTGGGCGGCGCCGGCGCCCAGGTCGAGCTGGCCCGCCAGTTCCTGCCCGGCGTGCGCCGCGCGGTGGAGGAGGGGCGGCTCCGGCTGGTGCTGGTGGCCGGCGTTCGCGCAGCCGTGGAGGCGCGCTTTCGCGAGGAGCTCCACCTGGCCGGCATGGAAGGGATCCTCGGCGCGGGGGTGGAGATCCTGCGCGCCGACTCCATGGACGAGTACTTCGACCGCTTCGACGCCACCATGGCGCGCACCGACGCGCTCTGGACCAAGCCCTCCGAGCTCTCCTTCTACGCGGCCCTGGGCCTTCCGCTGGTCTTCGCGGAGCCGGTGGGGGTCCACGAGCGCTACAACCGGCGCTGGATCCGCGAGAGCGGCGCCGGCGTCGTGCAGCGCAATCCCGCCGCCGCCTGGCAGTGGCTCTCCGACTGGCTGGAGGACGGAACGCTGGCCGGAGCCGCCTGGTCGGGATTCACCCGCCTGCCCAAGCACGGCCTCTACCGGATCCTCGATCAGATCGCGCCTCAGCCGCCGGCCGGGGAAGGGTGATGCTGGCGGTCTTCTCGGCCCTCTACTGGACCTTCTTCGCGCTGACCCTGCCGGTCTTCTTCGCGGGCGCGGTGGGGGTCTTCCTGGTCACCGCGCCCTTCGACCGGCGCCGGGTGGTCCTGCACCTCTACACCTGCTTCTGGGCCTCGTTCTACGTCTACCTGAGCCCGATCTGGCGGTGCCGGGTGGTGGGGCGCGACCGGCTGCCCTGGAAGGGTCCGGCGGTGATCGTGGCCAACCACCTCTCCCTCATCGACATCCTGGTCCTTCACCGACTTTACCGGCCGTTCAAATGGGTCTCCAAGTCCTCCAACTTCCGCCTTCCGTTCCTGGGCTGGAACATGAGGCTCAACGGCTACGTGCCGATCACCAGAGGGCAGGTCGACTCGGTGCTCCGGATGCTGGCACGGTGCCGGGAACTGCTCGGAGAGGGAAATCCACTGCTCTTCTTCCCGGAGGGGACCCGGTCGGCGAGCGGTGAGCTGCAGCCGTTCAAGGAGGGTGCCTTCCAGCTGGCCATGGAGGCCGGCGTCCCGGTCTTCCCCGTGGCGGTCTCCGGAACGCACCAGACCTTGCCCAAGCACGGCATCGTGCTGCGGAACCGCATGGACGCCCTGGTCGAGGTGCTCGAGCCCATCGACCCGGCGGCCTTCGAGACCGCGGCCGCCCTCCAGGAGGCCGCCCGGGTCGCCATCGCCCTGGCACTCGATCGACGGTGATCGGCGTCGCCGCGCTCGACGCGGTGGCGTGGCCGGCGCATGGCCGTTAGCAACCCGGATGACGATGACCAACGACATCTCGCTGCAAGTCGCCACCGCGAACGGCTCGGGGTCGCAGAGCTCCAACACGGTGCTCCTGCGCTCGCTCTTCCAGATGGGAATCCCGGTCTCGGGTAAGAATCTTTTCCCATCCAACATCGCGGGGTTGCCGACCTGGTTCACGATCCGCGCATCGAGCCGTGGCTACGTGGCGCGCAAGAAGGAGATCGACCTCCTCGTCGCCATGAACCCGGAGACGGCGCGGGAAGACGTGGCCGGGCTGCAGCCGGGCGCGGCCGTGATCTACGACGCGCCGCTGGCGCTCGAGGGCTCGCGCGCCGACCTGGTCTTCTACCCGGTGGCCTTCGACCGGGTGGTCGAGCCCATCACCGGCGACGCCAAGCTGCGCAAGCTGCTCAAGAACATGGCCTACGTGGGCGTGGTGGCCCGGCTGCTCGGCATCGAGATCGCCGAGGTGGAGGCGGCCATCGGTCGCGTCTTCGGAAACAAGGCCAAGGCTCGCGACCTGAACGTGACCGCGGCCCGCGCTGGCTTCGACCACGCGGCGGCGCTCGAGAAGCGCGACGCGCACCGCGTCGAGCGCATGGACGCGAATCAGGGGAAGATCGTCGTGGACGGCAACTCGGCCTGCGCGCTGGGCGCCATGTTCGCGGGCGTCACCGTGGTGCCCTGGTACCCCATCACGCCGTCGTCTTCCCTCGTCGAGACGCTCTCGACCTACTTGAAGAAGTACCGTCACGACGCCGACGGCAAGGCCACCTACGCGGTGATCCAGGCCGAGGACGAGCTGGCCGCCATGGGCATGGTGATGGGCGCTGGATGGGCGGGGGCCCGTGCCATGACCGCCACCAGCGGCCCGGGCGTGTCGCTCATGAGCGAGCTCGCCGGCCTGGGCTACTACGCCGAGATCCCCGGGGTGATCTTCAACGTCCAGCGGGTCGGGCCGTCCACCGGGCTCCCCACCCGCACCGCGCAGGGGGACGTCCTCTCCACCGCATTCCTCTCCCACGGGGACACCCAGCAGATCCTGCTCCTGCCCGGTTCGGTGGAGGAGTGCTTCTCGCTCGCGGTGGAGGCCTTCGACCTGGCCGAGCGGCTGCAGACCCCGGTCTTCGTCCTCACCGACCTCGACCTGGGCATGAACAACTGGATGGCCGAACCCTTCCAGCATCCCGACCGCCCGCTCGACCGGGGCAAGGTGCTCGGGAAGGAGGACCTCGATCGCCTGGGCGGCTTCGCCCGCTACGCCGACGTGGACGGCGACGGCATCGGCTGGCGCACGCTGCCCGGGACCGACCACCCCAGGGCCGGCTACTTCACGCGGGGTACGGGGCACGACGAGAACGCCGCCTACAGCGAGAAGGCGGACGTCTTCAGCCGCAACATGGACCGGCTCACCCGCAAGTTCGACAAGGCCCGGGAGATCCTGCCGCCGCCCGAGCGGCGCGGGACCGGGAAGGAGAAGGTCGGGATCATCGCCTACGGCTCCTCCGACCCGGCCATCCGCGAGAGCCAGGACCAGCTCCGGGACGAGCGCGGGCTCGAGACCGACTACCTCCGGGTTCGCGCCTGGCCCTTCGCCCGGGCCGTCCGCGAGTTCGTGGCCGCCCACGATCGGGTCTACGTGGTCGAGCAGAATCGCGACGGGCAGCTCTGCGCCCTGCTGAAGCTCGACCTGCCGCCGGAGCAGGTGACCCGGCTCCGAGCGGTTGCTCACATCACCGGGTTGCCGCTCGACGCCCGCTCGGTCACCGACGAGATCCTCGAGAAGGAGAAGGTCTAGATGGCCGCGCCAGGAACCACCGCCGTCGCCGCCGCGCCGCGCAAGAACCGCATCGGCCTCACCGTGCTCGACTACCGCGGAGGCAAGACCACGCTCTGCGCCGGCTGCGGCCACAACGCCATCTCCGAGCGGATCGTGGAAGCCTGCTTCGACCTGGGCATCGCGCAGGAGCGGATCGCCAAGTTCTCCGGCATCGGATGCAGCTCGAAGAGCCCGGCCTACTTCCTGGGGCGCAGCCACGCCTTCAACTCCGTGCACGGGCGCATGCCGTCGGTGGCCACCGGCGCGCTCCTCGCCAACCGCACGCTGCTCGGGCTGGGCGTCTCCGGCGACGGCGACAGCGCCTCCATCGGCATCGGCCAGTTCGTGCACCTCATGCGGCGGAACCTGCCCATGGTCTACGTGATCGAGAACAACGGCGTGTACGGCCTCACCAAGGGGCAGTTCTCGGCCACCGCCGACTCCGGCTCGACCCTCAAGACCGGCGCGGTGAACGACCTGCCGGCCATCGACACCTGCGCGCTCGCCATCCAGCTCGGGGCCACCTTCGTCGGCCGCAGCTTCTCCGGCGACAAGAAGCAGCTCTCCGCCATGATGAAGGCGGCGCTCGTCCACCGGGGCATGGCCTTTCTCGACGTCATCAGTCCCTGCGTCACCTTCAACGACCACGAGGGATCGACGAAGAGCTACTCGTGGCTGAAGGAGCACCAGGAGCCCTTGCAGGAACTGTCCTTCGTCCCTGCCTTCGACGAGATCTCGGTGGACTACGACCCGGGCACGACCGTCGAGGTCCGGCTCCACGACGGCTCGCGGCTCATGCTGAAGAAGCTGGAGCCCGAGTACGATCCGTCGAGCCGTTCCCGCGCCGTGGCCCGGCTCATGGAGTCGGGAAGCCAGGAGGCGGTGC
>Ga0315276_10003450_pt1 | contig 14492 bp, 10 predicted proteins | sample YL17G05_0_MG_FD_204542 | JGI IMG/M metagenome (GOLD analysis project Ga0315276, IMG submission 204542) | Sediment microbial communities from Yellowstone Lake, YNP, Wyoming, USA - YL17G05_0 | ecosystem: Environmental > Aquatic > Freshwater > Lake > Sediment | place: USA: Wyoming | collected...
CCGGCAACCTCCGAGCCGCCGTGATTAACGGCAGCGTTGTTGGTGATACGGTTATAAATGATAATACCTGGCATCATGTAGCGATTGTGCTGCCGAATAAAGAGGATGTGAAGGTTGAGGATATACTGCTTTATGTGGATGGTGAGCAAGAGGATACCACCGTCAGCTTTGGCAGCCAGACGATCGATACTGCTGTTGGCATGGATGTATTGATTTCTTTAGATGGGTCCGTTGGTTTGCTGGATGATGTTCGGATTTATAGTTATGCGCTTAGTGAGGCAGAAATCCAGGGGTTGATGGTAGATACGCCGGCGTTTGGTCCTTCTCCGACGGATGGAGCGTCAGGTGTGAATCCAGACACGGAGCTAAGCTGGTCCGCGGGAGTAGTCGCTGTATCGCACGATGTATATTTTGGTACGAGCAGTCCTGGTGAATTTCAAGGTAATCAGACAGATACTACGTTTGATCCTGGGGCGTTGGATTTAGGAACTACGTACTATTGGCGGATCGATGAGGTTCAAGGTGACAGCAGCGTTATAGAAGGTGATGTCTGGAGGTTTACGACTCGATCTGATGATATGCTTGTTGGGTGGTGGGAGCTTGACGAAAGCGAAGGTGGCGGGGCATACGATAGTGTGGGGGGCCACGATGGTACGCTTATGGGTGATCCGATGTGGCGGCCGGGTGGTGGCAGGATTGGCGGGGCGCTGGAATTTGACGGGGTCGGCGATTATGTGGAAGTCGAAGGCTACAAAGGTATCAACTGGTCGAATCCTCGAACCGTAACCGCATGGGTGAAGACCGAATCAGGTCTGTCGATTGTGCGTTGGGGTACGCTGGAAATCAACGGCGGGCTATGGTCTAATGTGGTCAACGCAGCCGGCAACCTGCGAGCTGCTGTGTGGGGCGGCAGCGTTGTCGGTGATACAGTTATAAACGATGATACATGGCATCACGTAGCGATTGTGTTGCCGGATAAAGCGAATGTAAAAGTCGAAGATATACTGCTTTATGTAGATGGCGAGCAAGAGGATACCACCGTCAGCTTTGGCAGTCAGACAATCGATACTGCTGTCGGGATGGATGTATTGATTTCTTTAGATGGGTCCGTTGGTTTGCTGGATGATGTTCGGATTTATAATTATGCGCTTAGTGAGGAAGAAATCCGTGGGTTGGTGGGAGATATGCCGGCATTTGGTCCTTCTCCGACGGATGGAGCGTTAGGTGTAAATCCAGACACGGAGCTAAGCTGGTCCGCGGCAGTAGGCGCTGTATCGCACGATATATATTTTGGTACGAGCAGTCCTGGTGAATTTCAAGGTAATCAGACAGGTACTACGTTTGATCCGAGTTTGTTGGATTTCCAGAGGACATACTATTGGCGGATCGATGAGGTTCAAGGTGACAGCAGCGTTATAGAGGGCGATGTCTGGAAGTTTACGACTCGATCTGATGATATGCTTGTTGGGTGGTGGGAGCTTGACGAAAGCGAAGGTGGTACGGCACATGATAGTAGTGCAAATGGTTACGATGGTACGCTTAACGGTAATCCGACTTGGCGGCCTGGTGGCGGCAGGATTGGCGGGGCGTTGGAATTTGACGGGATCGGTGATTATGTGGAGATCGCAGGTTACAAAGGTATCAGCGGGGGGAATCCGCGAACTGTAACCGCATGGGTAAGGGTCGAACCAAATGCATCAACTCTATCGATTGTGCGTTGGGGTATGATGGAAATTGGCGGTGGGCTATGGTCTAATGTGATCGACGCCAATGGCAAACTCCGAGCCGCTGTGATTGGTGGGAGCGTTGTCGGTGATACGGCTATAGATGATGACACATGGCATCATGTAGCGATTGTGTTGCCGGATAAAGCGAATGTAAAAGTCGAAGATATACTGCTTTATGTAGATGGCGGGCAAGAAGATACCACCATCAGCTTTGGCGGCCAGACAATCGACACCGTTGTGGGCATGGATGTAGTGATTTCTTACGCCGGTTCCTTCGATGGTCTGCTGGATGATGTTCGGATTTATAATTATGCGTTGAGTGAGGAAGAAATCCATGGGTTGATGGGAGATATGCCGGCATTTGGTCCTTCTCCGACGGATGGAGCGTCAGGTGTAAATCCAGACACGGAGCTAAGCTGGTCCGCGGGAGTAGGCGCTGTATCGCACGATGCATATTTCGGCACGAGTAGTCCGGGTGAATTTCAAGGTAATCAGACAGATACTACGTTTGACCCTGGGTCGTTGGATTTAGGAACTACGTACTATTGGCGGATTGATGAGATTCAAGGTGACAGCAGCGTTATAGAGGGTGATGTCTGGAGGTTTACAACAATTCCACCCGGCCCGGCATTTGGTCCTTCTCCGACGGATGGAGCGTCAGGTGTAAATCCAGACACGGAGCTAAGCTGGTCCGCGGGAGTAGGCGCTGTATCGCACGATGTATATTTCGGCACGAGCAGTCCGGGTGAATTTCAAGGTAATCAGACGGAGACCACGTTTGACCCTGGGTCGTTGGATTTAGGAACTACGTACTATTGGCGGATCGATGAGGTTCAAGGTGACAGCAGCGTCATAGAGGGCGATGTCTGGAAGTTTACGACTCGATCTGATGATATGCTTGTTGGGTGGTGGGAGCTTGACGAAAGCGAAGGTGGTACGGCACACGATAGTAGTGCAAATGGTTACGATGGTACGCTTAACGGTAATCCGACTTGGCGGCCTGGTGGCGGCAGGATTGGCGGGGCGCTGGAATTTGATGGGGTTGGTGATTATGTGGAGATAGAAGGTTACAAGGGCGTTACCGGCACTGATCCACGAACCGTAACCGCATGGGTAAGGGTCGAACCAAATGCATCAACTCTATCGATTGTGCGTTGGGGCACGTCGAACATCAGCGGCGCCACATGGTCTAATGTGATCAACGCCGCCGGCAAACTCCGAGCCGCCGTGTTTAACGGCAGCGTTGTCGGTAATACGGCTATAGATGATGATACATGGCATCATGTAGCGATTGTGTTGCCGGATAAAGAGGGTGTGAAGGTCGAAGATATACTTCTTTACGTAGATGGCGTGCAAGAAGATACCACCATCAGCTTTGGCAGTCAGACAATTGATACCGCTGTTGACATGGATGTATTGATTTCTGAAGGCGGCTCCTTCGATGGTCTGCTGGATGATGTACGGATTTATAATTATGCGATGAGTGAGGATGAGATTGGTGCGTTGGCGGGGGTGTTGTGACGGTGAGTGATGGAAGGCACGGGGTGGGCGGAAGATGGGCTTCGCTTTGTGTCGGGGCCCTAATCGAGTTGAGGGCAGGCTCTGCGCGGGAATGACACGCGAAAGTCCGCGTGGGCTAAGAGCACCACCCTACCGGCCTACATTTCATTTTTTGTTTCTTTAGGGAACCTCTAAAAATTCATTTTTACTCGTGACAAAAGCAATTTTTAGAGGCTCCCTTTAAGTCGATGACGAACAACAGAAATTGATTTGCTCATTTTTCTAAATCGTAATAAGCCTATCAATGAAATCGTAATGGCTCCTGGGATGCATATAAAACCGACAGCGAGAAACCATCCCTGTTTTGCAAAATGAATAATGGATACCCCTGTGATCATCAGGGCTGCCGCTGATCGCAAATATGCCAATAAAGTGCGTTCATTTGATAACAAGGTACGATCAATTGCCAGCTCATCCCTCAATGTCAATTCGGATTGCTCAAATCGTTCATAAGGTTTTTTTATCATCTGAGATTTCCCATATAGCACTGTATATTTTCGTTTGGCTACTTCGCCAAACCAGTCGCCTGTAACGCACAGGCCAATTCCAACTCATAACCGCCAGTGGCTTCCATTGCGATCAATTAACATCGTTGTTCAACAACAACTGTTACAATGGCCCAAGCGACTGTTCGGATTCAAATGATGGATGCGACATCGGACCGAGTTGCACACAAGCTCTAAAAGCTCCAGGGTGGGACGATCTCGATGCTGCCCGAACACTACCACCGGCACATCACCGTTAACCATAATATCACTTATATCGTAATATACAAGTGTGGGCATGGCACCCGGCGTTTGTGTTCTGGCAAATGCGCTAAGGATTTTTTCATGGTGGTATTATAGTGGATGGGGTGTCGTTGTAAAGGGGAAAAATGGCTGGGTGGGGTGCTTTTTAGGTGTTGATTGTGTTGGGAATTTGAATAGAATGGGGCTATGGTGAAAGTTAAGCTAAGCAGGAGATGCGGATAAGAGACGAAAGATGAAGATCAGCCATTACACTATTTTATGAAGAATAACAAAGTTATCATCGGTACTCGCGGCAGCAAACTGGCCCTGTGGCAGTCGCAATGGGTTGAGTCGGCGCTGCGGCAGGTACACGAGCGGCTCGAAATTGAGCTGCACATCATCCATACCACCGGCGATAAGATAGTCGATACCGCCCTGTCGAAAATCGGCGATAAAGGCTTGTTTACCAAGGAAATCGAGCAGCAGCTTTTAAGTGGTTCTATAGATTTGGCAGTACACAGTCTCAAGGACCTGCCGATGAGCCTTCCTGAAGATTTGTGTGTTGGGGCAGTGACCAGTCGTGAAGACCCTGGTGACGTGCTGATAAGTAAGAACGGTTTAACCCTGGAGCAGTTGCCGAAAGGTGCTGTCGTGCTCACCGGTTCACTTAGGCGCCGGGCGCAATTACTCAACCGCAGGAGCGATTTGCAGGTTCGGGATGTGCGGGGCAATGTGGAGACCAGGCTGCGTAAACTCGATGAAGGTAACGGGAGTGCTATAATAATGGCTGCGGCCGGGCTGAAACGACTGGGGCTTGTGGAACGTATTACGCAGCAACTGGACCCTGTTGATTTTTTACCGGCGTGCGGGCAGGGGGCGCTGGCAATAGAAATACGCAGCGATGATAAAAGGATCGCTGAGTTGATTGGGCCGTTGAACGATGCCGACAGTCGTATAACAACCACAGCAGAACGTACCGTTCTGGCCGAGCTGGAAGGTGGCTGCCAAATTCCCATTGGGGCCTACGCTAGACTTCAAAATGGCAAATTGCTTTTGAACGCTATGATTTCCGATTTGGCTGGGACTAAACTGCTCACGGCACAGGCCGCCGGCCGGGCAGAGGATCCTGAAAAACTCGGCCGGGAGGTTGCCCGTAAATTACTCGATATGGGCGGCAGTGAAATACTTACTCAAGTTCGAGATGCGTGGAAGTAATGAAGAATAAGATTAAAGGTTGTGTTTATCTTGTCGGCGCAGGACCGGGTGATCCCGGTTTGATTACAACGCGTGGCAGGGAGCTGATTCAACAGGCGGACGTTATAGTTTACGACTATCTGGTTTCGCCGCGGTTATTGCAATTGGCCCGCGCTGAGGCTGAGTTGATTTATGTGGGTAAGCAGGCGGCGAGACATAGTCTGCCGCAGGAGCAGATCAATCAATTACTGATCGAAAAAACCCGCCAAGCGAAAATGGTTGTTCGTCTCAAAGGCGGCGATCCCTATGTGTTCGGCCGGGGCGGTGAAGAAGCACTTGAACTGGTCGAGGCAGGTATTGCCTTTGAGGTTGTTCCGGGCGTTACGGCCGGTGTGGCCGCGTGCGCTTATGCCGGGATACCCGTTACACATCGCGATTTCGCCAGCGATTTTGCCCTGATTACGGGCCATGAGGATGCCGGGCGTACCGGTCCCAGTCAGATCGATTGGGCGTCTCTGGGCTGTTGGAAAGGAACCCTGGTATTTTATATGGGAGTGAAAAATCTACCTGTAATTTGTGGTAAACTCCAAGAGCATGGCATGTCAGCCGAGATGCCTGCCGCCCTGATACGCTACGGCACTACCACTCAGCAGCAAACCGTGGTCGGTACGGTATCGACCCTGGGCGACCTGGCGGTTAAACATAAGATCACGCCACCTGCTGTTATCGTCATCGGAAGAGTTGTCAGCCTGCGTGAAAAACTCAAATGGTTCGAACGCCGGCCATTGTTCGGCAAACGCATTGTCGTAACCCGCAGCCGGGATCAGGCCAGCGAGTTAGTCGATCGGTTGAATCGGCTTGGCGGTGAAGTGTTGGAATTCCCTACGATTCGCATAGAAGCTCCCCTCGATAACCAACCAATACAAGACGCGATAAAGCAACTGCACAAGTACAATTGGATAATTTTTACAAGTGTCAATGGCGTTGAGTCGTTCTTCGAGCAACTCCATACCGCCAACCGCGATGCACGATGTTTCTCGTCCGCTAAAGTATGTGCGATCGGCCCGGCGACCGCCGGGCGGCTGCAAAAATTTGGTATAACCGCCGACCTGATACCGCCACGTTTCGTTGCGGAATCCATAGTCGAGGCCCTGGGCGAGATTGACGATCTCGACGGTAAACGAATATTACTGGCTCGCGGGGATATTGCCCGTGCGGGACTGCCTGAGTCCCTGAAAAAACTTGGCGCCGCCGTCGATGAAATTATCGCCTATCGTACCATCGCCGATGACAGTTCCACAGATGGTATTACCGACGCCATCAAACAGGATAGTATTGACTGGATAACTTTTACCAGCTCCTCCACGGTACGTAATTTCTTTAAGCGGATAGACGCCAAGCTGCTGTCCGGGAAAAAGCTGCGCCTGGCAAGTATCGGACCGATTACCTCCGATACAATTAAAGAGGTGGGGTTGAGTGTCGATGTGGAAGCTGGGGAATATACTATAATCGGGCTGGTGAACGCTGTTTGTGAAGAAGTGACAAAGTGACAAAGTTTGACGGTACGAGATATGATAGGAATTTCAAAATTATATTGCGGTACAGTTGAGCCGTCGGATCCGTTACGTTATGGTCGCAAAGCGAAGGAGTTGCCCAGCCATCTGCTGCAATTTTCACAGGATAAAAAGCCCATTGTCGTGTGGAACTGCACCAGAAGCTGTAACCTGGCATGCATGCACTGCTATTCGCAGTCAGATGATAAACACTACGATAACGAGCTGACCACTGATCAGGGGTTGGCGCTACTGGAAGACCTGGCCCGGTTTGGTTCGCCTGTTGTGTTGTTTAGCGGTGGCGAGCCGTTGCTGCGCGATGATTTGCCTATTCTGATTGCGCGGGCTACAGCATTAGAGATGCGGGCGGTTATATCGACTAACGGCACGCTGATCGATCAGGCCAAGGCGGAGCGTTTTGCCGAACTTGGGCTTAGTTATGTCGGTATCAGTCTCGATGGTATGCGTCAAACCAACGACAAATTCCGCGGCCGCAGTGGTGCTTTCGATGAGGCCATGGCGGGGATACGCTGCTGCAAGAAGGCGGGCGTGAAAGTCGGGCTGCGTTTTACAATAAATAAACGCAATGTGATGGATGTTCCCGATATTTTCGATCTGCTTGTCGATGAGGATATTCCGCGTGTTTGTTTTTATCATCTGGTTTATGCCGGCCGGGGCACTAAGATGATGGATGATGATCTCAATCACAGCCAGACTCGCGATGTTGTCGATTTGATTATAGATCGCACTTCCGAGATGCACAGCAAGGGTATGTTAAAGGAAGTCCTGACCGTCGATAATCATTCGGACGGTCCTTACCTTTACCTGCGACTGCTCAAGGAAAATCAAGCCAGGCGGGCAGATGAAGTTATGCAACTTTTGCAAATGAACGGCGGTAACAGCAGCGGCATCGGGATCGGGTGTGTTAGCTGGGATGGCCAGGTACATGCCGATCAGTTCTGGCGGCATTATAGCTTTGGCAATGTCCGTGAGCGTAATTTTTCAGACATTTGGGTCGATACCAGCGATCCGATCATGGCTAAACTGAAAAATCGCAAACCTTTTCTGCAGGGTCGCTGTGCATCATGCCGTTTTTTGGATGTCTGTAACGGCAACTTCCGTGTTCGAGCCGAGGCCGCTACCGGGAACCTCTGGATGCCCGACCCGGCCTGCTATCTGACCAATGATGAAATTTCGCGATAATGAATAAACAGAAAATAGCTGATCAAGCATTACCTTTTTTGATAGCCTGGGAGGTTACCCGCACCTGTAATCTCAACTGTCAGCACTGCCGGGCGGGGGCACAGGATAAAACCTATCCCAACGAACTGGGCACCGAACAATGTTATCGCCTGCTGGATAACATAGCTTCTTTTGCCGGGCCAATTATCATTCTCACAGGCGGTGAACCGATGCTGCGTGGGGACATATACGAGATCGCACGATATGGCAGTGACCTTGGCCTTCGTATGGTGATGGCTCCCTGTGGTGATTTAATCAATGACAAGACCGTAAATAAAATGATTGATGCGGGTATTCAGTGCATTTCAATTTCGCTCGACGGTGCGACAGCCCAATCGCATGACGATTTTCGCCGCGTGCCAGGCGCATTCGATAGTGCCATTACCGCGACCGAAGCCGCCAAAAGAAATAACCTTCCATTTCAGATCAATACGACAATTACCAGGCATAATATAGATGAGTTGCCTGAGATTATGAGTTTGGCCGAGCGGCTCGGCGCAATCACCTTTAATCCTTTTCTGCTGGTGCCGACCGGGCGTGGCAGGGAACTGGCCGATCAGGAAATAACACCTCAGCAGTACGAGCAAGCCCTCCAGTGGCTCAGCGAACAAGAGGGTAAATCGAAAATGCAGTTGCGAGTCACCTGCGCCCCACACTATCAGCGTATTATCCGACAAGCCCCATCGAAGGGTACACAGGATACCAAAACCAGCGTAAACGGGCGCGGACCCGCAGGTTGTATGGGTGGTAAAAGTTTTGCCTTTATTTCTCATACCGGCAAGGTGCAGATATGCGGTTTTCTTGATATTGAGGCCGGTGACGTAAGCCAAAATAATTTTGATTTCAAAGAAATATGGAATAACTCACAATTTTTACAACAGATTCGTGATCCAGACAATTATAAGGGCAAATGCGGTTATTGTGATTACCGGCGGCTGTGCGGCGGCTGCCGGGCCAGGGCTTACGCATTGACCGGTGATTACCTCGAATCGGAACCGTTCTGCATATATCAACCAAAACAAAAACAATGAATGATCTGCAAAAACAAATTCTGAATATCATCCAGGCTGACTTTCCAATTGAAGCGAGGCCTTTTGCAAAACTGGCCGGGGGGCTGGACAGCAGTGAAACGGAAATCATCAGGCAAACAGGTCTATTGAAAGAGCAGGATATCATTCGCCGCATCGGCGCCATCTTCGATTCCGCACATCTTGGCTATGTCAGCACACTGGTGGCTGGGCAGGTACCTGCCGAAAAGCTGGACGCCTTTGTCAGTGATGTCAACTCCCTGCCGGGCGTTTCGCACAATTATGGGCGGGAGCATAATTATAACGTTTGGTTTACGTTGACCATGCCCAGCGAAAGAATGATCGACGAGACTATCAATCGCCTGCGTCAGACATATAGTATATCCGCAATTTATTCTCTACCCGCTGAAAAACTGTTTAAGATAAAGGTCCAATTTGATTTTATTGACCAAAAACAGGACAATAAATTCGATGTCGCAGCGACGCATAATAAACATATTGTCAGACCTTCTTTCTCTGATTTGCAGATCGCCCTGATACGGCAATTACAGGAAGATTTATGCGTGATTCCTGAGCCTTTCAAGGCAATTGCCGAGACAATTAGAATCGACGTTGATACTGTGCTGCGGCAAATAAAAGACTGGAAAGGGACCGGGCTTATCCGCCGATTCGGCGTCAGTATCAGGCATCAACAGGCCGGTTTTATGGCAAACGGTATGGCTGTTTTCGAAATCGAACCACAACAACTTGACAAGGCAGGTAGTTTGTTGGCACAATATCGTCAGGTCAGCCATTGTTACCAGCGGCCTACGGCGCCCGATTGGCCTTATAATCTTTTTGCCATGACCCATTGCCGAACCGAGCAGGAGCTGCACCAACTTATTGACGAGATGGTCAGGCGGATAAGACCACAAAAATATGATGTGCTGTCAACTATAGTCGAATACAAGAAAACCAGCGTCGGATATTTTACGGAGCAGAAATGAACCAGTACCCATCAAGACATCAACAGTTGATCGAACAAGCCCAGGAAATCATTCCGGGAGGCGTCAACTCGCCGGTGCGAGCTTTTGGCGGCGTCGGCGGCACTCCTGTTTTCATGGACCGTGCCAATGGAGCTTACTTGTGGGATGTTGAAGGCAAACAATATATCGATTATGTCGGGTCCTGGGGGCCTTGCATACTGGGGCACGCACCCGAAAAGGTTATCAGTGCAATCAAAGGCGCTGCCGACAAAGGTACCAGTTTCGGCACCGCAACTGCCGGCGAGATCGATTTGGCCCAACGGGTTATTGAACTTATGCCCAATATCGAAATGCTGCGACTGGTCAACTCCGGGACGGAAGCGACTATGAGCGCTCTGCGTCTGGCGCGAGCTTTTACCAAACGGGATAAAGTCATCAAATTTGCCGGCTGTTATCACGGTCACGCAGACAGTTTTTTGGTCAAGGCCGGCTCCGGCGCCACAACTCTCGGCACACCTACCAGTCCGGGCGTCACCGCGGCGACTGCCGCCGATACGCTTATCGCAACTTTTAACGATATCGATTCGGTTGGCAAACTGATCGAGGCATGTCCCGGTCAAATAGCCGCGGTCATTGTCGAACCGGTTGTCGGCAATGCCGGGGTAATACCACCGATTGACGGTTTCCTCACGAAACTGCGAGATATAACACAGGAAAATGACATACTGTTAATTCTTGACGAGGTGATGACCGGATTTCGCGTGGCTATTGGCGGGGCTGGGCAGCTTTATGATGTAAAACCCGACTTGACCACGCTCGGCAAAATAATCGGCGGTGGTTTGCCTATCGGCGCTTTTGGCGGACGCCGGGATATTATGCAGATGCTTGCTCCATCTGGGCCGGTTTATCAGGCCGGTACGCTTTCGGGCAATCCGCTGGCTGTCGCGGCAGGATTAGCCACACTTAATCAATTATCGTTGGACATCTATCAAACGCTTGAAGCCCGCGCATTCCAACTGGAAGATGGTATTCACGATAACCTTGACAAACTGTCACTGCCATTCCAGTATCAACGTGTCGGCAGTATGGGGAGCCTGTTCTTCACGGACAAACCTGTTACCAACTACGATGAAGCTATGACCTGCGATACCAAGGTTTTTGCCCGGTATTACCATGCCATGTTGGCGGAGGGCATCTACCTGCCGCCTTCGCAGTTCGAAGCCTTCTTTATCTCCGTAGCTCACAGTGAAGAAAACATCGGACGGACCATTACCGCCAACTATAATGCACTGGAGCGGGCTACCCGACCGTAATGAATATTCTGGCTTAGGTTCCTATTTGACATATAATCCGACATAATTTGGTATAGAATAACATGCAGCAGATGGACAAGTCTGACAAAACAATGAGAAATTTGAGACGCGCTGAGCTGTGGGCGGGGTTGTTATTGATTGTATTGCTGATAATATTGTCGATAACAGGCGCGTTCTGTGGGGCGGACAGGGCGAAAAAACTTTTTAATTCGCCGCCTTTGGCGATCTTTTGGGTGGCATTTACCGTTCTTATGACTTTAGGGATGCTGACGTTTCGTCGGCTCAGAGGCGAGTCGGGACTGCTGTTGATACATGCCGGTTTGGTGTTTGTTCTGGTTGGGTCGATGTTGGGTTCCGAAGCAGGCCACCAACTGCAAAAACAATTTCTGGGGATCGAAAAGATTCCCACCGGTTATATGGTCATTTCCGAAGGGCAAAGTGAAAACCGCATTATGGCAAACGACCTGCAAACCAAATTGGCAGAGATACCCTTTGAAATACATCTGCGTGATTTCAAGATGGACTACTATTGGCAGCACGGGAAATTATATATTCAATCGCGCCGCGGTCGGCAGGAACAGATGCCCGCCCAGGCGGGTCGGGAACTGGATTTTTCCGACGGTTTGGGCGGTATCAAGATACTGCGGGTATTCAAGAATTTCAGGATCGATATTGCGCAAAACGAACGTGTAGTTTCGGACGATCCTGACTCAGGAGAGAACCCTGCCCTTGAGGTTCAGCTCACCGGTCCGGATGGGATGGTAAGTACCGGTTATGTATTCGAACGATTCCCCCCGGAGGATTACGATCGGGACGGATTGCGATTAGTTTATGTGCTCATGCCTCGCGATTACTTCAGTGACTTAACGGTAACCGAAAGCGGCCGAGAGCGTGTACAAAAGACTATCGAGGTCAATAAGCCGCTCCACTACGGAGGATACTATTTTTATCAGGCGGACTATGACCATCAGAACGGACGATACACCATCCTGTCGGTAACTTCCGATACCGGTCAGCCTCTGGTCTTTACCGGATATCTGCTGCTGGGAGTTGGTCTGTTTTGGCACTTCTGGCTGCGACCGGCGTGGAAATTTTTGAAAACTCACAAAAAGATCGAATATGGAAACTTTTAAATTCACAACACAATACCTGTTGATTTATACAGCTATGCTGATGTATCTGCTGGCTTTTGTCGCGATTGTCCTGCGTTACAGAAAGCTCAGTCATGGTTTTTATGTAGCCGGGTTCCTGGCCGCGACAGTCGCGTTCATCTATCGCTGGCATCATGTTGGCCACGTGCCTATGCAGAATCTGTTTGAGGTGTTTTTGGCTATGGGGGCGATGATTTATCCCCTGACGGTGTTCTGCCGGCGAGCGTTAAGTGTAGGGTCCGGGTCAATGGATATGCTGATGGGGGTTCTGGTTCTGTTTCCCGCCGGTTTTATTTTTGACGGTCATCCCCGCCAACTGCCGCCGGCATTGCAGTGCTGGCTGTTCGCCCCGCACGTAGCGGTGTATATGTTCTCTTACATCATAATGGCTAAGGCCGCCGTCCAGGCTTTCTGTCAATTGTTATTCAGGAATGATTTGCGCGATCCGCAATTGGTTTCGTACGAAGAAGGCACTTATCGGATAATCTGCCTGGGATTTCCCATGCTGAGCCTGGGCCTGTTTCTGGGCAGTTGGTGGGGCAAATTGGCCTGGGGTGATTTCTGGGGCTGGGATCCTAAGGAATTATGGTCACTGGCAACGTGGCTGATATACCTGGGTTATTTTCATTTTCGCTATATGTACGGCAGGAAATACGCCCGGATTAACAGTTTATGGGCGATTCTCGGAATGACAGCGGTGGTAATCACCCTTCTGTGGGTGAATCTGGCCGCGAGCTTCTCGGGACTGCACAGCTACGCCTGACGTCGCCGCTCAGAAGTGCCGACATATCAGGTTGTATATCTGCGCAGGTTTCGATATAATCTTTATACTCTGCTTAGAGGCTTCTGTGAAGCAAAACTATTATGTTTAAGCTGCCCTTAATTGAATTGGTTGTTTTTGTTTCGGTGATATCGTTGTCGGTAACAGCAGCGATAATGGGGATTTTGCAGACACGGCCCGGCGGCCAAAAATATAAGCCGCTCCTTGGCCATAGTCTTGCCCTTGCGATAGTTGGTGAAGCGGTAATACTGATTTTCCGTGCGGCTGCCATAAAAGCAATCCCCCTGACCGGGCTGTTCGAGTCGATGATAGTGCTGACTTTGCTTTTGGGATTGATCTACCTGATCATGGGTATGGTAATTCGCCAGGTATGGTTCGGCTCTGTTATGAGCTGGCTAATTTTGCTGATAATTGCGATAACAGCCTTTGTTGCCCACCCGGCAGCCAAACCACAGGAGATCGCCTCCGCACCCTGGGCCGTGGCACATGGCCTGGCCATGATATTAGGCGGTGCGATGATTCTTTTAGCGGTGGTGACCGCTTGTGTTTATCTGCTCGGCAGTCATCGCCTCAAACAAAAACAGGTAGCCAAAGTGATTGGCGTTGTCCCCAATATCCAGAAACTGGAACGTATCAATCTTTTGGCCCTGAAGGCGGCGTTAATCTCTTTTACCATCGGCCTGCTGACGGGAATCACAGGCGTCTGGCTAAAGGCGGAGTTCCTGGGTGAGGAACCTCTCGCCTGGCTGGTCGATTCCAAAATTATCGGTATGGTGATCGTCTGGATGGTTTTGACGCTGGTGCTGGTCATGCACCGGTTGCGCCTGATTAAAGGTAAACGCATAGCTCACGCGACAATTATTGCCTTTGTCTGGATCATCTTTGCCTTTGTCGGCGCTCATGTTCTGTGTAAGACCAAGCATACGTTTTCCGGCGATAATTTACCTGTTCCCGGGCCCACAAGAGAATTGAACAAATGAAAATCGCTGTTCTTGGACTCAACCATAAAACCGCACCGGTCGATATCCGGGAAAAGCTCGCTTTTAGTGCTGAGCACTCCGCTGAAGCGCTCGGTCAACTCAAGATCAAATTCCCCAACGCCGAATTCGTCATTCTTTCCACCTGCAACCGCACCGAGCTTTATTATGCCGCCGATAACGCCGAGGCATACACTGATGATCTGGCCCAATTTCTCTGCGACTTTTGCGGCGTTCCTTTGGCCGATTTCAAAGACTTTCTATACGTACACA
>Ga0315276_10003451_pt1 | contig 14489 bp, 7 predicted proteins | sample YL17G05_0_MG_FD_204542 | JGI IMG/M metagenome (GOLD analysis project Ga0315276, IMG submission 204542) | Sediment microbial communities from Yellowstone Lake, YNP, Wyoming, USA - YL17G05_0 | ecosystem: Environmental > Aquatic > Freshwater > Lake > Sediment | place: USA: Wyoming | collected...
AGAAAGACAAGGCTGAGATTGAGAAGAATTATGAGCACATAAGGACGCTGTACGGAAAGCTTGAGGCCGATGAAAAGAAGCAGGTTTATGATTCCATAATGAATTTAAAAGACACCATAGAGAAGTTTATTCCTAAATAAATTGTTAAACAATATTTATTACATTCTCCTTAATTTCAAAGCATTTCCCAAGAAATTTTTCTATAACATGGATGTTGCTTTTCATGTGGTTTGTGATTTTCGAAACTTTAATTGAACTATTCTGCGTCAGCGCCATAAAAGGCAGCAGCTGGTCTCCTAAATGATGGTCAATTGGAGCTTTAGAGCTAATTTCTTCAGCCAAATTTTGTGCTGCCTCCTGACCGACTATTTCGGCTCTTTTGCCTCTGGCTCCCAAAGAATCTGCGCCCATAATGGCGCCGCTCGAGAAGTTTGCCCATAATGTGATGCCTGAGCCTGTTGATAATGTTTCACAGTATTCTGATTCAATTTTAATTGGAACACCATACTTTCCCAGAAGAATCCTGGCTGATTTTGCCTGACGCTCTGCAACCTCTGCTTTTTTTAAATCATTTGAGGCATGGGATATTCCATGAAGTGATATTATGTTTCCCTGCTCTATACGTTTAATTGGATTTGTTTTTGTTTTAATATCTTTAAGAAATTCTGAAAAAGAAGAATAATCTGACAATTTGTATTTTGGAGCAATGTGAAGCTCAATTTTTCCATTGCCCTTCGGATAATAGCCCCTGCTACCAAGCTCCAACTCTATTTTTTCACAAAATTCTTGTATATGGGGCATAAAAACATTCTTGAAATAATCCACAGGCTGGCTCATGCTGACGTCCGTGCCGCCTGTTAGCTTAATTCTGACCTTTTTATCTGCGAAAAATGATGGCAACAGCAAGGATTGCATCAATAAAGTCATAGAGCCTGCCGTTCCTATGTTTACTGACAAAGTCTGCCCTTCAATCTTTTTTGGGAGGAATTCCACAATTTTAGAGCATATTTCTGCACCTTTAACCTCAGCATTGCACAGTTTTTGGGAGGCAAGAACGCAACTTAAATGCTGCGGCTTTAGTCCTGAGGCAGGCCGGTTCTGCCGTATGTTCTCTATTCTGACATCTTGTTGTGTTAATGCAGAAAAAGCCAATGCTGTTCTTAGTATTTGCCCTCCACCCTCTCCATGGCTGCCATCAATGGTTATCATAAAGTATGGAAGATTAGTTTATTTTTAATAATTACTGCTCAAGCGCCGCAGGGGCTATTGCTATTCAATTTCTTATCAATAAAATTATAAATCTATGGAATACCCCTTTATTATGAGAAAGCCCCTGATAGTTGGCATTGACCCTGGAACTACTGCTGCATATTGCGCTCTGGATGCGAAAGGCGATATTGTTGCCCTCGATTCTGGCAAGCAACTCAATCCAAGCAGCATAATATTCAGCCTGAATCAGCTCGGCAGGGTAATTGTTATTGGCACGGATAAAAGAAAGACCCCTTTTTCCGTCGAGAAAATTTCGATAAAGCTCGGCGCCAGAATAATAAGCCCCGAGGAGGATATTTCTGTAAGAGACAAATTCAGGCTTTCAGAGAATAGTGAATTAAGGAATAACCATGAGCTGGATGCATTGGCATCTGCAAGATACGCTTTTAAGAAAATTGAACCTTTATTAACTAAAATAAAAACGACCCTTAAAGAAGAGGGAAAAAATGATTTGTTTGAGAAAATTGCCCCTTTGGTTGTTATTAGAGGGATAAATATCAAAACCGCTATTTCATTAATTGAATATAAAGAAGAATCAATAGAAACTAAGCCATCTGCTGTTTACCAGAAGCCAGAAACCAAGCCGCGGCTGTTTGAAGAAATTATTAACTCCCTGAGAAAGGAGAATTACTGGCTAAAAAAGCAGAATTTGAGATTCTTAAGGGTGATAGAGAAAAAGAGGGATGAGAAAAAATTGCTTTTAAAAAAATTAAGAGTATTCGACATAAATGTGAAAACCCAGCAAATTCTAGAATTGCAGGAAAAAAGGATTAGAAAATTGAACAGGTTGCTTAAAGAAAATGAAGCGTATCAGAAAAAACTTATTGGTGAATTAATAAATTTGGAGAGGATAATCTTAAAAGAAAATTCAGAATTTATTATTGTAAAAAAATTCGCAAGTTTCGAGGGATTTTACCAGAAAGAAAGAGAGCTTGAACTAAAAAAAGGAGATGTGATTTTCATAGATTCATTTAAAGGAATGGACAAAAACAAAATAGACTCCCTGAAGAAAAAAGTAAATATAATGACGCACAAGGCTGTCTTGCCTGAAATTTTAAAAAGGGAAAATTTTATTTTCATAAACAATCCTCCATTGGAGCATGAGACTGCGGATTTTGCTGTTATAAGAAAAGGCTATTTGGAGGAAAAAATAAAAAATTATAACCTCCTGCAGAAACTTGTCAGGGAATATAGAGAAGAGCGTGTTGAAAATGCTTGATAACGAATTCAGGAAAAACCTACTGCAGGATGCTGATTTGTTTACTGACATAATTGGTCAGGATGAGGCGAAGAAGCAATTGAAGACGGCATTATTGACAGAGCGCAACATGATACTAGTCGGCCCTCCGGGAATTGGAAAAACAACCCTCGCAAAGAATGTTGCAAAGCTTTTGCCTGACATTAAGGTGAATGAGTGCATTGCGAATTGTCTTCCGGAAAAACCTGTGTGCCCTGAATGTGTGAGCGGTAAAAAACAAAAGGTAGTTGTTCTGAAAGGAGAGAAGCGTTTTATCAGGATACAGGGAAGCCCTGACTTGACAAGCGAGGATTTGCTTGGCGACATAGACCCTATAAAAGCGATGAAATACGGGCCTTTGAGTTTGGAGGCTTTTACCCCTGGCAAGATTTTCAGGGCAAATAACGGGATTCTTTTCTTTGATGAGGTTAACAGATGCCCTGAGAAACTGCAGAATGCCCTGCTCCAGGTTCTGGAAGAAAAAAAGGCAACCATTGGAAACTATGAGATGGATTTTCATGCTGATTTTATTTTTATAGGAACAATGAATCCCTATGATTCAAGCACAGAACGCCTTTCGGACGTTTTTGTGGACAGATTCGACTTAATTTACATGGATTATCCTGAAAGCCTGAAATTTGAGACAGAGATAGTCAGGACAAAGGGAAAAAAAATTTTGGAATTTAAGGATAGTTTGCTTGATGTTGCAGTAGGATTTGTGAGAAGTTTGAGAAACAGTCCGCAATTAGAGAAGCTTCCAAGTGTTAGGGCTTCAATAGGCATTTACGAAAGGGCGCAGGCGCATGCGTTATTGAAGAAAAGAAGCAATGTTGTTTTTGAGGATATAGAAGCAGTATTATTGTCTGTTTTAGCGCACAGAATAAAACTTAAGCCCTCAATAAGATATGTCATAAATCCTGCTGATTTTATCAAGGATGAATTCAAAAAATTCATAGAGGGCAGCAGTACCACGAAGAACGGTGATTATCGGTGACAGCGAATCTGAGATTACAAAAAAAGAAGAAAAAAATTTAGAAAAAACAAGGGGTAATCTTTCAGAATCAGAAAACAGCTTTCTTCGCTCTCTTGCAGAAAAAGACGAAAAAACTATAGAAAAAGGGCATCTGCTTGAATCTGCGACTAATTACGGAATCTCCTCTTTTAATGCAGACAAGTTCTTTGATGCCCTTGTAAAAAATTACACACTGGCTATGCAGATATACGGGAATTCCTTTTACAGATATCTTACTGGATATGATGAGAATGAGATTGAAAAGAACATAAGGCTTCCTGAGTTCAAAAGGGAATTGAAGAAAAAAATTGCCCAAAAAATAGAATCTTTGAAATGGGATAAACTTATTGACAAGGAGGAAAATATTTCTGAGGAGGGCTTTGAGCTCGGGGGAATTTCTCTTCTAATGGAGGAATTGGACAATCTTGCCTCAAAAAGCATGTCCTGGGGGCAGAAGAGGCAGAAATACGCCAATCCTGCCGGGATAAAGGAGTATGTTAAAAGCTTCAGAAAAGAGCGCTACAGGGACATTGCTATGCGCTCTTCGATAAAAAAAGCTGTCAAGCGCGGGCATGCAACAGTGTCAAAAGAGGATTTAATGGTTCATTCCAGAGAGGAATACGGGGAGTGCGACATAATATATGCGCTGGACACTTCTGGAAGCATGAAGGGCGAGAAGATTAGGCTCTGCAAAAAAGCAGGGCTTGCATTGTGCTACACCGCATTAGAGGATAAAAACAAGGTTGGATTGCTTATTTTCAGCAAGGATATAAAAGAAAAGATTATTCCTACGGACGATTTTTCCACTCTAATCAAGTCATTTTCAAAGATAATGCCGAAACAGGAGACAAATATTGCGCTCACCATAAAGGAAAGTGTTTCTCTGTTCTCTCCTGAAGCCAAGATAAAGCACCTTGTCATTATAACAGATGCCATGCCGACTATTGGAAAAGACCCTGAAAAAATGACTATAGAGGCTTCTGCATTTGCCAGGGATAATGATGTGACTATTTCTCTTGTAGGCATTGAACTAACAAAGGAAGGAAAAAAACTTGCCGAAAAACTAGTTGAAATTGGGCAGGGAAGATTGTATGCTGTGAAGAATCTGGAGAATTTAGACAGCGTTGTGTTGGAAGATTATTTGCATGCCATTGAAGGCATTTGAATTTAATTATCTTTTTATATTAGTCTTTTTTCTCCTATTTTATGCAAATACTGGCATTTTCAGATATACATGGAAACAGCAAAGCTCTTGAGACTATTCTGAAAAAATCCAAGGATGCTGATTTACTGTTGTGCTGCGGGGACTTGACTATTTTTGAGCACGGCATAACCGGAATGATGAATTCCCTGAACAAGCTAAATAAGCCGGTTTTATTGATTCACGGAAATCATGAAACTGATGACGTTGTTGCGGGACTGTGTAAGAAATATAAAAACTTATTTTTCATACATAAAAAACAATTATGCATTAATGATGTCTGCTTCATTGGGTTTGGCGGAGGAGGCTTTGCCTTTGTTGATGAGGAGCTTGAGAAATTCATGAAAAAACTAAGACCGAAGAAGGATAAAATAATCCTTGCCACTCATGCGCCGCCTTATGGCACCAAATTGGATTTGATATACAGAGAACACCGCGGCTCCAAAACCGTAATGGAATTCATAAAAAGATTCAAGCCGATATACGCCTTTTCCGGGCATTTTCACGAGAATGACGGGAGGGTGGATAAGATTGGCAAAAGCATTCTAATGAATCCTGGACGTTTTGGTAAAAAAATAAAAATAAAATAAAAAATAAAAGAAGTAGGTTATTTTTTCTTTTTCTCGTCGTGTTGGGGTGGAGATTCTTGTGTTTTTTGGGTATAGAACAAGTAGGCGCCTACGCCTAATACGATTATGATAACTAACACAACTGCAATCTGCCATGCAGGTATGCCCTTGTTTACCACAGGAGGAGTCTCTACAGGCGGTTGCTCGGCTGGAGGAGTCTCTACAGGAGGTTGCTCGGCTGGAGGAGTCTCTACAGGAGTTGTCGCATTTTCCGCCGGAGTTGTGGGCTGTGAAATAGTCTGCCTCGTTGCTATTGCGAAATAGCTCAATCCTGAAGATGTTGCTTCATAGTAGACATATACTGCATCCTCTTTTGTCTTTGTTGTTGATAAGTCAATCCAAACAGTAGTGTAGCGCTTTAACACTATGCTGTCCGCGCTAACCTGCTTGTCAAAGAGCCATGACTTTGGAACCTTGAATTTGATTAAAACATTGCTCAAGGCTGAATCATTTATGTTTGTCTTTGTTATTTGCAGGAGCTGATAAACTTGGACATTTGTTAGTGCTGGAGCAGTCATAAAGGAAGCCTCAATTTTACTCACAGTTATTGAAGGGTTTGTGACAGATTTGGACAGAGTGAATGTCACGTCTGTGATATCAATTGCACTGGACAATACCTGGAATGATGTTGTTCCTGAGCCAAGAACTGACCATGACCTAGTTACAATTGGGCTGGAAGTTGATCCTGAACCAGAAGTGCCGCCGCCACCTGTTGTGCCGCCGCCACTAGAGCCTGCTGTAACATCCGCACTAAAAGTAACGTTCGCTGATGTAGTCATCGTATTCAAATTCGTATCTCGACATCTCACGTAGTATGTTCCCGAATCATCGCTTGTGTAAGAAAGTGTTGTCGTATGAGTTATTCCACTATCAGTCATTGGATGCATGCCCGAACCCGAATAAGTAGTGCTGGAGGTCACTGAATCCGCTGATGAAGAACCATATTTGCAGGTTGCATATTCCGAACTTGTGGCATCTAGAACGATTGTGACAGTTGGTGTCCCTGTGCCAGTGGTAGTTGCCGAAAGAACAGCAATTGTAGGTGTTGTATTATCCAGCACGCTCAAGTTGTATACGTGGGTAACATTTTTTGAGAACGCATCTATGCAATTGATGCTCAGGTTGTATGTACCATTCAATATGCCTAAGCTCAAACCCACTGCAGAGATATTGTTGTGCACATTTCCGCTTACACTAAATGAGCTATTCAAGATGCTTCCAATTATATAAGTGGACGGATTCGACAGATTATAAGTGCACAATGTTGCAGCAGGATTCGACTCATTGACCTGAAGTGTCATATTGAAATAGCTCTCAGTGCTGCTGTTGGCAGGCGAGGTCATGGCAAATACAGGATCTGTTGTTTCAATTGTGAATGTCCGTGTTGCAGATGTATTTACATTCGTGGCATTGTCCCAGCAGGAAAGGCTCCAGCTGTGAAAGCCATCAAGTATGTTCCAAATTGTTTGATTGGTTGGAGAGCCCTTATTGCTCAATACTGATGACTGGTTCACTACTGTATCAAGAGTAAGGTTGCATGATATGTTAGCACTAGTTGCATCGTTTGCAGTCCAGTTGAAGTTTACATTACCTGTTGTGAGAATTGCACCATCAGCAGGATAATTCAGTGTTAATCCCGAGAGATAAGTGTTATCCACATAGAAGTTCCTCACTTCGGAGCTATTGAGCTTGTTTAATTGATCCGTGGCATACACTGTGACGTTATGCAATCCATCAGAAAGAAGTGTTGTGTCTAAGGTAGTATTGCTCCAGGTATTCCCTGATGCAATTGCAGTATATGCATCCAAATATGAAACCCCGTTGCTGATATTAAAGTAAACCGATGCTACAGAAAATGCATCAGTCACTGTAGCAGTAAGCGTAGCTGTGCCTTTAACATATTGATTTGCTGATGGAGCTGTTATGGTGACACTGGGTGCTGCTGTATCAATTCTTATGCTGCGAGTAGTTGGAGTGATTCCAACATTCAGCACTGTGTCATTGGCTGAAGCATTGTAATAGTACAAACCATCCGCCAAACCCAAGTAGGTGATGTTCCTATTTGCAGAACCCATTACATTTGTATAAAGCAGGGCTGGCGTTGAATTCATATATAAATAGAACGTCACATTAGCAATGCCTGTGCCAGAGCCATCACTAGCCGTCACATTTATGTAAATCCAATTTCTGGAGGCATTAGTTGCAGTCACATTAGTGCCTTCTGCGAAATCAATTGTTGGGGCTGTATTGTCCACAGTCAATTGCAATATTTCTGTGCTGTTCGAGTTTGTTGCAACGTCTACTGCGAGGAGAGGGAGCGTACAAGTTCCGTCAGATGGGCAGCCGAATTGCGAGGTAGTGTTCACAGTCCAATATTTGTTGCCTCCAGCTGCAGTCAGATATGTTGTGCCATTAATAGTAGCATATAAAATCTCAGAGCCTCCGTCTGTTACTGTAGCGGAAAAGTTCACATTGTCAGTTGGCCTCACTTTGCTGTCTGCGTCATTTGTTGTAGGGTTTGCCACAGAAGGCCGCACAGTATCTATCTTTACCGTATAATTAGTAAGATTCATTGTATGATAAGTTCCATTATCATAAACCTCGCAGTTCCACATGTAGTCCCCGTCGCTGGGCAGAACTACTGTGAAATTATATGGGACAGTGCTTTGAGGAGCAGTTGTATTGCTCTGATTTAAAGCCCATGCTCCTGTTTGATTCGTCCAAACCGATAAGTTAAGAATTGTACCATTTTGACCAGCTACAACAGGAATGCAGCTGAAGTTGATAGTCTTGGATGTCGACCAACCATTATTGCTTGGAGATCTTAAACTAACTGTGGTAGTCCCGACCTCTGAAAAAACAAAAACTGCCATCACTGCAATGAGCAGCACAGAAAATAAGATTATGAATCTTACGTCTATTTTTCCTAATTTTTTCATTGTAGACCCCCTCTTAGATTGTTTGAAAAAAGAGCATTAAAGCTATGCCCTAGAATAAGTATTGAATTACCAACCCTCTTTTTCATTATCGAAATAGAACTAAATGGCTGCTGATATTTAAAATTTCTTGTTTTACTGAATATACTTGCACTTTTCCAATGTTTCCTGAATAGTGATTAATGGGAATTCTTTCCGTAGAATAAGATGTCAGTTTATTTTTTCTTTTGGGTCTCTTCTATCTTTTTCTGAACGCGGCTTTCAAATGAAGTAATTTCCTTGTCTTTCCCCCCTTTCATTAACAGTACCATTGCCAGAATCCACAATATTACCAAACCAGCAACAATGAAAAGCCAAGGCTTTAAAGTGGGAAGTTTGAAGGGCTCTTTTGATGTAACTACCGGAGGCTGTTCAACAGGTGGCTGCTCTGCCGGAGGTTGTTCCGCAGGGGGCTGTATGGCTGGCTCATTGACTGGAGTAGAAGGTGTTGTAGTCACCGTTTCCTTTGTAGCAATTGCAAACATGCTGAAGCCTGACGAACTTGCCTCATAAGTTACGTGTGTGCTATTTTGCTCCACTATTGTTGTTGGAAGCTCTATCCATGTTACCGTGAATTTCTTCAGAACCATGTCTCCAGAATTTACTGAATTGTTTTTAAGCCATGATTGCGGAATGCTGAATCTTAGCTTGCTTTTGTTAATGTCCTTGTTTTCAAGGTTCTTGGTTTTGATTTCTAGATATTTGTACACTTTGCCTGCTAATGGAGTTACAGTTTTATTCACCGAAGCAGGAAAGCCATCATATTTGGTAACTGTAATCTCTATGTTTTTTACAGGATTGCGCACTTCAATATATATCTCTTTCAAACCTATGGTTGGATCTGAAATCTTCATTATCTGTGCCGAGCCGGGAGTCATCTGTGTCCATATTTTCCTTTCAGTTCCTGGATTAAAGCCTGCTCCTCCGCCGCCACCGCCACCACCGCCACCGCCACTGGATGGAGGTGTTGTGGATGCTGCTGCGGTTGTGAAGTTGTATATTCCATTAGTTACGCAGTTTGCTGCACTATCACAGGATGTTAAGTTGTAATAATAGAGTGTTGATGCAGAGAGGCTTGATAAGGATGCGCTTTGCGAGCCATTAGTGAAAACTGGACTTGATCCAAGTGTTGTGCCTGCCTGCACAATGCTATAATTAACCGGCTCGCTTGAATTCCAGCTGATTGTTGCGCCACTCGATATTAGAGTGCCTGCTGAGACGTCTGATATTGTTGGAGATGTTCTGTCTACAATTATGCTGTAAGTTGCTGTAGAGCTTGATTGGCTCGCAACATCAAATACTGTGACATTATAATAGTAGATTATACCCTCAACAAGGTTTGTAAAATTCGTGCTCGTATTTGAATCTCTAAAGGTTACATTGCTTATGAGAGCATAAGAGGAATTGTATAAGTAGAATGTAACGTTCACCTTATTTGCTTCCACAATTAAGACATTCACATTTGTCCAGTTCCTTGATACGTTAGCTGCATTAACATCCGTGCCTCCTGCAAAGGCAATTGTAGGATATATTGTATCTATTCGTAGTGTCCTTGAAACAGTTGTGTTGACATTATTGGCCCAGTCAGTAATTGTCGCATTGAAGGCATATAATCCGTCTCCCAAACCAGTAAAGTTGTGGCTGGTGGTTCCTGCGGCCTGCCCTGAAACTAATATCAGTGCTCCGGTTGAGCCATTGAAAAGACCGAAGCTGACATTTAGTTCATTATTTTCCAAGACAGACAAATTGACATATATCCAGTTTCTAGTCAGATTAGAGGCATCGCTATCAGTTCCGCCGGCATAGGATACTTGTGGATATGTAGGGTCAAGATTTACCACCCTGGGAATAGTATTATTTTTCTGGTTAGCCCTATCTGTGATATTTGCCACAAACATGTACCAGCCATCAGCCAGATTGTTGAAGGTGACGTTTCTATTGCCTGCGCCCAAAGTTATATTGCTTATGAGGGCTTCTGAAGATGCATTGTATAAACTAAATGTAATATTCGCCTCATTAGTATCATTTGCTGTAACATTTATATATAGCCAATTCCTGCTTAGGTTTGCGGAATCGGTAGGCGTGCCTCCTGCGTAAGATATTGTAGGATAAGTTGAATCTATTGTAAAAGTACGTACTTCGGATGTCAAAGCCACCTGTCCAGAAGTCAGCCCGCCCTGATAAACACAGATTACATACCAAGATATAAGCCCATCAGTGAGTGTAGGCGTGTTTGTTACCTGACTCCCATTGCTCGTTTCGCTGTTGCTATAGATTGATCCTCCGGCATAAAGCGTGCAATTTCTTGTGATACCGTCGCTCTCTGTCCTGTACGTATAAGTAAAATCTGGGGAAGAATCTGATGTATAAATTCCCTGCAATGGGGTAGTGAGGTTTATTGAATCCAGATAAGGCCGAGCATTTGCCGTAGGAGAGTCTCTGTTAAGTTCCTGACTCGCATTTGCTACTACAATGCTGAAATCCCACCTTCCAGTCGTAGCTGTTGACATCGAAATATTGAATCTGAATAGCAGCGCATTTGACACATTAATGTTTTGATATAATTTGGCAGGTGTTCCGATTGCTGTGCCTGAAATCCATTGCGAGCCGTTATAAAATTCTATTGTAATCTGAGCGCCTGAAGCAGATGAATTAACAGTAACATTCTGCAATGCTCCTGTTATAGAACTATTTAAATTAGTAAAAGTAACGTTAGCGCTGACAATTGGATAAGCTTGGTAAATTACATTATCGCTGCTCATGTTAAATCCTGAATTGCTGCTATTTACAGAATATGTTGAAAATCCTAAACTGACTGGAATTCTCCAGGTAGTTTTTCCTCCTCCGGATGAGATTAATGTTGCCATTGAGGTGACATCAACACAGGCTTCACCCGTGTCGTTGCATTTTACAAGCTTTTCTCCAGTGGAAGGTATTGTTATATCAATTGAGTCTGTTGTCAACTTCTGCGCTAGTTCCATCCATTTGTTAGTGTCCATGCCAACAAATCCTCGTGTTCCATTGGATTTGAATGCATTTTGCAGGTCAATGCCTATGTCTGAAGAAAAGTCAACTCCCGGCAGGATTATCTGCCAAGAGCCGTCTGTGGGAGCAAACTTCAGCCTCTGATCGGTTTGATTATAATTTGTGCCTTGAGTTAACGGCTGGTATCCTCCGTTACCGTTGTCAAACTGGAAGTTCATGCCTGGCGGGGGCATTAGGCTTATATTTTTAGGCATTCCGAAGACCTGGGTTGAATTTGTGGTAAATGACAGGCAGTTGCTGACAGCTGAATTATTGCTTTTATCCTTGCTAGTTGTCTTATAATAATACAAAGTATTAGCTGAAAGTGAAAACCCTAGTTTGCTTGAGTCAACTTCAATATGATGAAATGGCTTGAAATCCCAGTCAGGAGGTTGTGTTGCCATGGCCATGAAGGATGGCAGAGATTCACTAAGAATAGCGTTTAAGTTCTGGCAGTCGGAATCTGTTGAATAGAATGACACAGAGCCGTTGCTTGGCTCGTTTGTTGACCAGTCTATGAAAGCCCTGTCTGCAAATGCAACAACATTCGTGAATCTTACGATAGGGGCAACTTTGTCGTCAATCTGACCCCTGCACTCGGGAATATAAGCACAGTTGGGGTTTCCGCAATTAGGCCCTGTCGGGGTAAAGCAATTGTCGAAATATGTTGCATTGAAAAATCCCTGCCCTGGACCAAAACACGGGCCATTGCAGTTGCCTCCTCCCGCGAACATGAAGCATTCCGGATGCGCAACAGTATAATCAGGGTTTGAACATTTTTGAGGATCGAAGGGAATAAAATCCATGGAACCGGGTGTATAATATACTTTAGCATTAAATGAGTCTTGAATCCCCGAACCATTCCCTGACCTTGCATAAAAGCCCATCCTGCTGTTATTCTGCAATAACGCTGCATCAATGGCCTGAGAATTGTTTATCTTGTATTTCACAACTCCGAGCTGTTCAACCTTGGAATAATTTATCATCAAATGAAGAATGCCCATCCTCACTCCCATGCCATTATCCGGAGCGCACGTTTCCGTTGCCTTAACGCTTACAGCACCGGATGATGTGTTGTAATTGCCTGGAGTATCAAAATCTCCTCGAAGCGTGCTGTTGCAGATTCTGAACTCCGGTGTACTCCCCACAACCGTCTGGTTAAAAAATATTGCAACATCATAGCCTGTAGTATTTACCTCTGTATTCTGGCTCACATTGCAGCCATTGCTTTCATTTCCATCAATGTCAATATATATATAGAATTGCGCGTCTCCTGGAGAAGATGCATTCTGAGTGCAATAAGGTGATTTATAGCTAGAATTGAAATTTTCCAAGGGAATTGTGAAGTTCATGTTTTCCTGATTTGGAAAGCCTGCTCCCCATACGCTGCCTACCCTATCACCTCTTACAATAACTGCCAGCAAAGCAAAATAAGGACTTTCTTTCATTGCAAGTCCCTTTAAATCGACATATCCATTTACGGCATCTGTATCGGTGTCAGCGCCTATAGGCGTAGGCGGTCCTTGGCTAAACTTATATTCTTCTCCCCCAAAGTTCATGATGTCGCTCATTCCCATGTCAAAGGAAAATGTAAAAGTTCTATTTGCAGTCGCATTAAAAATGGCTGAGTTGGAAGTATTGCGGCAAAGAATGGACCAATTGTAAACTCCTGGCTCAACTGCACTCAGATTAGGCCCCAAACCAGGTGGGTTGGCATAATAGCCCGCAAATGCTTCTGACATTAATTCAGGAGGACCTACGTGTCCTGGCGGAGACTGAAAAGTACGAACAAGAGCAAAGTCGCCTGAAAAAGTGGTCCACAAAGAACAATTTATTTCCGGAGGACCCTGAGGCGCAAGTATGGTGTAGGAAAAAAGTAACGGACCCGAACCCTGCCACATCACATAATTATAATTATCAGGTGGGAACATAGCGCCCAATCCGAATGCATAAATCTGATGGGCAACAATAAGAAAAGAAAACAGCAATATGATTGTTAAAAATCCAAACCTCTTTTTCATTCTTAAATCAAATTAAATTAATACTTATATTTAAAATTTCTTGTTATCTGGGGAGATTTCAAATTCCTTTCTGCCTTTTTTCAAGATCGTCTATCTTCTTTTCAATGCGGGACTCGAATGAGCTTATGCTGCTCTCTTTTTTGCGCCCTTTCATTATATTAAAGAATATCGCTACTAACAATAATACTGAGAGTCCTACCACAATTAAAAGCAATGATTTAATATTTATGGACGGAAATTTGAACTTAGGCTTTGCTGCTGGAGGAGGTTCCACAGGAGGCTGCTCTGTGGGAGGTTGTTCGGTTGGGGGTTGTGTTGCAGGAGGCTGCTCTTCTGAAGGAGCAGTCACATTTGTTGAAGGAACAATAGATACGGGAAGCTTGCTTTGCCTTACACCAATTGCATAAATGCTGAACCCTTGCGTTGTGGCTTCGTATGTAGCCAAAATTGAATCCTCGCTAAGCTTAATTGTGGGCAATTCTATCCATGTTGTTGTGAATTTTTTCAGAACGATATCGCTTGCATTTACAGAATTATTAACAAGCCAGGATTTTAGCACACTGAATCTTATTTTGCTTCTATTTAAATTGGCATTATCAAGATTTTTGACGGTAATTTCCAGATAGCGGTATATCTTAACAATGTCGCCAGCCTGTGTCTTTTCTATAGTCACGGAAGCCGGGGCAGTATCATATTTTTTGACTGTAATCTGAATATTTTGGGCAGGGTTATTCACTTGAATTTCAATTTCTTTCAATCCCATATCCGCATTTGTGATTTTCATAATTTCCACTGCGCCAGGTGTTATCTTTGTCCATATCTTTGTCTCGCTTGATGGCGGAGCGCCTCCACCACCACCTCCGCCTCCGCCACCTCCTCCTGATGAGGGGGGTGTTGAAGATGCTGCTGAGGTTGTGAATTTGTATGTTCCATTGACGATGCAATTTCCTGCTATGTCGCAGGATGTGAGGTTGTAATAATACAGTGTGGATGATGATAAGCTTGATAATGCAGCACTCTGCGAGCCATTAGTGAATGTGCTGCCTGGAGTTGTAGAACCTAATGTTGTTGCAGTGCCATAATTTATGCTGTAATTGGTCGGCTCATTTGAAGTCCAGTTT
>Ga0315276_10003452_pt1 | contig 14486 bp, 11 predicted proteins | sample YL17G05_0_MG_FD_204542 | JGI IMG/M metagenome (GOLD analysis project Ga0315276, IMG submission 204542) | Sediment microbial communities from Yellowstone Lake, YNP, Wyoming, USA - YL17G05_0 | ecosystem: Environmental > Aquatic > Freshwater > Lake > Sediment | place: USA: Wyoming | collected...
ATTTCTTGCAGGACTTCTTCGAGAGGGCCTGACCGATTATCTGCTTGACGGTCAGGCGTTTGACCAGGCGGGCATCCGTTCATTGCGCGAGGATCCACGTCACGTTCACACATCGCCGTTCACCAGTTACAACTATCATGGCAAGGGGAACTTCGCCTCGATGGTGGATCTTGTCGTGCTTGGCGCGACGGAAGTCGATCTGGACTTCAACGCGAACGTGGTAACGCATTCCGACGGCACTCTGCTGCACGGCATCGGGGGATGGCAGGACTGCCTGTTCTCAAGGTGCACGATCCTCGCCGTTCCCTCCTTCCGCGACCGGATCCCGGTGATCGTGGACAGGGTGACCACGCTCTGCGGGCCCGGGGAGCTGATTGACGTGGTGGTCACCGAGCGGGGGATCGCGATTAACCCACGGCGTGCCGATCTTTTGCGGGGGGTGCGGGGCACGGGACTCCCGTTGAGAGACATCCGGGATCTGCAGAAGGAGGTAGAGGCGATCTGCGGGGGCAAACCCGCGCCGCCGAGGTTCGATCCGCGACACATCGCGGCCGTCGTGAAGTGGGTGGATGGGAGCCTGCTCGACACCGTGCACACGTTGGCGTAGCCCGTCGCTTTGAGTCCGACGTGGGGGCTTGTTGGCCGTCCGCCCATTCCCCATCTCTTTCGCCATCGGATCACATACAAAGGTTTCCTTTCAATGCCGAACAACCAGACCCTCCTCGTGCTCCTCGTTTCCCTTCTCACGGTCTCTTGCTCGTCAACGGCCCCGACGGATACCTCGATGTTCACCCTCTCACCGAACACCACGATGGGGAGCCTCATTCCCCTCCCCCGATCGGTGAGACCGTCGGCGGATACTTTCACGCTGGTCAAAGGGGCCAGAATCTACGTCTCTCCCGCTTCGGCAGAATTGACCGCGGTCGGCGAGTACCTCGCCGGCAAACTGAACCCCTCAACCGGTTTCGGGATACAGGTGGCGGGTGCGGCAGCTCCCCCCGCCTCCGGGAACCTCTTTCTCACGACTGACGGAGGAGACCCTGCGCTGGGGGAAGAGGGGTACGTCCTGACGATCACCCGGGACCTTGTCACACTCACGGCGTTCAGGCCCGCGGGACTCTTCCGCGGCATTCAGACGATCAGGCAGCTTTTTCCCCCATCCATCGAGAGCGCATCGGTGAAGAGTGGTCCGTGGAATCTCCCCGGTGGCACCATCAGCGACTCCCCCCGTTTCGGATGGCGAGGGGCCATGCTGGACGTGGCAAGACATTTCTTCAGCGTGCAGGGTGTGGAACGCTACATCGATCTGCTGGCCTACTATAAGATCAACCGCTTCCATTTCCACCTGACCGATGATCAGGGATGGCGCATTGCGATCAACTCCTGGCCGAATCTGGCGGCGCACGGGGGGAGCACGCAGGTAGGCGGCGGACCCGGCGGGTACTACACCCAGGCGGACTACGCGGCGATCGTCGCGTACGCCCAACGCCGCTACATGATGGTCATCCCGGAGATCGACATGCCCGGCCACACCAATGCGGCCCTCGCGTCCTACGCGGCACTCAACTGCAGCGGCCTGACGCCGCCGCTCTACACGGGGATCGAAGTCGGCTTCAGCTCACTCTGCACGAACTCCGCCGCCACGTACAAGTTCGTGGATGATGTGATCGGGGAGGTCGCGGCGATGACACCCGGTCCGTACATCCACATCGGGGGAGACGAGGCGAAAAGCACGGTCCTGACGGACTACATCCGCTTTGTCGACAGCGTGCAGGTCATCGTTGAATCGCACGGTAAAAAAGCCATCGGATGGGAGGAGATCGCGCAATCCCATCTCCGGCCCTCCTCGATCGCGCAGCACTGGGTCACCGAGGACTTCGTGCGGAGCGCTGTGCACCAGGAAAGGAAAGTGATCATGTCCCCTTCGAGCAGATCGTACATGGACATGAAATACACCCCCTCGACGACGCTCGGACAGGATTGGGCCGGCACGATCGAGGTATCGAACGCGTACACGTGGGATCCCGTGACGCAGGTGAGCGGATTGTCGGAGGCCGACATCCTCGGCGTGGAAGCGCCTCTCTGGACGGAGACGATTCAAACTGTGGCCGACGTGGACTACATGGCGTTTCCTCGGCTTCCCGGATATGCTGAAATCGGGTGGTCGGCTCAGGCGGGGAGAAACTGGGGCGAGTACAGGGTTCGTCTCGGAACACACGGCCCGCGTCTGACGGCCATGGGGGTGAACTTCTACGCTTCTCCGCAGGTCCCCTGGAAGTAAAGAAGGGAAGTCGTCACCCCTCGATCGTCCCGTCCCGCAGCGCCACGTGCCTTCCGCATGTCAGCGCCGCAAACTCCCGGTCATGGGTGGCGATGAGCATTCCCCCCCTGCTCCGGGTGAGGAGTCCGATCAGATGCTCCTTCCCAGGCGGATCCAGGCTGGCCGACGGTTCGTCGAGCAGGAGGAGTGGCGGCCGGGAAACAAGCGCCCCGGCCAGAGCGACGCGCAGTCGCTGGCCGTGTGACAAGCGGAACGGTGCATGGTCGGCGAGATGGCCGATGCCCAGTTCCGCCAGCATCTCTTCCGACCGCCGGATTGCCTCGCCACGCGCAACCCCCCGGCTCACCAGACTGAATGCCACGTCGTCGATGACCCGGGGGAACAGGATTTGATCCTCCGGGGTCGCGAACAGGAAACCGATCCGCTCCCTGATTTCTCTCCATGTCGATCGGTCCGCGTCGATCCCGCAGACAGAGATCCGTCCTTCAAAGGGGATGAGTCCTGCTGCAGCATGCAGCAACGTTGTCTTTCCCGAACCGTTATTTCCCAGGAGAGCCACTCGTTCTCCGTCTCCGATCGACAGTGTCACCCCTTGAACGGCCGGGGTGTCGCTCCCCTCGTACCAGACCGTCACGTTCTCGAAGGCGAGTGCGGGGGTCATCTGATTCCTGCGATACGGAGCAGGATCGTTGCGGCGACAAGCCCGAGTGCCGCCGCGACGCCAAGATAGTCAACCCGCCGCCACGGACGGACCTCTGTCACCCAGGCATGGTCATACCCGCGCACGTCCATGGCCATGCTGACACGGTCGGCTTTGAAAAGAACACGGGGGAGCCAGACCAGGGGGAGCGAGCGCAGAACGCGCAGCGTCGAACCGCCGCCGTTGCGGACCGTGATCGCCTGCACAATACGGCGGGTTTCGCCCGTGAGCGCCTCCGTCTGGTGAAAGATGTGCACGGCCAGGAGTGCCATCCAGGAAGAGAAACGAAGTCCGACCAGAGCCACGTGGAGGTCCGCGAGTGTAAGCGTCGAGAGCGCTCCGCCGATGACCAGAACCCCTGCGATTCCTCTCCCGGCGACCAGAAGGTCACCTGAGTATGACGCTGACTGATTTCCTGCGGCCTCGGCGGCTATCGTGATGACGAGGAAGGGGAGATAGAAGAACAGGGCGCTCAGCAGGAGCCGTACCGCCTGCCTCCGGGGAATCCCGGTCATGAAGAGGAAGACAACGGGTAGAAGCACGAGCCCGGGGAGACCCAGAGCGGCGGGGGTGACGAGAATGGCCAGGAAGACCAGAGCCCCGCAGAGAAGTCTGGCTGCGGGATGAAGGTGGAGGAGTGGGCCGGAGGCCACTGCCGGTCGAGCGAAAAGGGGTTGCAGCATCACGGGGCCTTCCGGGCCGAAACCAGATAACGCTCGGATGTCTCCGTCAGCTCATAGGGGATAAGGCCGTGCGTGGAGAGGGTCAGGCCGAGATCGTGCACCGGCGGGAGGACATCTCCGGCGATCGCACCGCCGGCCCGTGCATGGACGGCGTTGATCTTCTGGCGTGTGTCGGTGTGGAGGATGTGGAGGTGGCCGCCGTCGCGGAGGACCCGGCATACATCGTCGGCGACGCGGGCCTGGTCGGGAAAGTGGGGCCAGGCGGAAAAGCACACAACACGGTCGACGGAGGAAGGCGGGAGCGGAATCGCTGCGGCATCGGCTTGGAGCCAGCTCACGCGCGAATCCGGGAGCTTGCGCCGTGCCTCTTCGATCATAGCCTCCGCGAAATCGAGGGCGATGATCCGTCCGCCGGGGGAGAGCATGGGGAGGAGCAGGCCCGAAAGGATTCCCGTCCCGCACCCGAGGTCGAGGATCGTCTCACCGGGAACGATCCCGAGTGCGCACAGTGCGGCGCGCAATCGATCCCGGACACTCCCAAGATCGAAAAGGTCGTCCCAGCCGGCGGCGATGGTCTCGAAATAGTCCTGCTTGAGATCGCTCATTTCTCTTCGTTCTTTCCTGCCGTGGCCGCCGGGTTGGGCGCGATCGACCTGACGAGGGGGGGGACGGTGGCGGTGATCAAAATCAATCCGGGCCAGCCGGCCAGGAAAGAGAGTCCGGCGAGGAATCCCGCCGGGAGGTCCATGAGCAGTGCAGCGGCGTAGGTGAGCCCGTAGTTGAGCACCCGGCCAAGGAGAAGGACCGGGATGAGAAGCAGCCACTCGTTGGCGGCGGGGTATCCTTTGCGGAGGGTTGCCAGGGCTCCTCCCATCGATGCGATCTCAAGGGCCATGACCGGGGCGAGCGGCGGGTAAAAGGGGGGCATGCCGGTGAGAGCTCCCGAAAGAAGAGGGACGAGAAAACCGGTGGCCGCCGCGGCGCGCGGTCCGGCGAAAAAGGCAAGCGCGATGAGGGGAAGGTACATCGGCATGAAGACATGGCCGAGGTGAAGGGCGTGGAAGATGACAGGAAGGAGCACTCCGGCGGCCCCAAAGAGCGCGGCGCGGGAGAGATCCTTCGATGAGCGTCCGCCCGTCATGTCACCTACCGTGCGGTCCAGTTGATCCCCGCGATCAGTGTTCTTCCAGGCATGGGATAATCATACAGAATCTGGTACTCCCGATCAAGGAGATTCTCCCCGGCGGCATAGACCGAGAAGACGTCAGAGATCGCCCAGGACGCCCGTGCACTCAGCAGTGCATAATCGGAGAGCGGCTCTCTGCCGGCATCATCCCCGTACAGCCCGGCGACATACTGAATCCCGAGGGAGAGGACAAGCGGGTTCCACCGGTACATCCCGCCGAGATAGAGCTTGTGTCTCGGATTGGCCGCAGTCTCCTGGCCGGGGACAAGGAATCCATAGGTCAGGTCCATACTCAGCTCGAGCACGGGCGTGACGGTGCCGCTGAACTCGAGCCCGCGATGGGTGAAATGTCCCGAGTTATCAAGCGTCAGATCCGGAAAATAGCCGGTCGTGCGGATCATGTTGTCTCCCTCGGTGAGAAAACCGGTCAGCTCCACGCTTGCGATCTGGCCGATCGTCTGCAGCACTCCCAGGTCATAGCTCCACATCGTCTCGGGCCGGAGTGTGGGGGTCGGTGCGGGAAAAAGATAGAGTTCGCGGATTGTCGGGCTCCTGAACCCCCGTGAGGCGGAGGCTTTGATCGTCGTCGCCCCGGTCGCCCGGAAGGCGAGCCCGAGTTGCGGGACGGCGGTGCCTCCGTAGAGAGAGTGTCTGTTGTAGCGGACGCCGGCGTTCGCGGTGAGGCGTCCGGCGAATTGTTGCTGCACCAGGACGTACGCTCCCAGCTCATTCACAAAGTGCTCGCCGAAATCGGCCGCGAAGGCGGTGTTCTCCGCTCTGCCGCCATAGCGCATGTAGTCGATCCCCGCGGTGAAGAGGCTGCCGGGGAAGAGGGTGAACTCCTGGTAGAGGAGGAGGCCCAGGTTGTTGTCGGTCGAGTGGAATCCGTCGTAGATGTCATGCACGCCGAAATTGAAAAACGCCTTCAGTGCACCCTGCACATTTTCGAACCGGTCCTCCAGCGCGAAGCCGGAGCTCCCCCGCGTAATATCAACCCAGTGATCAACCACGGGGGCGGAGGCGGGCCCCGGGTCGTAGCTCCGGAACCGGGTCACACGTGCGTCGGCGCTGAAGGAGTAGTGTGGGGAGAGGGAAACGTTTCCCCTGATCGATCCGGTATTGAGCTTGAAGTCGCTGGACGGGCGATGGCCGTCCGTTCCCTCGTGGTTCGCCGTGACGGAGATCCCCCCTCCGCCGAATCCATACCCGGTTCCCACCTCCAGCTTTTCGGTGTTGAATGACCCGTACGCCGCTCCCGCGTAGGTTCCCACGCCCTTGTCCGAGATGATATTGATGACTCCCCCCATCGCATTGGTGCCGTACATCAGCGACGCGGGACCGCGGATCACCTCCACCCGCTCGACACCCGAGGTCACGTACGTATCGGGGAGAGGATGACCGAAGAGTCCCATCATCTGCGGCCGGCCGTCGGTCAGGACGAGGACCTCCGTGTTGGGACTGCCGCCGGAGCCGCGGATGGAGATGTTGCCAGCCGCGCCGTCAGAGGCGCCGTAGCCGAGGACACCCCGCTCCGTCACGAAGAGACCCGGGACCCGCTTGTTGATCAGGGAGAGGAGGGAGGTCTCCCCGCCGGAGCGGATATCTTCTTGCGAAAGGATCGAGACGGAATTCGGGACACTGCTGCGGAGAGCCTCAATCTGGGTTGCCGTGACAACGATGGGATCGAGCTCGTAGGTTTTCGCCGAGTCGGGGGGGGCCTGCGCGTAGACGACGAAGGGGAGGGTTAGCAGGAAGGATACGACAGGCGAGGGGCGCATAGGGGTTCCGAAGAGGTGGCACGATTATCCAAAAAGTAACACCAAATGAAGAGAGAAGCAAGGAGACAAAAGGAACGGCCCCGGATACACCACCGGGGCCGTCAGAACAGAGCGGGGTCGGAGAAGATCAGGTCAGGGTGTTTCAGCCTCCAGCGTTTCGACGCCATCCGGGGCACGCCCGCGCCTGCTGCGCGCCCGCAGCTCGGCGCTCGTCGCCTTCAACCATGCGGGAAGGGTCTCGCGCCAGAGGGAGACCTTCACGTACACCACCGGGACGAGAACGAGTGTCAACAACAGTGAGCTGATAAGACCGCCGATCAGCGCCAGGGCGAGGCCGGTCTTCCATTCGGCCCCGGGCGCCGTCGAGAGGGCGATGGGGAGCATCCCGAAGACCATGGCGACCGTCGTCATCAGGATGGGGCGCAGCCGCGTCTCGCCGGCCTCGATCACCGCGTCGTGCGGGGTGAGACCGGTGGCCCGCATCTGGTTCGCACGGTCGACAAGCAGGATCGCATTCTTGCCGACGAGTCCGACCAGCATGATGATGCCCAGGATCGAGAATATCGAGAGCGACTTCATCGTGAGTGCCAGTGCGAGCAGGGCGCCGATCATCGCCACCGGAATCGAGAAGAGGACGACGAACGGGTAAACGTACGAGTCGTAGAGCGCGACCATGATCATATAGACGAAGAGAACCGCTGCCATGAGAGCCAGCCCCAGCGAACCAAAGCCCTCCGACTGGTTCTTCAGGTCCCCCTGGTAGGTGATCGTGATCCCGGGTCCGAGGTCGACCTTGCCGAGCTGCGCCCTGATATCGGCGCCGATGCTGCCGCTCGGTCGTCCCACGGCCTGGGAGAACACCGTCACCGACGGGTTCCGGTCGGTTCGTTCGAGCTTGGTGGGTCCGGTGGACTGGAGTATGGTGGCGAACTGCTTCAGCTGCACCAGCGTGCCGCTGCGGCTCATGAGCGTCAGGTCGCCGATATCGGATGTGCGCGAGCGGTCAAACTCATCAAGAAATATCCGGATATCATATTCATTTGACCCGTCGCGGAATTTCGACTGATCATCGCCGGTAAGCCCCACGCGGAGCGTCGCGCCGACATCGGCGACCGACAATCCGAGCGACGCCATCTTCTGGCGGTCGATCTCGATGCGGGTCTCCGGCTTTCCCTCTTCGCTGGAGAGGCGGACGTCGGCGCTTCCCGGGATACGGCGGACGATATCAGCCACGTGCGCGGCGGCCTCACGGGTCTCCTGGGCGGTCCCGCCGCTGACAACGAGCTGGATGGGAGTCTGGTTGGCGGTGCCGAAGATGCCGATCGGGTTGACCCTGGTCTTCACGCCGGGCAGCTTCGCCAGCTGTGTCTTGATCGCATCGCCCACCTCGTCGGTCGACCTCGTTCTGTCCGTCCGGGGGACGAGCGATACGTTCAGCTCGGCATTGTTGTTGGTATTCTGACCGACGAGGCCTTCGCTCGAAACGCCGACGTTGACGAACATTTTGGCGACTTCAGGCATTCCCCCCACGACCCGTTCAGCCTGCTGCGTGACGTAGTTGGTGTTCTCGAGGGTCGCTCCCGGAGGAAGTTCGAGGGTCACGGTGAATTCGCCGCGGTCGGCCACCGACATGAACTCGGTTCCGATGAACCCGAACGGGACGAGGGCGAGCGACAGGACGAAGGTCGCCAACATTCCCGCCTGCACTTTCATCTTGTGGGCGAGCCCCCACCGGAGCGTCGCGACATAGGTTGCCGTGATGGTGGTGAACACCCCTTCGAACCAGAGCGCAAACCTTCCCCTGAGCGACCCCCGCGTCAGGTGTTCGAGCCTCGTGAAGCGGGAAGCCAGCAGGGGGGTGACGGTGAACGACACAAAGAGGCTCATCAACGTCGAGAACACGACGACGAGCGCGAATTCCCGCATGATGTTACCGACGAGGCCGCTCACAAGGCTCAGCGGGAGGAAGACCACGACGTCGACCAGGGTGATCGAGAGGGCCGAGAAACCTATTTCGCTCCTCCCCTTGACCGCCGCATCGCGCTGGGTCTCGCCCATCTCCAGGTGCCGGTAAATGTTCTCCAGGACGACAATCGAGTCGTCGACGAGAATCCCGATCACCAGCGACAGGCCGAGCAGCGTCATAAGGTTGAGCGTGAGGCCGAAGACGTACATGGCGATGAACGTCGATACCAGCGAGGCGGGGATCGCAACCATGACGATGAGCGAATTCCGGATGCTGTGGAGAAACGCGAGCATGACGATGGCGACCAGCAGGACCGCGACGGCAAGATCCTCCTTGACTGCGTTGGCGGCGTCGAGTGTGAACGTCGAGCCGTCCTGGGCGATGTCGAACTTCAGGCCAAGGTGCGCATAGTCCTTCTCGATCGTCGGGATAGCCCCCCGGACGATCGCGCTGACGTCGACGGAGTTTGCGTCGGACTGTTTCTGGACGATGACGCCGACCGAGGTCTTCCCGTTGATGCGGGAGAGGGTCGCATAGTCCTTCTGTCCGTCCTGGACTTCCGCGATGTCCGACAGCGTGATGTCGCCTCCCTGCCGGGTCTGACCGATCACCAGGCGGCGGAGGTCGTCCACGGAGACGAACTTACCCGCGACGCGGACAATATACTGGTTGTCCCCCTCCTTGATCTTTCCCGTCGGGAAATCCAGATTCGCGGTCTTGATCGTCGCCGCCACCTGGAGCAGCGAGAGGCCGTAGGAGCGGAGCTTGCGCGTATCAATGTTGACCCTGATCTCCCTCTCATCGCCGCCGACGAGGGTGATCTGTCCGATGCCCGCGAGCTTCGAGAGCCGGGGCTGGATCCGGTCTTTCACGAGCTGGTAGAAGTCGCGGGACGGCATGTTTGCCGTCGCCCCCATGCGGAGCACAGGCAGCTCGTCGAGGGCGAACTTCGTGATGACCGGAGGCTTGACCTCCGCCGGCAGCCGGTTGAGGACTTCGTTCACCTTGCGCTGGGCGTCCTGGAGCGCGATGTTGACGTCGGCCGTCAGCAGGAACTCGATGTTGACGAAGGAGACCCCTTCGCGCGACGAACCGCGTACCGTTGACACTTTGTCGATGCCCGAGATGGCGTCCTCGATGACCTTCGTGACGGAGGTTTCAACCTCTTCCGGCGACGCACCCGGATAGACGGTGGTGATCGTCACGTACGGGGTATTCATCTTCGGGATCAGCTCGTACTTCAGCTGCAGGAAGCTGAAGACGCCGAGAACGGCGAGGGCGGCGAAGATCACGACGATGAGCGTCGGACGCTTGATGGAAAGTTCGGTGAGTGTCATGAGAGAAATCCAGTTCAAGTCATTGGTGAGGGGGACGACGGGAGCGTCCCGTTCTTACTTCAGAACCTCGACGGCGACAGAGTCCTTCAGGTTATTCTGCCCGTTGATGACGACGACCTCTCCCGCCCTGAGGCCGGAGAGGACGCTCAGCCAGGATCCCGTCTGAGTGCCGACCACGATGTCACGGCGGCGCGCTAGGGCGCCGTCGACGACGAACACGCGCGCTTCGCGCATGCTGCCCACCAACGCTCCACGCGGAATGGAGAGGCCTTCGACCGGCGCCGCGGCTTCGAATGATACACGCCCGAACATACCGGCACGGAGCGGATGCGTCCTGCTGTTGTCCATCATGATCTCGACCGGATAGGTATGCCCTTCATCGGCTTTGGCGCTGATGGATTTAATGCGTCCCTCGTAGGTCACCCCGGGATAGACGTCGGTGGTGACGCCCACCCTGTCCCCGGTGTTGAGCTTGAACACGTCCTGTTCGGCGACGTTCAGCTTGACCTTCAGCCGGGCAACATCCACGACGTTGGCGACGACCATCTTGTCGGAAACCATGCTCCCGAGGTCGACATTGCGGGCGGTGACGATGCCGGCGATCGGCGTGGTGATTCTCGCGTCGCGGTATTGCCGGCGGGCGAGGATGTATTGCGCCTCGGCCGTCTTGAAGGCCGCGTGGGCGTTCTCCTTCTGCGCTTCGGTGACCGCCTGCTCGGCCAGGAGCAAGGTGAAGCGCTCTTCATCCTTCATCGCCCTGTGGTAGTTGGCTTCCGCCTGTTCATAGGCCGCCTTCTTGACCTCGTCGTCCACCTGGATGAGGGGGCTTCCCGCGGGACGGAAGTCGCCCACCTGTGCCAGCACCGCGGTGACCTTCCCCTGCGTCTCGGCGACGATGGCGACATCGCTGTTGGCGGTGATGGTGCCGGTGAGCGAGAGGGTTTCACTGACCGTACCCGCTCTTGCCTCGGTGACCGAGACCGGAATCGCAGTCTGAAAATCGTTGCGTGATTTCGCGCTGATCCTGGATCGGTTATTGGCGAGGATGAAGATCATCGCGCCGACGATGACGGCGCTGAAGGCGATGACTCTGGTGCGTTTCATGCTGTGTTCTCCTTGGGAATAAACCTTTTTGTCTGCGACGGGCTTCCTGCCTCACTCGCCGAGCGTCCGGGCCAGATGCGACCCGGCGAGTTCAAAGTCGACCAGGGACTGTGTGTATGTCGTCTTCGCCTGGTTGAGGGCGAACTCCGCGCCGAGCATGTCCGAGTTGATGACGAGTCCCTCCTTGTAGCGCCTGTTGGTGACCCGGTAGTTCTCTTCGGCCCGCGCAAGTCCTCTCTTTGCCGCCGCGATCCGCTCGCGCATCTGGTTGAGGGTCAGATACGCGCTGGTGATGTCAAGGGTGACGGCGTCCTTCATCTGTCCCATGGCGTCGCGCGCCTGGGCGAGCTGCGCCTGCGCCTGGTCGGTTTGGTGCACCGTCGTTCCCCAGTTCCACAGGTCGATCGAGAAGCTGAGCCCGAGATCCCAGGATTTCCTGAAGTCATCCTGCGTCGGCTGGATGCGCGTGTTCGGCCGCGCATAGTAGTAGTTGCCCGTCAGGAAGACCTGCGGCCACCACCCCGACCGCGCGGCGGTGACGCCCGCTTCGCCCGCCTTCACGCGGGCGTCCATGCCTTTGAGTTCCGGACGCGCCTCGATTCCCCTGAGGATCAGTGAGTCGAGCGATGCGGGCGACTGCGGGGCCTGCGTGATGACGGAGGCGATCTCGACCCTGATCGTCAGCGGTATCCCGAGCGTATTGTCCAGTCCGATCTGTGCGAGGCGCACGTTGTTGACTGCGTCGATCTGCCCGAGCTGGGCATCGGAGAGCTGGACTTCCGCCTGCAGCCTGTCATTGGTCGTGGCGAGCCCCTGGTCCATGAGGTTCTTGACATCGTTCAGGTGCGACGTGATCTGGTCCACGTTTTCATCGGCCAGCTTTTTAAATTCACGGGCCCGGAAAAGATTCCAGTATGCGCTCGTGACGTTATAGACGAGGTCCGATCGGTCTCTGGCGTAGTCCTGCCCCGTCGCCTCGGCGGTCGCCCGGGCCGCCTCCTTGGTGGCGTCGAGCCTGAAGCCGGTAAAGAGGGGGTGCTGCAGTGAGACCCGGAGATTGTAGTAGTTCATGACGGAAGGGGCGAGTGTGATCTTGCTCGCACCAGCCGACGGGAGCGGATTGTCGATTTGAAAGGGGGGGGCCTCGGACAATCGCGTGTAACTTCCCGCGGCCTTGAGGCTCGGAAGGGCGGAAGCATTGGCCTCCCCCGAGCGGGCGTCAGCGTACGCGACTCTGTCGGCCGATTGGCGGAGGACCTTGCTGTTTTCGATGCCGATGCGGATCGCCTCTTCGACGGTCAGCGTGAGGGTCTCCTGTGCCGCGGCGGTTGCAGTCGCAAAGAGCGCCAGCGCGAAGGTAAGAATGCGTGAATTCATAGTTCGAATCTCCCGTAAAAGTTGCTGTCGCCCGGGCCGGGCGATGTCCGTGCCGCTCTTCAAGGTCGGTGATCCTCCTGGGCCCTTGAAAGGTTCCTCTCCTTCACCAGCCCTGTTAACACCTCTCCTACCCTGCCACTCTCCTCCGTCTTGTCGAAGAACCATTCCGCCCCTGCGTCCTGACACTTTGTGTGCAGCTGCGGGTGGGGATGGTTGGTGAGGATCAGGACCTTCGTTGCGGGGTTTTCGCGCTTGATCACCTCCAGCACGTCGATCCCCGTTCCCCCCGGCATCTGCAGATCAAGCACAACGACATCGGGCTGCAGCCGGCGGAATGCCTCGATGCCTCCCTGGACGTCGCAGGCCTTTCCCGCGACCTCGATGCCGTCGATCCGTTCCAGGCTGCAGCAGAGGCGCTCGCGCAGCAGCAGCGAATCGTCGACGATCAGTACTTTCAGTGGTAACGACATGGACGTCCGAACTCTTTAAACGATGGACGTAATATAGAGTTTCAGCAGGGGGGGGACAATCGGCAAAAGGCGGGTTTGTATGTAGTCCCCGGACTACACGATCAGTCCGTTGTCCATGGCATAGCGGGTCAATTCGACGTCGTTCTTCATGGACATCTTTTCCATGATGCGGTCCCGGTAGGTGCGCACGGTCTTGATGCTGATAGAAAACTCCGTGGCGATTTCAGCGGCGGTCCGTCCTGCGGCGATCCGCAGGAGCACCTGGTATTCGCGGTCGGACAGCAGATCGTGTGGTTGTTTGTCCGAAGGCACGGCGAGGTCCATCGCGAGCTTCTCTGCGAGGGCGGGACTGACATACCGTCCTCCCGTGAAAACCTTCCGGACGGCGGCGACGAGCTCCCGGGTCGCGCTCTCCTTGGTGAGGTACCCGGCGGCCCCCGCCTTCAGCAGGCGGGGGGCGAGCTCCGCTTCGGGGTGCATGCTGAGGACCAGGATCGGCAGTTTCGGCCGCTCGCGCCGCAGCTCACGGATCACGTCCAGTCCTCCTTTGCCCGGCATGGAGAAATCGAGGATCAGGACATCCCACTCCTCCCGGTAGACAAGGTCGAGCACCTCCTGGCCGTTGAGCGCCTCCCCGCTGACCTTCATGTCGGAGGCTTTCTCGATCACCTGTTTGAGGCCTTCGCGTACGATGGGGTGATCGTCGGCGATGAGGACTTTGATCATGGCGGATCAGGGATGGGCAGGGTGAGCGCCACGGTGGTCCCCTGCCCGGGTGTCCCGCGGACGGTCACCTCTCCTCCGAAAATGAGCGCGCGCTCGCGCATGCCGAGCAGTCCGAACGACTTGGAGTGCGTCTCCTGTTCCGGGCTGATTCCTCTCCCGTTGTCACGCACGGTGAGAAAGAGAGTACCCCGGTCGACCCGGAGGTCGATGTCAACGCGGGTCGCCCCCGCGTGACGGGCGACGTTGGTCAGCGTCTCCTGGCAGATGCGGAAGACGGCGGTCGAACGCTCCCGGTCGATTGCGATGTCCTCTATCGGCATGCGCACATCGCAGACAAGACCGGTGCGGTTCTGAAACTCCTCGGTGTGCCATCCGATCGCTGCATTCAGTCCCAGACTGTCGAGCAGCACCGGGCGAAGTTCGGTGATGATGCGGCGCATGGTTTTGACCGTGCCGTCGATGAGCGCCGACATCGAATCAACCCTTCCGGCGATCGCCTTACGGATGTCGTCGGCCTGCAGTGCGTCTTCGAACATGGCGAGGTCCATCTTGAGAGCCGTCAGCGCGCCGCCGAGTTCGTCGTGCAGTTCACGGGCGATGGACGTCCGCTCGGCTTCGCGGGCCGATTGGAGATAGGTGGAGAGCTCTCGAAGCTGCTCGCGCGAGGATGTGAGTTCCTGTTCGGTCCGGACGCGATCGGTGATGTCGCGCAGGATGATCTGACCCGCCGGCGCACCGCTGTTGGTCACGACGGAGGCAAGGGCCTCGAGGAAAAACTCCTCACCGTCCCGCCGGCGGGATCTTATGAGCATCGGCGCCCTCTCCTCTCCCGGGGCTGCGGGATGCTCCAGGCGGTACCTCACCGCCCCGAGATACTC
>Ga0315276_10003454_pt1 | contig 14483 bp, 7 predicted proteins | sample YL17G05_0_MG_FD_204542 | JGI IMG/M metagenome (GOLD analysis project Ga0315276, IMG submission 204542) | Sediment microbial communities from Yellowstone Lake, YNP, Wyoming, USA - YL17G05_0 | ecosystem: Environmental > Aquatic > Freshwater > Lake > Sediment | place: USA: Wyoming | collected...
AATCATCACCCCCACCTTAATCCTCCCCCATCCCCGCCATAATTCAGCGGGATCTTCGACAAGGGGGAGGAAAGTTTTTTAGAGAATTAGATGCCCCGCAGCTCTGCTGCGGGGTACTTCACTATGTACACAATTGTCACCCAAAGTCAAGACATTATTTTACACAATTAAGGGGCAGCCCAATTGCCGAATGCGGAATATTAAATACAGAACTTAGAATCTGCTATCCGAAATCTACAAGATAAAAAGGGGAAACGGTTCTGTTCTTGGAATAATTTTCAGACACCTTTTAGATGACCCCACGCGTTCCTAAAGTGATTGAATTGATTCTGACGGGCTATATTCTTATAACCCCTTGATCCGTGAGACTGAGCCTCTCTACTCCTGTTGCCGTAACAAGGTAATCGTCCTCTAACCCCACGACACCCCTGCCTGGGAAAACGAACTTTGGCTCCAATGCAATGACCATTCCGGGCTCCAGTTTCTGGTTAAATCGCGGAGCGATGATGGGATGTTCATCAATTTCCAGACCCAGTCCGTGACCAATGAACCTCACCTTTCCCTCTCCATAGCCCATAAAGTGCTCTCCAAAGCCGGTCTTTTCAACTTTCTTTAAAGCGAAACGGTAAAGATCCGAAGAGGATGCGCCAGGTTTCGCCTCTTTGACAAAGAGGTCATGGACCTCTACGGAGCAGTCATAGGCTCTCATCAGATCAGCCGCGAGGTCTCCAATGACGAAGGTCCGAAACTGATCGGCAAGGTAGCCATTGACACCAACACCGTAATCAATTCCAATGGGTTCGTTCTTTCCAATCCTGCGAAAGCTTGCACCCTGGGCCATCGCCGGCGTATTGCCTTTTCCGCCATGAGGGCTGTCGAGAAAAGAGACGGTCGCTCCGCTCTCACCCGAAAGGACATGGGCGTAGGTCATTTCCTGGTTCCATCCGCGCATCCTCAAAATCCCCATGTGACCTTCTCGCCGGGCGATCAGAGCTAAGTGACCGTCGATTTCAAGCTCTGTCATTCCCTCCCGAATGATCTCTTTAATAGCCAGGTATCCCTTGTCAAGAATTCGAGCTGCCTTTCGAATCTGTTCGACTTCATACGGAGTCTTAATCATCCGAAGGCTTTGAATGGCACCGGATACATCCGACCAATCATACTTCGGGAAGGTCTGCTGATAACGGAAATAGAGGTTTGTTGGGAGGACGTCCATCTCGAGGCCAATTTTTTTGAGATCCAAAAAACCAAAATCTCTCAGCACTTTTTTGATCTGGCCTCTTCCGGTCGCGGGGAAGACGTGCTTTAAGGGAGATTCCTGCCGTGCCCTCTGTAAGCCCTTTTGGACCATGAGGACCGGCTCTCCCTGCTGAGGGATAAAGAGGACAGAAGACTGGATCGTCCCTGAAAAATAGAAAAGGTCAACATTCTGAAGGATGAAGGCTCCATCCAGATCTATTTTCTGAAGGCTTAACTGAAAGTTTCTGAGTCGGTATTCAATCTCCTGCTCCGGTACAGTCTCCATGGCTTTCATGTTGTAGGAAAAATGCTGAAAAGAATCATTTTGACCCATAAATATAACCCCAATTGAGCGAAAAACAACTGCTTCATAGAAATATTTCCCCAATGCTGAAGCCATTAGAGAGATGATTAAGGCCAGAATTAAAATCCCCCTCAATCCCCCTTTACAAAAGGGGGATAAAAACCGGTTCTCCCCTTTAGCAAAGGGGAGTTAGAGAGGATTTGCCATAAATGTTGACTCAATTGGGGTATTAATTCAGATCGAGTAAATGAGGTACAAGAAAATATATGACGGAGAAAATCCAACTTGATGTAGAGTGACGAAATGGGTAAGATGGTAACATAGGCCGAGGCAGAAGAACGATCACATCCAAGGGGCGCCGAAAGGATATCATTAGAATGGAGGGCTGTGCATGAAAATACGGTTGTATGTTTATACCGGAACCGGCAATTCATTATGGATCGCACGTCAGCTTGCACTGGAATTGAAAGAGGCCACCCTCGAATTTATGCCAAACTTGTCAAGAGATCTCAAGGTGGAGGCCGATGGGGTGGGTATCATTTTCCCGGTTCACATCTGGGGATTACCCAATCACGTCGTCCAGTTTATCAATCATCTTCAAGCCAAACCCGAGACGTACTTTTTTGCCTTGGCCGTCAACGCCGGGCAGCCCGCTGCCACACTGCTGCAGCTTCAAAAGTTAATGTCAACCCGCAAATGGTCGCTCGCCGCGGGCTATTCCATTGTCTTGCCTTCTAATTACATCCCCTGGGGCGGTCCTGGACCGATTGATACTCAGCAGCGGCTGTACAGGGAAGCCCAGGAAAAGTTGAAAGCGATTGCCGGACCTATCCTTCGGGGTGAGCGAAAAAAGGTGGACAAGGGACCTCTTTGGCAGAATATCCTGTTTTCCTGGATCTATAAGATGTCTTTTCGATCTGTTCACAAATTGGACAAGAATTTCTGGGTGGACGATAAATGCAATAGCTGTGGAATCTGCTTAAAAGTCTGTCCGGCCAGCAATATCGAGATGATCAATGAAAGGCTCGCTTGGCTTCACCGATGCGAACAATGCTTGGCCTGTCTTCAGTGGTGCCCACAGGAAGCGATTCAGTATGGGAAAAAAACAGTCAAGTACCAACGGTATCGTCACCCTGAAGTCATTTTGGAAGACATGCTCGAACAAGCGAAAGCCAATGAAGAATGAAACGTAGATGAAGATGAAATTTGAAGAAATCTTATAATAATACCCCAATTGAGTCAAAAAAAATAACTTCCTCCCCCCTCGGAGGGGGAGGATTAAGGTGGGGGGGATGTCCACGATGTCCACCCCTCTCCGAGCCAGAGGCTCTCTGAGCCGGCGGCCATCCCAAACATTCGGCTGAGTTCACGTCGAAGCCTTCCCCCATCGCAAGGGGGAAGGAGGTGAGATAAGAGATCCTCTGATTCTGAATGAACTACCCCGCCGCAAGCAGCGGGGTATCAAAGACCACAACGGGCAAAATCCTTCGCCCCAAGGGGCGGGGTATTCACCCGGACGGAAATAAATGACGAAGCAAATAGGACAACTGGGCTTTAAGGACCGAATTCATTATTAATCAGTCCATAATTGTATATACACTAAGGATCAAATCCCTCCTTCCCTCCCTTTACAAAAGGGAGGAATTCCCCTCTTTGGAAAAGAGGGGTTAGGGGAGATTTTCGGATGAATGTGTCTTCTCAATTATGGACTCATTAGTAACTTTAGAAAACGACATATTTTTCGCTCAATTGGGGTAATACATACTTTAGACCTCAGGATTCCGTGATGGCTGACAGGGACGAGAAAGAGAAAGCTCTACTTAAAGAAATAGAATCACTCCACCAGAGGGTTATGGAACTCGAGCATTGCGAGGAAGAACGGAAACGAACGGAAGAAATATTCCTCGATCTCTTCAATGCCACAGAGGAAGTCGTGCTCCTGATGGATCGGAAAGGGATCATACTCAGAGCAAATAAGAATGCAGCCCGTCTTTACGGTGTACCCATGGAAAGGCTCCCTGGTACATCGATCTATGACCTTATCCCCGGTGATCGCGTCGAGAGCAACAAGGGAAAGGTAAAAACAGTACTGGAAACCCGAAAGCCGGTACGGTTCGAAGGAAGGCTCGAGGAGAAGGTATTCGAAAATTGGTTCTATCCCGTCCTGTATGATGGATCGGAGGTCCAGAGGATCGCCATCTACGTCCGTGACATTACCGAACGGAAGCGGCTTGAAGGGATAGTCAAACAGACGGAGGAAAAGTATAGAAATATCTATGAGAACGCCATGGAAGGGATCTTCCAGATAGGCCCTGATGGCGGCTTCCTAAGCGCCAACCCGTCTCTTGCACATATCCATGGGTATGACTCGCCTGAAGACCTGACAAAGACCGTAAGCGATATACGAAGCCTGTATATCAATCCTGATGATCACCACCGTTTAATCAATCTTCTCTTTGAGCAAGGCGCTGTTCAGAACTACGAAGCCAAAATGTACCGCAAGGACGGGAGTCTCCAGTGGATCTCAACAAACGTGAGGCTTGTAAAGGACCCCCAGGGCAAACCCTTGTACTACGAAGGCACCATGATGGATATTACAAACCGAAAAATGGCCGAGGAGGCCTTCGCTGAAAGCGAAGAACGTTACAGGACGGCCATCGAACACTCCAACGACGCTGTTTCGACCATCCTGGGTGATAAGATTCAGTACGTCAACAGGAGATTTGTGGAGATATTTGGTTACGACAAACGAGAGGATATTATCGGCAAACCTGTTTCCCTCGTGGTCCACCCGGATGATCGGGATAGAGTCCTTGCGATCAATCAGCGGAGACAGAGGGGAGAACCTGTCCCTTCTCGATACGAGTTTAAAGGCATGACAAAGGACGGAAGGCTCATCTATATCGAAGTCTCGGCAACAAGCATCGTCTATCGGGGGACACCCGAATATCTCGTCTATTTAAGGGATATCACAGAACGGAAAGTAGCCGAGGAGATATTGCAGAACGAGCGAAACAGATTTCGAATCCTCTCAGAAAGTGCACCTTTTGGCATCATCATGATCGACAAGGAGGGGGTCTTTAATTATATCAACCCAAAATTCAAGGAATTATTTGGTTATGATCTGGATGAAGTGCCAAATGGTTTGGAATGGTTTAGAAAAGCGTTTCCCGACCCGAAGACCAGAAAAGAAGTCATCTCCGCATGGATCGGTTACCTGAGAAATACAAGGCCAGGGGAGAAAGTCCCCAGAACGCTTCCCGCCACCTGTAAAGATGGAACACAAAAAATCATCCATTTTATCCCTGTCAGGCTTGCCACAGGGGAATATATTGTAACCCTCGAGGACATTACTGAACGCATTCAGGCCCATGAGGCACTCGTGAAATCCCACCAAGAACTCGAGCAGTTGAACAGGGCAAAAACGAAGGCCGTAAATCACATCTCCCACGAACTCAGGACACCGCTCTCCGTGATCCAGGGGAACATACGGCTCCTGAAACAGAAGCTGAAGCGTTTACCCATCGATGCAAATCTTCAGAACACCATGGAGACCTTGGAGCGAAACTTAGAGAGACTCTCCGATATTTCGAAAGAAACAGATGAAATATTCAGAATCTCACAGGGACTCGAGGCAGATGTCCTCCTCGACAACCTCGATAGGCTCTGGCAACGAATAGAAGATCTATCAGATATGCCACCGGATGTCCGCTCCCATCTTGATGCCCTCAAGGCATGGCTCAGTCAATATCTGTCTGGGAGTACCGAGTCATTCCAATCCATCAACCTTTTCCCATTTGTTCTGGATATGTTAGAGAGGGTCAAACAGTTATCAAGCCACAGAAATATTCGATTTCAGGCGGAGGGCAAAAATGATCTTTTCGTCTTCATAGATCCCTTCATCCTGCAAAATGTTGTGGGGGGTCTCCTCAGGAATGCAGTAGAAAATACACCGGATGAAGGGACGATTCGCTTAGTGGTCGAGCAAAAGCATGGAAAAATCATACTCCATATTACGGATTATGGAATCGGCATTACAGAAGAGAATCAGGCGTACATCTTCGATGGACTCTTCCACACAAAAGAAACGGAACTGTACGCTTCGAAAAAGCCCTACGACTTTGGAGCCGGGGGCAAGGGCCTGGATCTCCTTCGAATGAAGGTATATGGGCAACGTTTTGGCTTTGACCTTTCTATGACAAGCAAGCGGTGTGTTCACATTCCCACCGATCAGGATCAATGTCCAGGAGATATTTCTCGGTGCCCCCATGTGGGAAGTGCAAAGGAGTGTGCTGCATCCGGTGGAACGACGTTTACAGTCGTTTTCCAGCCCAAGAAGGCCAGTCAGCCGGCTCACATTTGAAAAGAACCATCCATGGTTTTCAGTTGGAGTCAGGTATACTTCAAGAAATGCCCAGTCGATGATAGGAGGTAAAACTTTGAAATGAGGGGGTTTGTTTTAATAGTGAAAAAATATTTATCCGCCTACGCAGGAGACTATGGCCTTCGCCGTGGGGGAATGAATAACTTTAGATAGGAAACTTTATTAAAATATGCCAGAATACCCCCCATCTCTGCTGAAGGGATGAACGGCCTACCCTCTCCCCTGGGGCCTGCCTGCGCGAAGCCGCTTCGGCGAAGGCAGGGGAGAGGGTTAGGGTGAGGGGGAAATGATCTAATCATCGCCCCCACCTTAATCCTCCCCCATCCCCGCCATAATTCAGCGGGATCTTCGACAAGGGGGAGGAAAGTTTTTTAGAGAATTAGATACCCCGCAGCTCTGCTGCGGCGTACTTCACTTTCGCCGGGCGTGGCTACTATATAGTGAACGACCCTGAAGAGTAGTCATTGCGAGGAGCGAATGGTTCGACAGGCTCACCATGATCGGCATGCCCTGAGCTTGTCGAAGGGCAATCCCTTGAGATTGCTTCACTTCGTTCGCAATGACACATGGTGAATTTCAACTTATTTATGTCGTTCACTATAATAGTGCGGGTTTCCGCAGGCAAGATAAGAAAGGAGAGGAGGAGACAGGACAGATGAGAAGAACATGGTTAAAAATCCTATTGGCACCTTTATTCATTCTGCTGGCCGTTGGTTTTTTACAGGCCGGGGAGACGGCGGATAGTAAAGGTGAGGGACTGAAATACTCAGCAGAATTTGAGGGGGGAAAGCTATACCGGGCCGGTCTGGTAAGCGTATTGGAACTGACGGGTAACTACCGCCAGATGGGCAGGCAGTATGGAATACTCCTCAAGAATGAATTGAGGGATCTTTACAACGTCGCTGTTGAGGCATTCTTCATCAAGAAGCAAGGGATTGCCAGGGAGAAACTGGACACCATTGCCAAGGCTGTGTTCGATCCTTATCCCCGGCGATATAAGGAAATCATCTATGGTATGGCCGAAACATCTGGACTGGGGTTGGATAAACAGGTCCTGCTCAATGCGATCGAATGGTTCCCGAAGATCGGCAACCTGTGGTATGGCCGCTGTTCGGGTATCGCCGTCTGGGGCCCCTACACGTCCGGAGGCTCGTTGGTGTTCGGGCGAAACAATGACGATGCCCCCCTCTACAAGGATTTCGCCAGGTTCATGGTGGTTTCGGTTTTCAAACCTCACGATGGAAGCCTCCCCGCCGCCATCATCAATTATGCCGGCGCCATATACAACCCAACCGGAATGAACAGTGAAGGGCTGTTTGTTGAGATGAACGCCGGCCCTTGGATGGGATTCTCTCTGGACCGGATTTCCATCTTCACGACGCTGTTTTCTTTTCTGCAGGACTATTCCTCTCTGCCTGAGCTCGACAGGGCCTTCAAATCCACTTTGACGAACATATCCGCTATCGTCAATGTAGCCGATCGTGAGCGGGCTTACTCGTATGAAAGCTCACTGTATGATACGCGGCGGGTGGATCTGGAGCAAGACGGTATCCTGGCGGCGACGAACCATTTCGTCGGTCCAACCTGGAATATCGCCCAGGTTGATGACAGGATGGGCGGATGGACGATGAAGCGACGCAGTAACCTTCTGTCCCTTGGAGAAAATTACAAGGGAACTTTCAGTCCTCGGGTCATGATGAAGGTTCTCGACACGACGATCGATCAAGGTGGCTCCACCCATGAAGGAACAATCTATCAGGTCATTGCCGTTCCCGCGCAACTGAAGTTGTGGATCAAGGTTCCAGACCTCCAGGATTGGACAACGATCAGACTTGGTCCACTGTTCAAAAAGAATTAAACGCGAGCTTTTACCCATAAAACTTTTGACAATACGAGAGTTACGAAAGGAAGGTCGCTATGAATAAGAGAGTTTTATGCCGATCAGCATCTGTGTTGTTGACGCTCTTTGTTGTGCTGTGGGCATTCACGCCGACAGATGCCCGGACATCGGGGATCAAGGATCTGGATGCCTATATTGAAAAAACCATGCAGGACTGGCAGGTCCCTGGTCTGGCGGTAGCCCTCGTCAAAGGGGACAAGGTGGTCTATATGAAGGGTTACGGTGTCCGGGAACTTGGCAAAAATCAGGTAGTCAACGAGGATACGATCTTTCCCATCGGTTCTGCCTCGAAGGCCTTTACATCTACGGCCATAGGGCTTCTGGTGCAGGACAAGAAGCTTTCCTGGGACGACCGGGTCATCGACCATCTACAGGGCTTTCAGATGTATGATCCCTGGGTGACCCGAGAGATAACCGTGCGCGACCTCCTCTGTAACCGGGGAGGCCTGTCGGGAGTGAGCGAGTTTCTCTGGTACGCCACCGATCATGACCGCAGCGAGATCGTCCGGCGGCTTCGCTATGTCAAACCGGAATCCAGTTTTCGATCCCAGTATGCTTACCGAAACTGCATGTTTCTTACGGCCGGCCAGGTGATTCCTGCTGTGACCGGCATGAGCTGGGACGCCTTCGTCAGAGAACGCATTCTTAAACAACTCGGAATGACCCGAAGTTCCACCAGCGTTCTGGATCTTCAGGGGCTCGATAATGTAGCCACACCCCATATGAAAATTAACGATAAGGTTACCCGCGTTCCCTTTCGGAACATCGACAATATCGGACCTGCCGGGTCTGTCAATGCGAGCATCAAGGATATGTCCCAATGGCTCATGCTCCACCTCAACGAGGGTAACCTGGACGGCAAGCGGATCGCTGAGGCGGCGGTGATTGAAGAAACCCACAAACCCCACACGCCCTGTCCGCTCTCTCCGGAGATGAAAAGCCTGGTCCCATGGGCACGGCGAGCCGACTATTGCCTGAGTTGGGTTCTGATCGATTCAGATGGAGGTCCCATTGTCTATCATAACGGCCAGATCGACGGGATATATGCCGTCATCGGGTTCATCCCCGAAAGGCAGGTGGGAGCCGTTGTCCTGACCAACCTTGAAAACCAAAAGCTCTCCGATGTAGTGTTCCTGAGGGCTCTGGATATACTGCTTGAACGGATACCGAGGGATTGGAACGCCATTTACCTTGAAAACGGAACAAAGCAGGAAGCCAAAATAGCGAAAGCCAGAAAAGAATTGGAAGCCTCCCGTGTCCAGGGGACAAAGCCCGCGCTTTCTCTTGATGCTTATGCCGGTACCTATGAGAATGAGATATATGGCAAAGTCAAGGTTTCTCTGGAGAAAAACAGCCTTGTCCTTCGTCTGAGTTCCCATCTTGTCAGCGATCTGATACACTGGCACTACGACACGTTCCGCGCAGCCTGCCGTGATCGTGTTGCAGAAGCGAGATTGGGACCGAACTTCGTTACCTTCGGAATCAACAGCCAGGGTACGGTATCCGAAATGAATATGAGTGATATGTTGATATTCAAGCGGCTCCCTGATCCAAAGTCCGGTGGAGCGAAGTAGCAACCGTATCGACTGCTGTTACCGGAAGCTCATGTAGAGCAATTCAAAATGAAACCGAACTTAAATAGGACGGGCTCCTATGCCCTTGGCGTCCAGAGTCTGTATGGAATAATCGGGCATGGGGGGGAATTGTAACAATGCGTATACCTCTGTAGTCGGTCGATATCGCGGATACGACTGTGTGATTCTGGTGAATGGTCAGGTCGGAGAGGCCACCGAGAAGACTTTCAGGGCCTTACTTATCCTACGAAAGGTCATTGAAGAATCTGAGTTGTAAGACGGTAGCGGCATATTGAATTATTATGCGCTATGGTGGTGACAAAAGATGTTTTGGGGAGGTTTCAAGAAAAACGTTCTTACCAGGCTCTGATGGGCCATCCCAATTTTGGGGGAAAGGAGGGAGCCATGTTTGAGAAAGCTTCGAACTGGTCAAGAAGAGGATTCGTCAGTTTGCTGTCATTTGGAATTTTAACGATGATGCTGCTCGGGGCCGTGCAGACGGCAAGAGGGCAAAGCTACACTAAAGGGGTGTATGTTTTAGGATACCAGCACTACTTTGGCGCAGAAAAGAATGGGAACAACATCTATCACGTAAAGGGTACTGTAATCGCAGGGCAATTCCAGGGAAAGGTCAACAATACAATTGGCGTCAGAGTTGCAATCACCTCAGAGCACATCGGGCTATGTGTCTTTGGCAACTTGATCTATTTATTCTATGAAAACTATGGCTACCCCACTCAGGGCATTAGATACCTCGTTTACGACCCGGTCAACGACTCGGTTTTGGAAGAACACGTTCTTTGGTACGATGTGCCGGCTGGTGCGACGAATTCGGGATGCGCAGCAGCTGTCCTGAATGGAGCTATCCATGTTTTCCACAGTGGTGGTACCTTTACAAGCCGAGATGGGCGCAATTGGGCTTGTAAATTACCGTGGGGTTTAAGTTGGTCCCCGGGAATCTTCGATGCAGTTACTTTCTATCCGCCAGGTACTGCCCCAGCAAGCATTATGATAGTTTACATAGACCCCTTTGGTGGTAAGCTTTCTTCAAAAGTCTTCGATGGAGATAAATTTACAAACCAACAGAAACTGACTGACACGGAGGGGTTCCTAAATGGGAATTTACTACTCGGGACAAGCCTGGAGGGTGCCAAGAGCCAATGCATTCAGCTATACAGTTTGGGAAGATTTAGTGATAGGGGATGGGGTGCTGTGCAACGATGGGAGTACAACCTGTCAAACACATCATGGACACTCAGTGGAAATATGCAAACCATTGTAAGTGCAGTCCCGTCTTTTGCCGCAGCTCCCTGGTTCGGTACGGTTGACACCAAGGGCACGATGCAGATGTACCATACCCTTTATTATTTCTCCCCCACTGGTAATGCCTATGAGACCTATCTCTTTCGCTCGGATTTCATGGTCCCGAAAAATTACGATTCACAGTGGGGTTGGAAGGGAGCGCCAACTCCCACCCAGGGCGCTACGGGTTCGGACGATATGTCCAAAATCCTCAGGCAGTACTGGACCCTTATTGGTGTTGTCCTCGGCCCGCCTCCATTCGTGCTAAATGGAGAGACCTACAAAAGATCCATCGACGAATACTCCTCCGTTGAGTACAGCAGCTCTCAATCTCAGTCTGTCACACAGACGAATGAATCTGACAGCAGTTTGATGATTTCTTCTGAGACCGAGGCTAAGACTGAATTGGGTCCTGTTGGAGCAAAGTTTACGATTGACGCTGCTTACGGCCATGGTTTGACCTCGAAAATAGGGGATACCTCTACAGTAACAGTCCATACAGGATATACCTTTGGCCCGGTGGACGAACAGGATGTGGCATCCGTAGGCACACATGGCTGGGCCGTCTTCAACGCACCGGTTATGATCGTCCAGTGCTATGAGCTCTATGCCTATGATTATGACTTCACTACCGGAACTGGGACTTACCTCAACCAGGATGTCTACGCAATTTCCGTAGGTGACATGAAGACGCAGACAGCCTATTTTGAGCTTGCAAATCCATCTAACGGGAGTATACAGGACCTTTTCAGTGGAATGGGCCCATTTCCCAAATCAACGGACCTCAAGGGCTGGCTTGGTAAGAATTGGAACGATACAAACAACAATTGGGAAGTTGTTGTGGGTGATAAGACGAATCCTTCGATGGGAACCCTCAACCTTGGCGTGGCTACGGATCAAGCATACACACAGGGCACGAAACATATAGAATCCGAGGGAGGATCCAACAGTGTTAGCCTGTCAGCAGGGGCGAGTTTTAAATTTGATATTGGACTTATTGGGATCAAGGAGACGTTGAAGGTCAGCGGAGACTTTAAATGGACCTACGGTACAGAGACGGAGACGGCCATAGACAAGACTGTTCGGGCTAAGCTCGGGATCCCGATACCCACCTGTACTCCTGAAACAAAGGATCGCATCAAGACCCTGACGATTCAGCCATACTGGCTTAGGGCAAAGACAGATAGTGTCCCCTGGGTTCCCCCTGGGCTTAAAGACCAGAGGCCCTGGGCGCTCACATGGAATGTCCTCCAATACACCACCTGCGGAGGAAACAGGGGAGGGGTATCCCTGGGACCATTGCGCACGAATGGTAGAGTGGTTGGTCCAGGAACGATAGGAGGAGGTGGAATCCAAGCGGCTTCGTCCTCCGGTGGAAGCTCCTATGAGGTCGAAGGCGGGAGCATGGTCTGGGTGGATGCTGAAGGCAACCAGGAACCGATTCCCATGACAGCTGACGATTTTAACCCAACCATAGGCGCAAAGGTCTCGATCAACGGACATGAATTTCTCACAGACAGTTCAAGGGGATCCTGGAGACGAAAAGGGAATCGATGGATTTACGAAACCGATCGTTCGGTCAATGAGGACAGGTTCGAGCTCAAGCTTGACTTCACGACTCATAAGTGGACATTTGAAGCGAACAAGGCCTTCCTGCACGATCACATTCCTCCCTGTGAAGACGACGTAACGCTTATTTTAGTGGTGAATGACAAATATACGTTTGTATCCCATGTGAACCATCATATCGACTCGGATTGGGAGCATGAAAACATTGCCGTAGAAGGAACCGAAAAGATGAGGATAGCCACGCTCTCTGGAAGCTACAAATCGGCATCCGATAAGGGTTATCTTCGCCTCAAAGGCCGTCTACCGGAGAATCTGGACCATTTTGGCGATATGACGATTTCAGTCAATGGTTTTGAAAGAAGCTTTAGAATTTCTCAGGTTAAGAATTTCATTCAGAAGCTCATGAAAGGTGGATCTATCACCCATAGAGAAAAAGGGGCTTATATCAGGGTTAACTTCAAGAAGAAGACCTGGGAGGCGAGGATTAAGGAAGGGCTTTTCCACCCGAGCATGGTGCCCAACAATGGGAAGCTTCGTCTTATTATCAGGGTGGGCGGCGAGGTCTGGCTGGATAAGACAATGAATATCACAGACCATCGGACCTCCTTAGTGCACCAGCACAGTTAAACCCCATATCCGGCTCGGCCGCACTGGTAGGGAACACATACATGCGTTCCCTACGGTACTGCAGGTGATAATGTGGGGAGAGTTTCGTAATTGATTCGACGAGAAGGGAGGAAATGAAAATGCCAAAGGATTCTTGGTTTATGATGTTCCGAAACAAGATCACATGCTTCATGGTATGTCTTGGCCTTATTTTGGGTGCCGGTGAGGTTTCTTACGCGGGCGTATGGAACCCTATGAATTCGGCAATTCTCCATCTCATGAAGAAGTACGGCCTCCCGGGTGGCGCCCTGGCGATCATGAAGGACGGCCGGCTGGCAATGGCAAACGGGTATGGTTGGGCCGATCAGGAAAAACATAGCCGAGCCAAACCAGAGACCCTCTTCCGCATTGCCAGCGTTTCCAAGACAATCACCGGGGTTGCGGTTCTAAAACTTGTCCAGGACGGAAGGATTGGTCTCGGCGAAAAGGTCTTCGAGATCCTCGATGATTATCTGCCTCCTGAAGGCACAGAGATCGATCCTCGGATAAGAGATATCACGGTAAGGCATTTATTGCATCACATTGGTGGTTGGGATCCGGAAAAAGCTGGTGATCCTCAGTTTATGACCCGCGAGATTGCCGAGGTCTGGGGACTGCCCTCTCCTGTCAGTCCCCAGACAGTGATTCGCTACTGGATCAAACAGCCCCTCCAATTTACACCGGGCACGGAGTACCATTATTCGAACTTCGGGTACAATGTGTTGGGCCGAATCATCGAGAAGGTGACAGGACAGACCTATCAGGATTATGCCAATTCAACAATCTTGATGCCCCTCGGCATCAGGCGGATGCAGATCGGTCAGTCCCTGCGGGAACAGAGGGCCAAAGATGAGGCTGCCTATTACGCCCCGTCCGGAGCTCCCTTAGTGGACTCAGTCTTTCCGGTCCTCGGAAAGGTCCCTCAGGCCTATGGAGGCTGGAGTCATCCGGCCCTGGACGCTCATGGTGGATGGATCGCCTCGGTTGTGGATCTGTTGCGATTTGTTCGAGGTGTGGAGGGTTCCGGTGGACAATCGAGCATCCTCAACAGCGAAACGATCAAGTTGATGGAGGAGGATCCAAAACTGCCAAATTCGAATCCCAATCAATATTATGGTTTGGGTTGGAGGATTAAGACAGACGGAAAAGACGTTGTCCAGTGGTCTCACACCGGCGCCCTGGAAGGCTCAAACTCTGCGCTTTTGGTTCGTCAGGCTAATGGAATCTCTTATGCCCTGATATTCAATTTCCTTCCGGCTGACCTTCCAACAATGATAGTATTTTTAAAAGAGTTGGAAGAAACCGTGGAGAACGAGATAAAAAGAATAAGAAAGTGGCCGCCTTATGATTCATTTGCGGCATTTCCGTGAACAGATAGAAGAACCATAAAAACGTAGAAGATGACCCCCATTGCTATCCTCTCCCCAGAGAGACTGTGTCGCAATATAAAAAACCGACTTTTTGAAAAGGGGGAGAGGCGGTCAGGTGGAAAAGATTTAGAGCGGTAGCCTTTAGCCGTTCGGATTCAGGCGTGCAAAGTGTATGAAAACATTCGATTTTATACAA